>Ga0209824_10001425_pt1 | contig 13444 bp, 10 predicted proteins | sample VDWuncwatermetaG_FD_184124 | JGI IMG/M metagenome (GOLD analysis project Ga0209824, IMG submission 184124) | Wastewater microbial communities from Netherlands to study Microbial Dark Matter (Phase II) - VDW unchlorinated drinking water (SPAdes)... ... | reverse complement strand
ACGACATCACAGCGATCAATTTTACGATTGGTTTTGACGCAGCGAGTGTGACCCCCATAAGCGACGAACTCAATTCAACTCTGCTGCGCGAAGTTGCCACTCACTTTGGCTCCACAGTCGCTTTTGATAGCACAATTCCTGGGCAATTGAACGTAGTCGTCACCGCCAGCACAGAACAACTGCGCATTCCCGGCAGACTCATGAACATTCCCTTTGAAGCTATTGCTGATTTACCCGCTGGCGATTATCCCTTCACCATCATCATGAATGGCATCACTCAAGGCGAGGCTTCCAAAAGCACACCCACACTCTTGGGTGTTGATGGCTTAATCACCGCTGAAGAAGATGTGCCGGTGGTGGTTGAAGAACCAGTGACGGACACCTCAACTGATGATGTTGCCTTGTAGGGGCAACCCTCGCGGTTGCCCTGCTTGTGGTGGGTATCCAAATTGTGTGCAAGTGCAAGCATCGGACGAGGGCGACCGCGAGGGTCGCCCCTACAAATACGAACCCATTGTAAATTTTGAATCAAAATATCTACAGTATCACTCAAACAACGACAAAAATCCCTTCCCTTTTTTAAACAGCATATCATCCGGAAAACCAAGGACTTCATTGATTATGGCTGGATCCAAAAGATGCAGCGGCACAGCCCGTTCCATGAGTACATCTGAGAAGTGTTCATCCTGAATCACACGCACAAATGTGGCATCCGCGGTGTTAACCGTCACTTCGTTATTTTTTTCGCTGAAATCATCGGCCGAATTATCGGACCCAATATTGCCATTCCAAAGCTTGGCGTGCATGCGCTGATTCGGCGTAAACCAAACCTCAATACCCGCTGCCAGCAAGCGTTTAATGCCATGAATGCGGATGCGATCCAAACTTGGCATGAGCGGTCCGATAACAATCACAAAGCGTTTGTTGGGCAATTGTTCTTTTGCCCGTTCCAACCAGCCAATTTGTTCATCTTTGAGAGGATACTCGATCGTCGCAATAAACTTATCTTCACTAGGTTCAAAAACACGACGCAAGAAAGCTTCACGATTACGCAAATCGTATTTCCAAGCCCCCTGGTGATTAATGGAGGTCAAAGACACATCATCAAAACTTAAGTTTCTGGCATCACGTTCCATTGGTTTGTTTTTGTGAGGTGAATACTTTTTGGACTTGAATTCCAGAGCGGCCAAAAGCGTGGCAACAGCTTCATCGTCATCAAGCAAAGCGCCCTCAGCAATAAGGGTATCGGCCAATTCTGAACCATCACGTAAACTCACATAAGAAGCATCACGCGCAAACTCCAACGATAATTCGGCCTCCAAAAGACGCCCCAGTGTCGCCCTGTAACTTGTGGCAAAAGCCCCGCGCCTGGTTTGATCAGCCGTCGTGACACCATCAGGGTCCTCTACCTGAAAATCGTAGGGGTTACGGGCACCGTGTGATTTCCCATTCAAGGAAACTTTTTTCCCGTGCAAAAACTCTTCGGCCACGGCCTTGTAAGCCAACTCAGCCGCTTTCGGGCGCAGAAAATCACGCTCGTTCAGCCAAAACTCGGCAATAGCCGTTTTTGTTAGGAAATGAGCATTCCAATAATCGTATCGTCCATCGACTGGCCGGGTTGCCAGAAGCTCTCTGGCAATCGTCGCCGCCTGAGCAAAACACACAGCCAATGCGGCTTTGCGCTCAGCTAACTCATCGGCACCCAGTGTATGGATGGGACGAGATAAAACCTTGGTTAAGGCCCGTTCCTGTTCAGCCACGCTCAGTTCTTCCAAAAGCTGCCGATGCAGCCTATAACGCCGATCAAAATCTTCGAGCAAAAATCCGAGCTGTGCATCGCCATCACCAACCAAGGCCGGATCATTGGCTAGCCCCACTTGCCAAGCCCTAACAGCATCGGCGTTGTCACTGACAAAAGCGGCAGCCTCCGCTAAAGCGGCCAATCGCCAATCACCTGATTGCCTGGCTTTCTCAGTGGCTATGGCCGCCGCATGAGTACGCTCACCTATCGGTAATTCTGAGGTGCTGGCAATGGCTTCTTGGTATATTTTTTGATACTCGACGGCATCAAAAGCGAAAGCGGCTTCAATCAAAACATTCTGGGCGATATGCCAGAGGACCCAATCCGCAAATGTTAGCGTGGCTGGCGCCGTCTTGACGAGCGCGTCATAATAAAGCCATTGGGCTTTTGCCAAAGCTTCCACCGCGTCATAAGTAAGGCCTTCCCAACTGACTGACTTGCCGGCTCTGAGTGGGTCAAAATAACGACATTCCAATTGGGCAGCCTGCTGTTGATAAATCCGGAAATCAAAATCAGAAAATAATTGCTGATGCAATTCCGCGTCAAGATTGGGCGCCAGAAAACTGCCGACAAGCTCAACATTGGGAACTTGCCGTGGCGCATTCAGACGAAAAGCCGCCAGAATATCCACAAGATTTTCTTCGGCAAAATCCTGGTCATAAATCCAGGCTGTTGCGTCATAGTAAGGGCTCTGTCTTCGATCATAATCCTGAGCACCCAAATCGGGACGCGGATCGCCGTGATTCTCACTCGTCCAGTTACGTCCAGAAATTTTTGTATAGGCAACTGGTACTTGTAAGCGTTCCCCATTAGGTGCCCGCCACTCGCGTGTATCAAGGATTACAGCACGCTTGCGGTGATCAATATGCAGGGGGCCCGCATCGCCAAAAAAGGGGTGCCAACTATGTGAAAAATTTCCAGAAGCTGTTTTATCAGCCTGCTTAAGTGCGTGCCGCATACGCCCTTTTTCGTTACCAACAAGATAAGCGCCAGCAAAATCTTGCGTCATAAGAACATCAGCCCCATTGTCTAAGCTTTGCGAAAATGCTGCGGTCAAATCTTCTGAGAACGCATCATTTTGCATTTCATAAATTTGGCTGGCCCACACATCTCCGGTTCCCAAAGCCTCAATGCGTGTGAATTCAGCGGCTTTGGCCGCGCTACCTGAAGTCATGAGAGTGATTTGTGCACCCTCATGCACGCGCTCGCGACCCCCAATAGCAAATGATAAATCCCAAGCCAGTTTTTCGGCTCCTCTCAGCGTCTGCGCCGCTCGAACTTTATCGGCAAACTCCCGTAGTGGTAAAGCCGCTGCGCCATTTGGATCTTTCCCCACTTCTGCAAGCAGTAGCCGTCCTGCCACAAAATCGGTTTTCCCCTGCCAAAAAACAGGAATACCCATTTGCTCCCACAAGACCGTTCCTGTTTTTTTGTCAGTCAATACAGCTGCATAGGGAACCCCGCGAAGCAGGCCTTGCGTCAGAGCATCACTCAGATAGCGAATGCGCGCATCGCCCGTTTGACCCTCAAAACGATTGTACATTTGTCCGCCCTCATCCCCCACATGCAAAGCGCCATCCGGCAATCCCTGCTTTTTTTGATAGCGGCGTAAATGAGCCGTCCGCTCTAACAAATGAGCTGTGTAATATTCGACGCGGTAATTGGGGAAAAGCTTTTTGATATGACGCACAAGGGGTTTTTCTTGCTCGGCTGGTAACCGTCTCAGCCAATCCAGATCCACCATAATGACTGGGCGAGTGGCTGTATCATCAATGCCATTGGTCACCAATAATTCAGTCCGTTCACGCGACAGATTCGTACCACCCAATGCATAACGAAAATAAAGTGTCTGGCCATGGTGCGTGTGGCGCAGAGCCTCGCTCGCTGTGTAATCAAATCGCGTACAGCCAATTTCATCAGTCACAGCGTAATGCTTAGCTTGTTCCAAGTTAAATGAAACATGGTGAGCCTTTTTTGTCGACCGATCCGTTTCAGAATAACCAATCGCTGACAAGTAGCGTTGCAGAAAAAGACTGGCAAAATGCGAATCATCACGGCTGATGTTTAAACGCGGATGTGGCAACATCAGTAAATCATGCTCATCATACAAATGGCCATCATCCAATTGACGAAAAAACTTTCTTCCACCTGGCCCAAAAAGGTATTTCCCACGGGTCTGAAGAGGCACCAAAGCCCCATCCTCTTGAATAAGAGAGACGCCCCCCTTGGCATCTTGAAAAACGCGCTCACGCCCGTAAGCATCTGTGCTGATTTGCACAAGTTCGAGAGTCAGTGCCGTCTTTCCCGATGGCAAAACCACACGCCCATCAGCTTCGAGCGTAAAGCTAAAATTTTTCCCCTCTTCGATAAAGCCATAGCTTCCTGCATCCGTGCGCGTAAACAAAGTTTTCCCCGCATCATCCAAAATGTCGCCAGCCTCATTTTCCAAAAAGAAAAACAGCGGCCGCTTTTTGGCAGCGGGATCCCAAAAACTGGGCAGCAGGCGCTCGTCATAATTGAGCTGAGCCAAATAACGACGAGAGCCCTCATCCGGCACAGCATAAACACCACCATAGGCGCTCACTTCACCCGATGAGCGCCACAAGCTTGGCGCCTTCTGTTTCTTCGTGTCCGGCACAATCGTATTTGAATCAATTGGCGTTGCAAAAAAACCAGCCGCCAACACATTTATTCCGGCAGGAAAAAAGAAAGTGGTCTCGCTAGCGGAAGAACTAACAGCGTCTGAACCGTCCACAGGCTGCACGTGCTGTGAAGAGGTCTTGGTAATTTTAGCCGCCATAAAAACTCCGGGCTTGAAAGGAACCGCACAGCTTGTGGCCGTACGTAGCAAAAGTGGAGCTTAGTTTTCTCGGTCTGTCTAACCGACCCCTTAAAACAGGGGTATCCTACGCCCCGTTTCTTTAACTCCAAATAAAATAAAGGGAATTTAAGACAAGCCGCAACGCAACACGTTACAGATAAGAAACAAACGACTTATTCCCCGCCATGAACGCCTAACAGTGAAAATAGGATGCAAATCGCTTATAAATTAGGCACAATGAGTGCGTTCAGAGTTGTACCCATTATGAAAATCCACGTTATCTCCCAAGATGCTATCGGCGCCATTCTGGAACTTGGCGTCCTCGTTAATACCCCTGAAGATATCCCCCGGGTTTTGCAACTGCTGACAGACAAAGTTGCGCAGATTATGAAGACAGATGTCTGCTCGATTTATTTTTTTGATCCAGAAGCACAAACACTCATCCTCAAGGCAACTCACGGCCTGAACTCTTCGCTCATTGACCGGATCAGCATGAAACGCGGAGAGGGCTTAACGGGTCTCACGCTGCAATTGCTCAAACCAATTTCAGTGGCCGAAGCCTCTAAAAGCAAAAACTTTAAATATATCCCGGGGCTCGGTGAAGAAGAATTTACCTCCTATCTATCTGTCCCGCTTATTTATGATCGCCAACCTGTCGGTGTCATGGTGGTCCAAAATCGTAAAAACACCAAATTCGTCAAAAAAGATATTCAGCTGCTCCTCACCCTGGCTATTCCTGTGGTTAACATCATTGAAAAAGCAAAATTCATGGGTGTTTTGGGAAGTGTTCCCAGTTTTAAACAAGCCAGCACAGAAGAAACACCAATGGCGGAAACCACACGCAACCTCATGCTCAAAGGCATTGGAGCTGCCCCAGGAATCGGCATGGGCCGCCTCAAAATTGTCGAACAACAATACGCCCGCAGATCAGTTCCCAACCAAGACGTAAAAGCCAATGCGCAAGCCGAAAAAGTCAGACTCGGTGAAGCGTTCCAGCATGTCGCTGCCGAAATTAACGAAACCAAACACAAAGCCGAAAAACGTCTGGGACCTGAAGAGGCCAGTATCTTTGAAGCCTATCTCCTTATTCTGGAAAATGCGTCCTTCAAATCCCAAATCGAAACTGAAATCGACAAAGCTCACTCAGCCGTTAAAGCCCTCGATCTGGTCGTCAGCCGGTATCTTGACAGGCTATCCGCTGGCGGTGACGACTACATCAAAGAACGCGGCTACGATTTGCAAGACGTCGCCCGTAAACTCAATGATCACCTACTTTACGGCGAAGACACACAAGGCCAATCTCGTTTCTCAGCAGAGGAAGACACTATTTTGCTCAACGATTTTTGGTCAGTCTCAGATTTTGTCAGCCTGGAATCGCCACATATCAAAGGTGTGATTTCGCCCCAAGGCGGCGCGAGTTCTCACATCGCCATTTTGGCCGATTCGCTTGGACTCGCCGCCGTTTTTGGCATTGGCAAGGCCGCCACGCAATTGCAAAACGGGGATTTTCTCATCATCGATGGCTACTCTGGAGCTGTCATTGTCAATCCTTCTGACAACACCATCAGCTTGTACCGCAAAGAAATTGAAGATCAAGAACGACGTAAGTCGCAATTTGCCCACGGCCGTGATCAGCACGTGAGTCTCATCGACCAAAAAGGCGATTATATTTCCGTTGGGGCCAATCTGGGCATGCTTGCCCACGTCCCTAAAGCCCTGCAAGAAGGTGCCGATGAAGTCGGCCTTTACCGCACCGAATTCCCTTTTCTGATTCGCAAAACTCTCCCCACAGAAGAAGAGCAATACCAAATTTACCGCCGCGTGCTTGAACTCATGCCGAACAAATCCGTCACACTGCGAACGCTAGACATCGGTGCTGATAAATACGTCGCCTATCTAAATTTGCCACGCGAAAATAACCCGGCATTGGGCTGGCGCTCCATTCGATTTTCCCTTGAAAGGCGCGATCTTTTCCGCATTCAATTACGAGCCATTTATCGAGCGTCTCTTTATGGGAAAATGCGCATTCTCTTTCCGATGGTGAATTCGGTTGAAGAAATCGAACAGGTCCACGACGTCGTCAAAGCCGTCAAAAAAGAACTCACCGAAGAAGGTCTCCGTTTTAACAAGGCCGTCCCTTTAGGCTTAATGATCGAAGTGCCCTCAGCCGTTGAAATCATCGATGCCCTCTTGGAGCAAGTTCAGTTTGTTTCCATCGGCACCAACGATTTGATTCAATATGCTCTGGCTGTTGACCGAACCAATCCATTGGTCGCCCATCTGTATGATCCTTTTCATCCAGCTGTCATGCGCATGATTTACCGAGTGACCAAAGCCTGCGAAAAAGAGGGAAAGCCACTCTCCGTTTGTGGCGATATGGCCTCCCAACCTTTAACAGCAGCTATTCTCATTGGCATGGGAGTCAAAAATCTTTCCATGAATCCCAGCTCAATTGCCCGTATGAAGCAACTCATCCGACATCTCAAAGGGAAGGACTTGGACAAGTTGGTCAAAACCTTACTCAAAATCGACCGTGCGGGTGAGTCGCGCACTTTGGTAATCGATTATTTTAAATCTCACGGTCTGCAAGATTTTTTGGTGGCCAGTTCTCGAACGAATGAAGCCGAACCTGCGTCATGATACTTGAAAGATCTTTTCATCCATCATACATATGCTGCATGAAAAAAATCTTCCTCTGCCTGAGCTTTCTCACAACTATCCTAACGACAACCGCACAAGCCAAAGATCATAACTTTGGCATAGGCATCATGGGCGGTGAACCCGTCGGCATTAATGCCAAGTTCTGGTTCTCCAATGCCATCGCTGCCGATACAGCCGTTGGTTATTCTTTCCTTGGCCCGGACGGCATCCAGATTCACGGCGATATCCTCTATCATTTGTTCTCTATTTTTGATGTCAACAAAGGCAGTATGCCAATTTATCTGGGTGTTGGTTCACGTCTCAAATTCCAGACGGGTGACAACAAGTTTGGCATTCGCTTTCCCATCGGCGTGGAATACATTTTTGACAGCGCTCCCATTGGCATTTTTGCCGAAGCTGTCCCTGTCTTGGATCTCTCGCCAAGCACAAAGGCCGCCTTTAATGGCGGCGCTGGAATTCGCTGGTTGTTTTAATATTTCACCTCGCCCGGATTTGGGCGGAACTACGCCCCCTCTCCCAGCACTTTGTGCCACCCTCTCCCCGTTACCGGTGAGAGGGACATCTACCTCTTAAACATTTCATCTAATTTTTTCTTTGCTTCGGCTGCTGGATCGATAGCCGTTTGGTTAGCCGTGCCTCCTATCTCTGGCCTGAAATAATCACAGAAATTTCCACGGTCCTTCTCTCCGACCCGATCAGCCTGGGGTTCGCTGCACAGATTGGCAGACTTGATATCGTAAAAGAAACAATTGAGGCAGCAACGCAAATCGCGGCCACACTTGAGACAAGCCTCGCTGCGGCCAATACGCTGATCAGCCGCAACACTCACTTCTGTTTGACAAGCATGACAACGCATCAGAACAAATGATTGATCGAAGAAATCCCTTTTGCTGCCCAAGCCATGATGACAGGCGAATACAAAAGTAACAAACCCGCTTGGCATCCGGCCACAAGATCGTCAGCGACCACACCTAAACCGCCAGGCATATTGTCTTGGCAATAATTGGCAGGAAAAATCTTGGCGATGTCAAACAAGCGAAACAGAATAAATCCCCACACGAGGTTATGCAAAGAATACGGCACAAAAGCGTAGCACAAAAGAACGCCTGCGACTTCGTCGATGACTATTTTCTGGCAATCTTTAGCTTTATAAACTTTCTCCGCTTGATGGGCGATAAGAATAGAAACCACGGCCACGACAGCCACAAAGCGCCAGTACCAGGCATCTGGCTGCGTCCTCACAAAATAATAAATGAGCGATCCTAAAAGAGTGCCGAAGGTGCCCGGCGCAATTGGAGCCAGGCCAAGACCAAGACCGGTCGCGAGAAACTTAATGAGTTTATCCATGGGCGAGCAATATGCGGAGAGGGAATCATTCTGTCAAGGCTGGGGAATGAGGATTTGACGTAACCTATTAAAAATCCCACAGACAAGGCGAACATAAAATTAAATCAGGAGGCGTACCTAATGTACGTTGAGTGAATTAATTTTATGTTCAACGCAGTATTCGGGGTTTTTTTATAGGTTACGCACCGACGAAAACGTCGTGGGTTTGAGGAATGAAGGGGCTATATTAACGCATCAATCGCTCAAAAATAATTTCATCTAAGTCGCGTCGGCTGTCTAACAAAGCTAAGACCTCGATATTGTCTTTAATGCGATAAACCAGCCGCCAAGGTGCGATGACGATCTCACGAAAAGAAATTTCCGGAATGTGAGACAGCTCGGGCAAAAGCCGACCTTTCTTGGCATGCATCTTCAAGGTTTTGGCTTTTCTTTTGATTGCCAACAAGACTTTCTTCGCTGTTGCTGGTCGAATTTGATGAATAAAGCCGATGATTTTATCGAGGTCCCTGATTGCCGTCTTGGCCCAAACAACTTTTCTGTTTTTGAGCATACTGAAAGAGGCTAAGAATACTTGGCTTCCAAAACTTTAAAAACACCATCTTGATCGACAATGTTCTTGGCTTCAGCATCACGAACACCTTCGGCGAGAATTTTGAACATCAGGAGAGCATTACGGTCACGTTCATAACTAGCAATGTCTTGCACAACAACCATAGCCTCGCCATTTTGTGTAATAACAACCGGAGATTTGCGAGCCGTGACCATTTTAACCAAAGCTGCTGATTGAGTCTTCAGGTAAGTGATAGGCTTGATGTCATGAAGTGTCTTCATAGGGACTATTTATAGTCCCTTATTTGGCACTATAAGTCAATGGGGGAAAAGGACAGCGGTTAATAAATTATTAAGGGATTCATTCTGTCAAGGATCGCTTAAGCACCGACGAAGACGTCACGTGATTGAGGAATGAAGGGAGTATCCCAAGCTTCGCCCGCAGAAGCCACGCTCTTTTGCACACTAGCAGCATTGGCGATAGGTGCGGCTTCATCAAAAGCCAGCGATTCTGTTTCGCTTTGCCGACCCCGTTGATCGCTATCGCTACCGCCGCTCATTTGGCTCTGTGCTTCAACCGCAACCAGTGGGCGGTTTAAGGCAGCAACAGCCAAAGCCTGTTCTTTATTCGATCCAAGAGTCGTCACGAGACCATTCACAAAAACCATCGGGAACGGACTTGGCAAAACACTCGAGACACCCGATCGAGAGGCTTGCTGGGCATGCAAAATCTCGGATGAGTTTTTCAGTGAAGCCGCCGCCGCTTGCGCGACACTGGCATAAGCTGAAAATAAAGTCGCCTCAGCTACCGGTAAAGCCGAAGCACCAACAGCAAATTTACCATCAGCACTGGCCACTTCGCCTTGAGTCAAAATAGCCATTTGCTCTGCGACACTTGCAGAACCTCCAAAAGAAGGATTCGTCCCAAAAACTAAATTGGCATTTTCTGTTTGATTGAAAGCCACTGGGTTTTGGTTATCCCCCAACAGAGCCGCTCCTGCACTTGAAAGCACACTGGCCGTGGTAGAAGAAACTGAATTGATCCATTGTGCGCCAAAAAAAACAGGCGAATCATAACTGACAAAACTCGACTCGCCAGAGTTCAGATAACTGGCCCCATGACTAGCTGTGACAACATCACTATCTGCAGAAGCAACAACAGTCACCGACTGATCTTGAGGCGCGGCCACAACCACTGGCGTGCTGGCTGACGTTGCCCCAGTGTCCTCAGCCGATACACTTTCTGGAGCCACACTGACAGCTTCCAATGAAACATCAGCAACAAGTGTAGTTTCAGGCGTGCTCGCCATACTCACATAAGGAGCAGGCACACTCACAAAATCAGCATCGCTAGTATAGGTATCGACAACAGAAGAACTCAGAGACAAAAGAGAATCATCTGAAAACGCAGAAACTGGACTCGCGAATTCTGAAAAAGGTTGGGAAAAATCAACAGAGGTCTGATCCAAGCTTGTCTTAACCTTCGGTTTTGGCTCGGCGACAACTTTCTCAGTCGCAACTGGAGCATCATCAACATAAACAGCCTCAGCGGATTGCAAAACACTCGCAACAGCAGGCACACTTTCGGATTCATCTCCCATGACATAAGCTTGCACACTGCGCGCCAAAGACACGATAGGGCTATACCAAGCCTCTGAGCTTTCTGCTGTAGCAGCGACTTGGCTTTCTGAGGCATCATCGGCCAGGTAAGGTTGCAAAAATTCCGGAACGTAGGGTTTGATAGCAGACGATAGGGAAGAAAAAGCACCAGAAAAAACACTGGCGGCATCTTCGTACCACAACTTGCTCTCAGCTGGTTTCACACTCGCCACGAGTGTTTGGCCTGCGGTATCAAAACATTCATCTTCGGTAATAAAAATTGAAGTTGAATCATCGGCTGGTAAAGACGGAATCGCTTGTTTTGCTGGAGGCGTAACAGGGGCTTCTTCTTCAGTGGCATAAGCCACAACTTCGGCTGCTGTTTCTGTTGCCGTCGCCAAAGCATCGCTGGCAAGCTGCCCGGCAGTTCCTACTAAATCAATTGCAGCGGCTTTAGCTTCTTCTGCTTTTTCGGCTGCATACTGGACAAGCATCTCTGTGTGCTGACTCACTAAATTGTGTAATTCAAATCGATTCATTTTATGTTCCGTCAGTTTCAGTTATCGCCCAGCTATCCGGGAGAGTTTCTTCTTTATTCATATCAATCCTGGGTATGATAACAAGATTAAAATTAAGGTATAAATACACCTGTTTTATAAAGCCATGTGACGTCCTGTAATGATTTATAAAAGTCAAATTTGACTATGATTATCCGGATGAAAAAAAAGTTAAGCGTTGTCTAATAACCGTGGCAAAGACGCACGGGTGATAAATGTCGTTTTTTTAATATGCCGACTCCAAAAAACTGCCCCTGATAGGCAAGCGTTACGCAATCGGCATCAACTTCCAACTCGGTCAATGTCGTGCGGCCATGCCGAATGTCTTCAAACTGATGCTCATTCAAATCCAAATGTGTTTGTGCCGCAATGAGTCGAGCGGGAATAATTTTTTTGGAATCGTCTATAACCTGCGCCTCAAAAGACTGTGCAAATGATTCATCCAGCCCGCAAAGAGAGAGCCGCCTGAGAGCGGTTAAATGGGCAATCGTGCCCAATTTTTCGGCCAGCTGTTCCGCCAAAACCCGAATGTACGTGCCACGCGATACCGTCACATCGGCCACAATTATTGTTTGATCAAAACTGATGAGCTGCCAATGCAAAATATTGACCGTGCGTGCTTGGCGCTCAACGGTCTCTCCCGCTCTGGCTAATTCATAAAGTTTCTTGCCCGCAATTTTAACTGCGGAGTACATGGGTGGGATTTGCTGGATTTCACCAGTCAAGGCTGCCATTGCCGCCAGCACGTGCGCGGCACTCAAGCAAGGAACCCCCAACTCTTCAAGCACTGTGCCAGTAACATCAAGCGTATCGGTTCGCGCACCGAGTTTGATCGTTGCGCGGTAAGTTTTGGCTTCATCATTAATGAATTGGAAAAACTTGGTCGCTTCATTGACGCCAACCAAAAGTAAACCACTGGCAAAAGGATCCAGCGTGCCATGATGTCCAATTTTCTTAAAACCAAAGCGGCGTTTGAGCGTTGTCAAACACCTCTGAGAAGTGATTCCCACAGGTTTGTCGACAAGCAGAAAAAAATTGGCAACCTCACTCACAACTGAGGCAAAACTTTGGCTAAAATCGCCTCACGCACAGTTGCAAAATCGCCGTCTATTTTGCAGCCAGCCGCACGAATATGGCCGCCACCACCAAAGCTTTGGGCAATGGCAGCGACATCGACATAATGTTTGGATCGTAAACTGAGTTTGTACTTTCCAGGCTCAGTTTCCTTAAAGGCAATCGCCACTTCGACGCCTTCTATGGATCTGGGATAATTAATAAATCCTTCGGCTTCATCAGGAGCGGCCCCTGTCTCTTCCAAATCTTTGAGTGCAATGGTAATTGAAGCCACCTTTTTGGACGAATGAAGCACCAAAGCGGCCATAATACGCTTGAGCAGTTCCATACGGGCTGCCGAAAAAGTTTCAAAACAATTGAGCGCAACTTCCCAAACATCGATCTTGAGTTTGGTCAGCTCTGCAGCGATAGCAAACGTTTCCGTCGTCGTATTGGAATATTTGAAAGACCCCGTATCGGTGACCATAGCCGTATAAATATTGGTCGCCATCGATTTTGTAATTTTAATTTTTAACGCTTTGAGTAATTTGAAAATAACTTCGCCGCTGGAAGCTTGCTTAGGCAGGCAATAATTGAGCTCCGCGTTGTGATCACCCTTGGCATGATGATCCAAACTCACAGTGAGTCCGCGTCCCGGGTGTGCCACAAAAGCTTCACCCACACGTTCAACTTCACCCAAATCGACAATGAAACTCACATCAAATTTTGCTTTTGGATTGATTTCGTGCGCAATGCGCGCTTGCCCCGGCATGAAATGATACATCTTGGGCACGGCATCGGCCGTGTAAATCACGACTTTTTTCCCCAATTTACGCAAACCTTCACCCAAAGCCAAAATAGACCCTAACCCGTCACCATCGGGATTAACATGCGTAGCCACCAGAAAGGTTTTGGCCTTGCGAATGACGGCTATAAGAGTTTTTAAATCGATTGGCTTAGCTTTTTTGGCCATTTTTTTGTTCCTCGAGTTGATGAAAGAGTTCATCGAGTCGATCACGCTCCTCCACACTTTCATCGTAATAAAATTTTAAATCA
>Ga0209824_10001422_pt1 | contig 13474 bp, 12 predicted proteins | sample VDWuncwatermetaG_FD_184124 | JGI IMG/M metagenome (GOLD analysis project Ga0209824, IMG submission 184124) | Wastewater microbial communities from Netherlands to study Microbial Dark Matter (Phase II) - VDW unchlorinated drinking water (SPAdes)... ... | reverse complement strand
TAGCATTGCACTACAAAGGACTGCAGCGACCAGTCTCCATATATATGGCAGCGAGAGTTGCCAGAGGACAAAAATATCCTCTTTCCAATTTTTCGAATATCTCTTTTTAAAGATTTCAACTATTTCTGTGCTCATAAATATATCATTTCTTTGGTGAGACAAACCCACAAACCATGCTGGTGGTACGGATTAATTATCCACCGAAGGTGCTACATATCCTATCAATTTATATGTAGTTTTCAAATACCTCTCTGATTTTATTGATAACCATTTCCGGGTTAAAACCTCTGCAGGGGGTTCTGATTTATTAAGTACCCCCTTTGTAATCTTTTCCATACCTCTTTCATTACCTCTTCCACACCGATGACCTTCATACAATTATACTCCCCCTTATCACAGCCGGTATGTCTGCATGGGCTACATTCTACACTTTTATAAATTATGGTGTGATTAGCTCCCCATGGACCCCATACTCTCGGGTCTGATGAGCCAAAGAGGGCGATGACAGGTGTACCAACAGCTACTGATATGTGCATCGGACCATTATCATTTCCAACAAAAAGACACGCCCTTTTGATTATTGAGGCAAGTTGAAGAATGGTGGTCTTATTTAATAAAGAATATGGCTTGGTCTTCATGAATGAGATTGTCTTTTCTACAACCTTCTCTTCTTTCTCCCCCCCTGTAATTACTACTTTTATTCCCAGCTCTCCTTGAATCCTGTCAATCAGACCTGCGTAGCTTTCAGGTGGCCAGCACTTAAACCACCACCTGCCACCTGGGTGTATAACTACATATAGTTCATCTTCATCTATGTTGAATCCCTTCAATGTCTCTTTAACGTAGGCGTCATATTCTTCAGATATATTTAATACGAGTTCCGGCCTATCAATCTTTAATCCGAGGGCACTAACAGCCTCAAGTTGGTAATCAACTATGTGCCTTATACCTTCTGGCCTCACGACCAGATTGTATAACCTCCCCCTTATCTTGTTCTCGCTATTAAATCCTACCCTGACCTTTGCGCCGCTTATATAACTCAGGATGGCAGCCCTGTCGCCATCCGTAAGGTCTATAACCAAATCAAACTTCTTCTTCCTGATATCAAGAGCCAATCTTAACTGACTCAACATGCGTGATAAAACATTCCCACCTTTTACCTTTCCTCTGTCTATTAACAGGATTTCGTTAATATCAGGATTATGCAATATAGTGTCCTCTGTTCCTTTATTTACCAGTACACCTATATAGGCATCAGGGAGGTTTTCTCTAACGCACCTTATAACAGGGGTTGTGAGAAGGACATCACCGATATATCTCAGTTTTATTATAAGGACTTTTTTAAAATTACCCTGCATCTTCGTCTTTTATAAATGTCTTTATACTTTCCAGGACATCACCGACCTCAATAAGTTTCATGCATTGGTTATCTTTGCATGTATCAACCTGCTGGGGACAGGGGCTGCATGGAAGGTATTTTGAAACCACCACTGCATTCTTTCCCCAGGGCCCATATTTTTTTACATCCGATGGACCGAAAAGTGCTACTGTTGGTTTTTTCAAAGCGACTGCAATGTGCATAGGCCCTGTATCATTAGAAATAAAAAATTCCACCTCATTTATGAGGGCGATGGTATCACGCACCGATGCAATGCCGTAGAGGTTGATTGAGGGGTTCGCCAGCAGGCCTTCTACCTGCCTGCATACCTCCACATCTCTTGGCCCACCAAAAATCATGATCTCGGCGTTATATTTCTCTGCAAGGATATCCCCAAGCTTCGCAAATCTCTCTGGCAGCCAGTTCTTATGTCGCCAGCCTGAACCAGGAAATAATCCTACTCTGCAGCAATCATCACGTATCCTTTTTTCCTTCAACAATCTTCCGGCCTTAGCAATCTCCTCTTCTGTAAGAAAAAGTTCTAGGGATGTATCGTCAACTTTTTGGATTAAATTAGCTATTATCTGGAGTTTCTGTTCTATTAAACGATGTTCGTCTTCCTTAACTTTTACTCTCTTATTATATAGAAATCCCCTGAGCCTTGCCCTTTTGTCTTCGCCATAGCGGACATCAGCTCCTGACAGATAGGATAGCATTGCACTCCGCGGGCCACTGAATAGATCAATTGTTATATCAAAACTCTCCCTTCTTAATTCCTTTATAAATTCAATATCTCTACCTATACGCTGAAATATGGGTTTTTTGCGATGCTCAGTCCTATTTATCACATAGAGCTTATTTATGTAGGGGTTGTTAAGTAACACCTCGGCGCTAATAGAATCAACTAAGACGGCAAGATAAGACGGAGAAAGATTCTGGCGTATCAATCTTATAATAGGGGTCATCAGCACCACATCACCCATAGCGCGGATGGCAAGGATAAGTATTCTCATCTGTTATGCCTTTCCCACGCCTTTGTATATTTTGAAAAGGTGCTGAAACTATCCAAAACCGATATGATCAATCCACGAATCCCATCACGAAAATTATATTTCATAATGTATAGTTTTAGAAATACGACCAGGGGGTTGACTATGAAATTCCACCAGTGAACAATCTGTTTGACCTTTGCTCGTTCTTTCATAGACAAGGTGGTGTAAAGATTGATTTTATTAATGTGATCCGATATTTTCCTCTGGGGAAAATGGTGGAGTGGGTTCTTCAAAAACCCAAGCCTGCCTTTAATAATTAGGTTTTCATGCACTTCAACATCATTATATCTGCCTCTATCCTTTCTGAAAAACCGCAACTGATAGTCCGGGAAGGATGACTTGCCTTTAAGCCGCTTGCCGCTTAAATAATTCCATCTTGGTATCTGATAGCCAACTATGTCCTCTTCTGGGTTAGATAATTTCTCCAATATCTCTCTTTGTAACTCTGGCGATACCAGTTCATCCGCATCCACTATGAGGATCCAGTCAGATGAAGCTTGGTAAATTCCAAAGTTTTTTTGCGCTCCAAACCCTGGCCAGGGGCGCTGATACACCTTTGGGGTGCACTTCCTCGCAATCTCAGCCGTCCTATCGTTGCTAAAGGCATCAACTACAATAATCTCATCTACCCATTTAAGCGACTCAAGACAATCGTTAATTTTATTTTCTTCATTATACGTTATTACGAGAGCAGAGACCGTAGCCTTATCCCTTAAATCCATGCGTAAACACCTCTTTATAAAATCTCCAGTTGAGCCATCTGTTTCTCCGCGGTCGCAGTCGCCTTGCATTGTTTACCCTCTCTTCCATCACCTTTGGATGACTTTGACTAAACTCTTTGAGTATCTCATATTCATTATAAGGATATTCCTCTCTTTCAAAGAAGATCCTTTCGCCATTAGGAATTTTTTTATGATAATGTAAAGTCTGTTCCTTTTTCTTTTCATTCATAATTTTGGGATGCTTTACCCATCCATAGTGGAATACCTTTGCACCCGAGTATGCCCAACGATTTTTAGGTCCATCCTTTATATTCTTTTGTGAATTATCAGTAACACAGCAAAAGCCTGTGGCATCACCAGATGACCTTACCTTTCCATTATTTCTTATAACCCTGATCTCTTTGCGATACATCCAAGGATCAATTGACCAATAGTCCCCTTTGAAGTGTCGGTATCTGAACATCAGGCCTAATATTTCTTCATTGCGGAGGTTTTTCTCAATACATCTTACAATCTTGTCAAGGTCATTTTCATGAACCACCTCATCGGCTTGAAGATAAAAAGCCCAATCACCAGTACACTGGTTAAGGGCAATATTGGTCTGATGGGAATAGATTAATCCATCTTTTTTCAAGCTTTCATCCCATACAGATTCTATAATCTTAAGCTTTGGATTCCCGATAGACTTGATTAACCCAACAGTATCATCCTCAGAATCACCAATATTTACTATGTATTCATCTACTATTGGAAGTATAGAACGTATAGATTCAATAATAGGATAGTCAAATTTCACTGCATTTCTAACGAACGTAAAACCGCTAACCTTCATTTCCTTTCCTCTGTTAATTCCCATACCTTTGCATACTTCACAAACGCAAAATATGATGCCGCAATAGCCGCGATCAGGCCATGGAGTCCATCGAGAAAACCCATCTTCCAGATATACCGTTCAAGGAACTTAGTGAAGAATCTACCGATGAGGGTCAACTGCCCAACCTTTGTCTTCTTGCCTCTCCTCTTTACAATCTCCTTGGCCGATATGGTCGTATAGGTGTGTTGTTTAGCTATATACTGGGAAAAATTCCTATAGGTTAGGTGGACAATTGGAGTATTAATAACCCCCACCTTACCCCCATCTATTATTACCTTATCATGGGGGTTTATCCCTCCAAATCTCCCCTTGCCTTTTCTGAAGAGCCGCAGGACATGGTCTGGATACCAACCACCATGCCTCATCCATTTTCCCAGAAAGTAGTTTTTGCGCGGGAATAGATAACCATCAAAGAGAGGATTTGTTAATACCCTCTCTATATCTTTTCTCAACTCAAGCGTCACCCTCTCATCGGCATCAATACTAAAAACCCACAGGTTAGTAGTCTTGTCAGTTGCAAAGTTTTTCTGCTGGTAGTGGCCTGGCCATGGATTTATAAAGACCTTGCTCGTATATTCCTTACTAATTTCTACAGTTTTATCTTGACTACCCGAATCAATAATCACTATCTCATCAGCCCATTTCACACTTTCAAGGCAGTTTCTTATGTTTTCTTCCTCGTTATAAGTGATAATAGTTACAGAAAGTCTATTCATCAGAAAATTTTAAGATACCCCCCTCTTCTGAAGATACAATCAAGTCTTTGCGCAAATTCTCTCTCTGGCTTTATTTTCAATGGTTTCCACAGCAGCCAATTATGTCATGCTGCAATCTTATCAGTCGTTTTAAGTTAAGTCTGAACGTTCAATTACAACAACGCATTTTATCAATAATAGCATAAAACACAATATGCATTTTGCCAGTTTTACTATAGATTTTCCTCTTTATCTCAAGCGACAACCTTTCTGGTTATACTTTCCCTGTCACTCGAAAATTATATTGAATTTCAGGAGAAACTGACACATGATAAGATCAAAATGCAAACGTAATATTATTTCTGAAATCCAGTTAATCGTATATTAGGATGGATTAATAAGGAATGGATTGGAAACTAAAACAGTGTAATCGCAGAAAACCCGGAAAAATGCGTGAAAAGGATGCGGGAAATCAATACCCAAACAGTAGCCTTCACACTATAAACCTTTGAATATACAGGAGACTTAAAACTTCTCCATAACAGGCACTACATTTTTGTAATACAATCGGAGATTATTTACTCAGAAGAATAATTGGTTATTTATGAATGCGTCATATCGTTTGCCCCATCAATATATCAATTTTACCAAATAGGTAATAATATTTATTGTGCTAGTTCAAGACTGATTTATAACAAGTATAAGTTTCATCGATAAATTTTTTCAATCCAAAATATTTCTCAGCTTTTTTTCTTGCGGAGAGAGAGAATCTGTCAAGACTATCTAGGTTCCTTAGAATTTCTTTTAATTTAGAAAATATTGAACTTACATCATACGTTTTTACTATCCATCCGTTTATACCATCATCAATATTTTCGGGTAGTCCAGCGTAATCAGAAACTAACACGGGTTTCCCCATTGACATCATTTCTCGGCACGCATAAGATATTGTCTCAATTCCATAGGATAAGACAAAACCTATATCCGCTGAAGAAACGATTTCCCTTGTGTCTTTGAGCAAGCCAGTAAATAATACATGATTCCTCATATCAAATTTGTCAACATACGCTTCGACTGTCTCTTTTGCGGGCAGAACGCCTGTTATTATTATCTTTATTTTATTTTTTAAGTTACTATCTAATCGCGATGCGGCTTCTACTAACAATTGCCATCCTTTATGCAAAGATGTGCCTGCAGTACTTACAAATACAATATCGTTTTCATTTATATTATATTTAGAACTAAGTTTTTTGTGCTCTGGTTTAGGACAGAAATAATCTGTATCAATACCGTTATGAACCACGGTAAATTCGCCATCCTTATATCCAGCTTTATACATAAGCTGCCGTTGAAAGTCAGATACTAAAATTGCATGGTTTTGAAAATAACGCTTCCGGATTTTCGAAAAAAGATTTGTTGTATGAGGCAATGAGTTATGTATTGTTCTAATTATAGGTATTCTATTACCTAATAAAATCTCTGCATAAGTTATTATCTTATGGTCTGGGGATCCATTAACGTGTATTAAATCAAAATTTCCTTGCCTTAAAACAGAAATAACTTTGCCCAAGTTTTTGACTATGTGCCCTATTTTCTTAATTTTGTCAGGAAAATCTACATCAAAGACATTCTCTTTTTTTATTTCTTTCGCAAGTTGATTCAGTCTGCTTGTTTTTGGACAGGACAAAAAAACATCGTTGAATCTATTCAACTCTCTGAATAAATAAAAAAGGTAGATGTCATGCCCCCCCCGTAATCTGAATGGAAATTTGTAAGTAATACTTTCAATCACTTTTAAATTAGTTTTAATGGCTATTATGCCTACTCTGAAACCTGATAATACTCATAAAAGTAGTGGTTGTACACTCTATTAGATACTATTGTTTTCGACTACCCATGTAGTAACCTACCAAAATACCTTTTCCCAAGAACCAAAATCACCTATTTTTTACCTTTGCCTTTTGCTGTCTTAGATTTTGGAGTAATTTTTGGCTTCGGTTTCTGCTTTGATATTGATTTTACAACCGCCTTAGACTTGGCTTTCTCTCCACCGCTCAGAATCTGTTCAGCCTCTTCACTATCGGCATCCATGATGTATTTTATGCCAGTCATTTCGGCCGCCTCGCGAGTCAGAGCTACGATGTCGTCTCTCGTTACATATTGCAATGCGAACTTTCTTGCGCCGCACATCAGTTGGCGCAACCCTTGGGATAACCGTTGATAATATGAATAAACCCCGATCGCTCCAGGAGGTATTTCCTTACCGTTAGACCCAAATAATCTCTTTACCTTGGACGCCAAAACAAAGACTTCATCTATCGTTTTGCCGTAAGGTTCTATGGTCTTGTCGATTGCGCTTCTATTGATCTGTTCAGCGACCAATTTTCCAACATGCGCCGCACAGAGCGGCGAACGCGCCATTCCGACAGCCTTAACATAAGGGGCGCCAAGCGCCATGGCCTTAAAGATATCATCCTCAAACGCAAAACCACCCGCAAGTACAATGTCTGGAACGTACTGTCCCTTCGATGCTAATTTATGTACGTAGTTATACGTGAGAGCGGCGATATATAAGGTCGGTATTCCCCATTCGTTCATCATATGCCAAGGACTCATACCTGTCCCACCGCCAGCGCCATCGACCGTCAACACATCGACTCCGGCAATAGAACAATAACGAACTGCCCTGGCCAGGTCGGCGGGCCTATAAGCGCCCGTCTTCAAGAAAACATATTTTGCCCCCGCCTTCCTCAGTTCCTCAACCCTTTTTACAAAACCCTCTTCAGTCACCATTCCAACCCTGGAGTGCCTTTCAAATTCCTTGAATGCCTTTCCAAAGACTGAAGCTACTGTGTTATCGTAGGGGTCGGGCAATACGATGTAACCACGATCTCTCAACATTCTCGCCTTTTCCAAGCTGTTAATCTTAACCTCTCCCCCGATATCCTTTGCGCCTTGTCCCCACTTCAGCTCTACGACCTGAACACCTAATTTCGTTACACCATATTCCACCACACCTAAACGGGAATCTTCGACATTTTCCTGAAGTATAATCGCTCCATAACCATCCTGCTGCCAATCCTGAAACGCCTTTACACGATATTCAATATCAGGACAATACGTTATCTTCCCATTCTCTATCTTAGAATTAACGTCCATGCCGCCCACGTTTTCGCCGATAGTTAACGCCGTACCAGAGATTGCAGCGCCAATAGCTAATCCGTCCCAATGTGTTTTTGCAACGTTTGTCGAACCCAACCCTGGAATTACAATAGGCAACTTTAGCTTAATTCCTTTATCTTTTCCCAACCGTGTCTCTGTGTTCACATTCTCAAAAATAGCCTTGTCGCTGTCAGCCTCTATTCCCACCGCACCGACGGCTGTTCCCATGATATTTAAATGAGAAAGATCGAGAGGGTATTCCTTGTCCGCCCCCGCTGTGATGGTTCCGAAGGGTTGCGGGTATAAATTTTCTGATGCCCTAAAGGCTGACTTTCCAATTTCGCATAAGCCTGGACAATCATCCACACAGACCGAACACATACCGCTAGCAGGCGTCCTGTCGTTAGGTGTTCTATTCCTTGTCCGTGTTGCCGCCGATGCATTTGGCTTTGAAAATGACATTTTCAAACCCCTTTCTAAAATAGGTTTATCTAACTTAATGATATGTGAATATGCTATTAATTTTCGAACCTGAATTTATACACATTTTGAAATTTACTGTCAATACAATTTTATGAGAAGTGAAACCAACTATCCCTATTGTTAGCAGCATAAGACATGCCAATATATTTTTGAAATAAAATATTGTCCTTTCTGTTATTGAAAATTCACTATGTCAGTGTTGTATCTCAGTGAAATTACATTTACTTACAATAAAAAGAATGATAATTTGGTTGTAAACAAAAAAAGGAAAATATATAATTTTGCCAAGATTTTCCATTGCGTTTGTCCGTTTGTTACCATTAGTAAAGGATATAAGTGGTGGATGTTTAACAGCGGGGTTGCAGCACTAAATGGGGGTTAATAAAAATTGTGAAACAACAGACAAAAAAAGTAGATACTAAAGAATTCATTAAAGAGAAGGTTGAACGTATAAAAAATGAAGTAGGAAAGGTCATTGTAGGGCAGGAAGAGATGGTCGATAGTATCATTGTTGCGCTCTTATCGGATGGACACATTCTCTTAGAAGGCTATCCGGGACTGGGAAAAACGGTTACCGTAAAAACTGTTGCCCGTGTTCTGGACGCAAAATTTCAACGGGTACAGTTTACTCCAGACCTCATACCCGGCGATATTACAGGATTTGAAATGATAGATCCTGAAACAAGGAAAAGCAGGGTACAAAGGGGACCTGTATTCACAAATTTATTACTCGCGGATGAAATCAACCGTGCTCCTGCAAAGGTCCAAAGCGCCCTTCTGGAGGCAATGCAGGAAAAACAGGTAACCATTGGACGAGAAACCCATCTCTTAGAAAAATTATTCCTCGTACTGGCAACCCAAAATCCTATCGAGATATCCGGAACGTATTTATTGCCCGAAGCTGAGATAGATCGGTTTATGTTTAAACTAGAAGTGCGCTACCCAACGTACGGGGATGAAAGAAAAATTACCGAGAGGCAAATTCGGGACGAAGATATTGCATTAGATGTTATTCTAACCCCTAAAGAAGTGCTCTCTTTACGACATGCAATCGCCGAGTGGTTGCCTTTGCACGAAGAATCCATCATTATAAGATATATTACACGTTTAGTCAGGGCAACAAGGCCCGAAGAAGGGACCGGCGAGTTAAGAAATCTCGTGATGTATGGAGCGTCTCCCAGGGCATCCATTGCTTTGGCGAAGGCCTCTCGTGTTTATGCCTTCATTCACGGCGAAGAAATGGTATTGCCCGAACACGTCCATAAAATGGCATATCCCGTCCTGAGGCATAGAATTATCCTGACGCACGAGGCGGAATCCCAGGGCATTGATTCTGACAACATCATTGAAAAAGTACTTCATCGAGTCCCGATATTGGAATAAATCAGATGAAGAGGAGAATTAGGCTCTATTTACAACGTTTGATTGGAAACCTCTTCGAGGGAATATTTTCCAGCTACCTGACCGCCCCGCATGGATTGGAGCTTGATGAACTCAGGCAATACCAGCCCGGAGATGATTTTAAGTCCATCGACTGGAAAACAACAGTAAAGACGGGAAGACTCCATGTACGCATGAAGTTGGTGGATAAACGGGTAACCATTGTGTTCCTTGTTGACAAAAGCCGGTCGGAGAAATTTGGTTCTTTTATAAATACAAAAGAGGATATTCAATCAGACATCCTATCCATCCTTGTTCATGCGGCATCGGAAACTGGCAATGAGATAGGTTTCATTACATTTACCGATAAGGTAGAAAACTACATCCAGCCCAAAGCTGGCGAGAAAGAGGCATTAAAAAATATAAAAATTATCTTACACGAAACACCGTCCAGTAATCGCACGGATTTAAATAAAGCATTTAAATTTTTGAGTGAAAAAACGCTTGCCCCGTCACTGGTATTTGTACTATCGGATTTTTTAGCGCCTTACAATTATGAGCAATCGCTGAAAACACTCTCTTATTTACATGAAGTAATTCCTGTCATTATTTCAGATAGAATGGAAGCAAGCTTGCCCGCTGCCAGGGGATTTCTGACAACTCAGGACATGGAAACGGGGATGCAAAAAACGCTGGATATTTCTGCAGCATTTGAAGAATCATTACCGTCCTTGACCTTGTTTAAAAAATTAAACATAGACCACCTGGCATTGTCTACAGAAGAAGGCGAGGAGGTGTGGATTAAAAAAATCTCGGAATTTTTTGATAGACGCATCAGGAGGGGGAGGAGAAGGAGACGATGAAAAATATTTTCGTGAAATTATTTATTATTGCCGTATTCTTAGGAATCAGTTTTAATTGTTTACACGCACAAGAACAACCCCAAATCCAAGAACTGACAGAAACAGGACAAGCGTTAACGCTGACAGGCCAACCGCTTGAAATCTGGACATTTATCAATGATTACAGAGTAATTACCGGCAAGACGCTCCATCTAACCGTTCAGGTTATGTGGAAGCTAGGGGTAACAGTTAATCTGGAAGGCGTGGAGAAAATCGATCTCTCTCCATTTAGAGTAGAGGGCGTAACAATTGGTGAACGACAAATCTTTGACAATGAACATGATTATATCGTAATTACTTATGCGCTCTCATTACCTTCAGACCTCAAAGAGGGCATCTACTCCATTCCTTCCTTCTCTCTTCCATACAAAAATGAAGTTAATCAAACCGAAGGCAAGACCGCTTCCGCGCCTGTTGCGATTAAAAAAGTACCAATCATGGTTGAGTGCAAGGTGGATAGAGACGTTGTCACAATAGGCGATCGGATCAACTACACCCTCACCATACGACATGAAAGGAATATAAAGTTATTGTGGGAAAATATTGAGAAACTAAATTTTCCCCCCTTTGAGATTGCAAAAAAAGCCGTTGAAAAACGGACAGAAGGAAACATTGAAAAGGTAGCGATTAACTATACTCTTTCTTTATACGAGTTGGGAGGTAAAAAAAAGACCCCTGAAATTCCCAGTGTAACAATCCTATATTACAGAGAACCCGATTCTCAATCCAGCGCGGCAAATGCCGATACTTCGCACATTGAGACGAAGGAGGTTAAAACCGTTCCTGTCCCCATCATTATAAACAGCCTTCTAAAAGCAGTAGATGTGCCATTGGAGGGACTCAAAGGACCAATGTATTATTCCAAGAAAGACATCTTTTTAAAGGGATACTTAATGATGGGCATAGGCGTCGTTTTATTGTTCTTTCTAGGCGTGGCGGTACTACGCCCTTTGGCTGGAAGACTAACTACTGCTTCTTCCAAACCCACAAGCGAAACGCCCAAAATAGCATTGGAAAGGCTGAAAAATATCATAACGTCATTCAAGTTCACAAACGAAGACTCGGTAAATCGAAAGAATATACACAACATTAACAAGGCGCTGAGGATATATCTGGGTATGATCATTGGTATTTCAACCGAAACGGCACAATCCGCCACAACGTCAGACTTCCTGAACTACGATACCCAAAAGCAGCTATCGGGAGAAACTTCAACCGTTATCGCAAAAGCATTAAAACAATTGGATACCCTTATTTTCGGGAAACATATCAAAAAGGAAACGGTAGACAGCGTAATGCAGAAAATAGAAGAAATTATAAGACTAACCAGTCCTAAATTATAGTAAACGTCAAAAGAAAGTTGTCATTGCGAGGGCGCTAGCCCGAAGCAATCTCAAATAGTGATTGCTTCGCTGTCGCTCGCAATGACGTTTTCATGACAACTTATTTAATGCGTTCACTATTGTTTAGTAATACTTTCTGGAATTGATACATGACTATAGCAAATCCATGGCTGTTACTGCTTCTTATCCCTTTTGGTTTATTATATTTTTTCTGGAGGGAAAGGAAGTTTATTGGATATTCCAGTCTCTATCATGTAAAAGAACCAGTGCGGCTCAAAAGGATTGCAGCCCGTTTACATAAACCCGTATTCTTTGGCGCCGTATTTTTTTTAATTGCGGCCATTGCCTATCCGCAGACAAGATATTTTAAGGAAGAGACCGTCCTGCGTGGACGGGAGATTATCCTTTCCATCGATACCTCTTTTAGCATGACAGGAACGGCTATCGAAACGATAAAAAAAATCGTCGGTGATTTTATTAAAAAGCGATCGAACGACCTCCTCGGTATCACCATCTTTGGCACGGACGCCGCGCTTATCGTTATTCCTACAATGGAAACTCAACTACTTGAAAAATCCCTAGCGCGTATTCAGGCTTCTCAGGTGGGTTATCAGACAGCCACAGGAGAAGGAATCTTTACCTCCATCACCGCCTTATTTGAAAAAGAGATGGGGGAAAAGTTTACGATTAAAGATTTAAGAAACAGCATCAACAAAGAGTATCTTGCGGACTATGCCATTTCGTTTGTCAAAGAAATGGAAAAGAGGAATGTGCTCAAAAACAAACTTATCATCCTTTTTACCGACGGAATATACAACATTGGCATTTCGCCTGATAGACCCCTCCGATTACTGAAAAGAATGGGAATAAAGGCGTATGTAGTAGCGGTCAAGGCATCGGATGTCACCGGCGTAGACCCTGAAGTTGCAGCCCAGCATATTGAGGAATTAAAAGAAGCCGTCGAGTCCACCGGAGGAAAATATTTTAACGCTGAAAACTTTGAGGAAGTCGCCAAATTTTACGACGAAATCGATAGAACTGAAAAAGATAAGATTGTCATAGACACCGTCTCAAAGAAAAAAGACCTTTATCTGTATCCTACAATTGCGAGCTTACTCTTCCTTTTAGTTTCTATTTTTATCGAAAATTTTTGGATACGAATTCCCTAGCGCAACAAAGCCGCAGCCAAAAGACCCCTCTCTTTTCCCCCTTCGCAAGGGGGAACACAGGGGGGTGTAAAAAAACTTTCCCAAACTTGTCCTCATGAAAATGGGGAAAAGAAGTTTTTACAAGGCAATACTATATAACAAGCAGGCGATAAAGGTATATGTTGTGTATAATATTGAGATTGCTTCGTCGCTTCACTCCTCGCAATGACAGTTGAGAAATGTCATTGCGAGCCGTAAGCGAATCAATCTCTTTTCTTATCGCTTGATTAAGGAAGAAACTAAACTTGATTGTATTTCTAAAATCAAGTAATAAG
>Ga0209824_10001421_pt1 | contig 13481 bp, 14 predicted proteins | sample VDWuncwatermetaG_FD_184124 | JGI IMG/M metagenome (GOLD analysis project Ga0209824, IMG submission 184124) | Wastewater microbial communities from Netherlands to study Microbial Dark Matter (Phase II) - VDW unchlorinated drinking water (SPAdes)... ... | reverse complement strand
GGCCGCTTGAGGGGGGATAGCCAGGCATTGGCTACTTTGAGATCGTTCGTTATAAGGCATGTATGGAAGAACTTTTTCAGGCATGGATACCGGAAATACGAATTTCCACACGACCAGGGCCAAAACCAAAAGAGGTCAAGGCTCTTTTTGACTCAGGGGCTTCGGAGTCCTTTATTAGAGCAGATATCGCGAAAGAGCTTGCTTCTCCCACCCGCCTCCCCAACCCTAAGACCTTTGAGATGGGTCGAGGAACCTTGAAGGTGACACGAGCCATGATTGGGGATGTCCAACTAAACGGGTCCAACCTTTTTGCAACCCTCCTCGTCATACCCAACCTGAGCGAGGAGGTCATCCTTGGTGCTGACTTCTTTCAGCGCTGGAAGGTTCGTCTCAACCCGGAAAACGAAGAGTTCATCCTCGATCAAGACGCCTTAAAACTGAAGCTGGTTTAAACCTAACCTTATATTATCTCGGCCTCTCAAAGCGCAGCGCAAAGCGGTCGCTCTTGCCGCGATCCTTAAATACGCTCTCGGTGCGCGGCTCTTCGGGATGGCGTAGCATATCTCCCTCTTGAACCAGAACGAAACCCGCTTCGGTCACCTCTTTGATCACCAAGGCTTTATCGATACGGTGCAGGCTCTGGGTGAACTGATTCCCGCTTCCGTCCTTGGCCGAATGGTCCACGACGCCGTATGCCCCGCCAGGTTTTAGGGCAGCAAAGATCCTTCTGTTCATTGCCGTCCGCGTCTCCGGCACCAGATCGTGATAGTTAAGGTGGATCAGCGCAAAGTCGAGCGAGCCGCCAGAAGGCAAAGCGAGCGCATCCATCTTGCCTTCGATGAGCTTGACGTTCGCATAGAGAGGATTCTGAAAACGCGCGGCCAGTTCTTTCCTAACTGTTTCGTTAGCTGCATAAACCATACCCTTATCCCCTACCAACAGTGAGAGGATCGCAGCGTAGTATCCTCTGCCCGTCATGATATCGGCTACCTTGTCTCCAGGCTTGACGCCGTAGAACCTAAGCGCCTCTTCAGGCTTGCGCGCGGCGTCGAGCGCCCGCTCGTTTTGCGGCCGCTCCGGGTTGGCGAGGATCGCCTTGAAGTCCTGCGCCTGAGCAGGAACTACCGCGACGTTTAGCAGCGCCAGGATCATTAGCCCCAAGCCTACACTCACCACGGAATATCTTCTCATACGGTTTTCTCCTCTTCGGGACGACGAATCACGTTCCCTGCTTTTTACTCAAAGATTTAACCGGCCAAGATCCGCTCCGACACTAGGTTTTGAGCCTACGGATGAGCGGCACCCGCCAGGCCACAAGCACGGCTAGAACAATCACAATCAGACCCATCATGCTCACAGTCGCCGACGCGCCGATAAAGTGCGCGGTGATGCCAGCGAACAACGCACCTGCTGGCATGAGGCCGCGGTCCAGCATGTAAAGACTCATCACGCGGCCGCGCAATTCATCTGGGACAATCAGTTGGAGCATTGTGTTGGTGGTAGCCATGAACAGGATTTGGAAGGCACCTACCACTATCAAGACAAGGATCGCCAGAGGAAAAGAGGTCGTCCGGGAGAACAGGATAAGAAAAATACCCAGCGGGATAAGGCTCCCCAGCAGCAACAGCCCCTGACGTCTCAACCTGCTTGAGATAGTGGCCAGCGTGAGCACGGCGAGTACAGCTCCCAGACCGGGCGCGGCCATCAGCATTCCGAGTCCCTCAGGACCCACGCCTAGTACATCTTTCTGGAAGACAGGCATCAAGGTTTGGTAGGGCACGGCAAAGACCCGGGGGACATAGGCCGTCATCATCAGCGCCAGGACAGCGGGAGTAGACCACACGTAGGCGAAACCCTCTTTGAGATTCGCCAATGCGGAAGACTGGCGTGCCTCTTCCGGCGTGGGCGGGACATGCATCCAATAGACCATAACCAGCACACCTATGTAGGCGGCGCTCTGCACAAAGAAGTTGCCAGCGGCACCAAACAAAGCGATCAACACTCCGCCCAGGGCAGGGCCAATGATTTTTGTGAGGTTAAACCCCGCCGAGTTCAGCGCAACCGCGTTCATGAGGTCTTCTTTGGGAACAACGTTGGGAACCAGGCTCTGCCTCACCGGTTCGTTGAACGACCAGGCAATTCCAGTGATCAGCGTGAATAAAAAGATGTGCCACACCTTTAACAACCCCGATGCCACCAAGCTTCCCATGCCCAGCGCGGTCACTATTAACACGTATTGGGTCCTGATCATCAGCCTCTGCCGGTCCATGCGGTCGGCGGCCACGCCCGCGATCGGGCCGGTCACCAGGAATGGCAGCGCGCGCAGTCCGTTGAGCACCCCCAGCAATACGGAAGAGCTGGTTAGCTCATACAACAGCCATCCCAGGGTCACCTGCTGGATCCACTGTCCGGCGCCCATCAAGAGCGTCCCTGTCCAAAGATAGCGATAATCTAAGTGGCGAAGAGAGGAAAAGGTTTGAAGTCGGAAGCGCGTCGGGACCGTCTCGACCGCAGCTTCAACATGGGTTGTTAGTCGCTCATTCAAGCAATCGTATCCTCATTGGGTGTGTATCGGTTACATTATTATCAGGGTCCGGCTCTGGTTTCTAGAGAATTCTCGCTGCTTTTTATTTTGAATTAACCATCGCGATATGCGATGCTTGCGCAGCGCGGAAGATAAAAATGAGTCTAAGTAGAAAAATAGCATCGGTGACACTCATGGTTGCCCTTCTGGCTGCTATATCCATTCGGCTTACCTCTGGAGCCCAAGGCAAAGGAGGTTCATCTATGGAACTCTTAAGTCCTGCCTTTCAGAACGGTGGGGATATCCCGCGAAAGTATACCTGCGACGGGACCGATCTCTCCCCTCCCCTAAGATGGGAGAATCCGCCAGCAGGAACCAAGAGCTTAGCTTTGATCGCCGATGATCCGGATGCGCCGGTAGGGACTTGGGTCCACTGGGTCATCTATGACATGCCCACAGCCACCACGGAGCTGGCGGAGGGAGCGCCGGTCACTGAAACCCTCGTCAACGGCGCCAAGCAGGGAATTAATGATTTTCGCAAAGTCGGATACGGAGGGCCATGTCCGCCGCCTGGCCCAGCGCACCGCTACTTCTTTAAGCTCTACGCCTTGGACAAAGAGACGAACCTAAAGCCTCGGAGTACGAAGCAGCAACTCCTCGACACAATCAAAGGGCACATCTTGGCTGAGGCTCAACTGATGGGACGTTACAAGCGCTAGCCGAGAGCGGGTAGCCAACAGAAGAAGAGGCAAGCCCCTTTCAGCTTTCCTAGGGAGCAGAGCTTGACGATGTCTTACCCCGTCGTTGTCCGATCGGGGATCCTCTCCGAGAGCCCGGAACGATGACCCGTGCCGTCATATCCCAGTTGGTGTGAGATGTTCTTTGCTGCCTGCTTGATGAGTTTCACGTAGTTCTTGAGCCTGTGGAGCCTCATCTGCCCTTCAGTCCCAGTCAGCCCCACTGCGGCCTCTACTTTTCCCTGCATATTAAAGACCGGCGCCGCGATACACTTAACGTCAAGGCTATTCTCGCTCTTGTCCAGGGCATAGCCCGCTCCCCTGACCTTTGCAAGTTCGGAGAATAACTGACTCGGCGAGGCTATAGTCTTAGGGGTGTGTTTGGGTAACCCCTTTTCTTTAATGATCTCCTCTACGGCTGCCTGGGGCAAGTAAGCAATCAAGGCTTTCCCGACCGCTGTGCAATGAACATCCAATCGCCGTCCTACCCAGGTGTTCATCTTTATGAACCCAGGCTTGTCGATCTTTTCTATATAGACCGCCTCGCGTCCGTCCAGTATTGCCAGATGGCCGGCAAGGCCGGTTCTATCCACCAGTTCCTGCAACACGGGGAAAGCGATGTCGTGCAGCTCCAGGCCACGCAAGGCCTGACTGCCAACGCTGAAAAGTTTTACACTGAGCCGATATTTCCCCAGGTGGTCGTCCTTATACAAATATCCTCGCTGCTTGAGCGTTCGCAGAATGTAGCTGGCCGTGCTCTTGGGAAGCTTCAGTTTCCTGCTAACCTCTGAATTGGTAAGCCCTTTTTTGCTTTGACCGAGCATCTCAACAATCGTCAGGGCACGATCAATAGAGGTCACCGGGTTAATGGCAAGCGGTTTGTTCATGAACAGGTTCCTCTATGAAATGGCCGTTCAATATTATGAACAGAAACTTTTATTGTCAAGTAAAAATCTCTTGACTTCATCGGCTCCGTCAGCTATCTAAATGGTCCCTATGGTGAACGCGAGTTCAAGATATTGAACAGGGGAGACCGCGCATGGAGAACCAGGCAGGAAAGTGCTTGCTACTTGCCGAAAAAGGAACACTTGTAGCGAAACCAGGCAAGGTTGTCGCTAAAATGGACAATTTAGCCGAATTTCTGACTATCCCATCCTACGAACATTTGGATTGAAGAAAAAGGAGAAGAAAGCGATGCTGAACCATGGCAATAGTCATGACCGAATTTTAGAGACTCAAGAGAGATGGAAAACCGACAAGCGCTGGAGGGGAGTTGTCCGCCCTTACACCGCGGAAGATGTCTTCAGGCTTCGCGGCTCGGTTCAGGTGGAACACACCTTCACCAGAATCGCAAAAATCGGCGCAGAAAGACTGTGGGACTTGTTACATACCGAGGACTATGTCCCGGCATTGAGCGCCATGGATGGCACCCAGGCTGTTCAGCAGGTGAGGGCAGGATTGAAGGCCATCTACTGTAGCGGATGGCAGGTCGCGTCTGGCGCCAATAGCGCAAGGAAAACGTATCCGGATCAAAGCCTGTACCCGGTGGACAGCGTTCCCTTTCTCCTGCGAGAAATCAACTGCGCCTTGCAGAGACAAGATGAAATAGACAGTTCCGAAGGCAGGAATGATCTCTATTGGTTTGCGCCCATTCTTGCGGACGCAGAGGCCGGCTTTGGCGGCAATTTAAACGCCTTTGAGTTGATGAAGTCGATGATCGAAGCTGGCGCCGCAGGCGTTCACTTCGAGGACCAGAATTCATCTGTGAAAAAGTGTGGCCACATGGGCGGGAAGGTCCTTGTCCCGACCAGCGAATTTATTCAGAAGCTCATCGCTGCGAGGTTGGCCGCTGATGTCGAGAATGTGCCAACGGTGCTCGTCGCCAGGACAGATGCCTACGGGGCCCACCTGATCACGAGCGATCTGGATGAAAGGGATCGACGCTTTTTCCCAGGTGAAAGAACACCGGAAGGTTTCTTCATGATGAAAGGGGGGCTGGAGGCGGCAGTGGCCAGAGGGCTTGCCTATGCGCCTTATGCGGATATGCTTTGGTGCGAGACATCGGAGCCAAATTTGGACGAGGCTAAACAGTTTGCGGAGGCGATCCTATCACACTTCCCTGACAAACTGCTGGCCTATAACTGTTCGCCCTCCTTCAACTGGAAGTATAAGTTGGATGACGATACCATCGCGAAATTTCAAAGGGAGCTTGCTGCCATGGGCTATAAGTTCCAGTTTGTCACCCTGTCAGGATATCATTCCGAGAGCGAAGCCATGTTCAGACTCGCCCTTGACTTTGCAAACAGGGGGATGACAGCATACGCGGAGCTTCAAGAAAGAGAATTTGAGCTCGAGAAGTTTGGCTATGAAGCTGTCAAGCATCAGAAGGCTGTGGGCGCAGGATATTTTGATAGAATAGCACAGCTCATTACAGGAGGAATTTCATCAACGCTTGCTCTCATTGGCTCAACCGAAGAAGAGCAGTTTGGTGCTGCGGCCACATTGCCGGAAAGAGCGATCTCAGCCGTACGGAAACGGTAGGATTCTTTCGAGCCGCCGAGAAATGGAGTGAGATAGACTATGCCGGGAATCGTCACCAGGGTTCCGATGGATTCGGGGAAGAGGAGAGGGTGGAGAATGAAAACCAACTCGCTCTTAAAGGAACGAAAAAAACATAGAAAGCCCTTTGATCCAGAAGCTTGCCTGGATAGTCATAGAACAGGGCTGATCTCAGTGAAGACCCTGAAGGTTGGGAGGAGGTATCCCAAAACGGCTACAAAGCTGACCTACCTCTGCACCTACTGCATGTGGGAGTGTAATGTTTTCTTAGAGGTCCTCACAAAGGCAGACTCATGACCTCCCCGCTCAATCTGCCGCAGAGAATTCTTTAGGAGAAAGAGTATGTCCTCTCCCTACTCCACGCCCTGGGCAATATTCTTACTGATTACGGCCTTAAGGTTTCCTACAAGGAGGCGGTGGCCGCAGCAGAGGAGGTTTACCAACTGACCCCCTGAACATCTTGATCGCCCATAGAGTGGGTAAAACTCTGACTAGCCTTAAATTCTCAGTCCTGTTTTTCCACGAACATCGCGTCGTCCCGGCGGATAAAGCCGGGAGGATTCCCGTGTTTGGATCGAACTTCAAGCCAGTCTCCCGCAGAGCCGACGACCGTGATCCGTGTCCCTTTTTTGATCGTGGAAACCTTCCGGGAAGTTTCCGATGGCTCGGCAAACACGGAAGCCGATCGGATGATTTCGTAGCTTCCGGGCTCTGCCGGTCTTTTCCAACTAGGTGGTGAGGCCGGCTCTACTGGCTTGGAGGCGACCTTTTCCTGAGACTGGGGAGGGGTGGACGCTGGCCGTTCTGTCTGCCGCATCGCTTTCCTTAGCTTTTGCTCCGTGGAGGAGAGCGCCTTGTTGGTATCATCGAGCCTGGCCTGCAACTCCGCCACTTTGTTGGAACTCTCCTCAAGCTCTTTCCGCAGTTGGGCCATCTGATTGTTCAATACCTGAATCTGCCCGTCCTTCTCATCAGATTCTTGGTTTTTTTCCTCGAAGGAAGCAGTCCTACCGCCAGGCTCGTTTTTCGTTCCCGGGATATACTTCCAGGCAAGGATCGCGCCAATGGCGAGTATCAAGACAGCGATGATATAGCCATAAACCCTTGGAATCTTTTCTCCCATATCGGCTCCTCGAAAATATCTTGAACAGATTTTTTCTTTCCGTCAAGAGGGTTACTCTTGGCTAAAAGTTTTGAGTTTTTAGTGTTGAGTTTTAAGTTGAAAAACTAACAATTCAAAATTCAAAACTAAAAACTTCAGTTCTGAGGTGCGCGCCCCATTGGCTGGCTTTCCAAGCGGGGTGGTGTGTGGTAAAAAATAGCATCGCGGCCAATGACGAAAATCTCGATAACCAGAGCGCCGGCACGCAAGCGAAGCCTCTATTCTAGCCTTCAGTGGCAGAAGGCCATCTCGCAACTGGGCCGGGCCATGGCATCCAAACTGAGCCTGGACGCTGTCTTTCGGGAATTTGCAGCGGGTATCAAAGGTTACATCCCCTATCACCGGCTTTTGATCAGTCGGGTGGATCCCCAAAATAAGATCCAGCGCATCTTTATCTTATCGCCGTCCTCCAAGGACACACTGGAGACGCCTGGAGATCTCTATGAAAAAGGGAAAAGCGTGACCGAGTGGGTCGTGCGGGAGAGAAAACCATTCATCCGCGAGGACACCTCGCTCCAGCATGATTTCGAGACCGATGAACGTCTTAGCCGCATGGGACTCCATTCCTACATCAGCGTCCCATTGATTTACTGGGATCGCGTGGTCGGAAGCTTCCACATCGCGGACAAACAATCGAAAGCCTACGGAGAGCGCGAGTTAGCCTTTCTGATGTCGGTGGCCGAGTGGCTCGCCATTGCCATGGAAAATGCCCGCTTTTTCCAAGAGACCCACCGCCTTCTAGAAGAGCAAGGAGTGCTACATCAAGTTACCTCCCAAATCAACATCCTCGACCTCGACTCCTTACTCCAAAGGCTCACCAATGAGCTCCTCAACATCTTCAGAGTCAACTGCGCTTTCGTGCGCCTGCGTGAGCCAGACGGCTCGTTTCGCATGCGCGCGGTTTCTGGAACAAAGCTATCAGCGTATCCAGGAGCTAGCCGACAAGGCCTCGATGGTGGGGGAAGATCGTCCTGGATTGTGGAGAACCGTAGACCGCTTGTGATTCGCGATATCCGCCGGCAGGATCCGTCGATCCCTCAAGGAACTGGCCTGATCCGAATGGGATTTCGCAGCTACCTCGGAGCCCCCATCCTGCTGAAGGAGGAAGCCATCGGGACTTTGGTGGTGTTGAACAAGACCGTCAGGGACTTTACCGAGAGGGACACCTTCTTCCTCCAACAGCTTGCCGCCGAGGCTGCAGTTGCCATTCACCACGCCCTGCTCTTCGATGAACTCAAACGGCTCAATCAGGACTTAGAGAGGATAACCCAGCATAAGTCCCAGTTTCTCGCGCGGCTCGCTCACGAGCTTAAAACCCCTTTAAACGTCATCATCGGTATCCTAGACGCCATGCACCTGGGTGCTACCGGCCCTTTGAATGAAAAACAGCAGTCGGCTCTTAATAAAATCCAGGATCAGTCCCGCGCGCTGCAAAAGATGGTCATCGATCTCCTCAATCTTTCTCGGATCGAGGCCGGAACCATCCCCCTGGAAGTTTCTACGTTTCCCATCGCTAAGGTCGTCGAGTCCCTGCGAACGTTGACTGAGGATCTGCAGCGCAAAAACAGTTTAGATGTTGTGTGGGATGTCGAGCCCGACCTCCCCCCCCTTACGACAGACGCTGGCAAGGTGGAGGCGATACTTCAGAATCTGGTTGTGAACGCCTTCAAATACACGTCCGACGGAGAGGTGAAGATCCGGATGAAGAACCGCCCGGAAGCCAAATCTGTCGAGCTGGCGGTGGAAGATACCGGAAGGGGCATCTCTTCCGAAGACCTGCCCAGAATCTTTGATGGATTCCATCAGGTGCACTCCACGGCCGCCAGCCAAGGAGTCGGCTTGGGGCTCACCATCGTCAAGAAATACCTCGAACTCATCAAGGGAACCATCCATGTCGAGAGCGAGCCCGGCAAAGGCTCCACTTTTACGGTGACACTTCCCTACAGCCTGCAAGCCTAAGGAGGCACAATGACCCTGATCATCGGCGAAAAAGAGACGAGAAAACTCATCGACATGCCTCGGGCACTCCAGGTCGTCGAGAAGATCTTTCACGACCGGGCTGCCGGAAAATTACGAAGCCTCCCGCGCCGAAGACTGAAGGGAAGCGAAAAACAGCTCAACGTGATGGCCTCTTGGCAGGCAGACTGGGACCTCATATGTCTTCGGGCTTACGCGGCGGAAGCAAACACGATTACTTTATACAGCGGGCGAACGGGAGAAATTCGAGCCGTCATCAACATGGGCTATTTAAGCAGTCTAAGAACCGGCGCCGCGAGTGGCGTGGCGGCAAAATATCTGGCGCCGCCAAGGACCGAGGTCTTGGGGCTTATCGGCCCGGGCTGGCAGGCAACCTTCCAAGTAGAGGCGATTGTGCGATCGTGCCCGGTCCGCCAGGTGACGGTCTTCGGGCGTAATCCGAGAAAAACAAAAGAGTTCATCCGGCAGATGCGTAAAGAGCTTTCAGTGGAGTGGAAAGAATCACTCTCACTCGTAGAAACTGAAGCGGAGTCCGATATTCTGGTAGTGGCAACAGACTCCACCTCGCCGCTGATCGACGGCAGCCGGACTAAGGATGAGGTGTTGGTCATCTCGATGGGGGCAAACCAGGCGGTAAAGCATGAGGTGTCGGGCGATCTCATCCGGCGGATGGATCTCGTTGTCACGGACGATCTCGCTACAGCGCAAAACGACAGCGGCGACCTCATCGACGCCTGCAAAGCTGGTATCATTCGCTGGGAGGATGTGGTCCCGCTGGAGAAGATTGTTACTGCTGGAAGAGCCGAGCCCCGTCCGAAGAGAATCCTCTTTCAGTCCAACGGCATCGCCGACGAAGACCTGGCCGTAGGCCACTATGTGTTGGAGCAAACCCGGCGAAAAGGAATCAAGGTAAGAAAAATCCCGGAGATTTAACTTTCCCCCTGTTCTCCTTGGTGGCTCCGGACTTAAAGACCGGAAAAACGTCTTCGACGCAAATTTCCAGTAGCACAGACGCTCGCAGGCCCCGCTCTATCCTCACCAGTCGAAAAGACCCTTGCGCGGCTTCTCAGGCTCAGGCTCTTCCACGCGGGGCTGATGGCTCTCCCTCATCGCCTTGTCCACTTCGTAGCGCAAGAGCTCCCATATCTTCTCCATGCAGTGGGCAAAATCGGGGTCGCCCATGCTTTTGAGAGTGCGCGGACGGCGGACATCCACCGGGACGATGCTCTTCACCACGCCCGGCGCCGCGCTCATCACCGCAACACGATCGCACAACATCACCGCCTCCTCGAGGTTGTGCGTGACCAGGATGATGGTTTTTTTCTCCTTCTCCCAGATACGCAAAAGCTCCTCGCGCATAAGCAGCCGCGTCTGCGCATCCAGGCTGGCAAAAGGCTCGTCCATGACGATGACTTCGGGGTCGTTGGCCAGAGCGCGCGCGATGGCCACTTTCTGCTTCATGCCGCCCGAGAGCTCGGTCGGGTGGGCCGAACTGAAGTCGAGGAGCCGCACCATCTCCAGAAAAAACTGCGTGATCCGCTTATAAATCGGCACGGGCTCTTTGCGGAACTCCCGCCCCAAGGGAACATTGCGCTCCACCGTCCGCCACGGCATCAACGCGGCGTCCTGAAAGACCATCGACACCATCGCTTGAGTCCTTTTCTCCCCGACGAACTCCACGGAACCGCTGGTTGGCTGTTCCAGTCCGGCAAGAATATGGAGCAGGGTGGTCTTGCCACATCCGGTAGGGCCTATCACGCCGAAAAATTCCTGGTCCCGGACTTCGAGATCCACTCCTGCCAGGGCGTGGACCGTTCCTTGATCCGTCTTGAACTCTTTGGTCAGTCCGTGAATAACAACCCGCATCGGAGGCCCTTACCTCTTCCCGAAGACCTCATCGAAGAGTTTGATATAGCGGTCGAAGTCGTCAAAGATTTCCGGCGTGCCAAACGCCGACTTGATTCCTTCAATCAATCGGGGAGGGTCGGGAAGCGTGTCAATCCGGTCTGGAATCCGCTTTAAGGCACGTATCACTTCCTGACCTCGTTTCGAAAGAAAAAAATCGAGGAACAATTTGCCGGCGTTGGGGTGAGGCGCCTTCGCAGAAAGAGCTGTAGGGTGAATATTAGCAAAGACCGGATCGAGGTATACCCACTCCACCGGGGCCCCGGTAGGCTTCAAGACTTCGAAGGTCGTGGAATAAGCGGTCAGAGCCCCTTTGAACTCCCCCGCGGCCACGAGCTGCACTAAAAGAGTCCTGCCGGTTCGGGCCTGCGGCTGCTGTTGAGCCAAAGCCCGCATGAAGGCCAACCCCTTCTCCTCTCCCATCGCATGGATCAGCGTGGCGAACCACTCGTAAGCTCTCCCCTCCATTCCGAACTGCCCTTTCCACTCGGGCTTAAGCAGATCAGAGTGAGATTCGGGGACACTCCCCTTAGGCACCAGTTTCGTATTGTAACCGAATGCCGCATAGTTTGTGTAGGTTGAAGTCCACATGCCTTGAGGATCTTTATACCCGTCGCGGTAATATTTCCTTTCCTGAGAGTCATAGGGCGCCAGGAGCCCCCTCTTCTTAAGATTATGACCGTAGAAACTCGTGGTCATAACCACATCCCAGAAAAACCTTCCAGCCCTGTTCTCAGTAAGGATTCTCTCCATCAACTGGGCATCTGTAGTGCGATAAAAGACGGCGTCGATCTTCGGGTAGAGTTGCTTAAACCCATCGGTCAGGGCCTTGGCGTCGGTGGCATTGAAGCTGGCGTAGAAGACCATCTTCCCTTCCGCTTCGGCCCTGTCTTTCCATTCAGCAGCGGTAAGGGGATGAGGCAGAAGGCACGCAATGACGAGAACTCCGAGGAACGTTCTTTGCTTCATGTCTAACCCTTCAACCTTCCGTTATCCATTTTGGATGTTAGATTGCCGATTTTGGATTGGGTCTTTTTAATCTAAAATCAAAAATCTAAAATCGTTATGGCATCTCTTCCAACAGCCGCCCATAACCTTTGACCGGCTCCCAGAGCTGAAGCTGCTTTTTGGTGGCCCAAACCTGTGCCGGAATACTGGAAACGACATTCGTCTTCAGATCCTTCTCCAACAACTCTATGATGGGAAGGTTGTGCCACCCCGCGCCCAGCATGTAGATGCCGTCTGCGGGACCGTGTTCGAGGAAAATCTTTTTCGCGAAGCCATAAATCTCTTCAGGCGGGATCTTGCCTACGTCTTTAAAGGGAACATCGATCCCCTTCATGGCCGCCACTTGGAATCCATCATCTTCAAGGAACTTGGCGAACTTGCGGTTAAGCTCTTCTTGGAAGTAAGTGATTCCGACAAGCTTTTTTATCCCCAAAGCCCGGAAGGCCTCGACTTGCGCGATGGTCGCGATCAGAACGGGCAAGCCATATTTTTTCGTCAACCGACCGGCGATTTCTTTGTCGGCCCCGTGCCCTCGAACCATGGCGGGCGGCGCTCCCATGATCATGACAACGTCAGCGCCGAGTTCCGCGAGTTTGGCCACTTTCTTCTCAGCGACGGCCAGCGCCTGCTGAAACTCCTGCTCGTTGCCTGCCCGGATGCCCACGTGAAAAGGGATGAAGCCAACCCCTTCAGGCATGAGACGGATAAAACTTTCCATCGAGCCGGGCCGATAGGTCGGTTTCACCAAACCGACGATACCTCTCGCACCGTAATACATAGTCCACCTCGCTATGGGATAACGTGCTCTGACCTCCCCAGGACCCGTCCTGGGAGGACACCTGTATGTTTGCCGTCCTCAGTCAGGACCTCACCGTTCACCATAGTCATTTTGACTCCCACGGCCTTCTGCACGAGCCGCTTTTCTCCGCCAGGCAGATCGTTGGCCATCTCGGGTTCACTGTCCGCTACGGTCTGCGGATCGAAAAGCACGAGATCGGCCGCCATCCCGGGCCGGAGAAGGCCCCGGTCGTGGAGACCGAAAATCGAGGCGACCATAAAGGTCAACTTCCGCACTCCTTCTTCGAGGCTCATCACCTTGCGGTCCCTGACCCAGTAACCCAAAAAGCGGGTTGCGTATCCGTAGCCGGCATCGTAGACCAGATGGGCTCCCGCATCGGACTGACCCACCAGAGTAAAGGGACTCTTGAGAATCTCCGCGACCGCGTTCTCATCCCCGTTGTTGCTCGAAGTCTGGAAGAGAGTCTCCAACTCTTCTTCCAGTGAGAGATCCAAGAAGGCATCAATGACATCTTTGCCTTGCATCTTGGCGATCTCGGCGACGCTCTTTTTCTCGAGAGCTTTGTTTTTCGGAGTCGCCGCTTTAATCATGTAAACCAAATCCCATCGCCTCGAAAAACGCGAGGGGCGTTTCTCCTCCACCGCTTCATAGCGAAGCTTCTGCCGCGCTTCCGGATCGCGAAAGATCTCCATCCTTTGCTTAAACGGCGTAAATAAAATCTGCTTCCAGGTCGGAAGGTCATCGAAGACCTGGGCATTCTTGAGATTGAACCGATTGTTAAACAGCCGGGCATTGCACAGGGGATAGGAG
>Ga0209824_10001419_pt1 | contig 13491 bp, 14 predicted proteins | sample VDWuncwatermetaG_FD_184124 | JGI IMG/M metagenome (GOLD analysis project Ga0209824, IMG submission 184124) | Wastewater microbial communities from Netherlands to study Microbial Dark Matter (Phase II) - VDW unchlorinated drinking water (SPAdes)... ... | reverse complement strand
ACAGTCACTCAAGCTGTCTCAGCAGCTCTTGATAACACCGCAGTTGCAGCAAGCTATCAAACTCTTGCAGCTATCCCGAATTGAGCTAGTTGAAACTGTTCAAAAAGAACTACTGGAAAATCCTGTTTTGGAAGAATCTCCGGAACAGGAGCGTCCCGAAGGTGAGACACCACTGCCTAACGAAAATCTCAGTGACCAAAATTCTTCGAATGCCAGTGTCGAAGGCTCGCTCAATTCAGCACAAGATGCCAACCACCGCACCGACGAAAATGCCGACTTTGACTGGGCCAACTATGTTGAGTCCTACAATTCCTTCCACCGCGATGGAAGGGCTGGCACCTCACTCGATGATGTTCCCAATTACGAAAACATGATGACGAAAGCGGCCACACTGACCGACCATCTCGAATGGCAACTCGCCATGCAAAGTCTGACGACTGAAGAGCTGGACACCTGCATGACGCTAATTGGTAATTTAGATGAAAATGGTTATCTCCCCATCAGCTTAAACGAGCTGGCGGAAAAAACCCAACACAGTTTTGATGAACTCGAAGATGCCCTCTGTATCATTCAAGAGCTGGACCCTCTCGGCGTCGGTGCACGCGACCTCAAAGAATGCCTTTTGCTCCAAGTTAAAGTCTGCGAACCGGCCGACCGCAAGCTGCTAGCCAACTGCATCGCTGAGCATTTGCCCCTCATCGAAAAACGCGATTACCCCACGCTTGCCAAAAAACTGGGCATCCCCATGAAAAGAGTCATGGACATCGCCACTGTTATTCGCAATCTCGAACCCAAGCCCGGCCGCCCCTTTGGCGGACAAAGCACGCAATACGTCACCCCGGATGTTTACATCCGAAAAATTGGTGACGAATACATGGTCGTCCTCAACGAAGACGGCTTGCCCAAATTACAAATCAGCAATTTTTACAAAGACGCCATTCGCCGCGAAATGCACAGCGCCAAAATAGCCAAAAATGAAGCCGAAGCGCAGGCACAAAATTACATCCAGGAAAAACTCAAAAGCGCCTTGTGGCTCATCAAAAGCATTCACCAACGCCAGAAAACTCTCTACAAAGTCACCAAATGCATTGCCGAATTTCAAAAGGAATTTTTAGACACGGACGTAGGCCAGCTCAAACCTCTCATTTTACGCGATATCGCCGAAAAAATTGGCGTACACGAATCAACTGTTAGCCGAGCCACTAACGGCAAGTTTGTCCATACCCCACAAGGTATTTTTGAACTGCGTTACTTTTTCAATACCGGCCTTGGTAACGCCGCAGGTGGCGAAGATTTTGCCAACGAAACTGTCAAGCAAATGGTCAGGCAAATCATCGGTGGTGAGAATAACAAAGCTCCGCTTTCTGACCAGGCGATTGCGGTGATTCTCAAAAATCAGAGCATCAATATTGCCCGCCGAACGGTCGCCAAATACCGCGAAATATTGGGAATCCAACCCTCCTCACGCCGCCGCCAACATTTTTGATTGCACCCGAACTCAATTGGGTTAAAACTAGGCTGTTAGCATATCGTCAATCAATGCGGGTCAACCGAGGAGTCAGGCTATGAAAAAAACCATCACCTTTCGTCATATGGACGCCACCGATGCCATTCGTGATCACGTCAACGAAAAACTCGAGCATCTGGAGAAATTTTTAATCAAACCCACCGAAGTTCATGTTATCCTCTCAGTCGAAAAGTTCCGCCATAAAGCCGAACTTTCCGTACATGAACAAGGTTTTACGGCTCAAGCTTTTGAGGTGTCTGACGATCTTTACACATCTATCGACAAGGCCATTATCAAGATTCAGGCCCAAATCAAAAAACACAAAGAAAAAGTCACCGAGCATAAACACCATGCCTCTGTTGGTGAGACTTCAGCCCAGGCCGAAAAAGAGTACCTGGCCAACTTGGCAGATTCAGAGTCTTAGGCTTTTAGAAAGGCTAAAAAATCCATAGTTTTAGCTTTGCTATTTCTTTGGAGCTTTTGTAGTTGTCTGCACGCCTATGAAACTGCGCGATATTCTTAAAAAAGATGCCATTGTTGACGACCTCAAAAGCGAGGACAAAAAGGGCACTCTTACAGAACTTGCGATTGCAGCCTGCAAAGTCATTCCTGTACTCAATAAAGATGACGTTCTGAGTGTCTTGCTCAATAGGGAAAAGCTGGGTTCAACGGGTATTGGCAATGGCATTGCCATTCCGCATGGGAAAATTGCTTCTCTCGATTCAATTTTTGCCATCTTTGGCCGTTCCCACGGCGGCGTTAACTTTGAGTCCCACGATCAAAAACCCACACACCTGTTTTTTGTGCTATTGGCTCCTGAAGCCGCCATTGGTTCCCACTTGCAAGCCCTGGCGCGCCTCTCTCGCCTCTTGAAAGAAAGTTCCATGCGGGAGAAACTCATCAAATGCCTGCCAGAAGAATTATTCGACATTCTCCTCACCGAAGACGACAAGTTATAGCCCCTCCCAAGATTTATTACCAACACGGCTGCCTGGTTCGGGTTTATGGCTTAGGTGTTTTTTTGCGCGGCCCCAGCGGATCCGGGAAAAGTCTGGCCGCCTTCGAACTCATCCGCCGAGGCCATGTGCTCATCGCCGATGACATGGTTCAAATTCAAAAAACAAAAACTGGCTTGATGGGACTGGCAACACCGCCTCTGGCTGGTTTTCTCCATATCCATGACATTGGCCTTATTGACGTGGCCGAAGCCTGCGGCAAAAAAGCGCTACGTCCCGCCGCCAAGATTGATCTCATCATAGAATGCCTTGAACACAAACAGACCAAGACGTACAATCGACTGAGTGATCATCAAAAAAATCAGCTCGCGGGAGTCAAATTGCCTATCTATAAAATGAAGTCAGGAACATCGGCTGGGTTTATTGAAGCAGCAGCTCTTAAAGAAAAACACCGTGTGGGATACCCTGAAAAAAAACTGGCCCTGGCTGTCAAGCGTCTCGTGAAAACCACACTTAAGCAGAAAACAAAATAAGCCAATTTTCATGAAAACCAAACGCCTCCAACTCATCATCCTCTCTGGTTATTCTGGCTCAGGTAAATCCAGTGGCTTGCGCATCCTGGAGAACATGGAATTTTTCTGCGTCGATAACCTGCCTGCCAACTTACTCAAAGCCTTCGTGGATTTAATGATCCAACAACGCCCTTACGAAAAAATTGCCGTCGTCATCGATGCCAGAGGAGCCGATTTTCTCAAAAACCTGCAAATCGATTTGGCCACCATTCAAAAGAAAATTGATTTGAAAATCATTTTCTTTGAAGCTGACCTTGATACCATTACGAATCGCTACAAAGCCCTGCGCTTTCGCCATCCGCTCGCGCTTAAAGGGACTATCGCTGAAGGCTTCAAGGCCGAAACGAAAATCCTGAGAACCTTGCGTCAAGCCGCGAATCTGGTCATCGACACCAAACAGCTCAATATTCATTCCTTGCGTGCCCTCATCGATAAATACGTCAATCCGGCCTCCCGCAAAGACTTCCAGGTTTGCTTGCAAAGTTTTGGCTACAAATTTGGGCTTCCTCAGGAAGCGGACATCGTCATCGACGTACGCTCTCTCTTGAATCCTTATTTTGAACCCACCCTCAAAAACAAAACAGGCAAAACCAAAGCCGTACAAAATTATATTTTGAACGACGCTAGCACCAAACCCTTTTTGCGCAAAACCCTGCACTATTTAAATTATCTCTTGAAACGCTATCGTGACGATGGCAAAACTTTCGTGCATATTGCCTTTGGCTGCACAGGCGGTAAACATCGCTCGGTTACCGTTATCGAAACGATCAGGCCGCTGCTACAAAGAAAAAATATTAAGTTTACCGTGATCCATCGTGATCTGCATCTGGAGTAAGTATGATCGGTGTTATTGTTATTTCCGAGAGCCTGGCTGCCAAAGAAATGCTCAAAACCGTACAAAAGGCTATGGGCCGAAAAGCCATGCAGGGCCTGGAAGCCCTTTCGGTAAAATCGATGTTTTCTAAACGCACGCTGCAGCATCGCATCGCTCTCACCATGAGGCACATGAACACGGCCACTGGCTTTTTGATTCTCTCAGAACTCTACGGCTCCACCCAAACCAATGTGTGCCTGTCTCTGCGCCACAAGGGCGAGGTCGAAATTCTTTGCGGTTATAATCTGCCCATGCTCATCAAAGCTGCCTCTCTTAACCGCCTGACGACGCTGCCTGAACTCGTTAAATTGCTCACTAGCGGCGGCCGTAAACACATTCGGTGTGTCAAATGAGTATAGGCATCACCGAAACACTCATCATCGCCAATAAACTTGGCCTGCACACACGCCCAGCGGCCGCCTTTGTCAAAGCCGCCATACCGTTTAAATCTGTCATTAAAATTAAATACAAAAACATAGAAGCCGATGGAAAATCTATTCTGGGCCTGCTCACGCTGGCTGCTGGAAAAGGCTCAAAAATCATTCTCAGTGTCACAGGGCCTGATCAAGACGTAGCTTTTGCCACACTTAAAAAATTAATTGAGGGTGGGTTTGGGGAGTGAGTGATTTTACTCCCCAGGTGCCTTCGGCTTAGGAGGGAAATCCATCGTTTTGGGATCGAGTTTAAGCAGTTCGTCAAGCTGTTTGGAGCCGCTAGCTCTGACGGGAGCCCCATTGAGCGTGCTCACATCCAATTGTGACAAATCAATTTTTGGGGAAAACAAGTCTGTTTGAAATTTTTCGACGACGACCGCGACCGTTTTTTCTGGATCGTTATTTTTTATTTCACGCGCAGTGCAATGTAGATCGGCAGCATAATCGTCACGCAAACAAAGCGACAAAACTGTGCCCGTATCTTTAATGATGAGCTTGAGACCTGCGTCTCCAACTTCAAATCTTGCACTCGCATTTATATCCGCCTCGGCTTCGCTGGCCGCATCTCCACCACTGGCTGAAACAACGACAGGCAAGCGCAAATCAAACCAGCGCAAAAAAGCCGGTGTATTTTTGATAAGCTCGGTAAAATAGCCTTTGGCGATTTTGACTTCACCTCTGTCCCAAGCCGCCGTGGCCAAAACAGTCCTGGCCATATCGCGCAAAAGACCTTCTTCAGAGGGAAGACTTTTCAAACATCTTTCGGCCAATGTTTTGGCTTCCGCTAAATCCCCTCGTATAAGAGCGGCCTGCATGCGCAAGGAATCATAAAATGCATCCGTAATTTTGGGAACTTCCAAATCTTTGCCCTGCGCAGCTGACACAGCGGCTAAAAAAGGTCCATTCCCAGCCGCCTCAATGGTAGCGGCCTGCATCCAATAAGGTAGAGCTTCCACAGGGCCCTGGCTAGGTGCATACGGCGTGACCAGTTTGGCAAGAAGATCGCCTTTGGAAAAAAGTCGTTGCAAGCGCCGGTGCGTGAGAAACCGATTAAAACTCATTTCCAACCGCTTAAAAATGAGCGCCGGTTTTTCACTCCACGAAACCAACTTTGTGCGCTCAGCGAGGTGCCTCTGGCTACCGCGCAGCACGCCGTCATAAAAAGCCAACGCGATCATTTCATGCAAAAAGGGATCACCACTGACATTGCCGGTGCGATCGGGTGAAGCATGGGCTTCGTCTGCCATGAGCAAAGCTTCATCATGACGCCCAAGCAGCAGTAAAAGTTGCGCAACCGCTTTGAGAAAATGGGCTCGATTGTTTTCCTGATCTTGCGCACTCATGCTGCGATAAGTGTCGGCTGCCTGCTTGGCCGCAGAAACAGCTTCGGAAAAACGCCCCTCAAAGGTGTAAAGATGCAAGAGCATCTCCCACAAAGAACCCGAGAGATCATCGGTTTCCTTGAGTCCCGAGCGGCCGTAGGCTTCCACACTGCGATAATCAAAAGTCGAAAATGTAGCGATCATGGTGTTGTAATCAAGTACTTTGGAATCGGTTTCGTCTGCCCCTCTTGCACAAATACGCGCAGCTTCACTCCTTAAATTACGTTCAGAAGCAACCACACAAAGATTATTAAGCCCATTGACACGCATGTACGCATCACGACTTCCCGCCAGTTTGGTGGCAATGGCCTCGGCTTCGTCTAAATTCTTTTGTTTGATGGCGATCCACGTCAGTTGATCTTCAAGATCGGGATCATAAATTAAATTAAAACGATCAACCACGACTTTGGCCTCGGCAATGCGATCAAGACTAATCAGGGTATTCACTTTTTCCTGCAAACTAAACCCATGCCACATCACGCAATGGGTAGTCGTTGGGGCGGCTCCACAAGTGACTTCAGCATAATCAATGGCTTTGTTAATGTAGTGCAACGATTGGGCCGAATTACCTTCACCCTCACGCGCGAGCAGGGCGAGCACAAAATAAGCCACGGGGCTTTTTGGATTGGTTTTTAACACTTCATCAAGGAGCTGACGTGCCTTTACATTCTTGAAATCTTTGTAGGCCTGATAGGCCTCATCTTCCTGAGGTGTAACGACCAAATCAGCGACACTATCCCCGCCAAAAAAATCAAACCCCAGCTGAGCTTTTGCGCGAACAGGCAAAAGTGCTAAAGATATGACTAACAGGATGAAGCCAAATTTGCACATGCATCAGCCTTTAAGTACAGCGGCAGCGAGTTTCTCCAAAGGCCCTTTGGCCGCTTCCTTGAGCACAGCATCCGGACTTTCCACACCCACACGGAAGGCAACCCGATGAGTGAGAAGGGGCACCAAAATAGCCTCGATGTCGGCAGCTGAAACAAAATTACGGCCATCCATGGCGGCTCTGGCTTGCAAAGCAGGAATAGCCAAAATCATGGCTCGTGTGGAAGCGCCTTGTGCCACACGGGAATCCGCGCGTAAAATTCTAAAAGTATCGACCAGGGCTTCCATGATGGCTGGTGCAATGTAGACGCCCTGACGCATCCAAGCTCTGGCTTTGACAATTTGTGTACGCGTGGCTTTTGGCAAAGGCGGCGCCAAGCGTGGTGAGTTCCACAGATTGAGCACACTGAGTTCAGCCTCACGCTCAATGTGAACCATGCGAATCTTGAACAAAAAGCGATCGAGCTGAGCAACAGGTAACGGATAGGTACCAACCAGATCTAAAGGATTTTGTGTAGCAATAACGAAAAAAAGGTCATCAAGTTTGTGAGTTGTATTATCGACAGTCACTTGTTTTTCCGCCATGGCTTCAAGAAGAGCCGCTTGAACTTTTGGCGAGGTCCTGTTGATTTCGTCAGCAAGTAAAACATAAGAAAAAATCGGTCCGGCTCTGAAAAAGAAATCATTCTTCGTTGTGTCAAAAATCAGCGAGCCCGTTACGTCCGATGGCAGAAGATCGGGGGTGAACTGAATACGCCGAAAGTGCGGAACGAGGTCATCAGCAACGTCATCAATAATGGATTCGCCAAGAGCCTTGGCCAGCATCGTTTTGCCAGAACCCGGATAATCTTCGAGCAACACATGGCCATCGCCGAAGAGCGCATAGAGAACCAATTCAATAACGTCATCGCGGCCCTGTACAGCGGCTTTCATGCGTTTGCGCAAGAGTTCAGCCAATGTCCGCACATCTTCAACACTACTAAATTCCGCAAGAGCGAGTTGATTGTCTGTCATGTTTTCTCCTTAAATACGATGCATCCACGAAAGCGGATTTAAAATCCGTGCCCAATAACCACGATTGCGCGGCAACATTTTTAACGCGGCTGCGCCATCTTTCATGCTTTGTTTAAGGGCCGCCTCATCAGGCGCCCACTGTTTAGCAAACGAAGCCCCGACGAGCTGCCAAGTCAGCGGCGTCAAATTCGGCAAAGTGTTTACCACTCGCTGCGCCATGGCTTCGCGCGTCTCGCCATAGTCCCTACGAAAACCATGAAAACTCAAACGATCCAAAAGAGAGCGCACAGCCATGAAGGTTTGCTGGCGACCAGAAACAAGCTGCCAGCCCCAAAGTCGCCAAGCTTTGTAAGCGTAGGCCAAAAAACACAGAAAAGCCAAAAGTGACGGCAAGACTGCCGCCAAAAAGAGGAGGATTTTTTTCAGCCATTCTTTGATGAGTTTTTCCCAATCGATCCGCGCCGTATCAGCCTCTGGGCTCCCCTCTTTGGGTTCCTGTTTGGCCATTTGTGAAATGGTTTTTTGGAGCGACTGACTTGGTTCTTGTGAAGGTGGATCGAGATAATTCTCGATCGGAATATCCGTCGTGATCCAGCCATAAGGCTCCAGATAAACTTCCGGCCAGGCATGCGCATCATGCGCCATGATCATAATAGAATCACTGCGTCCGCGGCGCTTGTCCGGCACCAAATAGCCCGCCGCCACACGAGCCGGAATACCCAAAGCCCGAATGAGATAAACGGCCGCGTGTGAAAAATGCACACAGTACCCCACGCGTGAGCCAAACAAAAAGGAAGCTGTCGGATCATCGGCATCAGCATGATCACTCTTGCCGGAGTAAAATGCATTCTTGCCCAAATAATCAAGAATCGACATCACACCCAGCATGGGATCTTGCACAGGATCCACTTTGTAATCTGTCATGATTTGACCGGCCAACGCCGCATAACGAGGGTCCATTGGCATCGCCAAATAAGCTTTGGTCTTAGCCAGACTCCATTTTGGCAGCTGTGGCCGCTGAGCTGCCAGATTCCAAAATGCCACCGTTGTCGCCATGGCATCAACTCGATAAGCCAAATTAAAAAAAGTTGGATCCGGATTCTGAATGCGTTCAATTTTAAAAGCATTGGGCAAAAGAAAAGGCCGCCCCGGATCGTAGACGGCATAAATTTCGTGCGGAACATTCTGACGAGTCGTCGCCGTGGCCGCTGGATCGATGACAAGATTCAAAGGCCCTGAAGTGGGTAAAGCCTCGACAAGATCTGTATCGCCATCGGGGCCAGCATCCTGAATGAGTCTATGCCCATTAAAAAGGCTGAAGGCCGTTTGCCGCAGATAATAATGTTCATCCGGTGGTGTGTAATCCGTTAAAAACCGAATGAGCGCGACTGGCGAATTATCCGATTGAGTGCCACTGCTGGAAAATGGCATTTCATCTTGTGAAGAACGACTCGCGCCGCCATCACGACTTTCACCACGCCCCCCCCCACTGCCATTGCCACTATTTTGTCCGCGCTTGTAGCTGTCTGAATCATCATCTCCAGGAATACCAAAAAGATTGTTTTTCTCATGAGGTTTGATGGAATGATCACGGTAATAGCTAAACAAAACCCCACTGAGCAGCAAAATAAAAAATAGCTGCAACAAAGTTTGGCCCAATCTTTTTGTACGCAAGGCCAAAGCCGCCGTCAGGGCAAAAATCAAAGTTCCTGCCAACGTCAGCAAAAAAACGGGAGACAGTCCCAAATTCCAAGCTTCATCAGAAAGATTTTGTGGACGATGCAACGCTAAGTCACGGTGAGAGCCTAACTTCCACGCAAAAAAAGTGACTGGCAGGGCGGCTTCAAACAACGCCAGAGCCGGAAATTGCCAGATCAACACACGCAAGAACCAAACAGTCCCAAAAGCCCGCAAACCTGAACCCATAAAATCGGCCGTCACAAATGCCGCGCCTGGGCCAAAATGGGTGGCAAAACGGGTGCTATCCAAAAATAAAAAGTCAACCAGATTGGCGGCTACAAAAGCACTCAGCCCAATGCCATATACAAATGGCAAACGCAGATGCTCACAGATTTTTGGTGCGGCCAAAAAAGCGATAGCCGCCGTGAAGACAGCCGCACTCATACCGGCTCCTGAACACAGCTCGCTGGTCGCCAGCACAACGGCGATCTCGTAAAGCACGAGTTTGAGAATAAGTGTCGCTAGTGATTCTTTTTCGCGCATGGTTAAAAATTCGTGTTGATCATGAATTCCCTAAACTCAAGCCGCCATCTGCCCATTTTGCGCAAAAGGGATTAGCCGTCCCGTTTTCGCATCGACCAGATAAACTTCCAGCCCCGCTCGACCCAGCTTGCGCGCAACACTATCGCTTTCATCAAAAAAACCTGTCTCCTCACGCAAAAGCCAACGCACCAAAGACGAGCTTTTTGACCGGGGCTTAAGCACCCCCACACTGACGAGCACGCGCATGGTGCCTCGCAGCCGCATGGGAAGATTGACTAAATGATTCACCCACTCACCATTTTCTGGTGGCGCAAAAACGACACAATTGGCTCTACCAGCATCAGGGTTGCTCGCAAAAAAAGCCGTCAGCCCATCACCGGTACACGTCGCTTGAGCCGAGGCCACCACAACATCAAGCGCAGCTTCCCGATCTGTCACCGCACGCGCAATCCCATCGGCAGCAAAGACAAAATCTTCACCAAGTAAGCCACGGCCAATGGCCTGCCAGGCCGTCTCCGCTGAGGGTTCATCTTGTTGACCTGTCACCAGATAGGCAAACGTTTTTTTGCGCTGAGCAATGGCAGTTTCAGGTTGGCGCACCAGCAGTTTTCGATTGCGCGCATACGTCTTCCATAAAATTCGTTTGACGGGATCCCCAGGAACATAAGGCTTCATTTCGATAAGATCGCCGATGGCTTGGCCTTCCGGATGCGACAAATCTTCTCCGGCAGCAAATAAACGCAAAACATCATAAGCTGGAATCCCAATGGGATTGGGCACAACACGAACATCATGCGCGCTCACAAACGGAATACGCAGTTTGAGCAGCCCAAAGGCATCACTAAAGATCACGACACGTGCCACCGAATGAGCCCGCAATCGTCTGGTAAAAATGGCCGTTTCAAAAAATCTTCGCCCCCTCTGAGTCAAATGCACATTGGCTTGCGCAGGCGCTTGCCACTCAACACGAGCCATAATTGAAGGACAGAAAAAAGGTTTCGTCACAGCAAAACCTGTGGCAAAACTTTCTCTAGTTGAACCAAGAATCCGTTGAGGTGTCCCTTGGCGGATATCGCGCCAAAGCCAAAGGCTGCACAGAGCCAGTTGAATAAAATTGAGACTGAAAATCACAAAAACGCCGCCCGTCACCACCATGAGCACAAGATCGTTATGCGACCTAACGTAATAACTGCGAACCAAAAATGTGAGGAAAACAAGCACTAGCCCTGGCCCCGTTAAAGGGAAATAGCCCCAAAGCATCGAAACTGTTTTGCCAAAGCGTGTGAGAGCTGGATGAGAAACCATAAAAAAAGCTTTAAGTGCCGTGGGCATTGTAGAGGGTCTTGTCATTAGGAACAATGAATTTCGCAAATTTCATTTTCCTAGCCATTTGGGATTGTTAAAGTTTTTGGAGACAACCACATAGACCGATCGCAAAGCACACTTTGTCCAAATTCCGGTTTGCCAAGCTGCGATGATTCAGAGTAGTTGGCTTCTATTATGATGAAGCGATTCCGACTCAGCTTGTGTCTCAGTATTTTAGGCTTATTTGTCTCTTGCTCGGGCAGCCTGCCGAGCGCCAAAACAGCACAGTCTGTCGCCACAAGTTATTTTAAAAGCTATGGCAACCAATACAAAACATCACCCTTTGCCGGCAAAAATCTCTCAAGAGTCGCCATCAATCAAATCGAACCCATCAGTAACAAACATGTTCAGGTCGATGCTTTGACCAATTTTAAAGATGGTCGTACCTCACGTGTGCTCATCAAAATGGAAAATAAACTCCCTGGCGGCTGGCGCGTGGAATCCTGGGAATTTGTGGGTGGGCTGTAAAAACTCACCGTAAACTAGACTTTACGATTATTGGCAAAAACCGTAAATTAAACTTTGCGGTGAACTATGCTCTCGGATCTCTTTGAATTCCATTTTTTGCGCTATAGGTCAATTTTGGATTAAGTAATTACAGGGGCTTAACCCTATCACTCATCTTTTTACCCCCATTGAGGAAACGGACTTAACAGACTTCTTTTTAGCAACTTTCTCCAAACCCATGCCGATAATGAACGCATGGGAACAATTGCCTCTTCAACTATACGGCCGACCGCAGCGACTCTTCCGACAAGTACAGTGAGCGGTCCCAGCATCCTTGAAAACTCAGCTGCGCCAACATCCAATGCCGATATTCTTTTTTTCCCTGAATCTGCGTCGCCACCAAAGCCATTACCCCCGGCCAACTTTCGCCTCGGCATCTTTGGGCTCCTAAGCACTGTCAGCTGTGTTTCTTCGACCAGTGAAATGCCTATCACTGGCTGTGAGAGTCTGGCTGTCAAAGGCTACAATTTGAGTCAAGAAGCACTGAACGCACTCATGCCTCTTCTACAGGAAAATTTTGATTTTATGAGAGGCCTTCTCCAAGACACTTTATTTTGCGGCATCAACGATCTCGAAATCCATTATTATGATGATCCCACAGATGCACCGGGTTGTGATGCGATCAGCAATTGTGTGGGTGTCGGCGAATACACTTATGGAACCAAATCGCTTAAACTGAATTTGACTAAAGATATTCTGGACGATCTTTTGGCTGGTTCTGAAGCGATGACCTATGCAATGACTGAGTGGCTATCCCACGAACTTGGTCATCATGTCGCCGGGCAATTATTTGACGATAGCAACACTGATACACTTGCTGAATTTGCGTCTCATTGTTGGGATCCCATAACGACTTGCTCTGAGAATCAATATGACGATTACTTGCATGAATGCTGGTCTCGCTCGGCTGATGACAGCAGCGATTATTGGGGAAACGATGAATCTTTCTCGCATGGCATGGATTCCCTCAGCGAGGATTGGGCCACGACATTTTCAGAATGCCTTATGGCCATTCGCGCAGCTGAACTGTGTTACAATCAGGATGAATTGGATGAAGCCGGTGTCCGATTCAAATACGACCCAAGTGAACTCGCCAAACAAAAATATGAATGGATGAATCAGTTTTTACGAACACTCGCTAGCGATGAAGATGCCTCTGACCGTTTTTATGCTTATGAAAATAGTTATGGCCCGCCTCTTGATGCCGCTGATGAGCCCAGAGATTGTCAGTAATTTTTTCCTCTGTGTTCTAAATTTTTACATCCCAATAATTTACAGCTCACGTCAGATATCGGTGCCACATACCCTAAACTTAATCAGCTTTAAGCCTTAAAGGCCTTCCGTTAGAGAATTTCTAGAAAATAAAACCGATGAAATTTTAAGCGATTCGCATGAAAAATTGTGGAATAAAACTTAAATGAATGACGAAACGAAAATGTCAGATGAACCCGCAGGTGAGGCTATTTCAGATCTTTTGTTGCGACATCTTACAACAAAAAATTCAGCCGCGTTGGAATTAATGATAACCCTGCATCCACGCCTATTTGAGATTATCCTCTCTCCCTATTATTTTCCCTAAACATGGCTTAAGGACACACCCTTGCATTCTTCAAACGCACAGGTGATCATCTCTATCCTCATCCCCTTTCGCAACGCGGCCAAGTACCTGCCTGTGTGTTTGGATTCTATTCGCGCGCAGAGCGAGACAAATTGGCAAGTCATTGCTGTCGATGACGGCTCCACCGATGAGAGTGCTCAAATTCTGGCTACCTACGCCAAAAATGATGCGCGCTTTGTGTTACTAACGAATTCGGGTTCCGGCATCATTG
>Ga0209824_10001417_pt1 | contig 13497 bp, 15 predicted proteins | sample VDWuncwatermetaG_FD_184124 | JGI IMG/M metagenome (GOLD analysis project Ga0209824, IMG submission 184124) | Wastewater microbial communities from Netherlands to study Microbial Dark Matter (Phase II) - VDW unchlorinated drinking water (SPAdes)... ... | reverse complement strand
TCGCATACTGTTACATTCGGGGAGCCAATTAGGTCGACTCACTGCACCAAACAGGGTGTCCTGACCTGGCAGTGGGTTCGACCCGTTCAGCGAAAAGGGGCCTCGGCTAGAGGCCCCTTTTCTTTTCCAGGGCATCTGACCCTCTTATCCCGAAGCCCAGAGCATCGTCTCCAAAAACCTTGACATGGAACATACATAAACATACACTCGTATGTATGGAACGTGAGCCATTTACTCACAAGCAGCTTGAAGCCATTCGCCACATCAGAAACGGGCTAGTCCACCAAGGCCGCACTCCCTCCGTCCGGAAACTGATGACCGCCTTGGGCTATAAGTCGCCAAGATCAGCTCAAGACATCCTTGAGCAGCTTCAGGGGAAAGGTGTGATTAGGAAGCTTCAATCGGGTGAGTATCAGTTACTAGTGGACCCCAACCTTGGGGCCGCACACGCTCAAACAGTAAATGTGCCACTGGTCGGATCAGTCGCCTGCGGCGGGCCAATCCTTGCTGAAGAAAACATCGAGGGTTTTATCCCAATCTCTACTGCTATTGCGAAACCCGGCTCCAAGCACTACCTGCTCCATGCTCGTGGCGATTCAATGGACAAGGCAGGTATCAAGAGCGGCGACATGGTTCTTGTTCGACAACGCTCAACCGCAGATGAGGGGGACAGGGTAGTCGCACTTATTGATGATGAAGCTACCATCAAGGAGTATCACCGTTCGAATGGAATGGTGGTTTTGATGCCGCGATCAAACAATCAAAAGCATAAACCCATCATCTTGACGGATGATTTCCAAGTACAAGGTGTAGTCGTAGCTGTAATTCCCAACCTAAAATAGTCTGGAGGCGCAATGCCAAAGTACGAACGGAATGCGGGCAAGCACTGGAGTAACGGAGAGGTCCAAGCTCTGAAGCAGATGGCGCGGCAAAATACGCCGACTCGAGTAATCGGCCTCAAGTTGGGCAGGCCAGTCGCGGGTGTTTACGCTAAGGCTTCGGAGAAGGACGTTTCCCTTCGGCCGACTAACCAGGCTCCTTACGGTCGTAGTCGATAAGTTTTTTCGAGTACGGCGGTATAATGCCACCTAGAGGTAGCTGAGGCAGGATGGGACGGGTTCGCTACATCGGATCAAAGGCAAGGGTAGTAAAGCAGATATTAGATATCGCTGGGCCACCAAATGGCGGCCGTTTTCTTGACGTCTTTTCAGGCACGGGAGTGGTAAGCCAGCAAGCAGCAATCGGCGGCTGGGGAGTTTGGGCGAACGATCATCTCCTTTCTTCTTCAATCCTAACTACAGCGCAACTGCTTTCGCACAAGGACGTCCCCTTCATCTCATTGGGCGGCTATACGGCTGCCATCAGGAAACTTAACGTCACTTCGCCGCATGGTGGTTTCATCTATGCAGAGTACACTCCCTCTGGTAAGAGCAGATCGGGTCATGAGCGTCGATACTTCACCACGGAGAATGGTCGAAGAATTGATGGGATGCGGGTTCAGATTGAAGACTGGGATAGGAATGGCAAACTAACCGTCAACGAAAGAGCATTGCTACTTGCGGATCTTCTTGAGGCCGCCAATAGGGTGGCGAATATCGCAGGTACGTATGGCTGCTTCCTCCGGCATTGGACGAAACCAGCTCAACGTCGACTTCTAGTTTCTCCGAGGGCGCTCCTGTCCAAATCAGCTAGTTTTCAAGTCAGCTGTAAAGATGTGTTTGAATTAACCACACTCCCAAACGATCTAGCGTACCTCGATCCTCCCTATACGAAGCGTCAATACGCTGCGTATTACCACATCCTTGAAACAATCGTCGTGGGCGACAGCCCAACTGTTTCCGGGGTTACTGGATTGCGATCATGGGAAGATAAATCTTCGCCGTTTTGCTTCAAAAAACGTGCACTAAGTGCATTGGCATCCCTCACAATTGGCCTCGGGACGAAGAGGGTGCTGATCTCTTATAGTTCAGAGGGTCACGTTACATTGCCAGAGTTGAGACAGAGCCTCCAAGGGTACGGTGAGGTGGCAATACACGAAATCGCAGATATAGGCCGTTACCGGCCAAACCAGAAAGCATTACGTCTGTCCAGCGTCACTGAATACGTTCTGGAATGGACAAGGTTTAAGTTTTCTAGAATCGACCAACCTAAGCCAAGGCGTGCTTATGAGTTATCCACGTCCGCTTGAAGTTGAGCTGTTAGAGCCCGCAGAAACTCTCATTGAAAACGCCTTAAGAACGGTAATTCCAACTAGGAGATCAGTAGCCAGATTCCAGATTCTGGAGGCGACCGCGGCCAAAATTGGCGGCTTCCCTTTAAGAGCCCTACGCTTTACGAAAAACTCACAGGAGCCAGATTACATTGCGCCCCTAACCGATGTGCCAGGTCTGCTTCTCAGCGCATTATTCAAGACTGGAATACACCCCTCGCTGTGTTTGGCGATCTTGAGTCGGCCTCGTCTGTACGCCATGGAACGCCGATCGCAGGGTGTCTACCACACGGATTTCCGCTTAGCTCAATACCTAGCTTCTCGCCTTCGGAAGCGCATAAAGGTAGATCTCAGGCTAATTGATCCAGCTTGCGGCACCGGCATTCTCCTGGTTGCCTCAGCCCTTCATCTTTCCGATAACTCCAAGAGACTTCGCGATCATTTGCTTGCCGACATTCTTTGTGGCATGGATCTTTCTCCGTTGGCTCTACGAGGTGCACGACTGTCTCTAGCCTCTCTAACCAACGACGGATGTGTCATTAAATCTATGAGTAGTAGACTCCGACAGGGAGATAGCCTTCTCTCTGGCCTCGAAGCCTGGAAAGATATAGCGCCAGGTGGCTTTGATGTAGTCGTAGGTAACCCACCATGGGAAAAACTCAGATTAACCCGTCACGAGTGGTTAAAAGCAAACGGGGTGAAGAGGCACTACGGGGGTGAATATGTTACAGAGAGCCTTTTAACCGGCATTCATGTACAGCGAAATAGAATGAGCCAATACATGAAGTCGTTGCAGAGCAAGTACAACCTTCAGGGAAATGGGGAACACGATCTTTACAAGCTGTTCCTAGAGCTGTCATTGTGCATGGCGCGGCCTGGCGGGGAGGTTGCGATTCTGCTGCCTGGTGGTTTTATTCGTTCACAAGGCACTACCGCGCTACGGGCGTCAACTTTTGGATTGTGCTCAAGGGTGACTCTTACCGTCTTCGACAATAAGGCAAGATTTTTTCAAATTGATTCCAGATTCAAGTTCCTGCTCCTTTCTGGGAGCCTTCAAAACGGTCATCCGGATGGAGGAATTTCTTTAAGTTTTGCATCGCCTTCTAACGGGCATGGCGTCCACGCCGGAACGAGCGTGGTGATTCCACGCGATACGCTCACCCGCTTAAGACCCAACCTCTCAATTCCTGAAGTTCGGACATCCTCTGAATGGAAGCTTTTTCTTCACTTTGCGGGAAGAGGTAGACTGCTCAGAGATCCCGATGGTCCATGGCGACCGAAGTTCATGCGCGAAGTTGATATGACGCAAGACAAGCCATGTTTTCTCCAGCAACCAGACCAAGGGGCCGTACCGCTAATTGAAGGTAGAATGGTTCATCAGTATCAATTTTCTGCAAAGCGCTATGTCTCTGGGACCGGTAGGCGCGCGTTATGGTTGCCAAACGGGAAAGCTATGGAGAAGGTACATCCACAGTTTTATATTGCAGTTGAGAAGCTGCCGCCTCAGGCGCAAGATCGCTTCAGGCTCAATAGAGCCGGCTTCTGCGATATTACAGGCCAGACAAATGAGCGAACCATGTTGGCATCTCGCATTCCCTCTGGCATGGTCTGTGGAAACAAAGTGCCAACTCTTCTTTTCAACGGAGATCTTAGAAATCAACAGCTATATATCGATTCCTGGTTAGCAATCGTAAATAGCTTTTGCTTTGACTGGCTTCTGCGAAGAGTAGCGACGACGAGCGTTAACTATTTCCTACTACTTGATCTGCCTATGCCTCCAATTCAACCGCGCTCAAAGGAGGGTGAAAAGCTCGCATGCCTATCTGCACAACTGTCGTCGGGGAAAAATATGGATGGCTGGAAACGCGCTGAAATTCGGGCAGAAATTGACTGGCGCGTGTTGTCCGCTTTTGGGTGCGATGCCAAAACAATGGAGCTGCTGTTGGGGGACTTCCCGCTGCTTGACCGCTCGCAACCAGTGCTGCCGGGAGAGGCGCGTTCCACAATAACTAAGGATCTCCTCCTCCTACGAACAGCTCAACACCTCGGTGGCGTATCGAAATCTCAAGTAAATCAGTGGGAAGAAAGGGTGGCTAAAGCGAAAGCTCTCGGCGCGGTTGCCTATATTCCCTCTCATCTTGTAACGAATAGCAGACACTGATGCCACGTGTGAGTCCTGGTAGGCCCCTACTTCTTATCTTCCGAGAAGTGTTGCCTGGGGACATTAAGAAGCAGCTTGCCCAATCAAATATCGCCAAGTCCGGTGGCGGCGCACGCGATCTCCGATTCGGGGGTATGAAGAAGTGGGTTCCTTTCTTTGGGCGATTGTTTACTGTTCCAGGTAGCAAGGAAGGAGTGGCTAAGGGTCGAGTGTACTGGGTCGACAATGCCGGGCGAACCAGAAACGTCGATATCGAATGTTGGCGGCCTACCAAAGCGAGACCAAACGAGCTGCGGCTCGGCAAAATACACTTGATTGGTGGTTGGGTAGTTGATGAGAAGGCTTACACAGCGTCACACCAGAAGGGGGAAAAGTGGTTTTATTCCCTGTTTCTCGATGACCGAAATCGGTTATGGGCGAAGTTGCTTACCGAAGAAAACCTAAACGAGGAGCTAGTTGCAGTCCGCGATTATATCCAGAGACGAATAAAAGGGACACGAGCAGGGGCTACCGTCTACGGGGCGATCAGCCTTGTTGATCTGCACCAGACGCTTGAGACGGGTCTTAGTGAGGAACAAGCGAAAGTCTTGACTCGGGTAACTGCAACCGACGAGAGCTCCGCAGAGTCCCTTGAGGCTGTTGACGAAGTTACCAGAGGGCGAAAACTAGAAAGCGTTGTTGAGGAGTGGAGAAAGCGTAACGCGGACAAAGCGCCTGAAGAAATCGAGCGACGAGTACATCGTCTCAAGAGGTGTTACGGCTTGGTCCGTTCGCTGAAGAAGAGATATGGCTACAAATGCCAGATTGGTTCGTGTCGGTTCACGTTCAGGATGAGCAATGGGGGCTGGTATTGTGAGGCAGCCCATATCAAACCGCTTAGCGGAAGGAAACGGGGGCTTGATTTACCCGAGAACATTCTGGTTCTTTGTGCGAATCATCACAAGATGCTCGACTATGGAGCAATGAAGGTAATCACCCTGACGGAGGTCGAGATCGAGGGAGCTAGGCATCGAATCATGCGTTAGCAAGCCTCGAAGCCGATTCAAGTAGTCCCGCCTAGCTGATCTGGGACGGTACTTTTGCAACGCCCCCAGCAGTATCGTAGGAATTCCAGAGAACCGCGAGCGATCCGCAAATTATGAACAAAACCTTCTTCTCTGCAGACAGGCCTATTCAGAAACTCGACGAAGATCGACTTGGACGTCGTGGATTTGCAGAAGCCCTGGCGCAGTCGGTAGCGGAATGGTCTGGTGAAGACAGTCTTGTGATCGGAGTCTACGGTGAATGGGGTAGTGGAAAGTCCTCGGTTAAGAATATGGTCCGTGATGCTCTCTGCCATCTTTCGTCCGAGAAATGTCCGGACGTGGCGGAGTTCAATCCATGGCAATTCTCCGGACACAATGAGTTACCCGAAGCTTTCTTCAGAGAAGTGGGAATAATCCTAGGAAGACACGACAGATCGAAGGCGGGCCAGGAGCGCGCAGATCGGTGGCAACTGTACGCCGAGGCACTCCACGTTGGGGCGAGCTTGGCGAGCGGCCTCCGCAGTGCGGGCCCATATCTAGTCTTCCTTGGCCTGCTTGTCTTCGGTGCCACCGCGCTTGCCAATCCCGTTATTAAGCTTGGAGGGTTTATCGCTGCTGGACTTGTAGCAGTTCTGGGAGGTCTGCTGACATGGTCGGCGAAATTCGCGGAGCGGGTATCGAGGCTGCTTCGGACAAGAGCATCGATCCAGCAGAAAACGCTGCAGGAATACAAGTCGGACCTAGCCGATGTGTTGAAGGGGCGGACTAAACCAGTGCTCGTTGTGATTGACGATATTGATCGCCTAACTAGGGAAGAAATTCGCCAGATCTTCCAATTGGTGAAGGCAAACGCCGATCTGCCAAAATTGGTCTATCTTCTCCTGTTTCAAAGGGATGTGGTTGAACGAAGTCTAGCGCGTCTTGCACCGATCTCAGGAAGAGAATTTCTGAAGAAAATTGTGCAGGTGGAGTTCAACGTTCCTGAGATTGACCCGCCACGGCTTGAGCGAATCCTCGACGAAGGTCTCGATCGACTGCTCAGCACTCCTGGAGTTCAAGAACGATTCGACAAGGAGCGCTGGTACAACGTGTTCATCCCAGGGTTGCGGAGGTATTTCAAATCGCTCCGGGATGTCTACCGATTTCTGGCCTCGCTGGAGTTTCACTTGGGCCTCTTTCGCACAGAGAGCAGTTTCGCTGTGAATCCGGTGGACCTCATTGCCCTAGAAGGGCTGCGCGTGTTCGAGCCAGACGTCTACCGCCAACTCCCGGACGCCAAACACGTGGTGACGGGTTCAACCGCGGACCTTGATCGTCAGCGTGGTGCGAAAGAAACCAGAGAGGTGGTCGAGTCAATACTGCAGGTCTGTCTGCAAACGCGCGATCGGGTAGAAGTGATCCTGAAGCAGTTGTTTCCAAGGGTCCAGGGGGCCTTAGAGAACTACGGAATAAGCGGGGGCGAGGAGCGTTGGCAGCGAGAATTGAGAGTGTGCGATCCAGACATCTTTGGCAGGTATTTCTCGCTCAGCTTTCCCGAAGGCGACATTCCGCAGCCAGAGTTCGATAGGTTGCTGGCTCTTATTGGAGATCGAGAGGGGCTTGTTCAGGCGCTTCGCGCATTGGGCCAGCGGCAGCTCTTGGGTGTTGCGGTGGATCGGTTAGAGGCTTGGAAGGAAAAGATAGATTTAAAGCACGCTGTACCGTTCGTTACAGCGATGCTAGATATCGGCGACGAACTTCCTGAGGGCGGTGGCGGTTTCTTCTTCATCGAGCCGGAGATGCACGTCTCGCGGATCATCCACTGGTTCCTCTTGCAAGAAAAGGAAGTTGCCAAGCGAGGCGCCATCCTGAAGGAGGCAATCGAACAGACCAACGGACTCTTCATGCCGATTCGGATGGTATCAGGCGAAGAGGACGAAAAGAGTCGGAAAGAACGACCGGAGCACAATCTCGTCGAGGAAACCCAGTTACCAGCACTGAGGGAGAGATGCGTTAAGAAGATACGGGAGGCAGCGGCAACCCAGAAACTAGCTAAGAATCGGCACCTCGCCTTCATACTTTTCAGATGGCGAGAGTGGGCGGGCGAACAGGAGCCAAAGGAGTGGGCGAAGAATTTAGTCACAACACCCGACGGATTCTTGGATATCCTTGTCGGGTTTACGCAACGATCTGCCTCTCAGACGATGGGTAGCCATGTTTCCCGTATCCATTGGCGGATCAGCCTCAAGGACCTTGAGCTTTTCGTACCTGTGGAGGAGCTCCAGCGGCGGTTGGAGCAGATAGCCATAGATGGTTTAACTGAGCGGCAGCAGCTGGCGGTCCAAGCACTCAAGAAGGCACTGAAACGGCGAGCCCAAGGTAAGCCAGATGACAGCTGGGCGCGCGATGACGAGGATGATTAGCACTGAAATGGCCAAGTGCTGTTAGTGAAGAGACCAATGCATCTGCGCCGGCTGCTTAATAACCGGTGGGTCGGGCTACCTCTCCTCTTTATCGGGTTTGCGTTCCTCGGCAAGCGCGTCTACCCATTCTGGCAGGCGAGAACCGAAGAGTTCCGGGGTGCGTCGCTCGGTGTTATCGTCACGGTTTCTGCCGGGCTGCTGGGTTATTGGTTAACCCGCTACTTTGACCGGCGCGTACGAAGATACAACGTCCTTTGTCATCTTGAAGTGACGCTCAATCATTTGCTAACTGCCCTGAGCGATAATCAGTTCCAGCTCGATCGGGCGATTCAGAGCCAGCAGCTAACGCTGATCTACCCACGCAGCATGCCGATCTCAAGAGACGATATCCAAGAGGTCGGGCACACGGATCTGAAGAATAAGCTGCTGGGCGTCTTAATCGACTTCGAGAAATATGCCCACGACCTGGCCTTCATGGTCTCGATTGTGGATAGAAATGTTGGAGACTTCAAGGTGTTCAGAGCCAGGCAGTCGACCGATCCGCAGTTCGTTCGAATTCCGGTGACACAATACTCAATTCAACGAGTTAAGTAATGTGCCCCCGGAATTCTTTGAGGTCGGTCGGGCCTTCGGCTACTGGTTTGACTTTGGCGACGACTGGCGGCACGAAATTCGGGTTGAGGTCATTGACGGCGCGCCACCCACAGGCCGATTCCCGAAGGCGACTGCCCGCGTCGGTGCGTCGCCTCCGCAGTACGCCGACCCAGAGAAGCTGGAGTAATTCTCCGCGGCCTTTATACCGCGGAGAATCATACGAGGATGATGTCCCTCGATGCCCAACTGCGAACGGTCGTTGCCCTTCTCAAAAAAACGCAGCCGGTCGATGATGCCAGCGATGTGGCGTGGTGGGGACCCTATGTCCTCCCTCGCCGAGGACAGTGGTGTCCATCTCGTTTTACGCTGTATGGCGGAGTGCTTTACTGCCGGCTTCTCATTCCTCCAGGATACTACGGCCTATCGTGGAAAATCGGATCCCATGAGGTGACCTTTGAAACAGACACGCTCACGGGAGACTACGACAATGGTGATGAGCTGTGGAACAAGGCGCTGACTCAAATCGCACACCGATTGGCGTCAGCGTTAAAAAATTGTTCCCGCTACAACCGCTTTGTCGAACAGCATCTACCCGTGACCTATCGGTGGGGGAAACTTCGGCGAGAACTCACATGGCCTCGTGGAGCCAAGCGTCCCGTTTCGTTGCGGCAGCTCCAGCATCTTGAAAGAACGCTGGGTGAGGCAACCAAGTACCCGCGGCTTCGACGGATGACGCTTGCGCAGTATTTGAACACCGCGGCCGTGGCGTATGATGCCGGTTTTCGAGAGCTTCGCGCTTTCTCTGCTCGACAGAAGTATCAAAAGAAAGCTGACGGGAGGCATGGCGGTTTGTTGGATCTCCCATCCCATGACGCCACAGCGTTTGATCGATGGTTTCATTCGCCAGCATGGACGGGGTGTCATCCCTGGGAAATTGTGTTCGGTCACCCGCACGGGATTATGCTCTCGCCTCGATACCATCAAGAGCATCGTTCTTGGAGTTATTGGTTGTGGGTGGACGCGCTGGGATGGTATGTCACGGCTGCGCGGATTGCCGTCGCGTTAGGAGCACACCGGATTCCGTTTGAGCTTCAGAACCACTGCGGCGTTTTGGAGACACTCCATGGCCGGGACGACGTCGACATTGGTCCCGAGCTGTCGATGGTGAACTACAGCGAACTGAAACGACAACGACCAGAATCCCTTGCGTCTATCCGGTGGGATCCCATTCCCGAAATACGTCCGATTGCTCCGGATCAACTGGCACGGATCAAACACGCGGAGCGGCCCCACTGACTCCCAGCTCTTTAATGCGGTAGATGAACAACCTCTTGCTTTGCCTTGACAAGAGAAGCACATGACCTCCTCCTATACGATTCACTCCATTTCAGCGCAGCCGGAGTGGATCGAACAGATGGGCAGCAAGCCCAAGTTCTGGTTTCGGCAACCCGACGACGAGCAGCAATGGCTGTTCAAATTTTCGCGCGAAGGGACCGGCGAGGATTGGGCCGAGAAAATTGCTGCCGAGATCGCCGGCATGTTGGACATTTCGGCTCCGGGAGTCGAATTGGCCGTGTTCGACGGTCGGCGCGGCTCGATCTCGCGCTCATTTGTGCTGCAACGTGAAGGGTGGGATCTCATTCACGGCAACGAACTGCTTGCTGCCGATGTGTCCGGCTACCAGCGCGACTTAGTGTTTCGTCAGTCCCAACACACGTTGGACAATATTCTCACGGTGCTCAGGCGGATTTTCCCTGACCCAGAACAGTCACGGGCACAGATCGAACGACTGGCCGGCTATCTCACACTGGATGCGTTGGTTGGAAACACCGATCGCCATCATGAGAATTGGGGTGTGCTGCGTCGCACGAGAGTCGATGGTTCGCTGGAGGACACGCTTGCGCCATCGTTCGACCATGCATCATCCCTGGGGCGCGAGATGTTGCCCGATGAGCGGGAACGCCATCTGCGTGAGGGGAACATTGAAACCTATGCCCGCCGTGGGCGGGGTGGTATCTATGTGACAACTGCCGATCGTCGTGGGGCAAATCCGCTTGAGTTGGTGCGGCAGGCGGCACCTACGATGCCGGAAGCCTTTCAGCCGTGGCTAGCACGTGTTCGCGCCTTGCCTTCAGCCAGCGTTCAGCGTATCATTGATGCAGTGCCTGACACGCTGATGGACTCAACGGCAAAGCGTTTTGCGATGGCATTCATCGAGTACACGCGCGCCCAGCTAGGTCTTCTATGAAATCCCTCTTTCTCGCATGGCAAGATGCCGGCACAAGTCGCGCCTGGTTTCCCATTGGCCGATTGGATGCGGACGTTGAGCACTCATCGTATCATTTCGGCTACACGCACGGTGCAGAGCGTGCCGCGCAGGAAACCGGATTTCAGCCGCTCTTGTCGTTTCCGGACTTCAACAACAGTTACGAATCTCGCGAACTATTTCCGCTATTCCGCAATCGGGTGGTGGGCTCTGATCGCGAAGATTTTCGTGATTACCTCCATCAACTTGATCTCCCGGATGGGGCAGACCCGATCACGATTTTGGAGGTCAGCGGTGGGACGCGCCAGACGGACAATCTGGAAGTCTTCCCCAAGCTTGAGCGTCGCGCGGACGGAACGTTTGTGTGCCGATTCTTTATCCATGGCAGCCGACACATTCATCCCATCGCACATCAGCGCGTTGACACGTTGAAGAGCAACGAACCGCTCCGCGTCTCCATTGAGCTGAACAATCCTACCTCTGAGCTCGCATTACAGCTCGGGAGCGAAGATTACGCCATGCTTGGCTGGGCGCCGCGCTATCTTGTCAAGGACTTGCTCCAGGTCATTATCGCATCGCCAACCCAAATCACGGCACGTGTGGTACGCGTGAACCCAGCTCCCGCTCCAAGCAACCAACGAGTGTTGGTAGAGCTCAAGGGTCCTCTTCCTTCCAACTACGAGCCCATGTCGGGCTCGGACTTCCAGTTGCTCCGCTAGTTACACTATCGGCCCAGCCGACACCCCTTGCTACCGAGGGACCTGCGCCGGCAGTTTCTAGAACTCCTCGATCTACCGCTTCGGATCGTCGATCTGGGAATCCGTATGGGTACCAAAGGAACGTGTTGCCGTTCTCGGGACGCCGTGGACGAGGAACGGCAGCGCCGCAAGCAGCGAGCTGGTTAAGCCAGTTCCTCAATAATAATGCGCTTGTGGTTCCACCGCCCGGTGGCGATCCTGATCGGGACTTCATCCCAGAGGAGTGCGCTTTGAGCCGACACTCCGGGGAGCCAGTTTGGACTCGAACCTGAGCCTCTTGCCACAAGATTTCGCCGCAAGGGGCTCAGGTTCTTGTCAAGATGACGGGTAGCTCTGAGGAGAGAGCGAGGATCCTCCTTGCGGAAAAGAAGAAGGAGCGCTTTCGATAGCACTATGGATGGGGCGTGATTGCGATAATCGTGATGTGACGCTTCTCTGGCCCGTAGCACCAGAAAATCCGGTAGGCTGAGGGCGTTTTATTCTGGGCGTAGGCTTCGAAGACCTTCTCTTTCGCGTTGTAGGGATTCTCGATGGATGGATACGGATGGGTCTGGAGAGAAGGATGCTTGGGGTTGTGCTGGAGGTAGCCCAGCGATTTCTTGATCTGCTTGACCAGCCCTTCGTGACGCAGGGTGCCTTCAAGTCGTTCTAACTCCTGCTGGGCCGTCGCAGTGAAGACGAGCTCACACATCACGGCTCGTGATGCAGGTACTTGGTATAGGCTTCCTTCGCCTTCACCACGCGTCCCTTCCTGGCATCCTCGAGCCCTTGCTTGACGAGCTGTGCCGCCGCTTTGTTCTTGAACAGCCATGCTTCGTGCGCCGGAATGGTCACCATCGGATCGAGGATGATCTGGCCAAAATTGTTGCGGTAGATTCGGTAGCGTGAGACCGATTGAACGAGAATCTTCCCCAGCGCCACCCGGCGCTTGGCATCCAACTTGGCTTCGGCGACTTCTTCGAAGTTCTGATCTTTCAAGATCTCCTGCTTGGTCATGGGATACCTCCTGGTTGCTTCTGACCACAAGCCTACCATAGAGTGGGAAATTAGACAAGTGGGAAAATGTATTTATCCCACCTGCGACAGCAGCTTTTGGAACTCCTCGATCTGCCGCGTCGGATTCTCAATCTGAGTCAGCGGGCGCAGGCGGTTCTCGCTGAAGAAGCGGATCGCCGGCTGGTCCGTCAGGCGCAGGAGCTGCTGTTCGTGGTACACGCTGGGTTCGTTACTAAGGAAGGTTTTATCGTATATAATAGTACACTGCCGAGAATGAGAATCCTCACGGAACCCATCACGCGGCAAGCACTGAAAGCCATGGCTGAGGCTCTGTTTGGCAATTTGGTCAAAGCCGTGGTGGATGTGGAGAGGAAACTCCTGGCCGTCGACGCCGAGCTGCATTCGGACTTGGAGGCGCTGCTCCTTGCAGAGGGATCCGCGCAACAGCATGTGTGGGGCATCAACTTGTATCCGGACATGCCGGATGACACGTTGATCGAGTTTGATTCCATGATCAACATGCGTCCTTCCCAGAACAATCGCAGCCGCGGTGTTGACGACCCACAACTGCGCAAGACGATCACGGAGATCGTGGCAAGCAGGATTCAAGGATGAGCTATCAGCATCACACGCTTGCGGCAGGCCGGTGGAAGCAGCTGCCCTTTCCCGAGCAGATGTCGCATATCGGCAGTGAAGTGGAGCGGGCCCTGAACTGGCGGGCAAAGCAGCACCCTGCCTACTGCGACCAAGCGGCTGAGCGCGCGCTGGAGCTGGTGGACTTGACCTTGGAAACGGCCCATCACTTCCCCCGGCTCAAAGAGGTGAGCCGCGTCCGGGAAGCGCTCGTCGATTACTTCTTTGGCGCCAATCAGTTTCAGTCCACAGACGCCTCCTGGAGAACGTACTTTTCCAGCTTCACCTACGCCGTTCGTAAGCAGTATTGACGGCCGACCAGCGCGACCCCGAACACCACGTCCCGGGCAGGTCCTCACTGACACATCGCTCGAGGGACCTCGATGTTGATGGGCTATCTCGTTGAATGGTATGCGGTGCAAGCCCTGGTGGCCGTGCTGGGGCGCATACCGT
>Ga0209824_10001416_pt1 | contig 13498 bp, 8 predicted proteins | sample VDWuncwatermetaG_FD_184124 | JGI IMG/M metagenome (GOLD analysis project Ga0209824, IMG submission 184124) | Wastewater microbial communities from Netherlands to study Microbial Dark Matter (Phase II) - VDW unchlorinated drinking water (SPAdes)... ... | reverse complement strand
AGGCCAGGGCTATACCCTATTCCTCACGCCGACTGAATCAGTGATGGTCCTGTCACAACAGGAAGCAAAGGTCACAGCCGGCGATCCGTCTGCAACCGATCTCCTTCTGCATACGGAACCGGCCCCGATTAAGCAATCGGTTGTTCGGATGAAACTCGAAGGGGCGAATTCCTCACCAACCGTCAGCGGCATGGAGCAATTGCCGGGCATCGTGAACTATTTCATCGGCAATGACTCGGCCAAGTGGCGGACCAAGATTCCGACCTATGCGAAGGTCCACTACAAAGAGGCATATCCGGGCATTGATCTGGCGTACTACGGCAACCAGGGCAAGCTGGAATATGACTTCATCGTGGCACCGGGTGCGGATCCAAGTCAGATCAAGCTGGCCTTCGAAGGAGCCTCGGACATCACGGTAGCGGACAGCGGGGATTTACTTCTGACAACCGTGCTCGGTGAGGTGCGGGTGCAGAAGCCGATCGCCTATCAACTCGAAGCCGATGGGCACAAGACGCTGGTGGCGGGGAGTTACGTCTCGTCGTCAAAGTCAAACGCAGTCAAAATTCAGCTGGCAGCTTACGACGTCGCCAAGACTCTTGTCATTGATCCTGTCATTGTCTACTCGTCGTTCATCGGAGGAACAGGACAGGACCACGCTACGGATATCGCAGTCGACGCATCTGGAAATGCTTGGGTTGTTGGATCGGGCATGTCCCTGAGCATTTTACCTGTCGGAGTACCCTACGACTCAAGTTTCAATGGTGGCAGTTTCGACGTGTTCATTCTGAAAGTCAGCCCAGCGGGTACCGTGCTCGTTTGGACCTATCTGGGAGGAAACTTCAACGATCATACTCCTGCAGTGGCTTTGGACGGAGCAGGTAATGTGTGGGTAACCGGAACCACAGGTGGATCTACCTTCCCCGTTACACCTGGGGCTCTCCAATCGGTATACGCTGGTGGAGGTGATGCATTCGTCTCAAAGTTCGATTCCAACGCTTCAGCGTTGTTGTACTCGACGCTCTATGGTGGGACCGGTTCTGAGCAAGGCACCTCGATTGGTGCTGATGCGAGTGGGACTATTGTTCACATCACAGGTTGGACTAGCGCAACGGGTCTTCCAGGTGTGACACCTGGCTCAATTCAGCCGACTTATGGAGGAGGCCCGACTGACGGTTTCGTTGCAAAGCTGAACATCGCACTGGGGCAGATTGTCTATGCCACCTATCTGGGTGGAACTGATCGAGATGAACTTCGAAAGGTTCGCGTTGATGCAGCGGGGAACGTCCACGTTGCTGGCAAGTCACTCTCAACCAATTTCCCCGGAACTGCACTGAGTTCCATTCCCGCTCTCGCCTCCTTCCAGCCAACGTTAAACGGCGTCGTAGATGCCGTTGCCGCCAAGCTGAACCCAGCTGGAACACAACTAATCTACTCCACTTATCTTGGTGGAAGTAGCGATGAAGTTGGGGGAGGTCTTGCTCTAGACAGCGCAGGTAATGCCGTTGTGTCGGGGGTGACAGGATCAGCAAACTTCCCGCTTGCGGGAACGCCATTCCAAACGACTCTTGTTGCTCACGACTATTTTGTGACGAAGCTCAATTCGTCAGGGACGGCGTTGATCATGTCAACGCTTTTTGGCGGTGTCGGTGATGACTTTGGTTCAGTTGTCGCCCTTGATCAGTTTGACAATATTTATCTCACCGGGCAGTCGTACTCTTGCCGTACCCCTAGCATTTCCCATCCGTTGCGATATGACTATTGTGCGGTGCCGCTGGGGGGTGGTCTGCGACCGCAGGCACTTGTTGCAAAGCTGGACGCGAATGGATCAAATCTTCTATCCCTTGTGCCTCTTTTGGGGACCGTAGGGAACGCTGTTCCCGGCGTCCCCGGTGTTATTAGTGTAAGTGAAGGAGTCGCGGCCGATACTCAAGGCAATGTCTACGTGGCAGGGTATACACGTGCGAGTGATTTCACGACGCACAATGCTTTCCAAGCCACATATGGTGGTGGAGTCGAGGATGGCTTTGTCGCCAAGATTTTGAATAAGCCCGTCGCCGACGCTGGCCTGGATCAATCGGTGTCGATGGGCTCGCTGGTCACGCTGGATGGCACCGCTTCCACCGGAAGCTCCCTAACCTACACTTGGACTCGTAAATCTGGTCCCTCAGTCGCCCTGGGTGGGGCTACGACGGCGCATCCCACCTTTACCGCCCCGAACGTGCCCGTTGCTGGAGGAACCGTCACCTTGGAGCTGGTCGTCTGTGAAGGCACGAGCAGCAACTGCAGCGACCCAGATACAGTGAATGTACATATCAGCAACATCAATCAGCCTCCCGTGGCACAAGCGGGTCCTGATCAGACCGTGCAAGAAGGCAGTCCGGTGATCTTGGATGGGACCGCCAGCTACGATCCGGACATCGAGCCGCTGACCTATACCTGGCTGCAGGTGTTCGGCACGCCAGTGACTCTGGCCTATCCCAACACAGCGACGCCCAGCTTTACGGCGCCTCAGGTCGGTGCGACTGGCGGGCAGGTGGACTTTGAACTCATTGTGCACGATGCGCGTGGATTGGTTCACTCAGACTTCGTCAGCATCGGCATTACCAATGTCAATCAGCCTCCGGCGGCAAATGCCGGGCCGGATCAAACGAAGAATGAACAGACACTGGTGACGCTGGATGGAAGCGGCAGCCTCGATCCAGACCTGGACAGCCTGAGCTACAGCTGGACCCAGACCGGCGGGCCATATGTGACGCTCACCGGAGCCAATACCGCCAGCCCAACCTTTACCGCGCCGAACGTGGCCGCTGGCGGCGACTTCTTAACCTTCCAACTCGTGGTCCACGATGGGCACGTGAGCAGTGTCGCCGATACGGTGCAGGTGGCTGTGGTGAACGTGAACGATCCACCGGTCTGCAGCCTGGCCCAGGCGAGCCCGAATCTTCTCTGGCCGCCGAATCACACCATGACCCAGGTGAGTATCGTAGGGCTGACGGATCCGCAAAGCCAGACCCTCACGATCACCTATTCAACGGTGACGCAGGATGAACCGATCAAGGGGCTTGGCGATGGCGACACGAGCCCGGATGCCGCAATCTCAGGAAGCGACATCCTGCTGCGCGCGGAACGAGCCGGAACTGGAAACGGCCGGGTCTATGTCGTGCATTTCACCGCGACAAATAGCGACGGCGCCCATTGCAGCGGCACGGTGAAGGTGAGTGTGCCGCACAACAAGAAAGACCCGGCTGTCGAAGGCCCGCAGCTCTACAACTCCTTTGGCCCATAGGGAAACATCGAAGCGGGAGTCATCACGTATGGCTCCCGCTTCGACAAAAAGGCCTCACGGGTTTTACACGGCTACCGTCCTTCCCTTGCCAAGGACGCCAACGACGCCGTTCTTGTCGGAAAGCTAGACCTCCACGTCATGCAGCCGTCCACATGGAATAGGATCCATTCGGCTTATCGACAATCTTTTGGTCACCCTGCCTCGGCGGTCTTCCAAATAGAGCGAGGCGTCTTTAGGCGAGAAGATTGGGATGGAGGCTTTGTCCAACCAGTAAGCTGAGGATGACCTGACTGAGACGGTTTTTGTCATCCGCCACCATTTCGAGAAATCGAATGCCCATCGATTCTGGTCGCGAAGAACACACCATGGCCGTCCCAATCTTAATTGGTTCTTCATTGGAAGCCGGTTTGATGACCAGCTCGATAAACGAGCCCTGAGGCAAGGTTGCCGTCGTCTCGAGCGTGCAACCTCCCATGGAGATATCCGTCACGCGATTGTCCATCCGCCTGGCGTTCTCTGCGAGGAGGTTGGCCCTGAACGACACGGGCAATCGTTTGTATTGCCGGCGATCCGAGACAGAGGGCTGGGCTGGACGCTGAGCCCGATAGACACGAAAGCGTGCGGTGCAGAGTTGGCACCGGAATGAGAACATCCTGAAGCGATTCAAGATTCGCTCGACGGTTCCCTCGTCATAGACGACTCGGACGTAGGGGGTTCCGCAACTTGGGCAGTGTGGATCTCTCATGAGCTCTGGGGCACACCGGCGGCATCATGGACCGATAGTCGATCCGCCGGTCGTTGCCTCTGTTGGACCTCCACAATCGGTTCGATATTCGCCGGTGAATAGGTCGGGGGCTTCACCCATTTTCCATCCGCCCGCTTGTAGCCGCCGATTTTGCTGAGATTCGACCGGTGTACTTCCTGAAATATTGGTTCCATGTCGATCCCGTAGGAAACTGCTGTTCCATAGGTCACATACAGGAGATCAGCCATTTCCTTGGCGACTGCGGCGAGATTTCCGGAGGCCATGGCTTCCTTCAATTCGTCGAACTCTTCCTGAATGAGTCGAACGCGAAGGTGTTTCGTCTCTTCACTCACATCCATCGGCGTTGTTTGTGTCACAATCTCGAACTTAGTGTGAAATGCTTCAACCATGGCTTGTTCATCCGTCATGCTGCTCCTTCATTCAATATCAAACGGCAAGATCTTACGCGGAACCACTTCCATCGACTCCAACACCGGGATTTCCCGATCCGACGCGACGCCTAATTCTTTGAAACGCCGGGCTGCGGGAAGAATGCGTGTTTCAAGAGAACCGACGGCTCGGTTATACGCCGACACGCTTTTCCCCAGAGCCTGGCCCACGTCGTTCATATGTTCAGCCAGTACCGCCATGCGTTCATACAGTTCTTTGCCTAACCGACCGGCTTCTTCTGCATGGGCGGTCATTCGTTCTTGACGCCAGCCGTACGCGACTGCACGGAGTAACGCAATGAGTGTCGCTGGGGTCGCCAACACGATTCCGTTTGCGAATCCCTCTTCAATGAGTCGGGGGTTCTGGTCCAGCGCCGCACCGAGGAATTGCTCACCAGGGAGAAACAGCACGACAAATTCCGGCGCACGGTCGAACTGTGTCCAGTACGCTTTCAGCGACAACTCGTCCATACGGCTCTTCACCTGGGCTGCGTGGCGACGCAAGGCTTCCAGCTGTTGGGCCTCGCTCTGGGCTTCATGGGCATCGAGGTACGCAGATAGCACGGTCTTCGCATCTACGATAATTTGGCGTCCGCCAGGCAACTGCACGACCATATCCGGTCGGAAACGCCCATCGTCGCCCGTGACAGACGGTTGTTCGATAAAATCGCAGTGGTCGACCATGCCTGCCAATTCGGCGACTCGCTTCAGCGTCAACTCGCCCCATTGGCCTCGCACGGTCGGAGCCCGTAAGGCCTTGACTAAGTTTCCAGTCTCCAGCTGCAACCGTTGCTGCGATTCCGCTAGCGACTTCAAATGTTGATCTAATCCACCGTAGGCCGACTGTCGTGACTGTTCCAATAAACGCAACTGTTCATCGTAGCGTTGCAGGGATTCTTGGAGCGGGCGGACCAGCGCATCGACAGCCTGCTGCCGTTGCGCCAAGTCACCCTCTGCTTTGACGTGAAGGCTTTCAAACGACACGGCGGCGAGCTTCAAGAATGCCTCGTTATTTTGCTTCAACGCTTCGCCGGATAGAGCTTGGAACGATCCCATGAGTTCCTGACGTGTGTGATCAATGAGGACTTTTTGCTCTGTCAGCTGTCGTGAGGTGTCCTCTATTCTGGTTTCCGCAGTGACTCGTGCGTGTTGAGCGTCGGACAACTCGTGGCGGAGAGAAGCAATCGCGTCTCGTTCTTGGTCCACCTGCCGTCGCAGCTCATCCACCATTGCTTCAGCCCGCTGAGCCTGAGGTCGGAGACGACTGGTGATCCACAGCCCGGCAAACACCCCGCCCAGGAGTAGTCCTGCTCCGAAACCGATCGCGAGGGGGATCATGTCGACGAGTGATTGATCCATGGCACCAGTCCTACTGCAATGAACCGCTATATATAGCGTGAAGACTCGAAAGTTGAGCGAAGACTACGCAAGGAATTGAAAAAGGTCAAGGAGCAGAAGGCCTGGATCGATCAGCTCTAGTCAATGGCAAGTTATGGAAATGGCTCTATACGAATGGTCCCTGATCCGGCATCAATTGAGACCTGCATCCCATCAGCCAGTCGTGTCATGGCGCCTGAGACATTGGCGATAGTTGGGAGTCCATATTCGCGCGCAATGATGGCTCCGTGAGACAACGTACCGCCCATTTCCGCAATCAGGCCTCCAGCAAGACCGAAGAGAGGAGCTAAGCCGGGATCGATAACGGAGACCACTAGAATCTCCCCCGCTCTCACCTTGCCCCAATCTGCCGCTGAACGGATCGTGCGAATGAGACCTGCCACGGTTCCCACGCTAATCGGCATGCCAGACAGGATGCCGTTCTGTTCAGATTTATCAGAGGTCATGGTCTGTTCGCTTGCCGTTTCCCAGTCGCAGACCGTGTCAGGAACTTGAAGTTGTGCGTTGTGCTCGTGCTCAGTTCGCAGTGCTCGAATCTCAGTTTCCCAGTCTCGTGTGCTTCCAGCCAACAGGTCAGCTCGATCGCTGATCGTCAAGAAAAAGATATCGTCACGGTGGTTGAGCTGGCCCCGCTCAACCAGCAGTTCTCCGAGGCGCAACAAGAGGGTGCGAATCGCGATTGAGTAATACATTAGGTGGTGCCGGTTCGCTTCACGCAGAGCAAAGAACCGGCCCAATCTTCGATAACACCACACGAAGAGGGCCCATCTGTCCAGACGCCAGCCGATTCGCCGTTTGATCTGGTCCAGCGCAGCGGCTCTGGTCTCGTCTTGGCGTGAGCGAATGGTTTCCTGAGAAGGAGCGGTGGAGATTAGTTGGGATCGCAAGATAGCGAGGATCGATTCCGGGTTATCGGCGAGACGCGGAGACATCACATCCGATTCGCCAACCGCGCGATGGCCATAATCCTCAAGGTATCTATCAAAGGTGCGCAGAAACCTGGTGCTGGCGAGAGCCATCCGAAACGTCGATGGGTCCCATGGTTCGGATATCAGAAATGCGTTCGCCACTGCTTCATCTCTGGCGATGTCCGTAAGCTCAGCGAGCCGGAGAATCTGCTGGGCGCTGATGACGGTTCCTTGTCCTTGGAGGGCAGCATTCAGCAGACCTCTCCAGTCTGGGCCAAGCCAGTGAGGTAAGTGCTGGCTGAAAATCTGTAGGCATTGCCCGACTCCCCCGGCAATACCGAACGTGACGTCACGGCCCTCTAGCCAGAGACCAAGCTTGTCGAGCTCGATCACTAGTTTCTCTACTGAGAGGTGCAGAATGTGATCACGACGATACGTTGCGGCCAGCGCCTTCATTTCCTCAAACAGACGCGGGCCAGATCGTTCCACCCGTCGCATCTCTGCCCACATCATCCATCCCGCGCGGATAAATGCTAGTCCACCGAGTGGCTGGACTCGTGGTATGGTCTGCAGTGGTTCACCGCCCACTTGCTCGGTGTTCATAGAGGGGTCTCCACGAAGTTGAGCAATTAAGATATGGAAAAGCGTGACGTTTAGATAAGGACGCCCTTTGAGAACACGGACTGACGTGAGCCCGTCGGGGATACGGCATCCAAGTCTTCGATAGTGCGAGAGGATGTAGGCGTCCATGAATCGCTCAAGAAATGAGAGGCTCAGCAGGCTCGGCAGTTCAGGCAGCGTCTCTTTGAAATTCGTACGCGACCACTCGCAGTCATCATTGGTGAGATCGGAGGAAGGGCGGACCGCGGTAATCGGTCTGGCCTGCACGATCCACAATTGTCGAGTATCAAACGCCCATTCGAGATCCATTGGCTGTCCGAAGGACTGTTCGATGTGTTTGACAGTCTCGGCAAGGGAAAAAAGTTGAACATCAGTGAGTGAGGATTGGAGTGTGGTCGCTCCACTGAGGGGCTCAGTGCGCAGTCCATCACTCAAAACCAATAGCTGCTCAGACTTATGGGCAAGCATGTGTCGACGAACCCGAATCGGTTGTCCTTTGTCGGTCACTTCTACGACATACTGATCCGGCTTGACCGTGCCGTCGACCAGTGGCGCTGCGAGTCCGGGGACGGCGTTAATCGTCACCTGATTCGATCGTCCGGTCACGGGATGTATTGAATAGGCGACTCCGGCCGATTGCGCCTCGACCATCGATTGGATCACTACAGCCATTCGCGGGGCTGTGTGGTTGCCCTGCCGAGTCTGGTAGCTGACCACTCGTTCTTCCCAGAGCGAGGCCCAGAGGTCTTTGAGCGCAGCCTCAATGTCTGAAAGCGCCACGCCGAGGTGAGTGCGATAGAGCCCCGCGAAGCTGAGGTGAGTCGCATCCTCATTCGTGGCCGACGACCGGACGGCCCAGCGAGTGTCTTGCGGCTGATTAAGACCTTGGAGCGCAGTCAGACAGTGAGCGGCAAGTTGGGAAGTCTCTATCCGTCCAATGCGAATCCGGCAGTCGGCTAGCGTCAACGCTCGCTCGTTTCCTGATAATACACAGGCCTTCTGCCACTCCTCATGCTCAATAAACCCTGACGCATGCAGGCACTGTGTATAGGCCTCTGTTGTGATGCAAAATCCTTGAGGAACAGAGAAGTCTGCTGCAATAAGGCGAGCGAGCCCAACGGCCTTGCCTCCCACAAGACCGAGATTGGTGCACTGAGACAAAGGAAGGACGATGGGAGGGGTCATACCCCGGCATAGTAGCTAGAGCATGAGGAGAAGGTAAAGGTCGTTCACGTTAGTTCCTGTCGGACCGGTATGGATATGACATCCAAGAGCTTTCAAAGCAGGGTAGGTATTGTGCCGATCCAAGGAAGAACGAAGATCAATGCCGAGTTTCTTCGCTCGCGCGACGGTACTTCCAGTGACAATCGCACCGGCTGCATCGGTGGGGCCGTCCGTTCCATCGGTGCCTAGGGCTACGATCCATGTGCTGGGGAGACCGGCGATTTCCAATGCCGCAGAAGCGGCGAATTCCTGGGCACGCCCACCCTTCCCACGGCCTGTGACTGTCACGGTGGTCTCGCCTCCCGCCACCACGCAACAGGGGCGTTTTAAGATGCCATGCCCTTCGGTAATAGCCTTGGCGAGGTCCGTCAACTGCTTCACTGCCACGCGTGCTTCTCCCGTGATGGGGTGGGAGACGAACTTCGTGTGGAGGTCTGCCTGTTGTGCGGCGTGCGCGACGGCGTCCAGCATGATCCGGTTGTTACCGATGATGTGATGCCGCACGCTGCGCAATCGTCGTGACCCAGGCTTCAGAGTTTCTGTAGCATCTCCTTTTCGCCCTCGGTCCAAGTAGCGGCGTACGGCCTCGGGTACGGCACGCCAGCTTCGATATCGCTGCAACACGTCCACTGCGTCCGCAAATGTCGAGAGGTCGCCAGCTGTCGGTCCCGAGCCGATGGAACCGAGATCATCGCCGATGACGTCTGAAAGCAGGAGGGTCACAATCTTCGCCCGAGTTGACGCGGCTAGCCCGCCTCCTTTGATCAGTGACAAATGTTTTCTCACGACGTTCATTTCGTTGATGGTTGCACCGCTGTGAAGCAGTAGGCGCGTCGTGCGCTGCTTATCGGACAGCGTCACACCAGCAACTGGAGCCGGGAGCAGGCTTGATGCACCTCCGGACAGGAGCACGATCAGCAGATCTCGAGGCGTCAGACATTGTGTCAGACGCAGAAGCCGTTGAGTTGCGTGGAGACCAGCACGATCGGGAATTGGATGGCTGGCTTCGAGGACGGTGATCCGTTTGGTCGCGAGTGTGTGACCTGTTTTGACGATGACAAGTCCATCGTCCAGCCTTGGCCCCAGTGCAGTCTCTAATGCTTGTGCCATTCTTGCCGAAGCCTTGCCGGCACCGACCACGACAATACAGTCAATGTGTGAAAGGTTGTAGGTGCGACGGCCCACACGCAGGGAGTGGCGAGTAAGCACGACGTGTTTGAGCAGGGCGTGGTAGGGATCGGCAGCACTCAGTCCTGCGGCGATCAGCTTGTGAAGAAGTGGCCGGGCAGGAGAGGAGGGGAGGCGAAGTCGCATAGCTCTGAGCGTTACGGAGTCTTTTCTTGTTTGAAGCAGCGGCTAGGACAGGTCTGCCGAGGCACACGAATTTGATAGGTGCCATGAGGGAGCAGATCTTTCTTAAACTCAGGATTCAGCATCTTGAGCTCAAGCAGGTAGGTGCCAAATTCTTGGGCGATTGAGGTCAACGCGCGCTGGGATTCCTTGACATTGACCGTGATGGTTTCGGTCTCAAGCGGCATATAGAGGTCCTTCTTGGTCAATCCAAGATACTTCTCTGGCTGGGAGTAGATTTCCTTCGCGGCGATGATACGAGGGACATACCGCATCGTCTCGCGTGGGCCATGCATCTTCCAATAGTCGGTAATATTTTGCTCTTTGAGCAGCTTGCGGACTCGTTCCTCGCCAGCATTGTAGGAGGCCATGGCCATGAACCAATCATTCTCCTGAAAGTCTTTGAGGTACTTGAGGTACTTCACGGCCGCTTCGGTGGACATTTCGAGATTGCGACGTTCATCTCGGACGGAGTCGCTCTTCAGCCGGTATCGGCGCCCTGTGGAGGGGATGAACTGCCAGGGACCTGACGCTTTTGCTTTCGAGTAGGCGGCGGAAATGCATTTACTCTCGACCAGCAACATGTACTTGAGGTCGTCCGGCAACCCGGCATCAGCCAACTGCTTTTCTGCAGGAGGGAAGCACCGTCCAGTCCGTTTGGCAAGAATGATGCTTTCCCCTTGATCTTCCAAAAACTGATAGAACTCGTATTCGATCCGCTCTCTCACTTGCCAGTTATCCAAGGGAACCGACACGCCTGCGAATGTGATCTTATCGGGCAGCTTAAAGGAACTTAGAAAGAACCGTTCTCCCTCGCGTTTGATTTCCGGCAAAATGACCAGACGGTCTTCTGGTTCGGGTTGTGAATCCAACAGATCCGGCAAGAGCAAATCCTTCTCCACGTCTGATTTGTGGCCACCATGATCCGCTGTTTCCGATGTGGCAAGGGCTGGAGGACACAGTGACAGGATTACAAAGACGATTCCAACTATAGAAAGCAAGGACTGCATACCACGGATGATCATTCTCGAACTCCTCTATTGCATCCAGATAGAAGCCGTCACAAAACAAGAAGTTATGCTAACAGCTCACTTCATCACCAGCAAGCAAAAGGGCCCGTCCGTGTTACACTGTTGTCCCATATGCGAGCCTTGACCGTTCTCAACAAGACTATCATTGATTGCGCGGCCTGTCCTCGGTTGGTCATCTATCGGCAGGAAATTGCACGGCAGAAACGGAAGCAATATCGTGATTGGACCTACTGGGGCCGGCCGGTTCCTGGATTCGGAGATCGCCAAGCTCGGCTCTATGTCCTTGGACTGGCTCCTGCGGCACATGGGGGGAATCGGACAGGCCGCGTCTTCACCGGTGATCGGAGTGGGGACTGGCTGTATGACGCCCTGTATCGGTATGGATTTGCCAACCAGGCCTTGTCGACACACCAAGAAGATGGCCTATCATTGACCGATTGTTATATCGGAGCCACCGTGCGGTGCGCACCACCGGAGAACAAACCTGCACTCGATGAGTTTCAACGCTGCAGCCGATTTTTACAGGATGAAGTTCGTCTCCTGAAAAATCATCGTGTGGTGATTGCGCTAGGAAAGATCGCCTTCGACCACTACCTCAAGACCTGTCGGGCACAAGGGCACGCTATGCCAGCGCCAGTTCAAAAATTCGGCCATGGAGTCGCCTATCGCTTACCCTGGGGCGTGATCCTACTGGGGTCCTATCACCCTAGCCAACAAAACACCTTTACTGGAAAATTGACTCGCTCGATGTTTCACTCGGTGTTTCAGAGGGCGAGAAAAGAAATCGACTCGGCGTAGCCTAGGAGCCTGTCCGAGTAACCGTTACTACGGGCCGCCGAGCCGCATTGGCTGCGGTTCGCGTCAGATTTTGAAGGACTTATCCTCTCGCTCCAGCTAGTTTCAGCACGTTGTGGACACTGCAGACTAAACTCCACTCCGCAGCGACCTGGGCCAGGCCTCGCAACAAGAACAGTCTGAAGCCCCGAGCCTGTTTGATCTGGCCAAACACAGGTTCGACCACCTGCTTTCGGATCCGATAGCGACTACGCCACCCGGCTCGTCTCAGGCGGAGCTTCATCGCGTGGACTCGTGTCTTTGGGACCGTCTTGCGCGCGCCGGTAGGTGAGGCCTCGCCGTGCTGCTGGCGACCCGTGGCGACATAGCCGCGAACGTGGCGGCGATTCAAAGCCTTGAGATTGTGCTCGGCGCAATACCCCGCATCCGCCGACAGCTCCCGAGCCTGTCGGCCTGTGTTACGCCGGATCTGCTTCAGTATTGGCTCGAGTTGGTGCACGTCGCTGGCCTGGTTCGTCAGCCCCTGCGCCACGATCACCTGGTGATCGGCATCGACAGCGGCTTGGGCATTATAGCCTTGGACAAATCCGTCCCGCGTCTTCATGATACGACTATCTGGATCGGTGAAATTGTGCTGGGCGCGGTCAGGAGGGGTGCCGGGCGGATGTGTCGGAGGGCGGCCTGGTCGAGGGCGATCTACTGGATGATCGCTCTGCGGCGTCTTCCTCCATGCCTTGTCCTGTGCGTCGGCTTCCAATGCCGCTTTCGCGGCGCGCATCTTCTCCAAACGGGGTTGCTTGTTCCTCACCCAATCCGGCAGCTCGTCTCCGCGCTGGTCAACGCCATACGCCGCGTCTTCGCGTGCATCGCTGGCTGTGGCCTCAGCCAGCCAACGAGCGACCTCGTCGGCAAGCGCCGGTTCGGCGGTCTTCATTCGGCCATAACTCATCGCCTTGTGCTTGGAGGCGTTGGCGCGGATCTTGGTCCCATCCAATGCCACATGTCCCAATCGTACCAACCCCGCCTTCTGGCATAACTGGAGGACCTGCGTAAACAGTCCGCCCAGCGCAGAGAGGTGACGCTTCCGAAAGTCACTGATCGTGCGAAAGTCCGGGCGTTGCCGCGCCGTTACCGCCATGACATCCACGTGCTCCTCACACGCCTGCGCGATCCGTCGTGATGCGTAGATCCCTTGGCAGTAGGCATAGAGCAGCAAGGCCACCATCATGGTGGGATCATAGGGCGGAAATCCGCGGTGCTCGGTATAGACCTTCAGGATCGCGGACAAGTCCAGCGAATCTCGGACCATGTCCCGCACAAAGTGCGCCAGATGTCCCGCAGGAACCAGCTCATGAACTGACGGAGGGAGTAGCACCAGTTGATCGACGTCCCAGGATTTGAATGTTTTAGCCGTGTGGCAGAGAAACCACATCGCGTGCTGGTTGTCCAGTCAAACGTCGCGCATTACTCGGACAGGCTCCTAGGCGAGTATTAACAGGTACGTATCGTCAGTTTGAAAGAAGAGTGGGGGTGAGCGTCCGCCGAATGCGGAGCTCACCCTCACTAGCCGAGATTATTCATGACTGATGGTCAGCGGGGCAGCGGCCGCCATTCTGGAGAAGCCAACGACTCGTCTGCCCCTATCGCGATCGCTGATGGCCACGGCAGGGCCCTACGTTCTCTGTTAGGAG
>Ga0209824_10001415_pt1 | contig 13502 bp, 13 predicted proteins | sample VDWuncwatermetaG_FD_184124 | JGI IMG/M metagenome (GOLD analysis project Ga0209824, IMG submission 184124) | Wastewater microbial communities from Netherlands to study Microbial Dark Matter (Phase II) - VDW unchlorinated drinking water (SPAdes)... ... | reverse complement strand
CGTCAGGCCCGAATTTGATGAATTGATCCTTGCGATGCGAGAAAAGCTGGGATTTACATTTCCTTATCATCATGCATTATATCAACCCTTCTGGAAAAATTTGTATGAGCTCTATGGTAACAGAAATGAACAAAATCTTCTCCTTTCGGAGGGGCAAAAGCTTGTCAACTACATTGAAAATTTTGACATAATGCTCAAGGATTCGTATCTTACGATATTGCGCATCAATGATTTTTCCTCACTTCTAGAAGAAATTTCCGACACATTTTTGCAGCAACGATCAAAGCCCGTATTAACGAATGCGGAACTTCGCGCGTTCATCGAAATTGGCCGGGCTGATGATTTGCGAGAACAGCTTTTTAATCCTAAATCAAAAGCATTGGTTGATAGTATTGAGAAAAATTTCTCCTATAATTTTAAATTGGAGGATTGGAAAGGCATTGTGAAGCTGCTGAATGACAACGATTTGCAAGAGCGGCTCTTTGATGATTCAAATCAAGTGTTCATACATGAATTGGTGGATATGAGCGGCTATGCTTTTTCTCCGGAGAATCTTATGGACCTGACATCGCTGGAAGAGGAGAAGAAGACACTGATACAAAAATTTCATGAAGATTTCTCCTATAAATTTCGCTATCCGCCAAGGCGAACCAGTCCCCTTGATTCTTTGATCGATGACAAAGAACTGCAAAGAGCGGCAAAGGAAGAGGATGAAGAAGCATACAAAGCCGGGATTTACCAGAAGGTCTGCATGGATTTTATCTCCGAGGGTGACCCTGCACACGATGTTCTTGAAAAGATCAAAGAAAAACAATGGATTACCATTCAAACCTATAACCGTCTCTACGCGGCTCGCAGAAGGTCCATCGGTTTTAAATCGTACGCCTTTCCCCCGGCGGAATTCGGCCAACACCCCATTATCAATACTACGTTTTACGGAAATTCGTTGCTTGAAGTTATGAACGCAAAGGACAAACTGATAGTAGAACAAAAAGAGGACGCGCATGGCTTTTTCACGGGAGCAATCGGCATGAGCGGCTCCATAAAAATCTATCCGGAACTGTATGCCATCTATCAGCAAGCCATTACACGCTCCAGCCATAATCATCCTCGCGACGAAGAGAGTTTCCTTTACCATTTCAGCTGGTTTGACCCTCCCAAGGTAACAAGGAATCCAAAGAATCAGAGACTGCTTAATCAAGTGATTCCTTTGGGAGTAGCACTTAACGGGCATACGCATTTTTACGCCACGCCGTATGGAATTGTTTCCGGGTGTGTGAGCGAGAATCCTCAAGCGAGCCGGATCCTTGAGAAGGAGCATAACGCCGCTCAAGGTGTCGGCATAGTGACCGGGCATCGGGAGATGCTGGTGGATTTTCTTAAGCGGCAGAGAGGCGTTCAAGATGATAACGAAGACGACAAGCCGCTTGTCTATGGCGGAGAAAATGCGATTACCATAGATTTTGAAGATGGCACTTTGCCTGCCGTATTAAAAGAAATGCTTTTGCCTCCGGGTATAACACTCAACGAGGTGTTGCTGAATTTGCACATCGAACAATTCTTGCACGACAACATTACTTACGATCGGCGTTTGTTATTTGACTTGCTGGAAGATATAAGAGCAGGCGAAAAAGAACTCTATGCCGGTGATAAGCGTCTCAATCTTAACGATATATTACCTGCGGGAACAAAGATTATCCTAAAACAAAAATCTCACGCTTAACAACCATGGAACTTAATAGTATTTTAATTACACTTCTTATCGGATTGGTCGGCGTCATATTGTACGTCTTGTTTGCGCAGCGACGGAGGCCCGATGAACTGCACCAGCGTCTTGATACGCTGACCAACTCGGTTTTGACGCACTTGAATCAGCAGCTCGATTCGGTGCGAAAAGAAGTGGGAGAGCGGTTGCGCGAAAATGTGAGCTTTATGCAGCGATCGCATCAGGATACGTCCGGGAGCGTGAAAGAATTGCAAACGAAACTGGTCCAGCTTGAAGAAGCGACCAAGCGCATTTTTGAAGTGGGGAAGGATATTTCTTCGCTTCACGATATTTTACGCGCGCCTAAATTGCGGGGCGGGATAGGGGAGTATCTGCTCGGCGATATCCTTGCGCAGTATCTGCCCGAAGACCATTTTCAATTACAGTATCGGTTTAAGAATGGGGCGCAGGTGGACGCGGTAATCAAACTCCGCGATTTGATTATTCCGGTTGACTCGAAATTCCCGCTGGAAAATTTCAAAAGGATTTTGGAACATAGCGAAGGAGAGGAACAGCAAAAACACAAAAAACAATTTGTTTCCGACGTGAAAAAGCACATTGACGATATTGCCAAAAAATATATTTTGCCCGATGAAGGAACGAGCGACTTTGCCGTCATGTATGTTGCCGCGGAAAACGTCTATTACGAAATGATTATTAAGGAGATTGATGGCAAAAGTTTATCCGACTACGCGCTCACTAAAAATGTCGTTCCCGCCTCGCCCAACAGTTTTTGGTCCTACATGCAGGCAATTCTCGTTGGCTTGAAAGGCCAGCAAGTTCAAAAGAACGTGAAAGAAATCATGCAAAACCTCTCGCGCCTGCGAGGTGATATCGAACGATTCGGCAAAGATTTTGAAACACTCGGCTCGCATCTGCAAAACGCGCGCACGAAATACGAAGATTCGTCAAAACGGTTGGGCAATATTCAAGAAAAATTGACGCGAATAGACGAGACGCGAGAAGCGGAGAAAATAGAAGGCGGGATATAAAAAAATTCAAGGGTTACCGGTCTGACAGCAACCCTTGCTCAAAGGCGTTTACGAAAAATTCTCGCCTTTGCGTACAGGAAGATACCTGCCTTGACCGCTCTTCCTATGTACGGGTCAAGCGATAGGGCAGTCCTCCATTCCTCTGCCCCAAAAGAGTTGAAAGGATAACCCAATGTGAGACTGACAAATCCGATACCCAAGTATCGGATAAGCCCGAAAAAAGATTTTGGGGACATCCACCCTCCCTAAACAATTTTTCTGATTTTTGCCCACGCGGCGCATGCCGCGAGGATCATTTCTATGAAAACGAGTATACCACTTGGAATTGAGGGTCCGAACAAAAAGAATAAGGGCAGGAAAGGCAGAAGGGTCGAAGGGCTTGCATCCAACTTTTTAAAAAAGGATATTACTTGAAAAACATGTTCATCAAATTTATTTACCATGGAGCTCATAGCTCCTCCTTTTTCGTTGAGTTTCGTGCGTTCTGGAAGTATGAAAGAGTATAGATATTCAAAGAAAAAATGTAAAGAGGGTTGGCGTGTCTGCCGGTCCTCCGCGGGGACTGGATTTTGCGAGGAAATTGACAAGCGCGTCCGCGTTCCTTACAATAGGTTTTAGCGGATGCGTGAATGCCTATTGTTTTGCTTGAGCCAAGTCGCCAGTTGCTTGGCGGCTTTGTTTCTTGAAACACATACGAGTACCGTTACAACTTAATTTTGAACCCGTAAGAACCAAAAAAATGGCTACAGAATAAGGATATTTGGTGTACGGATAGGCTTAGATTTAAGTTGTAACGGCACGAGGGGAATAAGCGCAATGCCGATGCTGTCAATTCCGATATCGCGAAGCGTCCCTTCTCGTCCGATCACAAAAAGCTGATGAAATTCGTCCGAAACCGCGTAGAAGAGGGCGAAAATAAATGCACATAGAACGGCGCGCAAGAACGATTTTTTTGGTAAGTTCCTTGCAAGAGCACGCGTAAGGAGCGCCATCAAAACAGCGTACTCGCTTATATGCGCAACCTTGCGCAACGAAAAATCAACTCCTGGCCCGAACCCCGAGGCAAGGTTGGGGATGGAGGAGAGGTAGAAGATGAGGGACATCCAGGCGAGGACGGGGAGCCAGAGTTTTACGTGTTTGTCCATAATAAAATTCGAAGCACGAAATACGAAATACGAAACAAATCCGCTTTTATGCTATGGACATCACACTATGAAAGTGAACTCAAGGAAGATGTCCATGTAGATGCCAACTTATCTATGAGTTCATTTTGAAAATGTGACATCTATACGTAGGCAGAGTTGACCCAAATTCCAATGTTCCAAACAGTTTTGGATTTTGTACATTTGAGTTTTGAATTTGTTTCGTATTTCGTGCTTCGGATTTCGTATTTTACTACATATGCCCAAAAACACCAAATACATTTTTACTATCGGCGGGGTAATTTCCGGGGTGGGAAAAGGAGTTGCCACTTCCTCGATCGCGATGTTGCTGCAATCGAGAGGGTTTAAGGTGACCGCGGTGAAGATAGACCCCTACATCAACGTGGACGCGGGCACGATTCGGCCGACCGAACACGGCGAAGTGTTTGTAACCGACGACGGCAAGGAAACCGACCAGGATTTGGGGAACTACGAGCGATTTTTGGGCCGGGATATTCTCGCGCCCAATTATATGACAACCGGATCGGTGTACCTTACCGTCATTGAAAAAGAGCGTAACCTTGAGTATGAGGGCGAAGATGTGGAGGTGGTGCCTCATATTCCTCAAGAAGTGATACGGCGCATCAAGCGGGCGGCAGAATTGGCAGACGCCGATTTTACGCTCATTGAAGTCGGGGGAACCGTGGGAGAATACCAGAACTTGCTCTTCCTTGAAGCGGCACGCATGATGCATCTTGAGGCGCCGGGCGATGTGATATTTTTGCTCGTTTCGTACTTGCCCATTCCTCCGATGATCGGAGAGATGAAAACAAAACCCACGCAGCATGCCGTACGCTCTCTCAACGCCGCGGGCATTCAGGCGGATATTATTCTCGCGAGATCCGAACAGCCCCTTGACGAAGCGCGCAAGGAAAAAATATCGCTCTTTTGCAATATACCAAAAGAGCAGGTGATTTCCGCGCCCGATGTCAAATCCATTTATGAGGTACCGTTGAATTTTGAAAAAGACAATTTAACCGATATTATTCTCAAACTCGCGCATACGAAATCGCGGAGCAAAGATTTGAAGAAGTGGGAAGAGCTGGTCTACACAATCAACCACGTTACCCGCCCGGTTAAAATAGCGGTCGTGGGAAAATATTTCCGCACCGGGGAATTTACGCTCTCGGATTCCTACATCTCGGTTATCGAAGCAATTAAGCATGCGGCATGGGCGCATAAGGTGAAACCGGAAGTCACGTGGATCGACTCGGAAGATTTTGAGAATAGCAAAGAAAAACTTCAGGAGCTCGCTTCCTACGACGGCATCATCGTCCCCGGAGGATTTGGCCCGCGCGGCGTTGAAGGAAAGATTCTTGCCATCCGCTACGCGCGCGAGCACGGCATTCCGTACTTTGGTCTTTGCTACGGCATGCAGCTGGCGACCATTGAGTTTGCCCGCAATGTTGCCGGTCTTGCCGGTGCGCACACCACGGAAGTTGATCCCAAAACTCCGTATCCGGTCATAACGCCCATGGAAGAGCAGAAGCGTTTGATACAGGAGAAACACTACGGCGGATCCATGCGCCTTGGCGCGTATGATTGCCGGCTCATGCAGGGTACGAAAAGCTTTGAGGCGTATGGAGAAGAGAGCATCAGTGAGAGACACCGCCACCGTTTTGAATTCAACAATGAGTATCGCGATACGCTTGAAAAGAAAGGCCTTGTTATAGCAGGAGTCAACCCCCAGCGTAATTTGGTGGAGATTATCGAACTCAAGAATCATCCGTTTTTCGTCGGCACGCAATTCCACCCCGAATTCAAGTCACGTCCTTTGAGTCCTCATCCTCTCTACCTCCGGTTCATTGAAGCGGCGGTAGAGCAAGGTGACAAATGAGTGAGCGCATGAAGAAACAGATAGGTATCTTTTCTCTGCTTGGCTTCGCGTGTATCCTCATTATTTTCTTTGTGTCAACATCAAGGAAAGCCCCTGCCATCCTTCCGCTTACCGCATTTGAAAGCAACGTAGTTCGTGTCGGCAAGGCATCTTTTACCGTCTTTATCGCTGATACGCCGCAAAGAAAAGCCCAAGGGCTGATGTACGTGCGGGAATTGCCACCGGATAGGGGAATGCTTTTTATTTTCGAAAAGTCCCAAATCCTCTCATTCTATAATAAAAATACTCTTATACCGCTCGATATTCTTTGGATAAAAAACGGTATCGTGGAGGAACTCTCATCTCTTCCGGCAATCAAGGACGGGAACATTGTATTCATAACTTCGCATCAACCCGCGGATCGCGTCATTGAACTGAACGCGGGAAGCGCTATGCGAAACAATATCAGCGTAGGAGATAAGATAGAGTAGAAATCAAATCCTATGGAGCCAAATGTTGAGAGGATCCCGGCAACCGAAAGGCAAAGCGAGCAAGATCGGCTTGATCTTCACCGCGGCTTGAGCATCTTCATTAATTCGTTCCGTTTTTCTCAAGGAGAGCCGTCATTACAGCAAGACATTTTTAAGTATTTGCATATCCTGCATCCGGATTGGCGCATTGATCCTGCGATGAAACGGAATTTGTTCAGGCAAGGATTGCAAGCGATAAAAAGAATTGTTCCGACAAGCGAAACTGCAGGCAACGTGACCTCTTCGCATCAAGTTGTTGACGAAGACAAGCAGGTTCCTTTGGCAAGCGAAACCAGGTATCGGTTAAACGACATGCAGGATGAATTGGCGAGTCCGATGTTCTCCCGTCGCGGTGAACTCGTTGCAAGAATCGTAAAGGTGATGATGGCAAAAGATACGAAGTTCCTCAAGCAAGGAAGGCCGTTAAGTTATGTCTGCCATTACGGGATCAATGCGCATTCCACGGGTATTGAGGAATACGATATGCTATTTAAGGAGATACGATCACATATCTTTGAAGATTTGAAGTATACCGAGTCGTCTTTATTTCGAGCGAAGGGAGAAACAAGGTACCCCTTATACGAGCTTACAGGGCTTTACAACGAACATAATCCAAACGATAGCATAAAATTATGGGGCAACAGCTAAGACAAACAATCGTATCCGCAATCACGGATGCGCTCAAGCAAGGGCGGAAGGAAGAGGCGAATACGCTGCGATTTTTGATGGCGCAGGTCAAAAATCAAGAGATAAAACTGCGCAAGCGTGAAGAGGGTTTAAATGATGAGGAGATGCTCGGAGTCATTGTGCGCGAAGTGAAAAAGCACAAGGATTCAATCGCGGAGTTCGAAAAAGGCGGACGCGACGACCTGGTGGCAAAAGAACGCGCGGAACTGGCCATTTTGGAGCAATATGCGCCTGTGCAAATGAGCGAAGAAGAGGTAACGAAAGAGATTGAGCGTGCCGTGCAAGAGGTTGGCGCCGCTGATGAAAAGGATTTTGGAAAGGTGATGACGGTTTTGATGCCGCGCCTCAAAGGTAAGGCAGAAGGAGCAACGGTGAGCACGATATTGAGAGAGCGTTTGAAAAGCGCTTAGCGAATAGTGCGAATTTTTTCCGGTCCAAACAAAAATCGCCAGGAAAACGGCGATTTTTGTTTGGTATCCATAAAAGGAATGTTAGGTTCCTTTTCGCGTGGCGGCAAATAATGCCCACGCGCCGACGAAAAGATGGAGCAGGGTATCAGCCGGATTTTCGAGATTCGCACCCAAAAATGTCGGCCAGAAAATGCTGTAGATGCCTACAAGTACTCCAACCACGCCAAGGACGAGAACAAGGGGCTTTTGAAGCTCGGCGGATAAGGAAAAAGACGCCAAAATCGCCACAACGCCCAAGACAAGATGAGCCCAGTTTTCCGCGTTATCAAAATACCAGTTTGCGCCGAAAATACTTGAAGCGGCATCAGGCCCGATGATCCCGGCAAAGCCGAGAATACCGACGAGAAGCAAAACCGCGCCTCCGATTTGAAGGAATTGTTTCGGATTCACACACTCACCCCCGTTCTTGTTTCCATGAAGGTAGTAAGAAATAAAAACAACTTAAGTATAGCAAGTTTCGCGGGAAAGTAAATTTTAGGGCCCGAGCCGGTAACAAAAAAGCCAACGGGAATTGCAACAAAAAAGGCCTGGTACCTTTGGCAACACGCCTTTCCCTCCCTCCTCTATTTGCTTTCAAGAGTCTTTATCCCGTAGAGAGCATCCTCATGGGCCTCGCGCAGGCCAACCGGAATCGCCTCACCCAAGGTGACGAGACCCCATCCCTTCACCTGAATCTGGGTAGCCATTCGGTAGTACCCGAAATGACCGTTCCTTCCGACCATCTTCTTCATCGGAATTCTTCACACGATTCCCTTGATCCAGAGGTTTTGGAATACTTGAGAGAACGTGTGGCCCTCCCTTCCATACCTCTTTCCAAGTTCGGACCAAATTGGCATGCTTGGGGCATCTGCATCCCCGCTTAAAGTCCTCCCACACACGGGAAGAGTAGAGCGGACTCTAAGAGGGTCAGTTGGGCTACGGCTCCCATCGCGCCTCCTCCATTGAAGGTTTATAGAGATAGTAGGGATTATAGCGAAAAAACGGGCAAAAAGGAATACCATAAAAGGTTCCATCAAGAATTTGACTTTGCAGGGTGGGTAATTTATACTGCAAAGACAATTTATCGTCACATGCACGGGAAGTCCGGTGTGAATCCGGCGCTGTCAGGCAACTGTGAAGCTCTCAATGTTGTTTTAGGAAGATGGGTTAAGGCCCGCCTTCGCTAAAGCTTCGGCGAGGCAAAGCCAGGAACCGAAAATGTTCGCCGTTTGGCGGATGCCTTCCAAAGAGAGGTTTGCATGAAGTATTTATTCCGAATACGCTTTTTTGTTCGCATTTCGAATAGGTACGTTCATCCCACTTCCTTTGGAGGAGGGATTTTTTTTGATCAAGAATACCTGCTGTGAAAAAGGTAAAAGCGTTTGCAAAACTTCATCAATATCCGGTAGCCCTATTTCTTCTTTGCTTTGCGCTCATGTCAATGAGCGGATACCTTGCCTTTCGCATGCCGGAACAGGAACCTTTCGGGCATCCGGTAAAAGCAGGATCGGTAAAGAGCGAAACCCCGGCCATTTTTTCTGCAAGTGAAGTGCATAAAAAAGAGGAAATAACTATCCCACGCAAAGAGGCAGGCATCACTATAAGCCAACCGCATAAAAATCTTCAGCCGAACAAGACACGGGCAGTAACTAATGAAAATGAATTGCATATAGCCGTCATCGCTCTCCGCGCGCCGGGAGATGATCTCTTGCTAGGCGTGCCCGAAGGAAGCTCGGTGTATGAGGCAATGAAAATTGCAAATGAAACGCAAGTGGTTGAAACTCTGCCTTCACAGCACCGGAAGCCCCGCTTCCAATTCGCAGGAAAGGACTTTGGCGCCGGACTGGGATTCTTCGTCCAAGAAATTAACGGTGTAAAGGAAAATCCCGGCCAAGGAATGTATTGGATTTATTATGTCAACGGCAAGAAAGCAAGCGCCGGAGTATCAAGTGTTTTCCTCAAACAAGGGGATATTGTTCAGTGGAAATATGAAAAGTCAGGTGAATAGCAAGTGACGCCGTGATGGTATTCCCCTTCATTCTTCATTCGGTATTCGCCATTCTCTCGTTTCAACCCGCTATGAAAAAACTATTATTTCGAAATTTAATGAAGAAAAAAACTCGTTTATTTCGAAATTTAATGAAGAAAAAAACTCGTTTATTTCGAAATTTAATGAAGAAAAAAACTCGTTTATTTCTCTCGCTCCTTTGGGCGCTCTTTTTGTTAACGGCTCCTGCAGCTCACGCCGCAGGCACGATTACCTTCCACCTTCGCTATCAGAGTGATATGGTTTTCGAGGATTCTTGGCCGTTACCCGATCTCGCCCCGGTGAACATTCAGGATAAGGCGGGAGTCGCACATACGGCAACGTCGACAAGCGCGCTTGCGGTCCTTTTGGATGTGGACAAGGCAAAGGACTCTTTTGCGGTAAGCGATCTTGCCTACTTTGATTCGTTCAAGTCATTTCTTGTCAACTGCATTAGCGTCGCCAAAGGCAATACAAAGGCCTGTTTTGATTGGCATTATGCGGTGAATGGTGTTTTGCCCTCCGTAGGCGTTGATCAATATCTTTTGAAAGCTGGTGACGACGTCTTCTTCTTTTTTGGTAGCCATCGCGTTGCCTTCCGCAAAGATGCGTTCTACAAAGATGAATCCTTTGTTGCGACTGCACAAAATTATCTCTATCAGACAAATGAATGGACGCCCCTGCCAAACGTTACGATAGGTATAACAAAAGATAACCCCAGCGATCCCTTCTCTCCGCTGGTTGTGGCTACGTTAGTTGCGGATGCCGCGGGCAAGGCCTCGTTTACACTGCAAACCGAGGGCACCTACCATCTTGGGATAGCCGAGGATTTTTACTTTCCCTTGTTTGAGCTAACGATTGTGGCTCCTCAAGTGAACCCAGGAGGAGGGTCATTTTTTGAATCTCCGCCTCACCATCGGGACGTTGATGTTCAAAAAACAATGCAGTTTTTCCTTTCTCACCAAAATCCCGACGGGTCATTTGGCAACGCTTCACTTTTTAGCGATTGGACAGCCATTGCCTTCGGGGCCTATGAGGGAAATAATCCCGCAAAAGCGGCGCTCGTACACTACCTCTTGGGCGATCCTTCCCCGGGCAACCTCGTAAGTGATGATGAGCGTCGGGCAATGGCGCTCATGGCCCTTTCTATCAATCCATACACGGGAACAAAAACCAACTACATCCAAAAAATTCTTGATGGCTTTGACGGAACACAATTCGGAAGCCCCGACCTCATCAATGACGACGTATTTGCATTGGTTCCTTTGCTGAATGCCGGGCTTAATGAAAAAGATCCTGCTATCAGCCATGCGGTCGCATTTATTCTCTCAAAACAGGAAAAGGACGGTTCATGGGTAGGCGGAGCGGATATGACGTCTGCGGCCGTGCAGGCCCTTGCAGAAGTTCCTTCGCTTGATGGCGTCTCCGGTGCTCTTGAAAAGGCAAAGGTTTATTTGAAATCAAAGCAAGACCTGACCGGAGGGTTTGACCACAACGCATTTTCAACAAGCTGGGTGATGCAGGGCATCAAGGCACTCGGAGACGACAGCTCATCGTGGCAGCGTAACGGCAATACGCCCGGTGATTACCTTTCCGGTCTTCAAGCGGAAGATGGAGGTATGAGCGTTGAGGGGGATATTGCCACGCGCTTGTGGGCAACCGCCTACGTGCTACCTGCCACTCTCCAAAAACCATGGAGCTCAATATTGGCCCGCTTTTCCCACCCTTCCGAACTTTCTAGCCAAGGAAGCGGTGAGAATAAACCGATGCCTGCCCCCGTGCATGAAAGTAAGACAACTACGGCATTTTTCTCCGATCGCTATACACTTGCAAATAAAGTTCGTTTGCAGGGAAGCGACTTGGAAGAAACTGAAGCATCTCTTTCCATTCCTCAAGGGACAACGGGAAAAAATGAAAGCGGATCGTGGGGCGGAGAATTCCTTTTGCGCGTTGCAACTTCAACCCAGGCAATTGCAAATTATTTGCAAAAAGAGATAGAGCAACTGCCAAGTCCTCAAGGATTTCTTGAGGTTGATACCGGCAAGGATAGCCGCTTAACGTTTGACAAGCCTCTTATTATTTCCATGCCCGTTTTTGCAAGTGAGGGAACGCTGCTTGATGTGTATACGCGGTCAGAAGGAGAGGAAACGTTCCACTTTCTTGAGACATGCGTGGTTGCGCATCGTCTATGCGAAATCCATCCCACGCATCTTTCCCAATTTGTAGCCACGGCAAAGAAAATTTCGGAAAGCAAAGGTGAAAAAGCCAATGGTGCATCCGCAACTCCCACGCGACTTGGCCAAAGGAAAACAGGCGATGCCAAAGTGGTGACAAGTTCCTTGATTCCCGCACCCGGCGGAAAAACAGCGGCGCAACGCAGCGGCAAAAGACGCTCTGCCGCGACGCTGCCCTTTCAGGTTATCAATGAGACGCTTCCCCAAGAAAGCAGGAAATCTCCTCCGGAAGAAGACGCGAATCATGCGACTTCTTCCGCCCCTCTTTCATCGGAAAGCAGAAACCTCGCGCTCGCAAATGAAGCACGGGCCATCTTCCCCTTTGCCTTGCTCGCCACGATCCTCCTTGGAGCTTATCTTGTAAGAAAATATCAAACACACCTATGAAGAAACAATTTTTTTCGTCCGGTGAGTGGGTTATGATTCCTTTTCTCGTCCTTTTTGGGTTTGCTACTCGGCTCCTGCCCCACCCGGCGAATTTTACCCCCATCGGGGCACTTGCGCTTTTCGGGGCAATGTATTTGCCAAAGCGTTTTGCAGTTATTTTGCCCCTTGGCGCAATGCTCGTAAGCGACGTCTTCATCGGATTTTACGATTGGAGAATTATGCTTGCGGTCTATGCGAGCTTCTGCCTCATGGGGTGCATCGGACTCCTGATTCGAAAACGAAAAACCATGCTTACCGTGGGCATTGGCACGCTTTCGGGCTCCCTTCTCTTTTTTTTCATCACCAACGCGGCGGTATGGGCATTCGGCACTATGTATGCGCACACCTTGGCAGGGCTTGAAGCAAGCTACATTGCCGCCATTCCTTTTTTCCGCAACAGCGCATTGGGGGACGTATGCTATGTCGCTCTGCTGGTTGGCGGATTTGAAACGGTTAAGTCGTTGGTACGGTTGAAAGGCGCAAAGCTACAAGCGATTTCAGTGTAGTGCAAAGAAGAACGCTGCTCTTTTTGGACGCTGGCTGCAGAAAGCGTCCATGCCGGAGCAGTGAGATTTGTTTCCAGTAGAAGCTTTACTTCTTCAGAGAGGAAAATCCGATGGAGACGACGCGTAGAAAAGTTCTCGTTGGCGCAGTCACTTTGCCTTTCTTTGCAGGTGTGGCACAAGCCGATGCAAAGTCGCCGCATGATAGAGGCGTGAGCATTGTTGACTATCTTCAAGGTCTGAAGCTGGAACATAGGACAAGTTATGTTCCACAAATTGGATCGGATGAAAACGCAGAGCACTTTATAGAGTTGGATCCGGAAGACTCGGCAGGATCTTTGGTCACAAGCATTACTCTGCGTGGAGAAACGTTTGAAAACCTCACCTTCAAATTTTGGGGAAGGTTCACGGGAAGGGAGGTATTTCCGGTAGGCGAAGGCATTTCGGTTCAGACCAGCCATTTTGATCCTGAACTGCATGGGCTCCTCGTATTCTCCGGAGGTGATCTCGTTGCCTTTCTGTAAGTAGAGCAAGCCGGGCGGGACAAGATGTCTCGCCCTTGCTCACGTTGTTTTGCCAAAATGGTTTTTTTTTGGTAGAATTGCAGTGGCGTTAATCTATGTTGCCATGGAAACATTCAAAAAGGTTTTTTGGATAGTGTATAAGTGTTTTGATACGCTCATTGAATTCATTTCCCGAAGCATCGGGGCGTTTCTTCACTATTGGCTGATAACAGGTATCATGATTTTTGTCCTGTTTGCGCTCTATTTGCATCTGTTGCCGTAAAGGGTAGCTTGTATTTAGTATCTTGTATCTAGTATGCGGATTCAAATACCAAATACCAAATACCAAATACCAAATACAAGATACAG
>Ga0209824_10001414_pt1 | contig 13502 bp, 10 predicted proteins | sample VDWuncwatermetaG_FD_184124 | JGI IMG/M metagenome (GOLD analysis project Ga0209824, IMG submission 184124) | Wastewater microbial communities from Netherlands to study Microbial Dark Matter (Phase II) - VDW unchlorinated drinking water (SPAdes)... ... | reverse complement strand
TCAAAGTTCTAAGCAAAACGAGGCGCGAACAAAAAATGTTGACGCAGCATATGTATGATATGTAAGGAAACATTTTTTGAGAGCAACGAAGTGTTGCGACGAAATTTGGATTTATAGAGGTGCCCTAGCGGTTTTTCCACAGGACGCCGGGCTTTGCCCATAAGCCGCGATGTGGTTGGTGTTCGCGGCGATATTTTACTTGTATGGTCTAGGCGGGCAAGTTATCATCATTGCTTCGCGTCGCTGCTGCGATGTGTACTCCTTACACTTACCCAGAGGAAAACCTGTATGAAAATCAACCCGCCATTCGGCTATTCCGAAATTGTCGTGCTCAACAAAACCCAGCGCGTGGCGCTGCAAAAAGCGGGCGTTGCACCGACATTTTGCAAGTCCCTTAACGCCATTCCACTCAGTTACAGCGAATTTCCGCGCGCTTCGCGCGATTACCCCTTGGTTTTCATCAGCGGTGACAGCGGCAAGACCTTTGGCGCGGTGGCGGTGACCGGATTGCAAGCCGCGCAAAATTTATTTATCGACAGCAAGGGCGAATGGGATCCTGGCGTTTACCTGCCCGCCTACGTGCGCCGCTACCCTTTTTGCATGGCGAAAATCAAGGTCGATAACGTGGCGCGCAGTGAGCGCGTGGTGTGCGTCGAGCAGTCCGCGCTGGATGAAAAAAACGGCCAGAGCATGTTCAACGACAAAGGCGAACCCTTGCCGCTGTGGACGCAAACCGAAAAACTCCTGCGCGAATACGAAGCCGACTTGATGCGCTCCGAAGAAATGTGCGATATCCTCAACAGTTACGGCCTGCTCGAACCCTTCTCGATGCAAGCCGCGCTCAATGCCGGCGGTGCCATGCACTTGACCGGCATGCACCGTGTTAACGAAGCCAAGCTCGAAACGCTCAAAGCCGAGCAATGCCGCAACTTGATCCGAAAAGGCGTAATGGGGCGGCTCTACGCGCACCTGATTTCGCTCGACAATTTTGCCCGGTTGCTCGACCGCAACGTCGCGCATCAGAAGACAGATGACAGATGACAGCTTTTGTAGGTCGGGCTATGCCCGACAACGCGCCGGGTTTGGCGGGCATAGCCCGCCCTACAAATTCGACACGCCATGCACGGTTTTGGGCGGCGCGAGCATTATACATTCAGCGTAAAGCAACAAAGGGGAATCACAAGGGCGTAGAAGTAAAGTGAGCGTTCGACAGATGAAATATGAATTTACCGCCCACGCCAAAGCCCGCATTGCCGAGCGCAAAGTTCCCGCCGAATGGTTGCGGTCTGTGCTGGAAATGCCGCAGCGGACTCTGTCGGGCAAATTTGGGCGGGAGATCAAACAGTCGGAATTCGAGCGGGACGGCAAGCGCTGGCTAGTGCGGGCGGTGGTTGAAGGAAATCTGGTATTGACCGTGCTGCTTACCAGCAAAGTAGAGAAATACGGAGGCGCATCATGAAAATAGAATACGATCCCCAGGCCGACGCGCTGTACATCCGTCTGGTTGCGGGCGAAGTGGCCGATAGCGACGAAGTGCGCGAAGGCGTGGTATTTGATTACGATGCGGCGGGGCGGGTGCTGGGCATCGAGATATTGGACGTGAGCCAGCGCACGGATAATCCGCGCGAAATGGCATTTGAGATGTTGGCAGAGACCACTTGATTCACCATAATCCACACGGGGAGTTCACATGGGTGTAGAAATAAAATTTACCGATAAACAATTTCCGGTGTCGCCGATATTCATCGACTTCATTTACCGGCATCTGCGCGATCTCGATTTCGACACCACCTGGCACGACCAGCTCAGCGAAGAGCTCATCGCCGTCGGCAAGGAAATCCGTGAAACCGCCAACAAATATGCGGGCGAGGTCATTCAAGACCCCGAAGGCCAGCGCATCATTTATCGCTCTTACCAGTTGCTCACCGCTTTCCTCACCGGCGAACCCGAACAGCTCCGCAACTTTCACGAACGCTATAAATTCATCTGTATCGTCGGCGTGCCGCGTCACGGCGGCTCTTACCTCACCAAGCAACTGTTTCTCGCGCTCGGCATGGATGCCGAAAAAGTCCCCAACGTCATCGCCCACGACGGCTTCCCCGATGCATCGCCCTTCGATTTCGCGCAGGGCTACAACGCCATGACCAACATGATGCAAAACATGTCTGAATTCCTGGCGATGGTCGAAGAGTATTTCGCCAACACGCGGCTTTTCAACAACCGCATCATCGTCCCCAAAAAAGCCACCAAAGCCGCATACCACGGCGCGTTTTTCAACCGTTCGATGGGGCCGCTCACCGAATACATCGTCACCCTGCGCCACCCGGTCACCGCCTGCATCTCCACCTACGAAAAATCCACCGGCCTGCCCGAAGACGGCAAATTCAAAGTGCGCGGCAACATCGAAGAATGGGTGCGGCGCGACAACGTCTTCACCGGTGTTCCCGAAGACAAAGTGTTCGACCAAAAATACTTCGATGCCTATTTGCATTATTGGGAGCATTACCACTACAACCTCGTGCTCACCGGCCTGCGCCAAAACCCCAACTGGCAAATTGTGTCCTATAGTAAGGAATCGATGGAGGCCGCCGCGCAGAGTTTTTTTACGCGCTTCAAAAACAAAGGCAAAGTCGAAGAATTCAAGGTTTTTGACAAACGCGACAAACACAAGGACTGGTTCAAGCAAGCCGAACCCGCGATCAAGCGCGTCAGCGACGTATGGCGCACCGCCGGGCTGGAGTTTCCGTTGGAAGAGGTGATGGCGGCGTGGTAGCCAGAGGGCAGTCGCAGGGTGCGCAAGCGTACCCTGCTCGGCTGACCTGTGATGCTGACATACAATGCTCGACCACCCCGCTCCTGCGGGGCACCCCTCCTTGCGAAGGAGGGGAGAAAGTCAACATCACGCTGGCGGGTAGAGGGTGCGCGGCGGGTAGAATGCATGTTTTGATCCCCTCCTGCCAAAGAGGGGAGGGAGCGAAGCGGAAGGGGTGGTAAGGTTTTTCGATCGTGGGAACGATAAATAATTTTTTTGCGTATTCTAGAGTTGACATGCATTTTTTGTCGGTGTAGGCTTGTCAGCAATTGTCAGGGATGGTTAGAAATCGTCAGTAATGGATAATCTGAGCTAATAAAAAACAGTTTCACATTTCGGAGAGCCAGCCGCTCTGGCATAGTTGCACACTGTATTTTCAAGCTTTCTCAATCTCGTAACACGGAAAAGTAACTCGGAACCCGGCAGGAACGACTGGGGGTGTCGACCCTATTGTCTGTGCGGGCTTATTTTGCTAATCAACACAAGGGGTAGGGCGATGAAGACCAAGAATTGGAAGGGAGTTGTTCTTTCTGGCGTGGCTGCAACGGTCGCGATGGGTGTCACCGCAGTTGTCTCGTTACCCGCCTACGCACAGCACCACGAACCGCCGCGACACGCCCCGCCAAAACACGATGCCGTCACCTTCGACATCAAGCGTTTTGAAGTCGAGGGCAACACCCTCGGCAGCGAAGCCACCGACAAACTGCTCGCCCCCTACACCGGTCACAACAAGTCGCTGGACGATGTCAACAACGCCCGCGCCGCGCTACAAAAAGCCTACGGTCAAAAAGGCGATGCCTCCGTCGCCGTGGTCATCCCGCCGCAGGAAATGACCAAGGGGGTCATCAAGCTCAAAGTCGCCAAGGCCGTCATCGGCAAAGTCAGCATTGGCGGCAACCAGCATTTCTCCGCCACCAACATCCGCAACAGCCTGCCCGCGCTTAAAGAAGGCGCGGCGCTCGACCACGAGGCGCTGGCCGCCGACCTGCGTCTCGCCAACCTCAACCCGGCGAAAAATACCACCGTCGTCATGAAACCATCGGGGAAAGAGGCCGCGCTCGATGCCGAAGTCAATGTCAAGGATGAAAAACCCCTAAAGATTTATGGCTTGCTGGAGAACACCGGTTTTCAGCAAACCGGACGGCATCGCCTGTCGGTCGGCATGCAGCACGCCAACGTGATGGACCGCGACCACATCGGCGTATTGCAGTACACCACCTCGGTGGAGAAATCCAACGATGTCAGCGCGCTGGGGGGCAGCTATTCGATACCGCTCTACCAATATGGCGACACGCTGGTGCTGTTTGCCGGCCTCGCCGACGTGGATGGCGGCACTGTGGCCGAAGTGTTTCAAGTCAGCGGCAAAGGCAGCGTGCTGGGCGCGCGCTACCACGACATTCTCGCGCGGCGCGGCGATTATGAGCACAAAGTCGTCTACGGCCTAGATTATCGCGCTTACAAACAAAGCGTCATTTTCGTGCCGGCTTCGTTGCAGTTGGGTTCTGACGTATCCGTGTTGCCGCTCTCCGCCGCCTATGTCGGCAGTTGGCGCGAAGCGGGCAAACTCGATGCCAGCGCGCAAGCTTCGGTGCACGTCAACGTGCCCACCGGCGGCGACGGCGACGATGTGGCTTTTAACAAAGCGCGTTTGAACGCCGATGCCGGGTTCGGCTTGTTGCGCTTCGGCGGCAATTATGCGCGCTCGCTGGCGCACGACTGGAGCGTCCAGGCAACGCTGACGGGGCAATGGGCGGATCAGGAACTCATCAGCCCGGAGCAATTCCGGCTGGGCGGCGCGAGCGGGGTGCGCGGTTTCAACGAAGGCGAAGTGCTGGACGACAGGGGTTATCGCGGTTCTCTGGAAGTGTTCACCCCGGATTTTGCCGGCAAACTGAAAATGGGCTTGAGCCCCGATTTTCGCAGCCGCGCCGTGGTGTTTTACGACTTCGGTTCGGTCGAGCGCGTCAACCCGCTTCCGGGCGAACGCAACAGCGAAAGCATCGCCAGTTTTGGCGCGGGCTTGCGTTTTGCTTACGGCAAACACGCCAGCCTTAAGCTAGATTTGGCGCAGGTGGTCAATCCCGGTGGCAGCAAACAATCCGGCGACAACACCCTGCACGCCGCGCTCTTGTTGATGTGGTAAAAACGTGGCGCACGACAAAGCAACAGATGTAGCGTGCGCCGCATCGGGAAATGAGGCACGACAAGAATCAACGAATTGTGCGCATGGCGCACACTACAAGCAATCAACGCAATCAACTGACGGGAGCATCATCATGCAGACGACCAACAATAACGCTAACCTCATCGGCAAAGTAGCGTGCGCCGCGCGCACGACCAGCGGCGGCCACTCCCGCCGCCGCGCCAACGGTGAAGGCTTCAGGCAAAAAATTGTTTGCATGGCGGTGGCTTCCGCCTTCGGTGCAGCGCCGATGTGGGTGGGGTTGGCGCAAGCCAACCCCACCGGCGGCGTGGTGTCTGCGGGTTCGGCCACCATCGACGGCAACGGCAGCGTCCTCACCATCACCAACTCCAACGGCGCGGTCATCAACTGGCAGGGCTTCTCCATCAGCCAGGGTGAACTCACCCAATTCATCCAGAGCGGCGCGTCGAGTTCCGTGCTCAACCGCGTCGTCGGGCAAGACCCCTCGGTGCTGCTCGGCACCTTGCAATCCAACGGTCGCGTCTTCCTCATCAACCCCAACGGCATGGTGTTCGGCGCGGGCGCGGTGATCGACACCGCCGGCTTTGTCGCCTCCACGCTGGGCATGAGCGATGCCGACTTTGCGGCGGGTCGTATGAATTTTGCGGCGGGCGCGAATGGCGCGGGCAGCATCGTCAACCAGGGGTTGATTAAAACCTCGAGCGGCGGCAGCGTTTATCTCGTCGCCCCGGACATCACCAACAGCGGCATCATTTCCACGCCGCAGGGCGAAGTCCTGCTGGCGGCGGGGCAGAGCGTGCAAATGATCGATGCGGGCACCCCGGAACTGCGTGTGCAAATCACTGCGGGCGGCAGCGTCGTCAACCTCGGCAGCATCATCGCGCAGAGCGGCGACATCGGCATTTATGGCGCGGTCATCCGTCAGGCCGGCGTGGTCAACGCCGACACCGTGGCGCGCAACGCGGAAGGCAACATCGTCTTCAGCGCGTCGCAAGACATCACCCTAGAAGCGGGCAGCGTCACTAGCGCGTCGGGTGCCGACGGCGGGGTACACGACGGCGGTGAAATCCGCATCATCGCCGATGGCACGTTGAACATGCGCTCCGGCGCGGAAGTGCACGTCGATGGCGGCGCACAGGGCGGCAACGGCGGCTTTCTCGAGTTGTCCGGCAAAGAAAAAATCGCGCTCAACGGCACTTACACCGGCAAAGCCAACGCCGGTTATCAGGGAGGCGCTTTGTTGCTCGACCCGTTAGACATCAACATCGTCAACGGCGGCACCACCTTGCCAGCAGGGACTATTCTTGCCACGGATAGCCCGGGAGCAACCCTGAATATCGACGCGCAAGACCTCGACAACGGCGGCTTCGCTAACGTCCAGCTCGCCGCGACCAATAACATCACAGTCAGCGAAGCCATCACCAACGCCGACATCAACGGTGGCGCGGCGGGCGGATCGCTCACCCTCGCGGCGGGCAACAACGTGGTGGTCAACCAAGCCATCGGCACCTCGACGGCGCGCTTCAACCACGACTTGACCCTGGTCGCCGGCAACAATGTCGATGTCAACGCCAGCATATTCATGGGCACCGCCGCCACCGGCAACGCCAACTTGAGCTTGCGCGCCGATGCCACATACACCGGCTTGGGCTTGACGCTCACCCCCAACGCCCTCGGCGATGTCAACATCCGCTCCGCCTTCAACGGCACCCCCGTCAGCGTCGATGTGCTCGGCAACATCACCGCCAGCGGCCAAAACATCAATTTTGTCGCGGGTCATGTCGAGGCCGGCAACGCACAAAACTTCGACACTTCGGTCAGCGTCAAAGCCGGCGGCAATATCGACCTCACCGCTGCGGCCACCGGGACAATTACCGTCGCTGCGGGCAATGCCACTGCCTCCGCCTCGGGTGCGGGCAACAACACCGCCACCGCTACCGCCAAAATTAATGTCACCGCCGGTGGCAACTTGATACTCACCGGCGGCAGTATCAGCATCGGCGGCGGTGATGCTTACGCGGCGGCCTATACCTCGAACACTATCGCCGACACCACTGTCGCCGCCAACAATACCGCCACCGCCACCACCGGGGTCACGCTCGCCGCTACCGGCATCGTCACGCTCGCGGCGACCACTGGCGATGTCAGCATCGACGCGGGTTCTGCGGGCGCAAGTGCCTACCGGAATATCAGTGGCAACAACAATACCCTCAGCGGCAACCAGACCGCCACCGCCACCAACGGGCTGAGCATCGCTGCGGGCGGCGCGCTCACCATCAAGGCGGACAACGGCAGCGTGGGTATCTACGGTAGCCAAGCTTATGCTAGCGCTTACAAAAATGTTAATGGCAATCTCAACACCCTGCCCGGTACCCACGCCGCCACCGCCACCAACAACCTCAGCCTGAGCGGTGCCAGCATCTCTTTATCGGCGAAATTTGGCATCGATGTTTCCGGCAACGGTGCTTACGCCTCGGCTTACAACAACGTTCCCAACACCCGCAACGACAATAATCTCAGCGGCAACCACACCGCCAGCGCCACCAACGGCCTCAACATTGCCGCCATCGGCCTGCTGGAGATTAAAGCCGGTACCGGCGGCAGCGGTAGCCTCAATATCGGCAACCGCCTGACCGAGGCTTTTGCTAGTGCCTACAAAGTGGTCGGCGGCAGCCGCAATATCGTCGATGGCGCGATGGGCGCGACCGCCACCAACGGCATCAGGCTCACGGGCGGCAGCGTCACGCTCACGGCGGCCGATAGCATCAACATCAACAACTGGTATAGCAACGATGCCGAGGCTTATGCCTACAAGGCGGACTGGTGGAGCAGCGGCGGCGACAACCAGCTCAAAGGCAACGACACCGCCAGTGCCACCACCGCCACCCGCATCGCGGCCACTGGCGGCGCGCTCTCCATCACCACCACCAACGGCGATCTCAACATCGGTGGTGGCAACAACGACGCTTGGGGTTCCGCTTACAAATATACCAACGCCAACAACAACGCGCTCACCGGCGACGAGACCATCACTGTCGCCAACAGCCTGAGCCTCACCGCCACCGCCGCCGTCACGCTGCGTGCGACCAACGGCAGCGTTAACGTCAGCGCGGGTTCTGCGGGGGCATCCGCCTACCAGCACGTCGAAGGCACCGGTAACACCCACCAACTGCGCGGCAACCACACCGCCACCGCCACCAACGCGCTCGCCATCACCGCCGGCGGCGCGCTCGAAATCACCGCGGGCGGCGGCGATTTGGGTATCTACGGCTCCCAAGCTTACGCCACCGCCTACCAGGAGAATTACCACTACAATCCCGCCGCCAATCTCGGCAACAACAACGTTTTGTCCGGCACCCACACCGCCACCGCCACCAACGCGCTCACCTTGAGCGGCACCGGCATCACCCTCGCCGCCAACAATCATGTCGATATCAGCGCCGGCCAAGCCAGCGCGTACGCTTACGAGTCCGTGCGCGGCACCGGTGATTTTACCCAGATCGGCGGCAGCTTGAATGCTACCGCCACCAACACCCTGGCGATCAACGCCAGCGGCGAGTTGCGCGTCACCGCCGGCACCGGCGGCAGTGGCAGCCTCAATATCAACGGTAGCTACGCCAGTGCCAGCGCCTACAAAGATCTCCCGCCGTGGTGGGGTGCGGGCGACAACCAGGCGCTCACCGGAAACTTGACTGCCGCTGCCAGCAACAGCCTCAAACTCAGCGGCACCAACATCACCTTGGCCGCCGCCAACAACATCAATATCAGCGGCTCCTACGCCCAGGCTTATGCGTATAACTGGGACGGTGCGGAATTCCACACCGGGGTCGGCGGCACTTACCACAGCCTCAGCGGCAACCACAGCGCCACGGCGGATAACACCCTCAGCATCACCGCCAGCGGTGATTTGAAAATCAACGCCGGCACCGGCGGCAGCGGCAGCCTCAATATCGATGCCTCTTACGCGCAAGCCTCGGCGTATCAGGACAACTGGGGCGGCTGGGGCGGCGGCTCGCACAACACCCAGACGAATGACATGAAGGCCAGCGCCACCAACGGCCTCACGCTGTCCGGCAACACCATCGAACTCACCGCCGCCGACAGCGTGTATATCAGCGGCTCGTGGGCGCAGGCCTACGCCTACCAAAACGCCAGTGGCGGCAACGACCATAAGCTCACCGGCAATATGAGCGCGACCGCGAACAGCAGCCTCAGCATCACCGCCACTGGCGACATCGCCATCTCCGGCGGCTACGTGGAGATTAATGCCAGCAGCGCGTCGGCGAGCGCGTACAAATACGTCAACGCCACCAACAGCACCGTTTCCGGCGATCAGACCGCGACTGCGACCGCCAGCGTCAGCATCGCCGCCCGCGGCGATGTCTCGCTCACCGCCAGCACCAGTTCGGTCAACATCTACGGCTCCCACGCCTCGGCGCATGCCTACGGTTCGGTTTACGGTGCCGACAACAATGTCAGCGGCGACCACACCGCCGCCGCCAGCAGCACCATCCGCATCACCGCCGGTGGCGACCTCGCGTTGCGCGCCGAACACGGCAGCATAGACATCTCGGGCTCGTATGCGTCGGCTCACGCCTACGACAACGGCAACGGCGGCACCATCACCGGCGCGAATAAAGCCACCGCCGATGCGGGCATCACCTTGGCGGCGGGCGGCACGCTGGCGCTGCACGCGTCGAGCAACGTGTATATCGACAACAACTCCGCTTCTGCCTCGGCTTCGGGCAACCGCGCCAGCGCGAACAACACCGCCGATGCCAGCACGCAAGTGACGTTGAGCGGCGGCAACATCGAAATCGCGGTCACCGACGGCGATTTCAGTATCTACGCCGCAAGCAGTTCAGACGCAGACGCCTACGCCAGAGGCTCAGGCCATAACACCGCCAGCGCAAACACCGACGTGACGCTGGCCGCCAGCGGCAACATCAGCATCGAGGCGCGCGATGGCATCACGCTGTCCGCTTATTACGGTGCTTACGCATCCGCCGACGGCGGCTCCGCAGATGCGGTCAATAGCGCCACCGCCAACAACTCGGTGAAAATTTCTGCGGGCGGCACCTTGGTGCTGGCGACCGAGGACAACGACATCGACATCTACACTTCCAGCGGTGCCGAGGCCTACGCGTATGGATCGGGCCGCAACACCGCCACCGCCAACGGCAGTGCCAGTCTTTCCGGCGGCAGCGTCGTCATCGAAACCAACGGCGGCACTTTGAACGTGTATCACGCTTCCGGTTACGGTGCTTACGCGCAAGCCAGCGGCTCTTCCTCGCACGCGAACAACACCGCCACCGCCAATGCTATCGCCAGCATCGGCGGCGGCAGCGTACGCATCGACACCGCGCTGCGCGACGAATCAGGCGAGATTATCCATCTCGGCGATGTCAACGTCACCGCCGGAACAGCCTCCGCTTACGCCAACTCCGACGGCGGCAGCGGTACCGCCTCCGCTCGCGCGACGGCATCTGCCACCATCAGCGGTCGCGAGCTGGTCATCGAGGCCGGCAACGTCAATATCGGCGGCAGCAGCGCCGAAGGCAACCCAGCTTGGGCCGATGCCCGCGCCGGCAGCGGCGGCATCGCGGTCGCCGCTGCCTCCGCCAGCCTCGGCGGCGGCAACATCGAAATCAGCGCCGACGGCGATATCTGGATAGTGGGCGGTGGTACTTATGTCGGCAGTTCCGGCGGCGTGGAAAGCGCCACCAACTCGGCAATGGTCGGCAGCCCCGCCGATACCGTGGCCATCAATGTCCTCGGCAACCTCGACATCATCAGCGGTTCCAATGCGGGCGGCTACGCCGGGATATTGAGTTTGGGCACGATCTACCTCAACGTCGGCGGCAATTTGACGCTGGTCGGCGGAACCGGCACGGCCTACACCCATGGGCTGTGGGGTTCCATCGGCCCTGGCACCGGCGTGTTCTCCGCCGGGCTACTCAGCCCGATCGTCGTCAACGTGACAGGAAACACCACCATCGACTTCACCACCTGCGCCACCTGTGCCCCGGTGTTTATGCAAACGTTGCGCACCACTCTGGATCCGGAAGTGCAGGAAGAGTTGGATCGCATCAACGACGAATCCAACGAAACCGGCGGCAACGGCGAAGAAGGCTACGGCAACCCCGAAGAGGAATTCGATCTGGCCGAAACCGGTGAGGAAGGCGGCGGGCACGGCATGCCCAACTGCGGTGCACCAGGTGAACTTGGCCGAACGGCGGGTTGCGAAGTCAGCGGCGATTAAACCGGCGGACGGTTTGCCGGTTTGAAAAACAGGGCGCGACATGCAAATGTCGCGCCCTGTTTTTTTGTGCCGCGCGCACGGCGGATACGACAACGAACGTAGCGTGCGCCGCGCGCACGACAAGAATCGACGAATTGTGCGCACAGCGCACACTACAACCGCAACGCAACAATGCGATTACGGGGAAAATCATGGCAATCTATCGCCGTTCCATCACGCCGGGCGCGACTTATTTTTGCACGGTGGTCACCTACCGGCGGCAACTGTTGCTGACTGCCGAGCCGTTTTACCGAGCGCTAAAATTGGCATTTCGCCAAGTGATGGACGCGCACCCGTTTACCATGGATGCTATTGTTTTGCTTCCCGACCACCTGCATTGCATCTGGACCTTGCCGCCGCAAGACGCGGATTACGCCCGCCGCTGGAGCTTGATCAAACGCCATGCCAGCCAGCAAACGCGGCATTTGACGGCGATGCCGGAGACCCCCGCCATGCAAAAAAGGCGCGATCTCGGTTTGTGGCAACGCCGCTTTTGGGAACACCAGATACGCGATGTGCGCGATTTTGAAAAGCACGTCGATTACATCCACGCGAATCCCGTCAAACACGGTTATGTCACGCGCACCCGCGATTGGCCGTATTCCAGCTTCCAGCATTATGTGGAGCGCGGCATTTATCCGCACGATTGGGCGGACGATCCCGTCCCCGTGTCGGATAAATCAAATTACGGCGAGTAGCGCCCGCAACGGCAAAATCGACATTTCCGGCAACACCGGCTTGACCATTTACGGTTCAGACACCTATGCCGCCGCCTCCGCCATGATCGGCAGTTCGGATACCGAAGCGGTGGTGATCAACACGCTGCACGATTTCGATATCCACGCCGGCGAAGGTGCCGGCAGTTACGTCGGCATCTTGAGCCTCATCTACATCAATATCAACGTCGGCCATAACTTTACTCTCGTCGGCGATCCCGGAGGACTGGCTTACACCGACCCGCTGTGGGACGCGATCGGGCTGGGCACCAGCCAGTTCGCCACCCCAGTTCCAGGCCTCGCGCGCCGCGCCGATCGTCGTCAGAGTCGGCGGCACGACGACCTTCGACTTCTCTTGCCTGACCTGCGCCCCGGCGTTCCTGCAAACCCTGTTGCCCAACTTGGAAGAGGAGGCGCAGGAAATGCTCAACCAGATCGTCGACGAAAACACCAAAATTCTCGCGGTGCAGGAAGAGCTGCTCGGCGAAGAGGAGGAGGAAGGCGGCGTCGGCGAAGTGGATAACGGCTGCGCCGAACCGGGCAAACTCGGCAGAAGCGAAGGCTGCGAGATCAAGTAAACCTCGCAGTTTTCTCCCTTCCCCTCCTGTCAAGGAGGGGAAGAGCGATGCGAAGGGGTGGTTAGGGTGGCACGAAGTGCCGGGGTGGTGAGCAACATAAACAAGGGCGCGATTCGCGTCCTTGTTTTTTAGTAGGTCGGGCTTCGCCCGACAAACCCGGCGCGTTGTCGGGCAAAGCCCGACCTTCGAAAACCTACCACCCCCCCCGCTTCGCTCCGCCCCTCCTTGGCAGGAGGGGCGCGCGGGTTAAGCTTCCTCGGCGGAGGGTTGCACCCCTCCTTTTTAAGGAGGGGTGGCACGAAGTGCCGGGGTGGTCTGATTTCTCTTGCAAAATTAAACCAACTAGGTTAATGTCCGCACATGGAAAAGGGGATGCCCCACTGCAAATTGTCGGTGGTCAAGGCGATGATCGCGATGGGCAAGGTGCGCACCACTCACGCTGCGCGAGCGGGCGCGGACGCGCTGGGATTCGATTATGCCGAAATGCTGGCGGTGCTGTTGGCGCTTGAGCCTGCAGATTTCTACAAGAGCATGACGGCCCACGCCGATCACACGATTTGGCAAGACGTGTATCGTCCCAACACGGCAGCAGGTGATGTGTATTTGAAATTGACCGTTATCGACGATGTGCTGGTCGTGTCTTTCAAGGAGCTATGAACATGAAATGTCCCGTTTGCGGCGCGGCGCAACTCGTCCGTGATACGCGCGACCTGCCCTATACCTACAAGGGTGAATCCACCGTTATTCCCGCGGTGGCCGGGGATTATTGTCCGGCGTGCGCCGAATCCATTTTGGATGCCGCCGAAACTGATCGCGTCATGCGCGAGATGCGCGCTTTTTCCAAACAGGTGAACGCCGCTTCTGTCGATCTCGACTTTATCGTGAGCGTGCGCAAAAAACTCGCGCTCGACCAGCGCGAGGCGGCAGAAAT
>Ga0209824_10001409_pt1 | contig 13518 bp, 11 predicted proteins | sample VDWuncwatermetaG_FD_184124 | JGI IMG/M metagenome (GOLD analysis project Ga0209824, IMG submission 184124) | Wastewater microbial communities from Netherlands to study Microbial Dark Matter (Phase II) - VDW unchlorinated drinking water (SPAdes)... ... | reverse complement strand
AAATGGATTCGCCTCATTTTCTTAGAAAACACTACCGGGGTTCTACACGATTATCAAACGCCGCGCTGGAACCCACGCGAGTCAGTGGCTTTCTGAATCCCTTTTCCACCGCGAAGAGATCTGGCAGCTCTTTTATCATCTGCCGAGTTTTTTTAAGCTCTTCTGGCGGCTGCTGAAAGACCGGCGAGTGCCCATCCGGCCCAAGCTTCTCCTCGTCCTGCTCCTGGCCTACATCGTCGCGCCTGTTGACCTATTGCCGGACGTTCTCATCGGGCTCGGTCAAGTCGATGATCTGCTGGTTCTTTTTTTCGGTCTGCGCGCCTTTGTCCGGCTTTGCCCCAAGGAGATCGTCCGCGAGCACGTCCGGGCGATCGCCGCAGGCAGATAACGAATTCATGCCGTCAAAAGGGGAAAAATGAGACGCGTCACCAAAATCCGGCGTGAGCGGGAACTGTGGTTACGTTGAAGAGATACAAGAAAGTCCAGGCCAAGCCCGCTTATTGGGATTGAATAGAAGGAGAAATCAATCCAATCCTGCCGTTAGGAGAAACGGAGATCGCCGACAAAAGATCTCAGATCCCCACGGGAAGATTGTACAGAGTGAAAGACCCCCAACCGCCTAATCTCCACTTCGTTTCCGGCCTTGTTATCCGGGGCGAGGTCCTATCCGAAGCTCGCGGGTAGTTATCCCTTTGTGAAGTAAGTAGCGCTGGATGCGGCGGAGAAATTCCCGGGTTTGTCGGCACTCTTGCTTGGCGTCCTTTCGGGAGAAGGATACCTCGGCGTCGTAATCGGCTGCTAGGCGGTCATCGAGACTCTCCACAAGGTAGGCCGACCACTCGGGTTCAATCTCTTTGCTGCGAATAAGATGGAGCCCAAACATCCGCCTGACTGCAGCGTGGCTTTCTACCACTACATCGTGCACGAAAAGCGCGGCCTTGGCGGCGTGAAGGATTGCGTAATAGGCTCTGGATATAGCGTCAGGGTAACATTCGTCTCGCGTCAATAGTTCGGCTGCGCGGAGGGATTGTTTCGCGCGCCTCCACTCCGCCAGAACCATGTTGCGGTTCATAGGACCGGCACCGCATCGCGCTCAACTGCTCGACGAAAAGCTGAGCCGCTCTTCTTACGGCTTTCCCATTCATTCTCGGTATAGGCGAGGATCGAAGGCAGAACGTCGGAGGTGGCAGCTAGAAGATAGCCAATGCGTCGAAGCTCCCGTTTTAGACCCCCAGCATTGTTCTTGACGATTAAGAGTACATCGAGGTCGCTCTCCGCGTGGCCCTCGCCCCGTGCCTTGGAACCGTAGACCAACATGCGAGCGACGGTTCCGGGATAGCGCTCACCGAGTTCTCTCTTGTAGGCATCAAGCCATGCCTGCTCTTGTCGCGTGAGTTTCATCGTTATCCACCTTTGTACCGAGAAGATGATACCACCTTTGGCAAACGGTTCCCACAGTCCATTTTCGTGATAATGGCAATCGTCAGATTCCCTGACTTAACCTTTTAACTCCAGCGGTCAATCCTCTTCTTCATCGCGGCCCCAGTCATCATCGCCCTTGCCTTCCTTTCGTCTCTTGAGAGCCCTTTGGAATGCCCGGACCGCTTCCTTTTCTTTCTCTGTAAGCCCGTCAAGATTGTTGAGATGTAGAAGTCTGACCCTCTTCCTTCTTAGAGGGAAAATTTCAGGAACTGCTCAAAAAGGCCAAAGAAGAACCGCTTAAAAAACCGCTAAAAGACATCGATCTGGATTAACGTAAGCTGCGACGCCCTTCGACCCCACCCGCTTTGGCAGAGTCGGAGATTGCGGGCCTACGCGCATAAAAATGCGCTGCCGCTTGCACAGGGGGGGCTCTTTAGGATTGATTTGTAGGAGAATTCAGTTCAATCCTGACGGTCAAAAATGGGACTCTTTTGTAAAAAGAGGATTTCACTGTAATTAGCCTGAGAAGGGGCTACTCACCGTGCTCCTTAATTTCGTCCTTGAGGGCTTCTGCGAATTGCTCAGCCTCATCCTCTTCAATGAATTGGGGCTTACCCGGAATCTTGTTAAGGATGTTCTTCGCTTGCACGTACGCCCTTTGAAGGTTGGATTCTTTGGGGCCTCCCAATAACAAATGCAGTGTAAATTTCTCCTCGCTATCGGCCAAGGTGGTAACCCTCCCTAACCACCTATTAGCCTTGTCCTTAATTGAGTCGGCTTCCGCAAGATCGAAAGATATTGGTTCATATGCGTGCCACGCGTCGTTCTTTCTTGCATGCTCGAACTCGTAGTCGTAATCCGGAGCAATAATCTTCTTGGGCTTTAGGTACTTTATGACTTGCTTCTTCTCCAACGGCGCCTTGAACACCTTCCAGACATCTTCGTCTTTCCGGCTTAGGTGTGCTGACTCCGACACGTAGCGTTCCACGTATCGAACGTATAGCTCGTTTAAAGTTTTTTCCGGGTCGGAAGTAAATCCGCCTCCCGCGGTGGAAAACTGAATCGCGCTGTCGTCGGCGGGCAAAACCTGTGCGAGCACTTCCTCTATATTCCTAGGCGGATTTGCAAACGGCAACTTGGAATTCAGTTTCTGGCCGAGCAGTTCGATACGGCTCTCCAGGAATTTTGTTATCTGACGGAAGTGATCCCCGTCTATAGGCTCAAAGACCACGGAAAGACGCCGATAGTGAGATGTGCAGATTGCGTTCAGGTACTTCGCATCCGGGGCATATAGCGCCACGCCGATGTTTACGAACTCAGCAGTCACTGGGTCGTGCACGTACCTCAAAACACTGAAGGTATAAGCGGTCTTCATGCTAACCTCCATTTTGCCTTTTTGACGAATTCCGCCGAGTGATCACGCACGCTCTTTAAATGGCTGGAGATTTTGGAGACATTATCATTGTCCCATGCTCGCGGTATCTGGTCAAACGCCTCAGCCAGGTCCTCGTCGGAGATCGCCTCTAATGCTCCTTGAAAACGGTCCAAATCGATTTCTTGTCCTTTAAGCTCTCTGTAGAAAACATGATCGTTTAAGAAATCGCCCATTGTTCCTTCCAACTTCCACGGATCTGTTAGCGGTCCTATGTGATACAAAAAAGAAAAGGCTAGTTCATGGTCGATCAGGAAAATCTCCTCCCCTTTCCAAAGCAGGTTCGGATTGCTGACTTTGCGATCCGGATTTTGAATAAGGGCGTCAAACGCAAAGATCTCGGTGGCCAGTGGCCTGATAGAAGCAGGGATGGTCTTGTTGATCGGCCAAACCCCATAACCACCAACCAAGACTTGAGAACCGAAATTCAGGCCGGGACTCCTTTTGATAATGTCCGCCACGTCTGAATCTTGGCGACTTAAGAGTTCCGCGATAGCTGGATCAACCTCTACGATGGCCGCTGGGGGGGTCATGAGTCCCAGATCTTCGGCAAGTAATGAAGATATCATCTCACACGTAAGACCCACAACTCCTGTTTCAGTTCCTCCTCGGAATTTTATCACAAATTCGCCGACATTGTTGCCTTGGGAATCCTCACATTTGAAAATGGCGGGCTTTGTCCTCCCCGTTTTCATTTTTCTCATATAGGCACTGGCCTTGAGACGCTGAATTGTCCGCAATGGATTCTTCGACCCCTAAGTTTGCATATTCTTACTATTCAAGTGCGTTTTTGGCAACTCTTCCGTCTGGCTTTGTTTTCTCTTGTAAGATTGCCGGCTTGTCGCGTAATATTGGGGCAATTTAAGCATTGGGGCTTCCAAAGGTATTTATAAGGACGGGATCACACGAGCCAAGCAATTGAATTAATGAGCTTTTTGTCCGCGTTTCTCCGAACAAGGCTTGAACAGCAAGAACGACCAGGATGGCAGCCAATCTAGGGCAGCATTATAACCCCTACAGTGGAGAGGACGCCAATGGCCAAGGCTAAGAAGGTTAGCAAGACTAAAAAGAAGCCCATCGAGCAGTACGATCATAAGGGGAAGAAGCGCGTCAACAATCCGCCGGTCGGGCTGGTTACATCGGAGACGGATAAGGAGACCGGAAAGAAGACCGGAAAGAAGACCGGAAAGAAGACTTACGCCTACGACCCGCATCTCGATCCGCAGTTGGTGTGGGCAGGGAAAGCAGAGCGGACTTCATTCGAAGTGCCGACGGTCTCGCTTCAAACTCGCCGTGACATCCGTATGACTGGCGAGCACCTTGGCACGCGGTACAGCTTCTAATACTATTCCTAAGCGACTATTCTGAATTAACGGGTTTCTCGGAGCCGTGGAAACTGACTGATTGCCGAAGGGTTCTAGATTGATGGCACGATCAACTGTTCATTACGCCGACAGCGAGACGAACAACATCCTCAAGAAGCTGCACAACAAGCTGCGTCCAGCCGGAACGCCGGTGCAGCGGGTGGAATACATCATTGAGTTGCTGTTGCTCCGCATCTTCGAGGTCAAGCTGACGCAAGATCCGGAGTTCACCCAACTCCGCGCCGCCTTTAAAGGCGAGAACGAAAACCTGCTTTTTGCCTCGCTCCTCGGCATCGCAAACGACCAAATCCTTCCCACACTCAACACGAAGTTCTTCCCGTTCTACGCCCACATCCTGAGCCACGCGCGCAAGGTCTGGAAAGGCAACCTCTCCATCAAGGTTCAAGATCAACTTGTCCTCATCGAGGAAGTCTTTGGCAACTCGAACTTTACAAACAACGTCACCAGCGGAAACATGGCCGAGATCATCGGTCTCGTGGCGGAACTGGACAAAGACCGGCTGCTGAAAACCGACCTGCTAGGCGACGCCATCGAGTCCGCGCTCTCCGAAACCGGCGGCACGAAGGATATTGGCCTGCATCGTACGCCCGACCACATCCGGCAATTCATGGTCGGCCTGGCTGCGCCGACGTTCGATGACTCGATGTTCGACCCGACCGTTGGCACGGGCGGGTTCATGTTCGATAGTTTCGAGTATGTGATGCAGGGCGTGAGTCAGGATGGCCACTGGCCCGGGTCGAAGGCGCATCCCGAACTCGCCGCGTGGTTCAAGGACTGGTTCGCGAAGCATCCCGTCCCGATGCCGTCCATCGAGACCACCACCGATTTTTACCGCACCGGCGTCGGCGGCATCGAGTACCTCGGCATGGTCCGCAAGATGGCCGCGATCAACTTCTATGTGCGCGGCCTCAACCCCGGCAATATCCAGCAGGGCGACGCGCTCGAAAAGTTCGGCTCGGAGATTTTGCCCAAAAGCAAGACCGTCATCCTCGCCAACCCGCCGTTCGGCGCGGCGCGTGACAAGGAATCCTATCCCAACGTCTGGAGCGAGTATCCGACCGAGAGCGAGACCACGATTCTCTTCGTTAAGCTCATGCTCGAATCGCTCAAGCCCGGCGGGCGTTGCACCGTCATCGTCTCCGAAGGCTTCCTCACCTGGGATCAAAATAGCGCCCGTGCCCTGCGCCGCGCGTTGCTCGATGAGTGCGACCTCAAGGCCGTCATCAGCCTCCCGCAAGGCGTCTTCGTGAGCAAAGGCGGGCAAGGGCCGAAAACCTCCATCCTCTACTTCGTACAAGGCGGGCGCACGCGCAACGTGTGGTTCTACAAGGTGACGAACGACGGCTACACGACGGGTACGAACCGCAAGCCCGTTCCCGGCTGCCAGCTTGTCGAGGCGCTCGACCTGTTCCATCGCTACGTGCGCGAAGGCAAACAACCGCCGGAGATGCGCCACTCCTTCTGCATCCCCGCAGACTGGATCAAGGTTCTCGACCCACGCGTGAAGGACAAAATCCGCGATGAAACCCGCGCCGAGATGAGCGCGAGGGCGGCGGAAGATAAAACCAAGCTCACCGAAAAGCTGGACGTGCAAGTAGCCGCGAAGAAACTCACCGCCACCGAGCGCAAAGATCGCCTCGCCCAGCACGACGAACTCTGGCGGAGCAAAACCGAGAACGCCATCGCGCAGAAGATCGAGCGCGCCCACCTCTACTCGTTCAACCTGTCGAACTACCGCAGCAGTCTCACACCAGAGCAGCTTGCGGCATGGAAAGATTTCGCCGCGACCTATCTGCGCCAGCCCGATCCGTCGAAGACGCTGGAGAAGCAATACCGCGCCATCGCCGCCGCCGCGCCGGATGAATTGGATGAACTGATTTCCGGCCTCGACCCGCGTCGTACGCTCGAACTGGACATTGCGCGCCAATTCCTGACTGGTATCTCGGACAAACTTTTCACGAAGCATCCGCATCTGCGGACGTTGCAGGAAATCATCGCGACACAGCAGAAGACTCCGCGAGTCCACTTGAAGGAGTTGCTTGAACCAGTGTCGCGCCCAGTCGTTTTGGAGGAAGGTCGCACGTATCGGCGTGTGACCGTGAAGCTCTACGGCAAAGGCGTTCTTCTGCGGGACAGAGTCACGGTTGATGACCTCAAAGGCGACAAGTGGTTTCAGGTCAAGGCTGGCGACCTCATCTTCTCCAAGATTGACGCTCGCAATGGCGCGTTTGGGCTGATTCCCGAAGCACTCGATAACGGCATTGTGACGAACGAGTTCCCGACCTTCACTGTGAAAGGAACGGAGTATCACCCCGCCTTGCTCGCTGCGGTTCTTGGAAGTGAGCGATTCTACGGACAGATTGAGGCAAAGGTTTCCGGCGCGACTGGTCGCCGGAGATTCGAGCCGGAAGCCCTGCTCGAATTTGAAATTCCCTCGCCGAATCGCGATACACACGAGGAGTTGATTGCCTCAATCGACCAAAACCGCGGCATCATTACCGCCGCAGATGAACTCATCGCCAACTGGTTGATAGACACAGCCGAGTTGAATTGGAGCAATCAAGTCCCGTTGTCTGACTGCTTGGATTTTGTTTCCAGCGGCTCGACTCCGTTGGGTGGCGATGCGAATTACGTTGAAGCGGGAGTTCTGTTCATCCGCAGCCAGAACATTCTGAAAGGAGAATGCGATTTCAGCGATGCTGTATTCATCCCGCCAGAAATACACGCTTCAATGGGAAGGACGGCGGTCTGCCTCAACGATGTTTTCCTCAACATCACTGGTGCATCCATAGGGCGAAGTGCGGTTATGGAGATTGAGCGAGAAGCGAATGTGAACCAACACGTCGCAATCCTGCGCCCGAATTCAAAACTGTTAGATCCGCATTACCTGTGCTTCGTGCTCAACACCAGCCGGCTTCAGCAAGCAATTAACACGGCGCAAATGGGTGCATCGAGGCAAGGGTTGAACTTCACTCAAATTCGTGAACTACGAGTGCCCATGTGCTCATTGGAAGCACAGCGTGAAATCGGAACGAGGTTGCGTGAGATGAATTCAATCCGCCGGGCGATCAGAAATCTTGCCTCAAAATCTCGCGACAATGTCGCTCGAATGCTTGAGCAAATGTGGGAGAGCTAATCATGCCCACGCGCACCAAGACTGGCATTTTCGACAACGAAGCCTCGGCGGTGGACTTGAAGGTCTATGACGCGCTCAAGGATTTGAAGTGGACGCTGGGCGACACGCTGCTTTACCAGCCAAGCTACGCGCTCACCGAGGAAGAGCAGCGAGACTTTCCCGGCAGCAAGTCCATCAAGCCCGACTTTGTACTCCAGGACTTACAAGGTTTCGCGCTGGCCGTCATCGAAAACAAGCTCGACGACCCGCATAAGGCGTTGCCGAAGCTGCGGCTCAAATACAGCCGCGTGCTCAAGCCGCGCTTCCTCTACGCCTGCGCGGCGGACGGCGCGGGCGGACTCAAGATTCTTTTCTTCGACATGGCCTGGCGCGGCACGGACGCGGCGGAGTTCAAATCCATCGGCGAATTCATGTCGCTGGAGGAGATGAAGCTGAAGATCGAGCAGGGCCGGCAGAAGCAGCGCGAGCAGACGATCACGATTGATACCACACTGGCCGGCGGCTTTGACCCGGCGGCGGGCAAGGATCGTTATTACCAGCTCGATTGCATCCGCATCCTGCTCGACCTTTTCCGCGAGGGGAAGATGAAGATGCTCGTCCACATGGCGACGGGCCTCGGCAAGACGCGGACGATGGTGGCCTTTGCCAAGGCGCTGCTCGACTACGCATTGGCCAAACGCGTCCTCTTTGTGGTGGACCGCCGCACGCTCGCACGGCAGGCGTTAAACAAAGGCTTCCGTTTGCTCACGCCGGCATACAACAGCCATTGGATTACCTCGGGCAACTGGAGGGCGCACAAGAACAAGAACATCCACGTGGTGGTCATTGATACGCTGGAACTGCTCTACGACAAAATCCCCAGCAACTTCTACGACCTTCTGGTCGTGGACGAGTGCCACCGCTCCATCACGGTCAACCGCAACCTCATTTTCGATCACTTCGTCTGCCCGCGCATTGGCCTCACCGCCACGCCCAAGATCGCCGTGCCCGCTGACGGCAAGGAAGTTGACCCGGAAGACCTCGCCATCAACGACACCTACCGCCTCTTCGGCTGTGAATCCGGCAAACCGGACTATGAGTTCCCCCTCGACCGGGGCATCGAGGAAGGCTTCCTCGCGCCTTACCGGAAGGAGGAACACATTACCGCTTTGACGAAGGAGGCGATGGAGAAAGGCGTGCTCTACGATCATCTGCTCGACCCGGAGACGCGCCAACGAATAGAACTGCCGCAGGAAGAGCAGATCGAATTGGAGCGGTTGAACAAGCGCATCCTCAGCGAGGAACAGGCGAAGCGCTGGGCGGAAATCATTCGCGAGAAAACCGAATACGGCGAGAAGGTGCTGCTCTTCGCGGCCAGCCAGGCGCACGCCATGATGCTGGTGAAGGAATTGAACACGGCTTTCAACGACAAGGGCGAAAGCCCACGTTACGCCGAGGCGATCATCTCCGAGAACGACGAGATCAACGAGACGCTGAAGGAGTGGTTCGAGCGGCCTTACTCGAATCCGCGCGTCATTGTGTCGGTGGATATCATGAGCACCGGCGTGGACATCCCGTGTCTGCGTTACATCGCCTTTGGTGCGCTCACTAAATCTGTCGGGAAATATCTCCAGATGCTCGGCCGTGGCACTCGCCTCGATCCGAAGACGGGCAAGTTCAGCTTCACTATTATCGACTTCGTAAAGCTCTGCGAGCGAATGAAGGACAACGGTAAAGGCACCCCTCTGCCGAACGAAAAGGTCGTCACCGGCGGTGGCGAAGGCGGAGGCGGTGGCGGCGGTGGCATCGTGGTTGACGGCATTCTCGATAACCCTGATCCGGCAAACCTCATCCAGCGCGCAATCTTTTCGGACGGGAAGGTGAAGATCATCGACAACATCCCCATCGCGAAAGCACGCGAGCTTTTCGAGCAGGGAGTGAAGTCTACCCAAAACCCACTGATTGCCGAACTAAAGCGCAAGGCGTGGGAGAACAAAGACTACGAGCCAACCGAGGAAGAACTGGCCGCGATTAAAGCCTGGATCGCCGCGCCTGACATTATCCTGAGCGAAGAGCAACTCCAGCGTATTTACCAGTTTCCCGGTGGCTCGGTGTGGGATTTTTTCCTCGACGTTCTAGGTGTGAAGAAGATTCCAACGACCAGCGAACGCATCGAAGCCGGCTTCGAAAGCTATCTGCAGCTCTACAATTTCACACCGGAGCAAACCGGCACGCTGCGGAAGATTAAAGACGCTTTCGTTGCCAACCTCTCCTCGCAAGGCCGCGTAGACCTGGACGCGATTTTTGCAAACCCTATCTACGCTCGGCTAATCGGCAGCTTCGAGGAGATCAACGCGAAGTTTGATGGACAGCTGAGAGAAGTCGTCGAAAACATGCGGGCGAGTTTTAAAACTGCAGCGTAGGCGCGTCGTAACGGTCAACATGAAGATCGGGGTCAGACTTTCTAATCTAGTCAATCTTCGCTGGTTCATTGAATTGTACGACGCTTCAATCGCAGCTTGCCGGAGCCATAACGCCAGCTAAGCCCGACCATCTCTATAGGGCCTTCCGAAATTCGTCTTCCGGAATACGCGTGCCGTGAGAGGAATAGGCCCCGCCTGGTTTTGGGCCGCCGGCAGAGGTAATCTCGCGCGCCTTCTACGCCTCTAACTCTGATTCCCCGTAAACTCTTAACTCCTGAATAACGGCTATGACAAACCGGTTTTACGACGATAAAAGGGGCTTCTCACAAAGCTACTTATTAAGTAGGATTGTGAGGAATGCCCAAAGGTCCCTGAAAATTCCATTTTTCGTTCGAGAGATCAGGCTTAACTCGCTTTGGTGGCCTGAGCCTTTTTCAGTCATTTTGCAAATCTCCACAGACTCTTCGCTATCGCTCAGAGTGACAGCTTGCTGTGTCATCCTGAGTGAAACGAAGGATCTCTGAGGTTTCATTGTCTGTCATTTGCAACACTTTTTACTGTTTCATCCTCGTGAGAACGTAAAAGTTAGCCGTTATTCAGGAGTTATAAACCTTAGCTGGCATCGTAAAATATCGGTCTCGTCATCCGGTGGGATGTTAGAAATTCACCGCCATTCCAATCTCCGTGAAAAATCTCTTGAAGCTTCCCCTAACCATGGCCCTCGCCTCCCTAGCCGATCTCCCTTCGAGACGAGCCAACATTTGTGTCGCGGCTCTGAGTCCCTTGCCCTCTACCCTTCCAAAGTGCAGATGGAGAAACTTCACACCGCCCGCGATAAACGGATGGTTGAAAGCCTTCTTCACTTCCCACGCCGCGTCGCCGTCTTTTCCGCCGCCATGCGTAACCAGATAGTAGATGTCGTAGGCGTCTTTGTCCTTGGGATTCTCGTCGAACGCCTGTGCTTTGAGGACCAGACAGGCAGGAAGATTTGCCACGCTTATCTCCGCATCAATGTTTTCTCCCCCAAGAGTCGGCCCTGAGATTCTCCTCTTGAAGGTAAAGGTATCTCTGATCTCCTGTTTGCCTCCGAGAAGGTCGATAATAACAGTCCTACCGGAAACCTCTCGCCGCATCCGCTGGCTACTGGAGCGTTGGTAGCCGTGTTTCTCTAACCTTTCCATGATCCGCTCAAGCTCAGCCATTGGAACCAGAAAAGCCAAATCTACGTCTTCGGTGCCGGCAAAACCGATGGCTTCAGGGCTGCGATTAGGTCGATCCAATAGGTAGTAAACTGCCCATCCGCCTATCAGATAAAACCGGTCGTTGTAATCCGCCAAACAGTAAACCACATCGTTAAGAACCTGCCGGCAGGCCTCAAGCGCGTCCTTGCTATACAACATCATCCACTCAAAAACCGAGCCGTTCTTTACGAAGTTCTTCTGCCGCCTCCTGTCCCCTACCGCCCATCGCCCAAAGATCCAGGTATAACTGCAGATCGCTAACCACATAAACGCCCTTTACCAATCTGGACCCAATGAACTCGTTCTCCTGCTCGACTACTCTAATAAGTAGGTTTCCTTCTGAAGAAACCGGGTCGGCTTTCAACTCGTTCAGAAATTCTTCTTTCAGGACGTCCACATAACAGTGAATCACGGTAGGAACCAGGTACGAAGATATGAACCAAGCCCCGCTGGGGCCGCTCAAAGCATAGCGAACTCCGTAAAGGTTGGCGGATACTTTGAGCTCGTTCGCCGATTCCTCAATAGGGCCGGCTCGAATCACATACCTCGCCCACTTGGGAGCTCGTCTGAAATACTCCTCCCTCCACGCCTCCAGCAGGCGCGCCGGGTCTTCTAGCTTGAAGGCCCTTAATTCCTTCTTGGCGAACAGGTTGTTTTCCAGTGCTGTTGCGATGCGATGAATCAGCCCGATGCTCACGCCCGTCTCAATCGCCAGCCCTTTAAGGGTCCAGACTCGCTTCGGATCGGTTAACAGCCAGCGAATGACCCGGGATGACTTAGGGGAGAAAAGGCTTTGTATCTCTCGCGGTTTTTTGAACTTGTTAGGGTACCCGGTGCGCTCTATATAGAGGCCTTCAAGATTGAGGAGACAATTGCCAGAGAGGTCGATAAATCCCACTCCCAGCTCGCTACAGATCTCTGCCCCTTCCCTGCTGATAAACGGCGCAATGATCACCGCGTAGTCGTGCTTGGTTTTTATTAGTAGATCTTTAAGCCAAGCTCCTGAGCGACGCAGAATCGAAGGCTCTCCGGTCGATTTGACCTCACCAATAACTTGGAACTTCTTCTGCGCGTGGCTAACGAGCAAAACAAAATCCGGCCTGTAGGTACCCACCTTGGGCTCGTAGCGGACCTCCTTAATCTCCAGATGCGGAATCGCCTTAACAATACCTAAGGCCGCCGCGACGAGCTGGCGTTCTGTAGTAGGGGGAAGCCCTGGAATCGTTTCTTTCTGTATTTGGCTTGTTTCACCCATTGGTGAAACATACTATATAGTGAAACCTAATCCATGTCAATAGCGGAAATAAGGTAGGTGCCGCCCGGGGTTACTTGTATCTCATCGCCTCGATGGGATGCAAGTTAGCCGCTTTCTGCGCCGTGGCAAAGGGGGTCTGCCATTGGCCTTTTATAAAGTTGCAGCGGTACCTGAGATGAGATTGTACGACGCTTCAATCGCAGCTTGCCGGCGCCATAACGCCGGCTAAGCCCGACCATCTCTACAGGGCCTTCAGAAATTCCTCTTCGGAAATACGGGCGTCGTGAGGGATCGACCTAAGGGCAGAGTGGTGAGGTTCTCCTGCTACGGAATCTTGGCGAGAATCTTATTCAACTCATCAGCCGAGAAGGCCCGCATCGTCTGCGTCCGGATATTGCCCAGAGAACCGGCGCCTAAAGTCCATGCCGTGATTGCCTCATCGTTTGGGCCATCGGCAACCAGCACGACATCATGCGCCCCCAGCGTCCAGTAGATGTCCTTAACTTTGATTCCAAGCCTCTGCGCGGCAGCAGTCAAGGCCTTGGCCCTCTCGGTCGTCTGCTTGACGTTGCGAATCCCCTGATCGGTGAAGTTGATCAAAACAATATAGGTGGCCATAAGAGCCTCCTTCTCCCTCCGCGCTATCCTTCTCGCCCCTCCGTCTCCCCGGGCTTGGCTGTAAGGGTCACGGAGCGCTGGAGAAGCTCGCCTTTGCGAAAGATCGTAAGCTTCACCTCGCTGCCGGCCTCGGTCCCGCTGATTATCCGAGTAAACTCTCTCGGATTATCCACTTCGGCGCCGTTAACAGCCAGGATGACATCCCGTGGCAGAATCTTGCCCTTTTCTGCCGGCTGACCGGGCAGCACGGAGTTAACCAGGACCCCTCTTGCCGGCGCTAGGCCCAGAGTATCCGCCAACTCCAGCGTGAGCTCCGACACTCTAACTCCCAACCATCCCCAGACTATCTTTTCCCCCTTCAGCAGGCGAGGAATGATATTTTTGATAACGCTGATGGGAATGGCAAATCCCATGTTGCCGCTTTGGGAAGCCATCGTAATCATCCCCACGGTCTCTCCTCTGATATTCACCAACGGCCCGCCGCTGGAGCCGGCGTTGGCGCCGGCGCTGGTTTGTATAAAATCGAATCCCGCCAGAACATTCTGGCTTCTTCCCTTCCGGCTGATGATTCCCTGAGTCAGGGAGCTTTCCCGACCAAAGGGATAACTCAGGGAGGCCACCAACTCT
>Ga0209824_10001407_pt1 | contig 13536 bp, 20 predicted proteins | sample VDWuncwatermetaG_FD_184124 | JGI IMG/M metagenome (GOLD analysis project Ga0209824, IMG submission 184124) | Wastewater microbial communities from Netherlands to study Microbial Dark Matter (Phase II) - VDW unchlorinated drinking water (SPAdes)... ... | reverse complement strand
AGTTTAGGTGTATCGGGAAATACGAGTGAAAGGTATCGAACCAGCACCTCTGGTTTTCCGTGTTCCTCGGGAGGAGGACTTTCAATCCATCCTCTAGAAACAGACTCCAAGAGAGTCGCCTGATGGAAGTGTTTCGCTATAAGCCTTTTCGGGGTCGTTTGACGCCGATCATCACCGTTGGGGTGAGGATAGGAGTTGCATGGTATCCAGTTGAGGTTTATGTGGATTCAGGTTCTGCGTATACAGTGCTTCACGCGCGGATCGCCGAGGGTATAGGGTTTGATTATCGAACAGGACATCAGCTCTATCTCCAAGTTGGAGATGGGAGCTTTATCCCAGTCTATTTACATGATTTAGAGCTCCAGTTAGGGATGGAGCGGTGTGTAACGAAGGTAGGATTCTCGGAAAAGTTAGGCGTTGGGTTTAACCTGTTAGGACGCATGGGTATTTTTGAGCATTTCAAGATCTGTTTTGACGAGGCCCAGGGCATTATTACTTTTGAAACCCGATGACGAGAGCAAGCGTTCATGAGTGAAATTGCCATACGTGTTGAAAATCTAGGTAAGCGCTATCGCATTGGTTCCCGCGAACCTTATAAGGCATTGCGTGATACCATTACCGATGCGATGTATGCTCCCTTCCGCGCTGTGGCATCTGCGCTCAACGGTCGGCGGTCAGCGGTCAGTCCTAGGATGAGTACATCTGGGCTCTCAAGGATGTCTCCTTGACACTCATTCACCTGACCGCAATTGGCAGACTGGGACTATTGAGGGAAAAATTAATGTTGTTCCTGAGGAGGTAGCTCTATGCAGGCGCTGGCTAGTCGACTAATGCAAGAGTTGAAGGAGGCTTTACTCCAGATCTATGGGGAAAACCTTCGTGGGCTCTACCTTTATGGCTCTTATGCTCGCCGGGAGGAGGACCCTGGGTCGGATGTGGATGTGGTTATCCTGTTAAGGGACTTTGCGGACTACTGGGAAGAGATCCAGCGGACGAGTCATATCATCTCTGAACTGTCTCTCAAATACAGTATCACTGTTTCACCTGTTCGGGTACGGGAATCCAATTGGCTACATGAGGAATCACCCTTTCTCAACAGCGTTCGAAAGGAATGCGTTCCTCTATGAAGAAAAAGACGGAACAACTTTTAGCCAAGGCCCAAGATGCCATAGAGGCAGCAGAACTGCTCCTAAGGAATGGTAAAAACAGCGTTGCGGCAGGCCGCGCATATTACGCCATGTTTTATGTGGCTGAAGCATTGCTGTTCGAAAAAGGAATGGAGTTTCGCAGGCATAGTGGAGTGCACGGGGCATTTGGAGATCACTTTGCCAAGAGCGGGGAATTGGACTCCAAGTTTCATCGCTATCTCCTCGATGCTTTCGAGAGCAGGCTGGAGGCCGATTATGGGGTAGATATCGTTCTGAGTGAAAATGCGGTAAACGACATGATCAGGCGTGCCAAAGAGTTCCTGGCCACGGCAAGGAAGTATCTCCAAAAGAGAAAAAGCGAATCCGTAGCGTCATGAGCGATGTCACCATCCGCGTAGAGAATTTAGGCAAGTTGTATCGCATCGGCCAGCGCGAGCCCTACCGCACCCTTCGCGATACGCTTACAAATGCCCTGTACGCTCCATTTCAGGCCGTAGCATCTGCATTCAACGGTCAGCGGTCAACGGTCAGCAGTCAGTCCTCGGATAATTATATCTGGGCCCTCAAAGATGTTTCGTTCGAAATCAAGCGGGGTGATGTGGTTGGCGTGGTTGGCCGCAATGGTGCCGGCAAGAGCACCCTCCTGAAAATCCTTTCCCGTATCACCGAGCCTACGGAGGGGTTTGCTGAGGTTAACGGGCGCGTGGGATCTCTGTTGGAGGTGGGGACGGGTTTCCATCCGGAGCTCACGGGACGGGAAAACATCTACCTTAATGGCGCCATCCTCGGTATGAAAAGGCGTGAGATGGACCGTCAATTTGACGATATTGTCGCCTTCGCCGAAGTTGAGAAATTCATCGACACCCCGGTCAAGCACTACTCCAGCGGCATGTATTTGCGCCTGGCCTTTGCCGTGGCCGCGCACTTGGAGCCGGAGATACTTTTGGTGGATGAAGTCTTGGCCGTGGGGGATGCGGCATTTCAGAAAAAGTGCTTGGGGAAGATGGGAGCTGTAGCCAAGGAAGGCCGGACGGTGGTGTTTGTCAGTCACAATATGGCGGCGATCTTGGGTCTATGTCAAAGGGCTATTCTGATCGATTCTGGTCGTGTCCTCGCGGATGGATCTAGCAAAAAAGTAGTGGACCAATACTTGCAGACCTTAGACAGAATAAGGGATGTTTCCCTTGCAGAACGTTTGGATAGACAAGGCAATCAAGCCTTAAAATTTATCGCCTTCGAAATGAGGGGCTCTAATGGGCTACCGGCACAGCGTGTGTTCTCAGGACAGGAGGTAAACCTGGCCCTTAAATACCAGGCTAGCGGGGATTTGTTAAGAAATGTACATGTTGCCATAGGGATGCATGGGATGTTCGACGAGTCTCTCTTCCACCTCTCGACAAGCGTCAATGGCTTTGATTTTAAAGAGATTCCGGCTAGTGGGATCATTCTTTGCAATCTCCCTTGTTTAGCTCTTCAGCCCGGTAGATACAGCTTCAACTTGTTTTGCACGGTGGGTGGCGAGATCGCCGACTGGATACAAAATGCTGGCTTCTTCGATGTCGAAGCAGGCGATTTCTTCGGGTCGGGTAGGCTTCCACCTCCTGATCAGGGAGTTTTTTTGATGAAGCACTCTTGGTCCGTTTCTTACTCGTAAATAGCCCCCTTAGAGGAGACCCTAGGAAAGTCTGATTCATGAAGCTTCTGAATCGTAATTGGGGTTCTATCCGAGAGCGGTCTCGCCGGAGGCTGATAGCTTGGCATCTATGGGCTTTACAGCGCTCCTATAAGGAGCGCCCTGTTCCTCTTCGCTATTGGTTGTTATTTCGATCTGCTGCCCACGGTGTCTTCCGTTCTCCAGACCCTCTTTTTCCTCCAGAGGATTTCGTTCACAGTCCCGGCGCATCTTTGAGAGTGCCGGAATTGAGAGAACTATTACGTGATGAACTATTGGGTCGATGGGCTCTGGCCGGCGATACCATCAGCTTTTTGTGGAACGAAATGCGGCGCGATCGGCCGAGGATCTTTATGGAATGCGGGGCGGGCGTTAGTACCCTGGTTCTGGCGAAGAGTCTTGCGCTACATGGGTCCGGATTGACAAATTCCCCTCTGTTGATTTCGCTCGAGCAGGATATTGAGATAAAGCAAGCGATTGAGAGAAGGCTGGAAGAATGCGGGCTAAGAGATCACGTGCAAATATTGCATACGCCTATTTCAGAACAAGGAGATTACAAGCTCGACACGAATAAACTAGAAAAACAGTTAGGTTCAGAAAAAGTTGACTGGTTAATTATTGATGGGCCGGCTGGTCCAGAGGGCTGCCGGCTATCGACGCTTCCTTCTCTTGCTCGGTTTTGCCGTCCAGGAGCACGTTGGTTTTTAGATGATGCCTTTCGTGATGGGGAACTGCGGATACTAAACCAGTGGCTACGTTTGCCTGGGATCGTGGTTGAAGGAGTTTACCCCTTTGGAAAAGGATTGGGTGCTGGGATAGTGACAGACCCCCAGAAGGTTGGTGTGTTATGAAATCCTTCATCTCAAAGTCGGCTATGAACGGATACAACGTTGTCGAAAACGGATGGACATTCCGTAAATGCTGACTCTGTTTTCTGTTCCTAAGCCATTTGTGGGTGCTGTTGCTGTCATCCAACGCAATGCCATTCAGAGCTGGACTCGGCTGCATCCGGACTGTGAAGTCATCCTATGCGGGGATGATGATGGAGTCCAAGAGGCGGCTGCCCAATTTCACGCTCGACATATCCCGGACGTTACACGGAATGAGTTTGGCACACCATTGCTAGACTCAGTCTTTGAGAGCGTGGAGCGCGAAGCCAGTCATCCCCTCCTCTGCTACGTGAATGCCGATATCATTTTACGCAAAGACTTCCTTGCGGCTGTGCAGTCCATTCCGTTCGGGAAGTTTCTGATGGTTGGCCAGCGTTGGGATGTCGATCTTAAAGAAGCCATAGATTTCTCAGCCGACGGATGGGATGAACCCCTGGAGCAGCTACGAACCAGGCAAGGAGTCCTTCATCCACCCACGGGAATCGATTACTTTGTCTTCCGGCGCGGCACCGTGGGAAAACTGCCTCCCTTCGCTGTCGGAAGGCCGGGATGGGATAACTGGTTCATCTATAGGGCACGTTCTCTTGGGATTCCCGTCGTTGACGCCACAAGGGTGACTACCGTCATTCATCAGAACCACGACTATGCTCACGTCAAGCATGCCAGAGATGGCACCGCGGAGGGGCCGGAAGCTGAGGAGAATAGAAAACTGGTGGGAGGCTGGCAGCATGTTTTTTATACGCGAGATGCAACTCACCTTCTCATTGCGAGCGCAGGCGATGATGGAACTGTTTCTGTCCGGCTGCGGCGAAACCTCCAAACCCTCCCTCTGCCGGCTCTTAAGGCATGTAAAAAAGTAAATTATTTATTTGGTGCTGGAATTAGATTTTTGAAAAGGCAGATGAGGTCAGCGGCATGAGTCGCTCCTTCCGATTCCTTATCCTGAACACGGACTACTCGGAGTTCCTCTGCTGGCTATACGCAAAGAATCCGGGCCTGGAGAACAAACCTTACGAGGAGCAAATGCGGGTGAGGGCGGAGAGCCTGTTTGGCGTAGCTGACTTTTACTCGAGTAATCTTCGTAAACTGGGTCATGAGGCGTGGGACATTCACGCAAACAACGAGTTCATGCAGAAGGCTTGGGCGCAGGAGCATGGGATTCGAATCGATCCATCTACGCCAACAGCACAGAGTCTTCGAAAGATCTTGCAGCGTGCTGGCCGTATTGGAGCCAAGACGCCGCTCCGATATCTGAAACCATTCTTACGTCCGGTCCTGCGCGCTCTAGATGGCCAGCCAAGCTGGTTCGACGATATCCTGGCAGCACAGATTAAGCACTATAGACCTGATATCTTACTTAACCAAGACATGACAGGTATTGGCGTTAGATTTCTGCAGGAAATCAAGCCCTACGTGGGTTTCCTCGTGGGGCAGCATGCGGCCACCCAACTGCCAGATTCAGAAGACTGGAGTTGCTACGACTTGGCTGTCTCTTCTTTTCCCCCTACGGTTAAATACTTCCGACAAAAGGGGCTTCGTGCGGATCTAAACCTATTGGCTTTCGAACCAAAAGTTTTATCCTACCTGCCTGTTAAGGAGAGGAAGTTTGATGTCACTTTCGTTGGAAGTTTGCATAGCGTCCATAGTAGCAGGGTAGCGTTGCTAGAGGCTCTTTGTGCTCAATTTCCCCAGATGAAAATTTGGGGGCCGGGGATTGACCATCTGCTTGCTAACTCGCCGATCAGAGAGCGCTATATAGATCAGGCGTGGGGGCGTGAGATGTATAATATTCTTATCAGCTCTAAAATCACTATCAACCACCACGGGGATATTGCCCCCTATGCCAACAATATGCGTCTTTACGAGGCCACAGGCGTAGGCACCATGGTTATAACTGACTGGAAGGTAAACCTACAGGAGATGTTCGAGCAAGGCAAAGAAGTCATCGTTTATCGGACCCCGCAAGAGTGCGCCGAACTCCTCGGCTACTACCTGGAGCATGACCAGGAACGGCAGACAATTGCCCGCGCGGGGCAGAAACGCACGTTGCGCGACCACAACTACTTTCAGCGGATGGAGGAGATTGTTGATATCATACACAGGTACCTCTAGCCGGAGGGGATTTCAGGGTCTTCCGGCGGGACTACGCCAAGCCATTCGTTACGCCGTCAGCACAGGCAAGCGGTGGAAGAGGGGCCTGGAGTTGGCGCGGTGGCGCCTCAAACTTCGCTCTCTAAGGCCTGGCTCCACGGTGCCCTGTTGCGGGTATACAGTCCGGTTCAACGACGGGGCCAATTTTTATATTCTCTATAAGGATATATTTGTTCACCGGATCTATCACTTTGAGGCCCAGCGCCCCGACCCCCTCATCCTGGACTGCGGCAGCAACATCGGCATGTCCATCCTCTACTTCAAGCGTCTCTATCCCAAGGCGCGCATTATCGGTTTTGAGCCGGATCCCGAAGTCGCCCCCTTTCTGCGCGAGAACGTCAACCGCAACGGCTTGGAGGAGGTGCAACTGGTTCAGGCCGCGCTTAGCCGAGACGGGGTAAAGAGAACCCTCTATTCGGATGGCAAATACAGCAGCGGCCTGTCCGAGCATCTCGCGGCAGGGGCGGATCCGGCCTGGAGACAGCACGATGTTGCTTGCGTGCGTTTGCGGGATTACCTCACTGCCCCTGTTGATTTCCTTAAGATGAACATCGAGGGGGCAGAGTATGAGGTGCTGGCCGACTCCGAGGATCGTCTGAGGCATATCAGGGAGATGGTTATCGAATATCACCACCTCCCGGGCCTGACCCGTTCCCTCCACGAGATCCTGCAGATTTTGCACCGGCAGGGATTCGATTACCTGATCAACGATTTTGATTCCGAAACCAACGGCGGCGTGCGGCCACCCTTTGTTCTCACGCCCGAGAGCCGGTATTTTTTGCTCATCTATGCGAAGCGGTTTGATTAGCAAACGGCTGATTGCTGTCATCCCTCTGGCTGCGCGTCGGTGGTTGCGCAGACGTTGGGAGTATCTGACTTGCTGGCCGCCGGTAGGCGCGGTGCGCTTCGGCAACCTAAGGCGCTTGGCACCCGTCAGTCGGACCTTTGGGCTCGATCGCGGTGCGTGCATCGATCGTTACTACATCGAAGCGTTCCTATCCCGTTATGCGGCAGACATTCGCGGCCATGTTCTGGAGATTGGCGATGATTCATATACGCGGAAGTTCGGTGCCGGGCGCGTGGCCCAATCCGACGTGCTCCACCTGCAGGCAGGAAACCCGACGGCTACGCTGACAGGGGATTTGACGAGCGCGACTCACATCCCATCGGATACTTTCGATTGCATCATCTTGACACAGACTCTGCAGTTTATTTATGACGTCCGGGCGGCCCTGAGTCACCTCCATCGGATTCTTAAGCCCGGCGGAATTCTTTTAGCAACCATCCCAGGGATCAGTCAGATCAGCCGTTACGACATGGAGCGTTGGGGCGACTATTGGCGCTTCACCACTTTATCCACACGGCGATTATTCGAAGAGATCTTTCCCAAATCCAATGTAACAGTCCAAGCTTATGGGAACGTCCTAACTGCCATCGCTTTTTTAGAAGGGCTGGCGGTGAAGGAGTTGAAGCGGGAAGAGATTGATCACTTGGATGCCGATTATGAGCTAATCATAACGGTCAGGGCGAAAAAACCCGAAGGAGCCCTATGAGAATAGCCGTCCCGCAGAGCCTGCGGTGGGCTGCCAGCCGTCTCAAGGCGAAACTCTTTCCGGGGGCGCTCATCCTTCTTTATCATCGCGTGGCGGAGCTACCCTCAGACCCTCAGCGCCTCTGTGTGACTCCCGGACATTTCGCGGAGCACTTGGAGATTTTGAAAAAACGGCTGCGGCCGGTATCCCTTGGAGAGATGGGTCGGTCTCTAGACGAAGGAGTCCAGGCCCGCTTCCCCGTGGTCATTACCTTTGACGACGGCTACGCGGACAACCTCCATCAGGCCAAGCCTATTCTGGAGCGCTATGATACCCCTGCGACGGTCTTTGTAACCGCCGGACAAGTCGGTTCGGAGCAGGAGTTTTGGTGGGACGAGCTTGAACGGCTGCTTCTAAGGTCTGGGCCTCTCCCTGAAAGCCTCCGGCTAACCGTCGATGGAAATGCGATGAGTTGGCAGTTGGACGGAGCCGTTCCTTACGACGAGGAGCGGTACCGAGATTGGAACGTCGAGCTTGAAGGCAATCCCACACCACGTCACACCCTTTATCGCTCGCTTTCCCAGTTCTTGCGCCCGTTGGCTGAAAGCGAAAGGCACCAAGTGATCCAGGAACTGCAGACCTGGGCCGGCGTGAATGGGGTCGGGCGTTTGACCCACCGCGTTCTTTCTCCCGAGGAAATCCTACGTCTAGCAGAGGGAGGGCTGGTAAATATAGGCGCCCACAGTTTGACCCATGGGGCCCTTTCCTCGCTTTCCGTGACGGGGCAACGGGTTGAGGTCGAAGGAAGTAAGAGACGGCTGGAGAAAATACTCGGGCGTCCTGTCAAGAGCTTTGCCTATCCGTTCGGGTCGCGCTCGGATTACACGCCTGAGAGCGTGACCCTCGTGCGCGAGGCCGGATTCGACTTCGCTTGCGCCAACTTTCCTGGGATCGTTTGGCGTTCGAGCGACCACTTCCAGTTGCCCCGTCTCCTGGTCAGAGACTGGGATGGAGAGGTCTTTGAGCGGCAACTCAGGAGGTGGCTGGGTGGCTAAGAGACCGTATGTCCTACAGGTGAGTACCAGCGATATCAGCGGCGGAGCCCAAAGGGTCGCCTGGAACCTGTTTCGCTGTTACCGGGATCGAGGTCACGGTTCTTGGCTAGCCGTGGGTCACAAACTGAGTTCGGATCCGGACATTCATCCCATCTCCCATCAGGGGGGGCAAAGAGGATGGTCCCGTTTCGGATGGGCCGTGCACGCCATGGTGCAGCGGCTGGACGGGAATGGTCGGTTCAGTCGTTGGGCGCACCTGTTGGCTGAGCCCAGGGCCTTGGTCGATTATTTTCATGGCATCGAAGATTTTAATTATCCCGGGACATCGAACCTGTTGGGCTTGACTCCTTGGCCGCCGGACATTGTGCATTGCCACAATCTCCACGGCGGCTATTTTGATCTGCGAGCCCTTTCGTGGCTGAGCCGCCAGATGCCAACGGTCATGACATTGCACGACGCCTGGCTGCTGAGCGGCCACTGCGCCCACTCGTTTGATTGCGAGCGCTGGAAAATCGGTTGTGGGGAATGTCCGGACTTGACGATCTATCCGGCGATCAGGCAGGACTCGACCGCGACCAACTGGCAACGAAAGCAGGCGATATACGGGCAGAGCAGATTCTACGTGGCTACCCCTTCGAAGTGGTTGATGGATAAGGTAGAGCAGTCCATGCTCGCGCCGGGCGTGGTCGAGGCCAGGGTGATACCCAACGGGGTGGACTTAACGATTTTTCGTCCTGAGGATCGGATAAAAACCCGGGCCTCGTTGGCGCTGCCACAAGAGGCGAAGATACTTCTTTTTACGGCCAACGGCATTCGTGCCAACCCCTGGAAGGACTTCCAGACCCTGCGAGACGCTATCGGAAGGCTGGCGGAGCGCACAGAAGCGAAGGGGTTTCTCTTTCTTGCTTTGGGAGAAGCTGGCCTGGCGGAACGCATGGGTCAGGTCGAGATTCGTTTTGTTCCCTACCAACAGTCCCCAGAAGTCGTTGCCCGTTATTATCAGGCCGCTGATGTATATATCCATGCAGCAAAAGCTGAAACGTTCCCAAACACGATCCTCGAGGCTTTGGCATGTGGCACGCCGGTTGTTGCGACTGCAGTTGGAGGCATTCCTGAGCAAATCGATGATGGCGTTGCTGGTTTTCTAGTTCCCTCAAGAGACGCGCGAGCATTGGCTTCTCGGGTTGAATATCTCCTAGCCAATGACGAGTTTTGTCAACGAATGGGTGCTCGTGCGGCTATGGTGGCCCGAGAGCGATTTGATCTTAGATGCCAAGCTGATAAGTATCTTGAATGGTATAAGTCAATCCTGAAGAGGTGGCAGACACAGACTCTGTATCGACAGGTGGAGTCATCGGCCAATATTTAACGGTGATGCGATTGAACTTGGAGAGATGATGCCTCGTATCGCGCTGATTACCGGCATTACCGGACAAGATGGTTCCTATCTGGCTGAGCTGCTGCTCGCCAAGGGCTATGAGGTTCACGGCCTCATTCGTCGTGCCTCGACGTTCAACACGGGACGCATTGACCATCTCTATCAGGATCCTCATGAGTCCGATACTCGCTTTTTCCTTCACTACGGGGATCTGTCTGACTCAAGTCAGCTTACAAACCTCTTCTATGAGGTCCGGCCGGAGGAGGTCTATCACCTTGGGGCGCAGAGCCACGTGCGGGTGAGCTTTGATATGCCCGATTATACGGGGGATATCACCGGGCTCGGCACGGTCCGCTTGCTCGAGGCGATTCGGAAGAGCGGAATCCAGTGCCGCCTCTACCAGGCATCGAGCAGCGAGATGTTTGGTGATGTGCCCGCACCCCAGAATGAGCAGACGTCCTTTCAGCCCAGAAGTCCCTATGCGGCATCCAAGCTCTACGCTTACTGGATGGTCCGTAATTACCGGGAGGGTTACAAGCTCTTTGCCTGTAACGGCATCATGTTTAATCACGAATCGCCCCGACGAGGAGAGACCTTTGTGTCCCGGAAGATTACCCGTGCAATAGCAGGGATCCTCGCCGGCCGGCAGCAAAAGCTCTACCTCGGAAATCTTGAGGCCCGCCGTGACTGGGGCTATGCGCCGGAGTATGCGGAGGGAATGTGGCTGATGCTCCAACAGGAGTCGCCGGCGGATCTGGTTTTTGGGACGGGTGAGGCTCGCTCGGTGCGGGAGTTTGTAGAAGAGGCTTTCAGCTATGTAAATCTCGACTGGCGAGAATACGTTGCGATAGATCCACGATACTTTCGCCCCACTGAAGTCGCTCACCTTCAAGCTGACCCCTCGGAGGCCAAGCGAAGGCTTGGATGGAAGGCGCGGGTAGCTTTCCGTGAGCTGGTCCGCATCATAGTGGATGCAGACCTGGAGGCCGCTGGGCTCTCTTCGCCGGGGGAAGGGAGGCGCTGCGTCGCTGATCTGCAACTTTCTTGGCTCAGGAGGCCATGATGGAGCTCAAAGGCAAGCGGATAGTGGTCACCGGGGGAGCAGGATTTCTTGGGCAGCACGTGGTCCAGGCTCTTCGCGAGCGCGGATGCAAGGAGATCGCGGTTCCCCGGCGTAGCCAGTACGACCTAACGCGAGAAGTTGATGTAGCGCAGCTTTACCGTGATCTACGGCCCGAGGTTGTGATCCACTTGGCAGCGGCGGTTGGAGGGATCGGAGCGAACCGCACAAACCCTGGACGGTTCTTCTACGAGAACCTGGTTATGGGTGCGATGCTCATGGAGTACAGCCAGCGGGCTGAGGTAGAAAAGTTCGTCGGGGTGGGCACCGTTTGTGCCTACCCGAAGTTCACGTCTGTGCCCTTCCGGGAAGAGGACCTCTGGAACGGCTACCCTGAGGAGACCAATGCGCCCTATGGGCTTGCAAAGAAAATGCTCCTTGTCCAAGGTCAGGCCTACCGGCAACAGTACGGTTTCAACTCTATCCATCTGATACTTGTCAACCTGTACGGGCCAGGGGATAGCTTCGACCTGGAGAGCTCGCATGTGATTCCCGCAATCATCCGAAAGTGTCTGCAGGCCATTGAGCGGGGAGAGACGAAGATTGTGTGCTGGGGAGACGGTACGCCGACGCGGGAGTTCCTCTATGTAGAGGACTGCGCAAAAGCTATCGTGCTCGCCGTGGAGCGGTATGATGGGGCCGATCCGGTCAACATCGGGGCTGGCTTTGAGATCTCGGTCAAGAAGCTGGTGGAACTCATAGCAGAGCTAAGCGGCTTCCAGGGACAAATCTTATGGGATACCAGCAAGCCCAATGGTCAACCGCGCCGCTGCCTTGATACTAGCCGCGCGTGGGAGCTATTTGGGTTCCGGGCGAAGACAGACTTCCGCGAGGGTCTTTTGCGAACCATCCAGTGGTACAGGAAGCAGCGCAATAAGGCTTAGCGAACGGAGCCTAAATGAACCCCTATTCCCTTCTTGTTGTTGTTTCTCCGATCGTTTTTATCTTCGGGTCCGTCGTCGGGAGCTTCCTCAGTGTCTGCATTGCCCGACTGCCGGAGGCGGGGGTCGCTGGGGAAGGAAGGCCTATTTTAAAGCGTATCCTTATTGTGTTATTGAAGACATAAGGGGCTTGATTGCCATGTCAAATCGCTCGCAGGATTGGTTTCAGCAGGCCGTCAGGGACCTAGAGCAAGCGGATGATTCCCGACAGGCGGGGCGCCATGAGTGGGCCTGCTTTGCAGCACAGCAAGCGGCCGAAAAGGCGGTGAAGGCTCTGCATCTTCACCTTGGGCAAGAAGCGTGGGGACATGTCATTGCGAAGCTTCTGCAAGAGCTGCCAGTAACGGTGCAGGTTCCAGCAGAGCTTGTGGAAAAAGGGCGTGTGCTGGATAATTTCTATATACCGCCGCGCTATCCTAACAGCCATCCCACTGGTGCCCCGTTCGAGCACTACGGACCACTACAGAGCGAGGAGGCAATCCGGTATGCCCGTGAGATCCTTGAGTTCGTCCGTATTCAAATGGCCTGACGCGACAACCGTGGACCAGGCGGTGCGCCGCTGGGCTGAAGAGGTTGGGCGGCAGCGGCAGGGAATTCGCCGCATCGGCTATTTCGGCTCGTATGCCCGTGGAGACTGGGGAGTCGGAAGCGACCTTGATTTGGTCGTCGTTGTGGATCGCTCCGGCCAACCGTTCGAGCGGCGTAGCGTTGAGTGGGATACAACTGAGCTTCCGGTCCCGGTGGAAGTATTGGTTTACACCAAAGCGGAATGGGAATCGCTGGACCGACAAAAGAGATTCTATGACACGCTGACACGAGAAGTTGTCTGGGTTTACTTGACGGATACTTGATTTGATGGGATGGGGCAAAGATTCGTGGAGGAAAAAAATTGGAGCAGACTCCACCCCTCCTTCCTATTCTCAGGTCATTGCGGAATCAGCCATGCTGGAAGAAGCTTGAAGAGCAGGGATCAACACCGTTCTTGAGCCTGCTTGTGCTCTCTTTGGAAGAAGCCAAGGAAAATCAGTATCTTCACCTGGACATGATCGAGGACGCAAGAATTCTGGTGGATAGGAATAGTTTCTTCCAGGGCAAATTGGAGAGCCTGCGGCGAAGGTTGGAGGAGTTGGGCGCGAAGAAGATTCGGCGGAATGAAGACTGGTATTGGGACCTCAAGCCGGACTTGAAGCTAGGGGATTCTGTCCTCTTATGAGGAGCGTGCGGGAAGAAGGCCTTCGCTTGATCCAGGAGGCGGAAGGGATACTCAAACGCGATGCCCAAGGAGCCCTGAACGACAAGGACTTTAACATGGTTGTGCGGGCCGTGTATGGAATCGTATTGGCCCGGAGTGTCTCTAAACATATGTTGAGGTTTTCATGAGGAGGTGAAAGGCATGGAGGCAATGAAACTGCATCAGTACGACGAGTGGATTGCAGATCATTTGGATGAACTGGTCATCCAATATGCTGGTAAGGTCGTAGCCATCGATGAGGGGAGGATCATCCTCGTTGGGGACTCGGAAGTTGAGGTGTATCGGGAAATACGAGTGAAAGGTATCGAACCAGCACCTCTGGTTTTCCGTGTTCCTCGGGAGGAGGACTTTCAATCCATCCTCTAGAAACAGACTCCAAGAGAGTCGCCTGATGGAA
>Ga0209824_10001406_pt1 | contig 13553 bp, 12 predicted proteins | sample VDWuncwatermetaG_FD_184124 | JGI IMG/M metagenome (GOLD analysis project Ga0209824, IMG submission 184124) | Wastewater microbial communities from Netherlands to study Microbial Dark Matter (Phase II) - VDW unchlorinated drinking water (SPAdes)... ... | reverse complement strand
CGGGCCTCGGCGCGCTGTGCGCTTTGGAGGCGATCAAACTCGGCATTAAGACGGTGAACACCGCCATACCGCCGCTGGCGGACGCCTCCTCCAATCCTTCGCTGTTCAACGTCGCCAAGAATGCGCGCGCCTTGGGTTACACGCCGGCCATCGACGAGGAGATCCTCAAGCCGGTTTCGGAGCATTTTACCTTCATAGCCAAACGGGAGGGTTTTCCCATAGGCGCGCCGGTCGAGTACGATTACGCGCAATACCTGCACCAGGTACCCGGAGGCATGGTCTCCAATCTGCGCCATCAGCTCCGTAAGGTAGGGAAGGAAGATATGGTGGCAGAGGCGCTCGAGGAGGCGGGGCGCGTACGCGCTGAGTTCGGTTACCCCATCATGGTCACGCCCCTTTCCCAGTTCGTGGGAAGCCAGGCGGCGATCAATGTCATCGTGGGAGAGAGGTACAAAGAGGTGACGGATCAAGTCATCCAGTACGCGCTGGGGCTCTGGGGCAAAGAGGGGAGTGACTCGATGGATGCTAACGTCAAGGACAAGATCTTGAGCCGCCCACGAGCCAAGGAGCTGGCCAAGTGGGAGCCGCCTGAGCCCTCGATCGAGGAAGTACGCCGCAAAATGGGAAGGCGAGGGGTTTCCGACGACGAACTCCTGCTTCGCTGGCTCCTGCACAAAGAGGAGATCGAAGCGATGCGCGCCGCCGGCCCGCCGAAGGAGTATCTCAGCGCCAGGCATCCGCTGGTAACTTTGGTCGAGGAGCTGACCAAGCGCAAGGACTACAGTCAGATCCAGGTGCGGAAACCCGGATTCTCGCTTACTCTTGGAAAAACAAGTTAAAGTCACAGAACAAACCTTAAGGAGGAGGGAATCTCATGGAAGTTACTGCCATCGACGTGCACGTTCACCTTTGCGACGAGCTAACCCTGAAATCGAAGGGTGCTCGGACCCAGCAAATGGCGGCCTATTTTGGCAGGGAGCGCAAAGCCGTTTCTATGGACGAAATGGCCGAGCAATACCGCCAGCGCAAGATGATGGCCGTGATCATGAACACGAGGGACGAGACCGTAACCGGCCTGACTCCCGTGCCGAACGATCACGTCGCCGAATATGTGCGCAAGTATCCCGACCTGTTTTTGGCGTTTGGCGCGATCGATCCCTGGACGGGAAAGCTCGCCCTGCAGGAAATTAAGCGCTGCAAGGAAGAGCTGGGGCTGCATGGCATCGGCGAGCTCAACCCGGCGAGGCAGCACTTCTACCCGAACGACACGCGCTTCTACCCGCTTTGGGAAGAGGCGCAGAAGCTCGGCATGCCGATCCTGTTCCACGGCGGGATGGCCGCCGCCGGCGCCGGCACGCCCGGAGGCATGGGCACCAAGCTCAAGTACAGCCAGCCGATCTTGCTCGACGACGTGGCCGCCGATTTCCCGGAGCTGAAGATCATCTCGGCCCACCCCACCTGGCCCTGGACGGCGGAGAGCCTCGCCATCGCCCGGCACAAGAGCAATTATTACATCGACCTCTCCGGCTGGGCGCCCAAGTACTTTCCCGCCGAACTGGTCCATAACGTGAATACGCTCCTGCAAGACAAGGCGATGTTCGGCTCCGATTGGCCGGCGATCGGCGTGGAGCGCTGGTTGGAGGAGTTTCAACAGATCAACTTAAAACCGGAGGTGCGCCAGAAGATAATGCTGGAGAACGCGAAGAAGTTTTTCGGCCTGAACTTCTAGAGCCTGAATCGATCCAATGTACCGTTCGGGAACCTGCCTCTCGCGTCGAAAGCAATGGGCCGGTGGTTTCTTTGAACCGTTTACGTCCGGTGCTTTCGGCTTGCTCGGCAGGCCCCCTCACCCTCATGAAAAAGCATGAAGGAGAGATCAATGGGTCTCAACGATATTGAACTCAAAAAAACCGCCATTCTTTTTTTCGACATGCTGAACGGCTACTACCATGCGGCCGAGCCGGCCGCGAAGGCGCGCATGAAGCCGATGGTGGATAATGCCGTGCGCCTGATGAAGGCGGGCCGTGAGGCCTCTATTCCGATCTTCTTTGCCAAGGGAAACCATCGACCGGACAGCTCCACCTCCGCCCTGCTCCAGACCGACACGGACATGGGCCTGAGACCGTGGCCCGACAGCGTGGTGAAGAAGGGAAAGATGCACGTTACGGGAAGCGATTGGAGCTCGGAGGTGATCCCGGAGCTGGATCCGCGTCCCGACGATTACTATATTCCCAAATATCGCTGGAGCGCCTTCTATCAGACTTACCTCGATCTGGCGCTGCGCGCCCGCGGCATCGATACGCTGATCATCTCCGGCGGCTCGACTGACGTGGGGGTCGCTTCAACCGTCTTTGCGGGAAGAGACATGGACTACAATATGATCGTGGCAAGCGACGCCTGCGCCACCTCGCACGACCAGCGCACCCACGATTTTCTGATGGAACTCATTTTTCCGCGCATGGCGCGCGTGCGAAGCACGGATCAGGTGATAAAGATGATAAAGAACAGCACTTAGCCTTCAGCAAGAGGAGAGGCGGGGAGCTGACGGCTGACGGCTACTAGCTTGTAGCTGGAAAAGGAGGACCCATGGCGACTAACGGAAGAATCAAGTTCGGCACCAGTCACAAGATCAAGCAGGTCGGGAGGATGGATCTGCCAGGCGGGGGTTTAGTCACGGTGGAAAACGGCTACGCTTACGTCGGCCATATCGATCCGCCCTACGGGACTTCGATCGTCGATGTCCATGACCCCAAAAAACCCAAGCTCGTCTCCCAACTCGAAGTGCCCGAGGGTATCCACTCACATAAAGTCCGAGTGAGCGGAGACGTGATGTTAGTCAACTACGAAAGATTCAAGACCAAGAAAGAGCCCCAGGGGGGTCTCAAGGTCTTTGACATATCCAACAAGGCAAAGCCGCGGGAAATCGCTTTCTTCAAAACCGCAGACAAAGGCGTCCACCGGTTCACCTTCGATGGAAGGTACGCCTACATCTCTCCGGTCATGGAGGGATACGTCGGCAACATCGTGATGATCCTCGATCTCAAAGATCCAACCCGGCCGAAGGAGGTCGGACGCTGGTGGATGGCCGGGCAATGGACCGGAGGCGGAGAGAAGCCCACCTGGCATGGCACCGATCACCGCTGCCATCACCCGATCAGAAGAGGGAACCGACTTTATGTGAGCTACTGGCACGGCGGGTTCGTCATTCTCGACATCTCCGACATGAGCAAACCCAAGTTGCTCAGCCATCTCGATTGGAGCCCGCCCTACCCTTGTCCAACCCACACCACCCTTCCCATGGCAAACAAAATCATGGGCCGAGATATTATGATTGTTACCGACGAAGAGGTAGGAGAAAAACTTTTCCCGACCCCTTTTGCTTTTCTCTGGGTAGTGGACATCACCGAAGAGACGCGTCCCATCCCCATCTCGACTTTTATGATTCCGTATGACGGTGAATCCGCGCCCGGCCACCGCTTCGGCGCGCACCAGCCCGCAGAGCAAGTCTATGACAACATTCTCTATGTTACGTGGTTTGCCGGCGGCCTGCGCGCTCTTGACTTTTCCAACCCTTACGAGCCCAAGGAGGTGGGTTATTACGTTCCTCTTCCGGGAAAGGGGCAGAAGGCGGTCCAGAGCAACGATGTCTTCCAGCGCGACGACGGAATGCTCTTTCTCGTCGACCGACATGACGGCCTGGAGATCCTGGAGAGCCGGATATAAGTGGTCGAATGCTTTTCAAGTCCTTCCTTCCCTGCTGGCTGCCGTAAGTTTTCAGGCTATGGAAGCTTTTTCTTCACGCTTCATTGACTCAGCAAAAATAGCCGGTATCATAGGAAAAAACAGTTTTGAGAAATTTACCCCAAAGGAGTTTCCATGTCCAAACAGCAATTCGTTACCGACCCGCGAGGGCGAAAAAAAGCAGTCCTATTGGACATTAAGGCATACCGAAAGCTACTAGCGACCCTTGAAGATCTTGAAGACGCGAATGACCTTTTGAAGGCGGAGCGAGAGGCAAGAGGGTTTGTCCCCTACGATCAATTCCGTAAGACTTTCCTCAAGAAGCGTTAGCCTTGAGCTATCAGGTCATCGTTGAGAAAGGGATTGGCCGGGATGTCCGGAATATCCCCCTCGCTGACAGGATAAGAATTGATAAGGCTATCCAAGTTCTGTCGAGCAATCCAAAACCCTCAGGTTGCACCAAATTAACTGCAAAGGAAGGATACCGGATCAGAGTTGGTAACTACCGCATCCTCTACACAAGATGATCAGACGAGAACAGTAGTCATCTACCGAGTCAAGCACAGAAAAGAAGTCTACCGCTGACTTCCCATCGTTTTATAGCTCCCTTCCACATTCCCCACAGAAACGGGTAAAGAGCCGCCGCTGGCCCGGCACTTGCTGGCTCTGAACATCCTTCGGGTAATGACCATATAATTCATGATGCTGCCGACAGTCAGTACAGACATCTCCGTTCGTCAAGCGGGCACAATAACTGCAAGGCTGCCTAAATGGTTCCATTCTTACTTGTGGCCCGAGCGTGATCCACGCATCTCTTCCAGCCCTTCTAGACTCCGCGGCCAATCCTCTTTCAAGAGTCGCGACAGGGCCCGATCAGCCAGTAGCCTACCTCTTGTCTGGCAGCGCGCGCAGTAATTAGTCTCGTTCTCCGCGTAGACAATCCGTTGCACAAGAGCTCCACATGCGGGACAGGGTTTCCGGTAGCGACCGTGGACCGCCATGCCTTCGCGAAAAGCAGTCACCTTCTCAGGAAAGTTTTCTCCCGCCTCTCGCCTTAGCTGCTCGACCCAATGGCGAAGCGTTTTCTGGGTCGCATGGTAAAGCCTTGCGATTTCGTCTTCGCTGAGTTGCTGAGTCAGTTTTATTGGCGACAGCCTGGCGCAATGAAGAATTTCATCCGAGTAGGCGTTGCCAATCCCGCTGAAGAGTCGAGGGTCTGCCAGCGCCCTCTTCACTGTATGGTTCTCGCGCGTAAGAACTTCTTGAAAGTCCGAAAGATTCGCTTCCAACACCTCAACTCCTCCGGGATCATGCTCTTGCAGCGCCTTACTTCCCTGAACCAGGTGAAGGGAGGCGCGCTTTTTGGAGCCAGCCTCAGTGAGAAGAAGAGTCCCAGATGGGAAATCGAATGCTGCAAGACCAAGCTTCCTCGGAATCTTAGCCGCGGCGCTTTTCCAACGGAAACGGCCGGCAATCATCAGATGAAAAACGAGATAAAGATCTCCTTCGAGCTCAAAAACAATTCGCTTCCCGAGCCGATGAAGTCCGACAATCTTCTTGCCTTGAGCTTCACTGATCGGCGGATCGACCGAGCGAAGGACGAAAGGACTCGCCAGGCGAATCCGCTGAAGGGGCTGGTCGAGAATTCGGCGCTCAAGCGCCTCGATATAAACAGCGATGTCAGGGAGCTCCGGCATACTAAAACTGATCGCTCCTACCAGGTCGCGCTAAGTCAGGGGAGAGTCTGGGCAAGGAGAGTGCCGACGAGCATGCCGATCAGCGGTTTGCCCGACCAGGAAGCGACAACGACCGCGGCCACAAGGGCGAGACTACGGCGTGGAGCGTCGGCTGCATCGAAGTGACCGCCGCTAAGAAATAGCCCGGTTGAGATGATACTTGCGATGAGGGCATAGGAGAGGTAGCGGAGGTAGCGCTCGAAGGCCTCGGGGAAGCTCCGCCCCGCGAGAAAGAGTTGCGGCAGGGCCCGGATCAGGTAACTCACCAGGCCCATTCCCACAATTATCGCGGCGCGCGCTGGATCCACTGTTCTATCCCCCAGCCTATAGTTCCGATTGCGAGAGCGGCAGCGAGCCATCCCCAGTCCGTGTTAAGCAGGGCGCCGGGAACAGCGGCCAAGAAGCTTGCCAGGCCGATCAGCAGCGCGCCCTTTCCTTTCAATTCCACCGCGAGAAGGGAGACGAAGTAGCCCGGCAGCATAAACTTCAATCCCTCCTCGAACCCTGAAGGCACATGCAGAGCCGCCCAGTACCCGATCCCTGCTCCGACCACCCACACGGAGAAGCTGGTCGCGGCCAGCCCGAGAAAGTAGTGAAAGTTCCCTCGACCCCATTCCTCCATCTCTTCGGCTACTACCAGTCCCCCGGCCTGCTTCTGGAAATGGACGTAGGGAATGATGAAGGTGCTGATGCTGATAAGGTGGGAAGAAAGGAGCAGTGCGGCGCGCTTCACGCGGCCGAAGTAGGGGGCGATGGCGGCGCTCATCACGAGAAAGCGCAGATTGATGAGGAAGGTGACGAACAGAATCTGCAGCGCCGGTTTGCCGGAAGCGAGCGGCTCCAGGGCGGCAAACTGGGCGGGGGCGGCAAAGACCAGAGCTGACATGAGAACGATCTCTCCCATGGAGAGACCGTAGGCCCTGGCGGAGAGTCCCAGCGTGAAGGAGGTCGAGATATAGGCGATCCAAATGGGAATAGCCGCCTTGACGCCTGCGCGGAAAGAAGAAGGGATCATAGTGTTTCGCTTAACTGACTGGCGAAAAAATATCAACTTGCTTTTCTCCGACAATTTTTCTACAAGAACGGATTATGAAGATCACGAGACTTTACACAGGAAAAGACGGCGAGCCCTACTTTGAGGAGATAGAGGTGCCGGTTGAAAAGCTCCAGGCCGCTGATGGCATACTCTTCCGCGAGGCCCCGCCCGGCCAAGTTCAGGACTGGCATCCGGCGCCGCGACGACAGTATGTGATTACGCTCTCCGGCCAGGGCGAGATCGAGATCGGAGATGGCACGAAGAAACGCTTTGGGCCTGGAGACATCATGCTGGCGGACGACCTCACAGGCCGGGGCCACGTGACCCGAGTCGTAGGCAATCAACCCCGTCTCTACGTGCAGATCCCCTTGAAATAATCACGCCAGCGAAACCCTCGTGCCAAACCATTTCATCGATTGGCACTGTGCTCGTCGCGCCCCGCGTTCCGAGACAACTGCAACCCCACTCGAGCTTCATGTGGTTCTCCGCAGATAGTGGTGCGAGTTGAAATTGCCCCCTGCTTATGCAAACCTGATTTTGCCCATGACAGAGCAGAGCAAAAAACTCCTGCGCGAACTCCCATCCGTGGATCGCCTCCTAAATCACCCCAGAAGCGGGCCGCTGCTATCCCGTTTCAGCCGCGACTTTGTGACGCAGAAATGCCGCGAGACCCTGGACGATCTGAGGCGCGCCATTCAGCAGGGCAGCGCCGTCACGGCCGGAGAGCTGCGGGAAGAGTCCATCCTCCATCAAATGGAAAAGCGAATGGGGACCGAGGGTGAGCCCAAGCTGATCCGCGTCATCAACGCAACTGGTACCATCCTCCACACCAACCTGGGGCGGGCGCTCCTCCCCCGGGCGGCCATCGACGCGCTCTGCCGCGTCGGCAGCAACCCGGTCAATCTCGAGTATGACCTCTCCCAGGGGAAAAGGGGAAAAAGAGAGGAATTCATAGAAGAACTCCTCCTGGAGCTGACCGGGGCCGAGGCCGCCACCGTGGTCAACAACAACGCCGCCGCAGTTCTCCTCGGGCTAAATACGTTGGCGGACAAAAAAGAGGTTATTGTCTCGCGCGGGGAATTGATCGAGATCGGCGGCTCCTTCCGCATCCCGGAGATCATGGCCAAGAGCGGCGCGATCCTTAAAGAGGTCGGAAGCACCAACCGCACTCACCCCGAGGACTATGAGAAGGCCATCAGCAAAAAGAGCGCCCTGCTGCTCAAGGTGCACACCAGCAACTATAAGATCGTCGGCTTTTCCTCCGAGGTGGATCTCGCCCAGCTTGTCGCGATCGGGAAAAAACACAAGATCCCGGTGATGGAGGATTTAGGCAGTGGCGCGCTCATCGATCTCAGTCAACACGGGCTGCCCAAGGAGCCTGTGGTTTCCGAGCGGATCGGTATGGGCGCGGACATCGTCACCTTCAGCGGCGACAAGATACTCGGCGGCCCGCAGGCCGGGCTCGTAGTGGGGAAAAAAGTCTGGGTCGGCCGGATGAACAAAAACCCGCTCCAAAGGGCCTTGCGCTGCGGCAAGCTCACCCTGGCGGCATTGGAAGCGACCCTCAGGCTCTATCAACAATCGGTCAAAGTTACCGATGATATTCCGACTCTGAAGGCCTTCACTCGACCCCTAAGGGAACTTAAGGAGATGGGAGAACCATTGCTCCCCAGACTGCAAAAGGCGCTGGGAGAAGGGTATCGCCTGAGCCTGGAGGACGCCACCTCCCAGATCGGCAGCGGCGCGCTCCCCACGGAAGAAATTCCGACAAAGGTCGTTGCCATCGACCACAACGGAATGGGAGTGGAGCGTATCGCGCAAAAGTTTCGCGCGGCCAATCCTCCTATCCTGGGGCGGATCAAAGACAACCGTTTTCTCCTGGATCTAAGAGCGATCTTCGATCCTACGGAGCTGATTCCGAACTTCGAGGACGGAGGCGAGGAAAGGTAGTTTCGAGGTATGAGTTCCGTGGTGGCAAATTCGCAAATCTAAAATCCAAAATCGAAAATCTAAAATCGGTTTATGCCCTACATCATTGGCACCGCCGGACACATCGACCACGGTAAAACGAGTCTCATCAAGGCTCTGACCGGAGAGGATACGGACCGGCTTAAGGAAGAAAAGGAGAGAGGGATTTCTATCGACCTCGGCTTCGCCCACCTCGACCTTCCGGACGGCACCCAGGCAGGGGTCGTGGATGTCCCTGGACATGAGCGATTTATCCGCAACATGCTCGCCGGCGCGCACGGGATCGATCTCGTCCTCTTCACCGTAGCTGCCGACGATGGCGTCATGCCCCAAACTGAAGAGCACCTGGATATTATCCACCTATTGGGCGTGAAGCTCGCCATCTTTCTCATCACCAAGGCTGACCTCGTTCCCGCTCCCAGAATCCAGGAAGTCGAGGAAGAGATCAAAATCCTGACCCTGGACACCTCCTTAGAGAATTCTCCCATCATCCCCTTCTCCACTGTCACGGGACAGGGGCTCGATGAGCTTCGCGCCGAGATCTCCCGGACACTCCAAAACTGCAAAAAACCTGCGCCAAGCGGCTATTTCCGTCTGCCGGTGGACCGCGCCTTTGTTCTCCAGGGCCACGGAGTGGTCGTCACGGGAACCGCGCTGAACGGCGAAGTCAGGGTTGGAGATCATGTGCGTTGCCTTCCCGGCGATCAGACCTTCCGCGTCCGCAGCCTCCAGGTCCACAGCCGCCCCGTGGATGCGGCAGGATGGGGACAGAGGATCGCTCTCAACTTGAGCGGCCTGGAAAAGGCCTCCATCACTCGCGGCCATGTGATCTGCCATGAGAAGCTGACTCTCACCTCGGACCGCTTCGATGCCTTTCTGGAGGTGCGGCCCGCAGCAGGCAAAGGGATCAAAAACCACCAACGGGTGAGGATCCACCTGGGCACCGCGGAGCGATTGGCGAAATTGATCCTCCTGGATTCCAAAGAGAGGGTGGAGCCCAAAGAGTCCGCTTACTGTCAGATCACCCTCGCGGAGCCCGCGATGGCGCTCCGCGGCGACCGCTTCATCGTCAGGGACGAAACGGCCCAGCGGACGCTGGGCGGCGGTGTCGTCATCCATCCCTGGGCGAAGAGGCACAAAAAAGGGGAAGCGGAACTCCAGGCCAGGTTAGAGTCGCTGCGCAGCGGGGATGCGCCTGCCCTCATAGAAGGATTTATTGACGAGAGCGACGATCTCGCTCTGCCCTTGGGGTCGATCCATCAATTTCTCAATCTCCAAGAAGAGTATGTCCGCGATCCAATGGACCGGATGAAAGCGATCCGCTCCTTCAGCGCCGAGGGGGAAAAGGTCTACACGACGGGAAAAAAATGGCAAAGCCTCAAGGAAAAACTCCTCCAAGTCCTGCAGGGCTTTCACGCCTCCCATCCCCTCGCCGCCGGAATGGACATGGAAGAGTTGAGAGCCAAACTCCCCTACGCCGTCCCATCCCGGCTCTTCCGCGACTTTATGGAGATCCTCGTGACGGAAAAGTTTGTGGTGCGCGAAGGAAACCTCCTGAGACTCCCGGAACACCGCATCCACTTACGCGACGAGGAAAAAACCCTCGTGGAAAAGATCAAGAGGGCCCTGGGTGAAAATCCTCCCGCACCGCCTGACTTGAAGCAAATAGAAAAAGATCTCGGCATCGCGCGGGGAAAGCTCGCTGAGGTGATACGGGTGATGGAAAAGGAAGGCTCCATTGTCCGGGTCGCCACGGATCTCTACTTTCTCCGGGACTACGTTGACAAGGTGAAGGGCGTTCTATATAAATATTTATCTGAAAAGAGCGAGATCACCGCAGCCACCTTCCGCGACTTCTTGGGTTCCAGTCGGAAGTACACGATTGCACTCCTCGAATACTTCGACCGTGAAGGGATCACGGTCAGAATCGGAGACGCAAGGCGACTGAAATCTCCGTTGCCCTCCGGAAGGCAGGGACTTCCGCGATAGATGGATTTCCGGCCGAGGCGCACTCCGGCTGTTTGAGCAGAGGGGACAAAGGCTCCATGATGAGACTCATCCGAAGACGCAAAGTGATCCGTTTGACGCAGCACGTTAAGGCCGCCGGCTGAGCTGCCAAGCTCGGCCCAGCCGACCTCGTGCAAGTATTGCACAGCCTGCCGAAATTCGATCACCCCGATTTGATCGTTGGAACCGAAACCTCCGACGACGCCGGAGTGTTCCGTCTTCGCCCCGACCTGGCCATCGTCAATACCGTCGACTTCTTTACGCCGATCGTGGACGATCCTTACGTGTTTGGGCAAATCGCCGCCGCGAATGCCTTGAGCGATATTTACGCCATGGGGGCAGAGCCGAAAACTGCCATGAACATTGTCTGTTTCCCGAAGGGGAAGATGGATATTCAGATACTGGCAGAGGTTCTCAAGGGCGGAGCGGAAAAAGCGCGCGAGGCAGGGACGGTCGTGATCGGCGGCCACAGCATCATCGACGAGGAGATCAAATACGGCATGGCGGTCACCGGAGTCATTCACCCCGACAAGGTCATCCGCAATGTCGGTGTCCAGGAAGGAGACGCGCTCGTCCTGACGAAACCGCTGGGAACCGGCATCATCTCGACGGCGCTCAAAAAGGGAAAAGCGTCGAAGGAGAGCATTCAGGCGGCCGTCGCCTCCATGATCGCCCTCAACAACACGGCTTCCGAGATTATGCGGAATTACCCTGTTCATGCCTGTTCGGATATCACGGGATACGGTCTATTGGGCCACGCATTGGAGATGGCCAGCGGCAGCAGCGTTACCCTGATCCTAGAATCGGGCAAGCTCCCTATCCTCCACCACGCCCCTCGTCTAGCGGAAAAGGGCTATCTCACGGGGGGCTGCAAGAGAAATCGCGAATACCTGCAGGATAAAATCACCGTCGATAAGTCCATCCGTGAAGGTTTGGTGGAGGTAGCCTACGATCCTCAAACCTCCGGCGGGCTTTTGATCGCATTGGCGCAGAGATACGCCCCTAAGCTGGTGGAGGAGCTGCGGGAGAACGGAGTGAAGGCCGCGACCGCCATCGGCTACGCCACCTCCCTGCAAAAGGCCTGGGTGCGGCTGGTCTAACGTTCGATTCGCCCGGCAAAGTTCTAACTCCAGCGCCCCTCTGAAGCACCATGCAAAATGTAACCCTTGATTCTTAATTGGCGGTTGCCGGTATACTAACCCTGAAGGTTGACCCTCTTCCTACTTCGCTCTCAACCTCGATTCTGCCCCCTATGAGCTCAACCAGATTCTTGCTGACAGCCATCCCTAAACCTGTTCCGCCGTAGGATCTAGTCTGAGACCCGTCTAATTGGCGGAACTTTTCAAAAATCAATGGGATCTTCTCCTTGGGTATGCCTATTCCAGTATCGGAGACTGCAAAGGATAACTCCCCTTTGGGTCCTCTTCCGACGGAAAGTTTAACCTCGCCTTTATCGGTAAACTTAACGGCATTACTGAGAATATTGCTCAGGACCCTTTTTAATTTTTCCCAATCGGTTTCAACGGGTGGAATATCCCCTCCAATCTCGTATTGGATTTTATAAGGCTTTTCGCTCTCTAGAGGGGCAAGGTCCTGGCGGAGCTGATTGACTAAAGCCTTCACATCTTGGCACCTTACAGAAGAGGCCGTCTCTCCTTTCTCTAATTTTGACAAATCAAGAATTTGTTCCACAATTTCCAAAAGCCCACGGGCACTTCCCATCAACCGCGCTACGGCACCCCTCTGCGCCTCCGTTATCGGGCCAAAACCCCCCTCTATCAAGAGCTCACTGTAACCCAAAATGGCGGTTAGCGGCGTTCTAAGCTCGTGTGTGGTATTGCGAAGGAATTCCGACTTTAGGCGCTCTGCTTCGGCTAGCTGCTCGGCAATGATCTGGCGAACTTGTGCTCGGATCTTCAAAGCCTTCTCCCCATGCACGATATGGGCGAAGTAACCGTAAAATAGCGCCACCACGAACAAAAAGGGAAGACGCAGATAGCTGCCAGGGTCCAGAGCTTCAGCGGTGTTGAAAAGAAGGTAACCGTAGACTGATATGGATAATCCTGCCACCATCATCAAACCGAGAAAGTCCTCGAATACCGCACACAGGATAATGAGCACAAAGTAAACGAGATAAAAGTCTGTTGTAACCTGCCCGCTGACCATCAACGCTGCAGTAGTACAAAAAGTGTCCAAAAGAACTAACGGTGCATAAAAATAGGAGGCTTCAAACATCCTTTCATCTATCAAATAGAGGGCTGCATTGGAAAAAATATAGAGCAGGATGAAACTATACGCCGTCGAAGGGGTGAGTGTTGAGTCCTGAGAAAACAGAAGCAAAAAGGAACAGGTAATGACTACCAGCCATCTAAGCCGGATAGCCATGAGCTTTTTCGAGAGCTTAAAGATTCCCGCCTGTGCCGGGAATTCCATGATGGCAGCGGTAACGGTATCAGCTCTTTCCATAACTGTTTCCTTAATCCGTCAGACGAATTTCTCCTGCCAGGCGAGAAGCTTCGCCTTTTTGGGCAGTGGTTTCCAACCATCGGCTGAGGCCAAGGCACAACTGTTGTAACCGATGTGGGCATTTCCCCGTACATCCAATACGGTCGAACCTGAAGCCGTCGGGGGAGCGATAAGCAACGAACCGTAGATGCCAGCATTTCCAGTTACCTGAACCGACACGTTACCGCCGCGGGCAATGACCAGGCCATTAAAGGTAAAGTTGCCCGCTACATCGAGAGTGCCGTTCACAATAAGCACACCGTAGCCAGTAATATTGCCAGTGATCTGAGCATCTCCTGTAACTTGAGTAATCTGGGGTGTGCTGGATGTCCCCCAGCTACCAGTGCCACTGTAATTGCCCGCGGCTAGATCGACATGAGTAAGGGGAGGGGACAAATAGGCGTCAGCTATTTGTGAGACTGTCTGTGAAAGTGGAGTTATGGTAGAGACGCTAGGGGCCCCTCCCGTGCCGGTAACAAGACCCATTTGGTTCGATGCCAACCCCCCATCACTGGTGGTGGCGTTCGTAATCGAAGTGGCCAGGGCAGAATCAGTTACCA
>Ga0209824_10001404_pt1 | contig 13568 bp, 7 predicted proteins | sample VDWuncwatermetaG_FD_184124 | JGI IMG/M metagenome (GOLD analysis project Ga0209824, IMG submission 184124) | Wastewater microbial communities from Netherlands to study Microbial Dark Matter (Phase II) - VDW unchlorinated drinking water (SPAdes)... ... | reverse complement strand
AGGCAAGAGGGACCCCGCCCAGCGAGGACAACGAAGCCGAACCCAACGACGATTTCGCTTCCGCTAACCCGTTGTCTTTGAATCACGGCATTATAGCCAACATTACCCCTTTTGGCGAAACCGACTATTACAAGATAGACGTACTTGGCCCCGGAAGATTATCCGTTATCCTTTTCGTTTCCAGGTCGCCGGATCGCACCACGCATTTGGTCCTCCTTGACGAAAACCAAAACGTATTGAACGACGAATACAGCACGACCAGCAATACGGTTGAAATAGACAGGGATGTAACTTCGGCTAACAGCTTCTATATTAAGGTCGTATCCATGGGAACCGGCACGGCGGCCTACACCTATAACCTGGACGTAAACTTTACCGGTTTCTCTTTCACCACTTTCAGTGATGAACCCGACCCGTTCTCGCCCAACAACGACGGGCAAAAAGACGTTTCTGTGATCAGCGCGGCCATGACCACGCCGTCCAACTGGGCCATCAATATCAAGGACGGCCAGAATAATATTCTGCGCACCTTTACCGGCAGTGGCACAAAGATAGAACAGGCCTGGGACGGCAAGAACAGCTCCGGCGCGACCGTGCCTGACGGCGTCTATACCTATATAATAGAGGCAACAGACCAGGCCAGCGGCTCAAACGCGGCACCCGTGTCAGGGCAGGTGACCGTGGACAGCGTAGCCCCAACGCTTGCTATCACCTCGCCGGCTGACAATTCTGTTACCACCCAAAAGGACATCACCATAAATTACACTGTTGACGGCCAGGCCCGTTCAGAAAACCGCACTCTTACTGAAGGGGCAAATATAGTTACCGTTACTGCCGGCGACCTTGCCGGCAACACTGCCTCCAAATCTATACAAGTAACCTTGGATACTATTGCTTCGACAGTGCCCCAGCAGTTGTCCGCGGAACCGGGGGATGAGTCGGCAATGCTTTCCTGGATAGCCAACAGCGAAACCGACCTGGCCGGTTATAACATCTACCGATCACAGGTATCGGGTTCGGGTTACCTCAAGCTCAACAGCCTGCTGGTAAGCGCTGCCGCCTATCAGGACGCCGGCCTTACAAACGGCGTGGACTATTTTTACGTGGTTACCGCCGTAGACATCGCCGGGCACGAAAGCGCTTATTCCAACGAGGCAAAGGCCACCGCGGGCACGGATGGGCCGTATGAAATTGAGCCGAATAATGATTTTGATACAGCTAACGCGCTGCCATTCAGGATATCTGTTAAAGGTAATATTAATCCGCAGCGCGATTGGGATTATTTTAAGATCACGGTCCCTCAACCGGGTAAATTGTACCTTAATCTAACCGGCCTTGCCTCCAGCGGCATAGCCTCTGTTTATTTATATAATCAGGATAGAAATTATATTGCTGAAGGCAACAGAGACTCGCAGAGTTTGATTACCCTGGATAAGGAACTGCCTTCAGCCGGCGTTTATTACATCAGGGTTTTCCCCAGCCCCAGCGGCCTCAACAGCATTTTTTCCTACCGCATACGTGCGGACCTGGCGTATTTCTGGCTGAAGGACATTGACGTTTCACCGGGAGTGTTCTCGCCAAATGCCGACGGCAAAAAAGACACAACCACTTTTTACGCCTCTGCTACCGCGCCATGCAGCTTCACCATCAGTATCAAGAACAGCCAGGGCAGCGTCATTCGTACTTTCACCGGCCTCGGCACAAAGATAGAACAGCTCTGGGACGGCAAAGACAGCTCCGGAGTTGTGGCGCCTGACGGCATTTATACCTACACTGTTGATGCGCTGGACAACGCAAGCGGCGCAAGCGCTCTGCCGCTGTCAGGGCAGGTGATCGTGGACAACACTTTGCCAACCGCACTTATTACCGATCCGTCAGCAGGTGCTTCTTTATCCGGAATTGTTTCAACAAAAGGGACTGCTGATGACGCCAATTTCAAAGGTTGGCTGCTCTATCTGGGCAGGGGGGCTGAACCCACGGAATGGCAAGGTGTGGGCGCGGTTGGATTCACTTCGCAACCGTCAGGTCTTTTAACCGAATGGGGCGCGTCGGTATTCCCCAATGGTGATTATGTTTTGAAATTAATTGTTACAGACAATGCCGATAATACAAATGAGTTCCGCGTTGCGGTGAAACTTGGCGGTATAGCCATTTATGACGTATCGCATGCGCCTGACCCGTTCTCGCCTAACAGCGACGGGCAAAAAGATGTTTCTCTGATCAAGGCAACAATGACTGCGCCCTCTAACTGGACTATTAATATCAAGGACGGCCAGAATAATACCCTGCGCAGCTTTACCGGCAGCGGCTCCGCGATAAATCAGTCCTGGGACGGCAAGAACAGCTCCGGCGTTGTGGTGCCTGACGGCGTATATACCTATATAATAGAGGCAACAGACCAGGCCAGCGGCGCCAATGCAGCACCGGTTTCGGGCCAGGTAACCATAGACAGCACTTTTCCTGTGGGCAGTATCACAGCGCCGGCTTCCGGAGAGAAGGTTTCCGGGAAAGTCGGGATATATGGCACGGCCACAGACGCGCATTTCAATTACGGCGACCTTTATTATAAGCTTGACGAATCTGCCGCGGATTGGAAATACATCACTTCCATCCCGGGCCCTATGGCCGAAGCCGGCTGGCTGGGCGAAGGAGATACGTCCAATATTCCCAGCGGCGCCTATAGCATCAGACTGCGTATTTTTGATTATGCCGGCAACATTACCAATATTGAACGATCAGTCACGGTCTATAATGTCGGCATTTATAATGTCTCGGCAACGCCCGCATATTTCAGTCCCAATGCCGACGGGCAGCAAGACGCAACGAACATCCGCGCATCCATCACTGCGCTATGCGACTGGACGCTAAAAATCAACGCTCCGCAAGGCGGCGTAGTCCGTACTTTTACCGGTAACGGTACAACCATTGACCAGCCCTGGGACGGCAAGGATACTGCCGGCGCAACAGCCCCGGACGGCGTTTATACCTATACTATTGACGCAACCGACCCGGCAACCGGCACAAACGCAACGCAGGCAACAGGAGAGGTAAGCGTAGATAACACATTGCCGACCGGCTCGATTAGCGAGCCGGCCTCCGGGGCGGTGGTTGCGGATAGCGTTGCGGTTAAAGGGTTGTGCGATGACGCCAATTTTAATTATTGGCGTTTATCATTTGGCCAGGGCAGCGCGCCGGCTGCCTGGAATTTTATTTACAGCGGCGGAACGCCCGTCGGCCAGGGCGGTGTTCCGGGCCTGTTTTCTAATTGGAACGCCAAAAGCCTGGCTAACGGCGATTATGTCCTGAGGCTGGAAGCATGGGACGTGGCCGGTAATAAGTTGACCACCAACAGGCCGGTGAAAGTCGGCAACGATGGCCCGGATATCACTGAACTGACGGTTACACCCAGCCCGTTCACGCCCGACGGCATTGATGCAAATATCACCGATGATATCGCCAATATCGCGTTCTACCTATTAAACTCCGGTTTTATAAATGTGTCGGTATATGATATCAATATGAATTTAGTAAAGACTATTTACAACGACAGCCTTAGCCCGGTCCCGGAAAGCACCGACAAAATTGCCTTCCACTGGGACGGCACAGGAAGTAACGGCCGGTTGGCCAGGAACGGGGAATATAAGGTAGTTGTCTCCAGCGGCTCAAAAGAGGCAACCGCCGCGGTTATTGTCAATGACAAGCCCATTTTTGACCGTTATAAAGTCGAGCCGCAGTCATTTTCTCCTGATGGCGACGGCATAGGCGATACGGCAAAATTGACATTCAGCTTGTCGGAAAATTCCCTGATAAAGGTGGAGGTGCACAATTCTGAGGACGTTCTTGTGCGCACGCTGGCTGATAACGCGCTGGTGTCCGCCGGGCAGTTAAATGAGTATGTTTGGGACGGCAAAAATAATAGCGGCCAGATCGCCGGGCAGGGAAGCTACCGTTTTAAGGTCTCTGCCACAGCCGTGACCGGCAGCGAAGCAGCGCCGCTTGTGATGAGCGTTTTTCTTTCATCCATCCCGGACGTGAAAGTGTCTAAAGACACATTTAATCCGCACGCATCCGAAACAACCGACATTCTCTATACCTTGGCGTATGATGCGAAGTTAAGCATAAAGATACGTAATGCTCAGGGGAATGTGATAAGAGAGCTTATTTCAGGGCAGGCGAGGTCGGTAGGGGATCATAGCGAAACCTGGGACGGAAAGGACGGCAGCGCTAATATCCTTGCGGACGGCTATTACTATTTTACCATCGAGGATTCCGTTACCGGGCTAAACGAAGTGGTCTATGACCCATCAACCACAGGCGGCTATGATATTTCCCATAGTATTGTTTTCTCGGTTTCTTCTTTTGACACACTTAAGAATGAGCCCGCGATCCTGTCTTACACCATGCCGCGTCCGGCTAAGATTGATATCCTAATAAGAAAAGATAAATATGAGGGACCTGCGATCAGGTCGTTGAAATATGAAGAGCCGGCCGGCTCCGGTAATTACCAATGCCTGTGGGACGGGAGGGATGAATCCGGTAATATTCTTCCTTACAGCAATTACACCGTATCTATCTGGGGATACACCTTGCCGGATAATTCCATTGTGATCATAGGAGGGAGGCCGGTGATCTCGGATGTCACAACGCAGCCGATCACCTTTAGCCCTGTTTTTAACCCTTACGCGGCCCAGCCGCAGAACTCTACGATCATATCGTTCAACCTTTCACAGGGAGCCAATGTAACGCTGGATATCTATAATTCGAGCAATGTCCTGGTGCGTAAACTGCTGGACGGCGTGTCTAAACCCGCGGGCGTAAATACTATTGTCTGGGACGGCAAGAACGAACCGGGGCAGATCGCGCCTAATGACTATTATCGCGTTGAAATTCAAGCGCAAAAGGAGGATAATTATTCCGATGTGGTTACTGCGCACACAGAAGTATCTTATTAAAACCGCTTGTTTCCTCTGCGCCGGGGTGTTTGTTGCGGCAACTTTATTGCCGTTATGTGCCGGGGAGTCTGCGATAGGAACTGTTGTGTCTATACCCCTGTCATACCCTCAGAAGAGCAATGCGCCTAAGCAACAGGTACAGAAAACAGGAAAAACGCCTGTTATTAGCGGTAAGGTGCAGATATGCGTATCCGGGATATCCGCGGCCCAGGCAAAGAGTGACACGCCATACGTGGAATACTTTTTGGACGACCAGCCGGTCTATGACAGCCGGAATAAAAAACTGCTCTGTTTTGTATTGGATACGGCCGCTTACCCCGACGGAGAGCATGCATTAACAGCCAACCTCTGGGATAAGAACGGTCCGTCGGCCATCGGGATAAAAAAGATAATTGTACTTAACCAAATACAGCATGAAAACTAAACGTAAATTAAAGATCACTGCGGCGCTGGTTTTATTCTTCTTTTCCGCGCAGGTCTTTTTGGTATACGCTCCGGCTTACGCAAGAATGGACTGCTGGAACGACAGCGCCAGGGTCGGCACAGATGGGGGAGCGACCGCGCCTGTGGATGCCGGCAAGGGAGATGCTAACCCTCAAGGCACCGAGAAAATAGACGACCCGGTAAACGTGGCCACAGGAAATTTTGCTTATGAACACGTGGATTTTTCCATTCCTTCAAGGGGCCTCTCGCTTGAATTCAAGCGTTATTATAACAATCAAGGGGAATACGAGGGGCCCTTTGGTTCCGGTTGGGATCATAGTTATAATATTTTCCTTGTTGAGTCCGTGGAAATGGTCGGTTCTGTTGTCAATAGTTATGTTATCCGGCATAATCCTAATGGCAGTAAAGATAAATTCAGGGCAGGTGTCTCCAATACATATTGGTCGCCTAAGGGAGTATTTGATACTCTCACGAAAGACGCGCAAGGTTACGCTATCACCACTAAGCACGGCGTAGTTTACCGTTTTAATGCCGCAGGTTATCTTGCCTCCATTACCGACCGTAACGCAAATCAGATAACCTTCACTTATGATGCCTCAACCGGCGTCCTGGCCAAAATAACCGATAGCGCGGGCAGAGATATAGTCTTGGCATATACCGCCGAAAAGAAAATTTCTTCCATTACTGATTTTAGCGGTAGGGCCTGGAAGTATGCATATCAAAACGGCGATCTGACCAGCGTTACCGCGCCGGCAACGCAGGACTTTCCATACGGCACGATCATGACCTACGCCTATAGCGGTCATAATCTGCAGTCTATCACCGACCCCAGAAATAACACCTTCCTGGATATTGCTTATGATAGCCATGACCGGGTCCAGCAGATGAAAAGCGGCGCGGGTTATTACCGTTATACCTATTATCACGCCGGCGTAAATTATTCTTCGGAATCACCAGCATATACGCTTTACCGCGCCCGCTTTCCCAAGAATTCAACCATATCGCAAGACCCCAAAGGCAATACCGTTTATTACTATCTGAATAATGACGGTACCACTGATCGGAAAGTACAGTCCGATAGCGGTAAATATTTTATAACACAATATAAATATAATTCAGATAAATTGGTTACTAAGGCCACTTACCCCAAGGGCAAAGCCGTGCTCTATGAATATGACGGCAGGGGAAACTTGCTGAAAACTACGCGTAAACCTGCCCCCGCATCCGCGGAAGCGGATATCGTCACAACTTTTACTTACGAAACTAATTTCAACTTTATCAAGACTGTCACCGATCCGCTGGGGCGTGTCACCAATTATAGCTATGACGTAAAAGGCAACCTTACGCAGATCGCTTATCCGCAGGTCAGTGGCCAGGCCCCGCAGGTTAATTTTACCTATAATTCCTTTGGCCAGCCACTGACAAGCGTTGATCCCGGCGGCAGTACTACGGCCTACGAATATGCCCCGGACACCGGCTATCTTACCAAGCTTACCCGTGCCGCAGGGACATTTAATCTTGACACCGAAATGTCTTATGATGCCGTGGGTAACCTTATTGGTATCAAGGATCCGATGGGCAATAGTACCCGGTTTGAATACAACAGCCGCAACAATGTGGTCAAAACTATCTCGCCTGCGCCCTTTAATTACATCGCACGCTTTAAATACGACGCCAACGACAATCTTATCCAGCTTGACCGCCAGGCAGATGCCGACGGCTCATCCTGGCAGAGCGTATATTATACTTACGACGTTATGGACCGGCTGGAGACCATAAAAGACGCCGGCGGAAATATCACCGCCTATACCTATGACTTAAACGGCAACCGTTCTTCCGTAACTGATGCCTTATATAACAGGACTACTTACGAATATGACGGCCGGAATATGCTTTCGCTGGTGTATGATGCCGATGGCCGCCTCACCCAATATACCTATGATGACAACGGTAATCTAAAAGAGATTAAAGACGCCAATAATAACGCGACCACCTATACCTACGATGGCTTTGACCGGTTGGTTAAGACTACCTATGCCGACGGCTCAAGCGAAGAATATACTTACGACGCCAATTCCAACCTCATCGCCAAAAAAGACGCTAAAGGCCAAGTTATTTATTATGATTATGACACCTTAAACCGTATAAGCGAGAAGGGACTGTCCCCGAAGGGGACTGTCCCTGCAAGTGTAATAACCTACGCCTACGACCTTGGCTCCCGTCTAAAAGAAGTAACTGACACTAACGGCAAAATTACTTATACCTATGACGCGGCTGACCGCATCACCCAGGTAACTTACCCCAGCAGCAAAACCGTTGCCTACGCCTACGACGCCAATTCCAACCGCACCAAGCTGGCTTATCCCGATTCGACCTATATTACCTATACATATGACGCGCTTAGCCACCTGACCGCCATAAAGAACCAGGCTGGTGCGGCGGTTGCGACTTATCAATACGACGCTCTTTCCCGCAGGACAGGGCTCAACTATGCTAATAATACGGGTGCATCTTATGAATATGACAATATCAACCGTCTGACAAAAATAAAGGGACTGTCCCCGCAGGGGACTGTCCCTGATTTTTCTTATACCTACGACAAAGTCGGCAATCGTCTCTCCATGGCCACGGCCTCCGGAACGCACAACTACACTTATGATTTTCTTTATCAGCTTAAAAAAGCGGATTATCCGGAGGGTTATTTTGCAGCAGACCAAACCTTTAGTTACGATTATCTGGGTAACAGGAAATCCGTCCTTGATAGCGCCACCACAGACTATACTTCAAATAACCTTAACCAATATACAAACGTAGGAGAGACCAGCTATTCCTACGACGCCACCGGCAACCTGACCTCTGACGGGACATTCACCTATGCCTATGATTATGAGAATAGGCTGATCTCGGCAAATAAAACAGGCACTTCCGCCGCCTATAAATACGATCCTTTCGGCAGAAGAACAGAGAAGACTGTAGGCATTGTCACTACCAAATACCTCTACGACGGCGACCAGCTTATCTGTGAATACGATAATTCCGGCAATTTAACCGCAAAATACATCTATGGACCGGGCATCGATGAGCCTATTTCAATCACGAAAGGAGGACAGACTTATTATTATAACTCTGACGGCTTAGGCAGCGTAATAAGTTTTACCGATTCATCCGGTTCAACCGCGGAATCATACTCCTATGATGCCTTTGGCAAACCCAGCACCACTTCAGCTATAGGCAACCGTTTCATGTTCACCGGCAGGGAATATGATGCCGAGACGGCACTGTATTGTTACCGTGAACGTCAATATTCACCAGAGTTAGGCCGTTTCTTGCAAACTGACCCCCTGGAAATTGATGATGAAAATACTTATACTTACTGTTATAATGATCCGGTAAATTATTCTGATCCGTATGGGTTGTTAAGTCTGCCATTGCCGATACCACTACCTATTGCCGGCGGCGGGGGAATCCCGCTGGGAGATGATCCGCATCTTGATGGTGGTTGGATTGATAAACCTAACCCGGGAGATAATCCTTTAGATAAACCTCAGCAGAAACCTACGGTCTCCACTCCACAGCAAGGCATAAGCGAGAATGTAACGCAGGGGTATGCGGATACAGGAGATGCAGGAAAGGGTGGCGAAAAGGGAGATACAAATAAAGGCGAAAATAAAAAACCTAAACCGCCTAAACCAAAGCCGCCTAAACCGCCAGACGGATTAGTGGAACATCCAGAAAGAAAAGATAAATGGGGCGTAATTGATGAATTAGAAAATTTTATCGAAAAATGGAGATTCGATAGAGGGAAGCGTGGTCGGCCGGGATGGGGCGGTAAAGATCATCTGCATTTCAATGGAGAAAATAAACATTACCCACCAGATACACCTTACCCTTACTAAATGGGAGGAGTTCTATGAAATCAATATTAGATGAGAAGCGCATTAACAGGTTGCCAATTCACGATGCGATGCTCCTGTCTTTTGTATTTAAACAAAGTGCAACCGGTGGTACTTGTTTGATTTTTGACATAAGTATTACTGATAATTCTTATGAATGTGGCTTTGCTATTCCGAAAAATAGAGGATTAACTAAATTAGTTTTTTATAATTGTAGGTGGTTTAAAAATGAATTTTTTTGCGATGCAAAAAATAGAGATTCATTCTTTAGCCTTGAGCTTAAAAAGAAGTCTAAAAAAATAAATGAACTTCAATCACGCGGTATGCAATTTAATTCTTTTCATTATGAATTAAAATTTAATAGCGGATCTAAATTTAGCATTGTCGCAGAGCAGGTATATTTAGAATCTTAACCGATTATACAATAAAGGGCAATAAAGGGGACCAATAAAGGGCAATAAAGGGGACAATAAAGGGCAATAAAGGGGACGGTTCTATTTATTAGTTAGATTTTCCCTCCTTCCGCGTCTATTAATAGTGGAAGGAGGGATTTTTTATGCCACGGACTAAAAGGGTAATGGCTTTGGATGCTGCCCTGCACGTTATCTGCAGGGGAAATAACCGACAGAATGTTTTTCATGGTGACAATGATAAGCTTAGGTATTACAATCTGCTGCTTGAATTAAAGCATGAAAACAAGATCGATATCCTGCATTATTGCCTGATGGATAACCACATCCACGCTATCTTGATGTTGAATCCGGATAGCGCAGCATCTAGGTTCATGAAACAGCTGAATCTGACCTATTTTCATTATTACAGGAAGCTATACGGTTACTTTGGACATTTTTGGCAGGACAGGTTTAAGAGCAATATTATTGAAAAAGATACGCATCTATTACAGTGCGGCAAATATATTGAGCTTAACCCCGTTAGAGCCGGCATAGTAGATGATCCCGGCCACTACCTCTTTTCCAGTTATAACTTTTATGCCAAGGGCAAACCGGATTCCCTGATCACGGCCAGCCCGGTTTACCTGGCTATGTCTGATTCTGTTTCCGCAAGGCAGAAAAACTATGTTGATTTCGTGGTTGATGAAAGTATAATAAACTCGAGGGCGATCGAAAATAAGCTATATATCGGCAGCCAGGCTTTTATCACTCAAAACCAGCGGTTATCTGGCATAAAAAACAGGAGAGGGACCAGGGGCAGGCCGCCGAAGGCAGAAAAATAGAACCGTCCCCTTTATTACGTCCCTGTTTACCGGGATGGGCAAGGGCTTCCATGGCTGCCGCTTTGACTTTTTTGCGTATGGCAATCAGGTCCCAGGGCCGTAAGCCGTAGCGCTCCAAAATCATCTTTACCGGAGCGCCTGGGGCGTTACATTCCAAGTACAGGTTGAAGAGTTGTTCGGGTGTGAGCTTTAGACGGTCTTTCTTTGCGTTAATAATAGGTTCCAATGGTGGCCTCCTTTTTGGTGTATATATTATACTCTCTTTTAGGCAAATCGTCGATTGTAGGGTTTCCTAGCGGAAGGAAATTTGACCCTTTTTTAAAAAATCGCCTCAATACCTAAAAGTTAATTAAACCTGTTGCTTGAGGTCACTGTCGCTAAAAAAACGGGTTAGCAAGGGCTTTTGTCGTATTAGTGTTGATAGGTTGTGTTATTTTTATTAATATTCCTATCTTAAAAGACACCATCCCGCCCCAAGACCCCATATTTTTAACAGGAAAAGTTAGTTCCGTACATCGTGGTCTATTTTATCTTTTCTCTTATTGGTTCGGACAAGACTTTACAATAAACGAAGTTGATTTACATACCTATTTCTATCCTAAAATGATAGTAAGAAATAGAACCTATAAGGTTACGTATCTTCCTAACTCTAAAACCGTCCTCACAATCAAGAGATTAGATTAGGAACACCCAAGACTCTGTTGATAACTCTTCATAACACCTGCAGTTACAAAGCAATTCTTTTATATTCCGCATCCACATTGGCTCCAAAAATGCAACGCCGCTGAAATAATTGTTTCTCAACCCATTGTAAATGATATAATTGTACACAGCGTCTTGATTACTGTCCTCTTTATTGTCAAAGAAATAAAAAGGAGGGAATATGCGCTTTTGGGGCGAAATGAGACCAAGGAAGCATATAGGCGGCAATGCGCTGGTCATCGCGCTGATCTGCGTATGCATGATCGCAGGGGTGATGGCGGTGGAAAAGCCGGTCCTGCAGGCGCAGGGCGTTGCCGCATTTGCCAACCCGCCATGCTCGGAGGTCGTGCCGGCAAACGTGCTGTTTCATCCCTATTTCAAGCCACAGAACCCGCTGGATAAACAGGTTTTCCTTAATGGTGCGGCCATCGAAAATATGGGTAGCGCAGCCGAGATTAAGAAACTTCTTACGCAAAGCGAAGCCCTGAACCATAAGGGGCATTTCAAGCAGGCGCGCAAAAATGCGCTTGCCGTACTTAAAAAGGTGCCTGCCAATGCCGCAGCGCTCTATATCGTCGGACTGACTTATTACAACGAGAAAGACACGGCGAAAGCGCTGGAATATTTTAAGCAGGCAGGCAAAAGCGACACCACGCTGGCTAATCTTCATTTTTATATGGGCGTAATATACCACGACACCGATAAAGATGATCTGGAAAAGCCATTGAAACAATACGACCTGGAGATACAATATCACCCGCAGAACGCCGACGCGCATATTAACAGGGGGATGATCTACGGGTATATGGGAGATATGGAAAAGGCCTTTGCCGACTGCGCCAAGGCAGTGGAGCTGACCGGGAATGATATAGAGAACCTTCTAGTTGCCGCTCGCTTCAGCGAACAACTTCAGGTCCAGGTCGAGCAGGGGAAAAAATTACTGGCCAGGGCGTTGGAATTATATCCACGTTCATGGCGGGCGTGGGAGATCAAGGCGGGATTTGTCTACCACGACAACGATTACAAAAGCGCCGAGCGCGATTATCTGTATTCCTTCAGCTTATATAAAAGGCCGACCACGCTCTACGAGCTCTGCTGGACCTACATTCAAATGGGGGATATTCAGCGCGCCAAGCAAATCTATGATCAGGCCGTCAGACTGAAGGCGGACGATGATTCCTGTTACAGGAAAAAAGCCCAGGAACGGCTGATAGAGCACGGTGTTGTATTCGGAGGGAAAGAATAGATGAAAACCACGCGCGCGTTAGTTCTGCTGCTCATAGCAGCGGCATGTCCGGTGCCGTTGCTCCAAAATCCAGCCGCAGAAGCAAAGATCATTGAAAGCAATAAATACACGCTCTATATCCCGGACAACCTTGAGCAAAATAAGAAGTATCCTTTGGTCATTGCCTTTGAGCCTGCCGGAGACGCCAAGACCCAGATAGCGTTGTGGAAGGATCTCGCCGAGAAACACAAGCTTATTGTCGCCGCATCCAAGGAGTTTATGAACGGCATAGACCCTGCCGGATCGTTTTCTACAATGGTCAATTTAATAAAGCAAGATGATCCGGCATGCCCGATCGATAAGAGCAGGGTGATCACTTCGGGGATGTCGGGAGGGGGGATGGCCGCGCACATGTTTTCCGCTTCGCACGCCAAATTGACCTGGGCGGTGATCAGCAATTGCGGAACCATACATCCTTATTATTATCGCAACGGGAAACCGTTCTACGGGCGCAATAAACTGGCAGTCTTTCTGGCAAGCAGAACCGACTCCAACTATGGTAAAATGAAAGAAGATAAGCAGTTTCTGGAGGAGCTGGGCTGGAAAACGAAATGGATAGAATTCGAGGGAGGCCACATGGTAGCCCCCAAGGAAAGCTACGAAAGAGCGGTCACTTGGCTGGAATCGCAGGGTAATGGGTTGCCGAAGGTAGAAAAATAGAAACATCCCCTTTATTACAGGAATAAAACGCCTTGACAAGCATATAGTTATGTGTTATATTTCCTTTATATAAGTGCCACGCTTTAGGTCATAAAGGAGGACTTTATGCGCAATAGGCTGAACTTATTAATCTCGCTCGTGCTTTTGTCTTTTTTCACCATGGGCCAGGGTTCCACGCCCAAAGACACCACCCCGCCGCAAGTTTCCATCACTAACCCAGCAAGCAACTCCACAGTATCCGGAACAGTCAATATCCAGGCCACTGCCACAGATAATAAAGGTATATCCAAGGTTGAATTCTATATTGATAATGCCCTAAAATCCACTGATAACACATCACCCTACGCCTATTCCTGGGATACTTCAGCTGTTTCAAACGCGGCACACGCCCTCAAAGC
>Ga0209824_10001402_pt1 | contig 13572 bp, 14 predicted proteins | sample VDWuncwatermetaG_FD_184124 | JGI IMG/M metagenome (GOLD analysis project Ga0209824, IMG submission 184124) | Wastewater microbial communities from Netherlands to study Microbial Dark Matter (Phase II) - VDW unchlorinated drinking water (SPAdes)... ... | reverse complement strand
ACAAACCGAATTTAGCGAGATCATCAATCCGGTGTTCCCATACCCAATCAATACCCTCGGAGGCCTCATAACCAAGGTATCCACTATCGAAATACCCGCACAGGAACAGGTTAAACCGAACTCGGTTTCCGTAGGTCCGGCGCAACTGAGCCATCTTGAGGGCTTCCTCCTTCCGCCGCTTGTTCACGTTCGTAAAGTCACCTGCAGATTTAGCCTCGAAAAAAATCGGGAGATCGCGTGCCTTGGCTGACTTGGACATGATAACGGCATCAATGGGAATGTTGACTTGGCTCCCGCTTTCTAAGGTGACCGGAACATTCATTCGGAAACTGAAGGTACTTGCCGGCATTGTATTAAACTTCGTGCCATCGCCTCTGGCAAGCTGCCGATAATTCCGAGCCTCCAGCCAAGACTTGATCGCAGCCAACTGCCGTTTCTCCTGGGCATTACGAATGATCGGATTCGCAACGGATCCACACAGACGGTCCGCTACGATCGTTGCTGCGCGATGTATCTCCATCCGCCTGGCCGGCCGGCTCCGATTAAGCCACACAAATATATCTGGGTCCGCCATGCGCTCGATTATATCTCCAATCTTCCGGAGTTCAGCATCAAGCGCTGTTGCCTTAAGGTGCACTGGTAGTTTCTTTTTGTTCTCCATCCTCTTCACGAGACTGTTTGGCACCCCGGCAAGACCAATGAGCCGATCGACTGCGAGCGGCGGGCACGTGGACATACGGAGAATCGGGAGGACTTCGGGATGCTTGCGAAGCACTAACGGATCAACGTTTGTGAGATTGTTTGTTGCCTTCAACGTCTCCTCTACCGCTTTGGTAGTCTAAACACGCGTCTCTCGAAATGCTTTCGGAGCAAACTTGAGGAACCAGTCGTTGTACATATCAACGGACTGGGCAATGTCTGCTTTCCAAAGATTCGGTTTATCGAGATTAACTGCCATCAATCTTCTCGGTTCACGCCTTCTTCTCTACTAATATTGAGTATGTCGGTTAGTATAGTTCCTGCTTACGTCAGCATAGCACGATCTTTCGTCTCCCGATCCTTATCTTATTGCGATTCCTATACCGTAGCAAGAAAATTTTAACCTTCTACACCAGTCAAACACTAAGGGACCTCAGAATGAGACCGATGTTAATTTTCCAGCATCCCTTCTTTGATAAAGCAGCCTGCTGTATGTTAAAAAGTTGTCATGGCACGTTCTAAGGTAGAGATCGGGCGGCTGATCCAGGGAGCATTAGGCGAGGTCAAGGCGGATCTAGTCATAACAGGCGGAGAGCTAATCAATGTCTATTCCGGAGAGATACTTGAGGGCATCGAGATCGCCGTCTTAGACGGGAGGATATGCTACGTGGGACCGAGCGCGGCGCACACGCGCGGGGAAAAAACCGAGATGCTTGATGCTCGTGGCCTCCATATCTCTCCCGGTTTCATCGACGCCCACACTCACATTGGTCACTTCTGCCGTCCTTACGAGTATCTTCAGGCCTATCTCCCGCATGGGACGACGGCGCTGGTCGCGTCCTGCGATGAGCCGGCGACGGTTTTTGGTTTCAAAGGAGTGAAGCTCTTTCTCGATGAAGTCGAGGCTCATCCGCTTCGCGTCTTCACGGTGATCTCGATGGTCGCCCCTCAGGACCCGTTTCTCTGCAGCACGCAATCCCTTTCCCAAGCTGAAGTCGCCGAGGGGTTGGATGATCCGCGGGTGTTAGGGCTAGGAGAAATCGTTTCTTGGCTGCGCTTGCTTCAAGGAGACCAAGAACTTTTGGAGCGGATCGAGATGGCGTTGCAGCGGGGTAAAATCATCCATGGTCATACCGCAGGAGCCAGGGACCAGAAACTCTGCGCTGTTGCTGCCGCCGGTATCTCCTCCTGTCATGAGCCGATACGCGAAGAGGATGTCCTCGAGAGGCTCCGAACGGGCTATTGGGTGATGCTGCGCGAGGGCTCTTTCCGCCGCGATCTGGAGGCTACGCTCAAGTCCGTTATCAGCCGGCGCTTGAGCACGCAGAGGCTCATTCTGGTGACCGATGGAATGGCGCCAGACGATGTCGCGCGGGATGGACACATGGATTTTGTTGTCCGCCGCGCGATCCAGCTCGGCTTGTCTCCCATGCAAGCGATTCAAGCCGCGACGCTCAATCCGGCGACCTATTCGGGTCTGGAGCAGGAGCTTGGCGGAATCGCTCCTGGACGCTACGCGGACATCGCCTTTCTCGAAGGGCTCAACACCGTGCGGGTTCACTCGACCATGATCGGCGGAGAAGTGCTGGCGAAGGAAGGCAAGTCTCTGGTCACCCCGCGCCCGGTCACATGGCCGGAAGAGACGGTTCGATGCCTGCGCCTCAGCCCGACTATCTCACCCGCGTCGTTTCGTATCCCTTGTCCTGCGCCGCGCGCCAAGATCCGCGTCATGAAGCTGCTCAATCAGAACATCACCGCCGAGACGATCATGGATGTCACGCCACGCAACGGCGCTCTCCATGCCAACCCGTGGGAGGACCTGCTGAAAGTAGCGGTCTTCGAGCGTCATCGGCCGGGCGGAGGAGTCGCTCTTGGCTTTCTCAAGGGTCTCGGCGCGAGCGTTGGCGCCGTCGGCACGACGACGAACCTAGACGAGAATACTTTGTTGATTGCCGGCAGCAATGACGAAGATATGGCCCTTTGCGCCAATCTCCTCATCGCGGCCGGGGGAGGTATGGCTGTGGTGGATCGCGGAGAGGTGCTTGAGAAGATAGATTTTCCAGTGGGAGGTATTTTCTCGCTCGGGCCTTGGCAGGAGATGGGAGAAGGGCTTAGCCGGGTTCATCGTTGTCTCAAAGAGCGAGGCTCGCCATTTCTCAAACCTATTTACGCCCTTTGCTTTCTTACCTTCGTGACTCTTCCCGCGCTCAGGATAACGGCGCGTGGCTTGGTTGCCGTGAAGGAGAGAAGGGTGGTTCCTCTATTGGTGGAGGGGTGAACCGCCTAGCTTGAAGCCCCTTCGGGATTGCCGCCAGCAGCTTCCTGGCGTAGCAGAGGAAAAACTTTTCCTTCCTTTTCTTTTCTCATGGAGCAGTGACCCTCAAGGATCGCTCCATCTCCGATCACCAGACTCTGGGTGACAACATCGCCGATAACGACTCCGGGCGGTTGAATCTCGATCTTTTTATCCGCTTGAATGTTGGCCGTTACCTTTCCACGGATGAGGACCGAGGTGGCGACGATTTTTCCGTTGATGGTTGCGTGTTCGCCGATGGTCACGTTGCCGTGGACCAGGACCTCTCCTTCGATTTCTCCCTCTATCGTCGTTGTCCCTTCGAAAAGCAACTTGCCATTGGCCTTGGTACCGGGACCCAAATAAGCGCCTATCTCAGAGAGCTGGATTGCGGTTGGTTTGCTGGTCTCTGCCATATGCCCCTCCTTTCCGACAAACAGCTAAATTTAAACCAGAAAGGACATTTTGTCCAGAGGGGTTAATACAGGTAATAGACGGTAGACAAAAGGCAGTAGTCACAGAATTTTTACCCTTAAGTGCCTGTTGCCTGAAGTTAAGTTGACAAGGAGATGCTCTTCTGTCAGAAAGTTCCAAGTTAGGAGCGCATCGATGCCTTTTGCGAACCTGAGAGAATGACTCTCTGCTCTGGAAAAAGCCGTAGATCTCCAGCGCGTCAGGGTCGAGGTCGATTGGAACCTCGAAGCGGGGGCTGTTGTGTGGAGGATAGAGACCGAGGGCCCCGTGGTCCTATTCGAAAAATAGATGGAGAGTAATTATGGCAATGCGAGATCTTAGGGATTTTCTAGATATCCTGGAGCGGCACGGGGAGGTCCAGCGTATTCAGGAGGAGGTCGATTGGAACCTTGAGATGGGGGCAGTTACTCGGCGCTGTTACGACCTCGGTGCGCCCGCGGCTCTCTTTGAGAAGGTCAAGGGCTATCCCAAAGGATACCGCGCGCTGGGAGCGCCCTTGGGGCCGAGCAAAACGCCGGGTCATTCGCTTTTTGCGCGCACCGCTTTGGCCTTGGGTCTTGGTCCGGATGCCTCCGTCAAAGAGATCATGGCCTCCTATCTCAAGCGCAAGGAAAAGCCGATCAAGCCGACCATTATTAAGAGCGGCCCTTGCAAAGAGAATATTTTGCAGGGGAAAGAGGTGGATCTGTTGAAGTTTCCCAGCCCCCTGATCCACAGCGGCGACGGCGGCCGCTATATCGGCACCTGGCACACGGTGATCACCAAGGATCCGGATAGTTCATGGGTCAATTGGGGCATGTACCGGCTGATGATCCACGACCGAAATACTCTGGGCTGTCTCTTCCCCATGCAGCAGCACATCGGTCAGATGTATCAGAAATACGAAGCGAAAAATCTGCCGATGCCCGCCGCCGTGGCCATCGGCGCGCAGCCGGTCGTTCCGATAGTGAGCTGTACCATGCTTCCTCCATTTGTGGACGAGGTCGAGATTGCAGGGGCTCTTCAGGGGGAGTCTATTTCTCTGGTGAAGTGCGAGACTGTGGACCTCGAGGTTCCCGCGAGCGCGGAGATCGTATTGGAAGGAGAAGTGCTCCCCCGCGAGCGCAAGATGGAAGGGCCGTTCGGCGAGTATATGGGCTACGAAGCGGGCAAGGCCTCTCCCAAGCCTCTGTTTCGGGTCAACGCCATCACCTACCGCAATGATCCCATCCTGCCCTTCTCCAATATGGGGATGCCGATTCACGAGGGCCAAACCGCGACAGCCCTCATCAAGGGCGCGGAGGTTTACTCGGAGCTGAAAAAGCTGGGACTGCCGGTCAAGGGGGTGTATTATCCTCCCTATGGCGTCGGCCACATGGTTGTTGTCTCCACCGAGACTCCATTTATCAATTTCGCCAAGCGCGTGGCCCATGCGGTTTGGGCGACGAAGCCCGGGCTCTATACCTATTATATTGTTGTCGTCGATGCCGACGTGGATCCGACCAACATGGATGAAGTGCTCCATGCTATCACCACCAAGTGCCACCCGGTGAATGGCATCCACTGCGTCCCCCATACCCCTGGCTTTCCGGTCTTGCTTCCCTTCCTTCCGCCCAAGGAGCGTCTGCTCGGCGACGCGGCGGGCGTGATCTTTGACTGCACCTGGCCCAAGGATTGGCCTGCGGAGACGATTCCGGTGAAGGCGACTCTGGAAAACCTCTGGCCGAGAGAAATCGGCGATAAGGCCATCAAGATGTGGGAGAGGTATGGGTTTAAAAGGGAGTAGTGGACGGGCTAATTTTTAATTCTTAATTTTGAATTTTGAGTTGAAGGCCGGGTTTTTAGCTAGAAATTAAAAATTTACAATTCAAAATTTTTTGAAGTGGTGCGAGGAAGGGGATTTGAACCCCTACGCCATTTCTGGCACTAGCCCCTCAAACTAGCGCGTCTGCCGATTCCGCCATCCTCGCTTTTTGAATAGTTTTTAGTTTTAAGTTCTAAGTTTTTAGTTGATTCTGGTTTCTTCTAACTCAAAACTCAAAATTCACAACTCAAAACTAATTACGGGGTTGCAGGCTTCTCAGGCTGTTGGGTCGGAGGTTGTGGGGTAGCCTGCGGGGCCGGGGCCTGTGGGGTCGTGGCAGCTCCAGGCCGCTGCTGACGGGCAGGCTGTTCTGTCTCAGCTCTGCCTCTGTCAAAGACACTGACCGAGGCTTTTTTTCCTGAGAAGTAGCCCAGAGTCAATGAGGTGATCATAAAGACGATGGCCATGCCGGTGGTCATCCGGGTTAGAAAATTTCCCGCTCCGCTGCTGCCGAAGATAGTGGAGCTGGAGCCGCCGAATACCGCCCCCATGTCCGCCCCTTTGCCGGTTTGCAGAAGCACGACCAGTATCAGGCCGATGCTGACAATGATATGAATGATGGTGATAAAAGTGATCATCGTGACTCCGGAACAAAACTGCGAATAATACTCAGGAAATCTTTTGCCTTGAGACTAGCCCCTCCGACCAGCAGGCCGTTAATCTCTGGCGCGCTGGCGAGTTCTCCAGCGTTCTCCGGCCGGACGCTGCCCCCGTAAAGAATGCGACATCTCATAGCAGCCTGATTCCCCGCTAGATTTCTCAGGAACTCGCGTATCCAGCGGTGCACTTCATTCGCCTGGCTGGGCGTGGCGTTGCGGCCGGTCCCGATGGCCCACACGGGCTCATAGGCAATGTCCAGTTTTTCTATAGCACTTTTCCCTAACCCCTTCAACGCGGCCCTGAGCTGCCTACGGATTACCCGCGCTGTCATTCCCCTTTTTCTCTCCTGCCATGTCTCGCCGACGCAGAGGATAGGTGTGAGACCCGCGTGCAGAGCGGAAAACACTTTTCTGGCCACCGTTACGTCGCTCTCGTTAAAGAGGCGGCGCCGTTCCGAATGGCCGATGATGGCGAAGCCGCAGCCCGCCTCGCGCAGCATCCTTGGACTGATCTCACCCGTAAAAGCGCCTTCCGTCTCCCAGTGAACATCTTGGGCGCCCAGTCGCAGGCTGCTCCCCCTGATGGCCTTGTGGACGGCGCTGAGGGCCGTGAAAGGAGGGGCGAGGACGATCTCGACACCTTCGATCTGTTTCAGCCCCTTGCGGATCTGCCGGGCGAGCATGGCGGCCTCGCTCTCTGTGCCATGCATTTTCCAGTTGCCTACGACTAGAGGGGGTTTCATGACTCATGTCCGTTTCGGGTTTCGCGTTTCGTGTTTCGGGTTTTTACTCGAAACCAGAGACTCTGAACTCGTAACTGCATGGCTACTCCTCGAGTGCCTGGATGCCGGGGAGTTTTTTCCCCTCCAAAAACTCAAGCGTCGCTCCTCCGCCGGTGGAAAGGTGCGTGATCTTGTCCTCAACCCCCGCCTGCATGACTGCCGCCACGGTATCTCCGCCGGCAACGACGCTAATGGCGTTATGTCCGGCCAGGGCTTGAGCGATGGATTTGGTGCCCTGGCTGAATTTTTTCTCCTCGAAAAGTCCCACGGGGCCGTTCCAGAGTATCATCCTCGCCTTGCGGATCTCTTGGCTGAATCGGGTGATTGTCTGCGGACCGATATCCAGCCCCATGTAAGTCGCCGGAATGCCGACGTCGGTGGTGATCGGCTTTTTCTTGATCTCTTCCGCCGCTATGTGGTCGATGGGGAGGAACAGGGGTATGCCGAGACTCTCCGCCTGGCTGATGAGCTCGCGCGCCAAAGGAATCCGTTCCTCTTCGATCAGAGATTTTCCGACGGCGATGCCTTTGGCCTTGAGAAATGTATAGGCCATCCCGCCGCCGATGAGGAGACAGTCCATTTTTGAGATCAGGTTCTTCAGCACGCCGATTTTGTCCGACACCTTGGCCCCGCCCAAGATGGCGACGAAGGGTCTCTCCGGGCTGGAGAGAATCCGTCCGAGATAGTCCAGCTCCTTTTGCAGGAGAAGACCGGCTCCCTTCTCGCGAAAAAACTTCGCCATCCCAAAGATTGACGCGTGAGCTCGATGGGCGGCCCCGAAGGCGTCGTTGACGTAAACGTCAGCCAGAGAAGCCAGTGCTTGGGAGAATGCGGGATCGTTCGCCTCTTCTTCCTTATGAAAGCGCAGGTTCTCGAGCAATATCACTTTATGGCCCGGGTTGCGCGCTAATGCCTCGACCTCAGCGCCGATGCAATCCGGCGCCAGCGAGACAGGGTAGGAAAGCGACTTCTCCAGGTGATCGCGCACCGGCGCGAGGCTCCACTCGGGACCTTTTTTCCCTCCCGGTCGGCCGAGATGCGAAGCAAGGAGAAGGCTTTTAGCTTTTGTTAGAATAAAGCGCAGCGTCGGCAACGTGCTTTCGATGCGATGCGTTTCGGTAATCTTGCCTTTTTTGACCGGGACATTGAAATCGGCCCGAACAAATACTCTTTTGCCGCTGAGATCCAGTTCTTCCAATCTGCAGATCATAGGAATCGTTAGCCCTGAGGCGCGAAGCTGAAGGCCATTCGGATAGCCCATTTGACTAAATACAGGGGTTATAATACTTTTTCAAATGAATAGTTGGAATCTCCGATGCCTTCCTTTTGGTTTCTTCAGCTGTTGGCCCAGACAGGGTTTACATCTGACCAGCAGCAGGGAGTTCTCGATCTGGTCAAAGGGTCCAGCCTCATTGTCCAGGCAGTTCTCTATCTCCTTGTCCTGTTCTCGGTAGTGAGCTGGGGAATTATCTTCTCCAAATACCGTCAGGTGCGAACGGCTAAGAGTGAATCTGCCAGGTTCGTTGAGATTTTTTGGCAAAGCCGCAACCTCGCCTCCATCCATGATGCGAGCCGGGAGTTGAAATCCGGTCCGGTAGCGCAGGTCTTTCGCGCCGGCTACGAAGAGCTGTTGCGGGTTTCCCAAAGTAAAAAGGGGTCCTCGCACGGCGAGAACTTAACCACGGAGCTCGGCGGCGTCGATAACGTGGCCCGGGCCATGAAAAGGGCGACAAGCGTGGAGATTACTAAACTAGAGAAGTTTCTCACTTTCCTAGCTACGACCGCGAGCACGACTCCCTTTATCGGCCTCTTCGGCACGGTCTGGGGGATCATGAACGCCTTCAGGGGCTTGAGTGTCACTCACTCGTCTAGTATCCAGGCGGTCGCTCCGGGCATCGCCGAGGCCTTAATTGCTACCGCGGCAGGTCTGGCTGCGGCGATCCCTGCGCTCGTGGCGTACAATCACTTTGTCCAGAGGATCAAGGTGCTGGCGGTTGATATGGACAATTTTTCGCATGAATTTTTGAATATCGCTGAACGCCATTTTTTAAAATAGGCAGTAGGGAGCCAGTTTTGGGTTCTTAGTTTTGAGTTTTTAGTTAAAGCAGTAACTCAAAATTCAAAACTCAAAATTAAAAACTAAGGAGTATTTATGGCTGTCGACTCTTCATCCCAGCGAGACGGAACGACGATCTCCCAGATCAATGTGACTCCATTAGTGGACGTGATGCTGGTGCTCCTGGTGATTTTCATGGTGACGGCCCCCATCATTCAGCAGGGGGTGCAAGTGAACCTGCCGCAGGCGAAGGCCGGCGCCATCCCCGGGAGAGAAGAGCAATTGGTGGTAACGATCGCCCGGAATGGAAAAATCTTCCTTAATGACAACCAGATGCCGCTCGCTGAGTTGGGGCAGAAGCTGCGCGCCATTCACCAGCTCCGGCAGGATAAGGAGGTCTATCTCCGGGCGGACCAGGATGTCCGGTACGGTATCGTGATGAAGACGATTGCGGAAATCAAACAAGCGGGAATCGAAAAACTGGGAATGGTGACGCGCCCGCTCTCACAAGAGGGTTAAATGGCGGATATCCGCTCGACTCCGATGAGGATACTAAAGGGCCGGTCGCTTCCTCCGCTGGCGGAGGATGGCGGAAGGTTTTGGCGGTGGGTTGCTTTCTCCGGGGCGCTCCATCTTTTGTTCATCTGGGGTCTGTTTGTGATGCCCCATATCCCCTCTCGGAGGGCACCTTCCTACCCGGTGTATACGGTTGAACTGGTAGGCGGCGAAAAGCTGGGTGGCACCAACCTCGGCTCCGTGGTGGCGCCTCCACAAACAAAGAAGGTGAACGAGAAGATAAAAGCCGAGCCTGTGCCTCAGGTCAAGGTAGCCAACAAGGAGAAGGTAAAGCCTGCGGAGAAATCTGCCCAGATGGCCGAAGAGGTGGTTGTCAAGAAATCCAAAAGAGAGGTGAAAAAGGAGACCCAGGCAGAGCAGGCCCTCTCGGGACAGTTGCGGGAAAAACTGATTCAATCAGCCCTGGAGCGGGTCAGAGATCGGGCCGAGAGCGGGAAAAAGAAAGGGCAGGAGGCTGCAATCAACTCCGGTCCCGCCGAAGGCGAAGGGGCTGCCTCGATCGGGTCGGGAGGAAGAGGGGGAGGGATCGTAAAGGGAGTTGACTTCATCATCTATTATAACCAGATGCGCCGTGTGATTCGTGAGCGCTGGACGTGGGTGGGGAAGAGAAGCGATTTGGAAGTAACCGTCCGCTTCGGGATCCAGGAAAGTGGAGAAGTTGTTGGCCTCAAGATCGTTCAGAGCTCTGGAGATCCCTCCTACGACGACTCGGTTTTTCGCGCGATCCGGAGGGCAAGTCCCTTGCCGCCTCCTCCGGAGAGCTACCGTAAGGATTTTATGGACGTGGAACTGACGTTCCGCCCGAAGGATCTAGGTGGTTAGGATGTCGGTTTTCAGGACACTTCTTATCTTCTTTACTCTCTGGTTGTCTTCGCAACCCCTCTATTCCCAGGTGAAGGGGACGATCGTCGGGCCCGGGGCCGAGCGTTATCCCATAGCCGTTTCTCCTCTTAAAAACCTAGGGCAGGGCGAGGATGCGGCTAGGCTTTCGGAAGGGATAGGGATATCATTGTTCGCGATCTGGATCTCTCGGGCTGGTTCCGTGTATTGGACCGGTCCGCATATATAGAGCATCCTCAGAAGAGCGGGATCACCTTGGGAAGTTTCGATTTTAAAGATTGGTCCGTGATCGGTGCTGAGGGGCTGGTCAAAGGAGGTTTCAATCTGCAAGGTGAGGAACTGACGGTGGAGATGCGCCTCTTTGACGTTTTTCAAGGGAAACAGATCGTGGGTAAGAGATATACCGGGAAGACGAAGGATTTTCGCCGTATCGCCCACAAGTTTGCCGACGAAATCATTTTCCAGTTCACCGGCGTCCAGGGCGTCTTCAATACGAGGATCGCCTATGTCTCTACCGCCGGAGGCCGGTTTAAGCAGATCTACATCGCGCACTTGGATGGGACTGAGAAGGTCCAGGTGACCAAAGACCCCACGATTAACCTGTTTCCTTCTTGGGGCCCGGATGGCCAATCGGTTCTCTACTCCACGTACGGCTATAGGGATCGTTCGCCGGGTCTTTACCTCTTCAATCTTCTTACCGGCAAAGATACGAAGTTGCTTACTGGCGGCGGTTTGAATCTCGCGGGCAAGTGGTCTCCCGATGGAAAATTCGTCGCGATGTCGCTGGAGCGACAAGGAAACGTGAATATCTACCTGCTGGATCAAACGGGAAAGGTCGTGCGCCGCTTGACCGATGATGCGGCGATTGATGTTTCTCCGAGCTGGTCTCCTGACGGAGAGCGCTTGGCCTTTGTATCCAATCGCAGCGGGACTCCCCAGGTCTATGTTTTGGAACTCGCCGACGGGAAGGCGCGGCGCCTTACCTACTCGGGCGGATACAATACTTCTCCGAGCTGGTCTCCTACGGGCGATAAGATTGCCTATACGGGGAGGGTCAATGGCCGCTTTCAGATCTTTACCATCGGAGTCCAAGGCGGGGAGCCGCAGCAACTCACTGTGAACTCCGGGGATAGCGAAGATCCCTCATGGTCTCCTGACGGGAGATTCATCGCGTTCACTTCCAACCGCAGCGGCCGGTACCAGCTCTACATCATGCAGTCGAGCGGGGAAAACCAGCAAAGATTGACAGGTTCCGGGGGAGATGATACAAATCCATCCTGGTCTCCGCGTTTGGAATGAATGCCTTTGCCGACTAATCCAACTAAGAGTTAAGAAAGGAGAGAAAGATGGTTGATCGATTGAGTGCGTCGTTGTATGGGATGATGCTTTTCGCCTTTCTTGCATTAACCGGGTGTCCCCCTCCTGCCACTACTACCTCCCAGCCTGCGGTCTCCGCTCCCGCACCCCAGGCAACCAGCCAACAGTCTTCGGCAGGGCGCGAAACGGCTGCGTCTTCGAGTTTGGAAGCGGCTCGTCGCGGTCAGGCTCCGGCGCCGAGCCCTTTGAAAGACGCCTATTTTGATTTTGACCGCTACGATTTACGGGCAGATGCTCGGGAAGCCCTTAAGACCAACGCCGGCTGGTTGAAGGCGAACGCTTCGGCAAGGGTGGAGATTGAGGGTCATGCCGATGAGCGGGGAACCAACGAATACAACTTAGCGCTGGGCGCGAAGCGGGCGCAGTCAGCCAAAGATTACCTGGCCACCCTGGGGATTTCTAAGGAGCGGTTATCAACCATTAGCTACGGTGAGGAGTTGCCGGTTTGTAAGCAGCATAGTGAGGAATGCTGGCAGAAGAACCGTCGGGCCCATTTTGTGATCATCTCTGCCCGGCCAGCCTCGTAATGCTTTGCCTCATCAGGGCGTATTTCGTCCTCAGGTCTTAGTGGCCCTTTCAGGTCGACCTTTCATGAAGAGCTTTTTATCTGTGCTCCTCGTGTTGGGTGGGGTGGCCCTATGGGCCTGTGCTATCCCCCAACAGATAGAGCTTATCGAACGGGAGCAGAGACGCCTCCGCACGGAGAGCGCCGGCAGCCGTGATGAATTCGATAGTGTCCGGTCCACTTTGGCGGACACCCGCGCCAATCTCCAACAGATGCAGCAGGAACTCGCGGCGTTAAAGGAAAAGGTGGAAGAAGTTCGCTATCAATTGGACCGTCAAATCGGCCAGTCGACCCGCGAGGGAGACCAGAGAATCAAAGAACTGGAAACCCGGATGGCTAGGATCGACGAGGATCTCAAGGCCCAAGGGGCGCTCCTTAAGTCGCGCGAAGAAGATTTGAAGGTTATCCGGGAAACCCTGAAGGCGACTCCGGGAGAAAAGGAGACGGTGGCTTCGGGGGAGGCCGCCACTTCCGGCGACTTTGTCCAAGGGAAGCTGCCGGCGGAATCGGACGCTGTAAAAAAGGATTACGAGGCGGCGTGGAAACTACTGGAGCAAAAAAATTACCGGGCCGCGATCGCCCGATTTAAAGAGTTCATCAAAAAATATCCCCAGAGCGAGTATGCGAACAATGCCCAGTATTGGATTGGAGAAAGCCATTATGCCTTGAGGGAATTTGATCAGGCCATTCTGGAGTTTGATGCGGTCCGGCGTAAATATCCCAAAGGGGACAAAGTACCGGCGGCTCTTCTCAAGCAGGGTTTTGCCTTTGCAGAGTTGGGGGACAAGGTGGATGCCCGTTTGATTCTTCAGGAACTCATCGATCGCTATCCCCAGTCGCAAGAAGCGGCTAAGGCGAAGCAAAAGCTGAAGACCCTGGAATCATGACCACTAGCTTACACTGATTTTCTGCAAAACCGTCCTTGAGCTTTTTAACGACTTTGCACCAGCCATCAGCAGTCAGCGGGTCCATAAGAGCTGAAAGCTGAGTGCCGATAGCTGAAAGCTCCCTCAAAAAAGATGGAGATTTTTCGTCATATAGAGGATCGAAACCTTTCCATTGTCAAACCGGTCCTGACCCTGGGCAGTTTTGATGGTATCCACCTAGGCCACCAACTCCTTCTGCAACGTGTGGTTCAAGATGCCAAGGCCCGCGGTGGCAGCTCGGTCATTCTTACCTTCGAGCCCCATCCGCTCAAGGTCCTGGCGCCTGAGCGCGCCCCGCGCTTGATTCTGGCGCATAAAGACAAGATGCTTCTCCTTCAATCCTTCGGAGTGGACGTGGTGATTATTCAGGCGTTCAATGCGTCCTTTGCCCATGTGGAAGCCGAGGAATTTGTCCAACGTTATTTGGTCGAGCGCCTCAAGGTCCATAAGATGTGGGTGGGAAGAGACTTGCGGTTTGGCAAGGGGCGAAAGGGGAGAGTGGAGGATCTGATTCGATGGGGAGTGGGGGGAGGGTTTGAGGT
>Ga0209824_10001400_pt1 | contig 13579 bp, 14 predicted proteins | sample VDWuncwatermetaG_FD_184124 | JGI IMG/M metagenome (GOLD analysis project Ga0209824, IMG submission 184124) | Wastewater microbial communities from Netherlands to study Microbial Dark Matter (Phase II) - VDW unchlorinated drinking water (SPAdes)... ... | reverse complement strand
AATTTGCGGAGCATGAACTCATGGCGGCAGAGTTGAAGGCAGACATCTATTTCGCTCATCCTTACAGCTCTTGGGAGCGAGGCTTAAACGAGAACAGCAATGGGTTACTACGGCAGTATTTCCCCAAAGGCATGGATTTGACCGCGCTCACGGATAAACAGGTGCAGATGGCGGTAGATCGACTCAACCACCGTCCACGAAAAGTGCTGGGTTTTAGAACACCTCATGAGGTATTCTTCGGCGTGGAAGTTCTTTACACCAAGCAACCGCAAGCGGTTGCACTTCTAAATTGAATCTGCGAAAGCAAAAATGCCGCGAACCTACCGAATACAAGCCATACGCGCTAGAATTGCACCCTCATTTTTTTGTCCTCTACAGAATCAATCATGCGCGTCTCCCAATTTTTCATCAGCACCCAAAAAGAAGCTCCCAACGAAGCCGAACTGCCCAGCCACAAATTGATGGTGCGCGCGGGCTACATCAAAAAACTATCCAGCGGCTTGTACACTTGGATGCCATTGGGTTTGCGTGCTTTGCGCAAAATAGAAGCCATCGTGCGCGAGGAAATGAACCGTAGCGGCGCGATTGAATTATTGATGCCGGCTGTGCAGCCCGCCGAGCTGTGGCAAGAAACCGGACGCTGGGAAGTGTTCGGTCCGCAAATGTTAAAAATCACCGACCGCCATAATAATTTATTTTGCTTTGGCCCGACGCACGAAGAAGTCATCACCGACATCGCGCGCCGCGAAATCAAAAGTTATCGCCAAATGCCAGTCAACTTTTATCAAATCCAAACCAAATTCCGCGACGAAGTACGCCCCCGTTTTGGCGTGATGCGCGCCCGCGAATTTTTGATGAAAGATGCTTATTCTTTCCATGCCGATTTCGCCAGCTTAGAAAAAACCTATGCCGTCATGTACCAAACATACACGCGTATATTTACCCGTTTAGGCTTGCAATTTCGAGCCGTCGCAGCCGACACAGGCGCGATTGGTGGTAGCGGTTCGCATGAATTTCATGTGTTGGCAGATTCAGGCGAAGACGGCTTAGCGTTCTGCCCCACATCGGACTACGCCGCCAACGTCGAACTGGCGCAAGCCTTGCCACCAAAGGCTTTGCGCGCTGCTGCACTTGAAGCAATGCGCAATGTCGATACACCCAAACAAACCACTTGCGAACAAGTCGCCGAGTTGCTGGGCATCAGTTTGCAACGCACCGTAAAGCTCATCGCACTAGTGGCGAATGAAAAACTGCACATCATGCTGTTGCGCGGCGACCATGCTCTCAACGAAGTAAAAGTGGGCAAACTAGCAGGCATGAATGACTTCCGTTTTGCGCATGAAGATGAGTTGCGTGAATTCTTTAATTGCCCGGCTGGATTCTTAGGACCTGTTGGCATTGACCGCAGCAAAGTGCGCGTGATTGCGGATTACAGCGTTGCTGCAATGAGCGATTTTGTGTGCGGGGCAAACCTGCCAAAATTCCATACCGCTGGCGTGAATTGGGGACGAGATTTGCCCGAAGCCGATTTGGTTGCAGACATCCGCAACGTGGTAGCGGGTGACCCATCACCCGATGGTAAAGGCAGCTTAGAGTTGTGCCGAGGCATCGAGGTCGGACACATTTTTCAGTTACGCACCCAATATGCCAAAGCACTCAAAGCGACTTATTTAGATGCTCAAGGTAAAGCGCAAATTATCGAAATGGGCTGTTACGGCATCGGCGTGTCACGCATCGTTGCGGCGGCGATTGAGCAAAATTTTGACGAACGCGGCATCTGTCTGCCAGCCACCATCGCACCGTTTCAAATCGCCATTGTGCCGATGAATATGGTGAAGAGCGACACGGTGCGCGCGGCCGTCGAACAACTGTATAGCCAGTTACAAGCGGCGGGAATTGAAGTGTTGTTGGATGACCGTGACGAGCGTGCCGGCGTGATGTTTGCTGATATGGAACTGATAGGCATTCCGCATCGCATCGTGGTCGGTGACCGTGGCTTAAAAGACGGCATGGTCGAATATCAAGGTCGTCGCGACAGTACCGCACAAAGTATCGCCTTGAGCGAAATTCTTGCCTTTGTCAGTGCCAAATTATGCGACTAAGCAAAAATTATTTCGTACTACCAGCCGCTCTGCTATTAGGTTTAGCGGGGGTGACACTGGTGTCGAATAGTTTTGCGGGTGCGCAAGTGCAATCGCCGCTCTCCGCCAGCGTGCGCGCGGTGTTGCAACGCAGCGTGTCCGACCAAGCCGCACCGAAGTTAGCGTTTGCCACGCAATACGAAGCCGATGTGTGGTTAAACAAAATGTCGCCGCGTTTGCTCAAGCGTTTTCCTTATGAGCCTGACCGCTTAGACTTTCTCAAGACGGTGCATTACGAAGCCACGCGCGCGGGCTTAGATCCCGAACTGGTATTGGGTTTAATTGAAGTGGAAAGTGGTTTTAAGAAGTACGCGGTATCGAGCGTCGGTGCGCGCGGCTATATGCAAGTGATGCCATTTTGGACAAAAGAAATCGGCACAGACGAACAAAACTTATTTCATATCCGCATCAATTTGCGTTATGGCTGTACGATTTTGCGGCACTATTTAGATATAGAAAAAGGTAATTTATTTCGCGCGTTAGGACGTTACAACGGCAGCTTAGGTCGCCCCGAATACCCTAATCTAGTTAGAGCGGCTTGGCATAGTCATTGGGCAACTCAGCCGCGTAATGTGACTAAATATATCGCAACTTCTAATTAGTTTTTTTGCTGCGCAAAAAACTTTCCACGCTCACTTTAGTCACCTCACCCGCCGCAAAGTCCAACAACTCGCCTTGCTTGCCAAATAAAAAACTGCTCGGCAACACTTCAATTTCCTCTGTTTGTGCGGCGCGGCGCACCTGTTCGGCGATGTCGCGATTACCCATCACCAGCGGATAAGTCATCTGATGCGCCTCTGCAAAATCGGCAACTTTGACAGACGAGCCCGATTGCATCACCACGCCGATGACAACTAAATTTTTGTGCGCTTTTTGCAAAGCATTTAATTCAGGAATTTCACTCAAGCACGGTGAACACCAGGTCGCCCAAAAGTTCACCAGCACATATTTCCCTCGGTAGTCCGCCAAGTGATGCGTCTTCCCCTGCAAATCAGTGAGTGCAAAATCAGCGGCACAAACAGTTAGCGAGGCTAACAGCCCCGCTAACACCCAAAAAAACCGCGCACGAAACACAACTTTAGTGACCATGCTTGTCATCAGCGACCTCTGGTGTGGCGACGTCATTGCCATGCGAACCCGCTTCTGCTGCGTGACTCAAATATAAAGCCAAGGCAATCAGCGCGATGCTAACTCCCAAATAAACCAAATCCAGCGGGGTGGCGATATGCATATTCAGAGCTTCTTCAAACAGCGTCACAATCATAATCATCAAAATCACTTTAGCTAAACGTGATTTCAAATCATCCAAACTGTTAATCACCAAAATTTTGCTGGAAGCTTTATTGCCATGCGCTTGGTCGATGTCGCTAATAAATAGCTCATATAGACCCAATGAAAAAATCAGCATTACCGTAGCTAGCAAATAACCATCGACCACCTCAACAATGTGCGACACCGTACCGTCATGCAAAACTTTTCGAGCCTCGTCTGTCAAGCTGCTATCGGCATAATGCAGCGCGTGCGACAACAAAATAAACACATCCACCGTCGCCATATAAAAAATTGCGAAGCCTGCCAATAAGCTACCAATCACTGCCGCGATAATCACAAAACGACTATTCCACAGCGAGCCTTCAAAAAAATATTCTAAAAATTTCATGGTGTATTTCCTGTGAGTAAAAAAAACGTCGCGCATTAGAACGCAGATTATTTTATCGAGCAAGCGATGCTTTGTTTGAACAGCTGATGCAGCGAAATGCTGCTGCTTTTTTCTAATTGCTTGGCGCAGCCCGCCAGCCAAATTTGCAAAGGATCATGTGCTTGTTCAGCAAATAAACTACTCGCATCGAGGACAAATAATTGCAGCACTTCTGAGGCTTTAATGTGTTGCATATCGCGCACCAGCAGCCAAGCGTTACCTTCTGCTTTGCGCACCATTCCGGCCGCTGCCAACTTGTCCAAAATAAATTCCAGCTCGTCGTAACCTAAATGCAGTGCTTTAGAAATCTCAGGGAAAGTTAGTACGCGTCCTTGCGTAAAGCCTATCTCCATCAACTGTAGCGCGCGCAAGGCATCTAGCAAACGCGCGGTCGAGGTCAAGTGTTTTTGATGCGAACTGCGCCAGTGCGACAACGACGAGGCAACCACTGCACCCAACAAAATGGTCAACCAAGACAGATAAATCCATAGCAAAAAAATCGGCACGCTGGCAAACGCGCCATAGACTAATTTGTAAGTAGGAAAGTGGCTAATGTAATTGGCGAACACGCGGTTCATCGTTTCAAATAACACCGCCGAAAAGACTGCGCCAATGAATGCATGGCTGCGCGGCACATAGCGATTCGGTACTAGCAAAAACAGTAAAGTGAACGCCACGGTGGTGAACAGCAAGGGCAAGATGCGCAAGGCTTCCACGCCAAATACAGGAATATGTTTGGCGTAACCTAAGGTCAGCCCAACCAACCAAGAAGTGAGCGACAGACTCGTACCAATCAGCAAAGGGGCGACGGTCAAAATCGTCCAATACACCACCAGTCGTTTAATCAATGGACGCGGCTGCGAGACGCGCCAAATCACGTTAAACGCCTTGTCGATGGTGAGCATCATTGACATCGCCGTGACCGCCAAAAAAACAATCCCGACGGCGGTTAAACGCGTGGCACTTTCGGCGAACTGCTGCATGTATTGCGTCACCACCAAAGCGGATTTATCGGGCATCAAATTACTCAGCACATCGTTTTTAATCTGCGTCGAAAAATCTTCGAACACATGGAACGCGGCAAGCATGGTGAGCGTAATCGTGATGAGCGGCACGAGCGACAGCAGCGTGGTAAAGGTCAAACTGGCTGCGGCTTGCGAGCAACGGTCTTGCTTAAAGCGTGCGATGACAAAACGCAGCAAAGCAAAAATATCGAGTAAGTTTTTTTTCATAACTGCGCGCCTTCTTTATAATTCCTAGGCTCAAATTCAATAACGCCTATAGAGATTCGCAAATGATAACTGACAAAGAAATTCTCGTGCTGTATTACAGCCAACATGGCGCGACCAAACAAATGGCGCAACTGATTGCACGCGGCATTGCGCAAGTCGATGGTGTACAAGCCCGCTTGCGCACCGTGCCAAAAATCTCCACCACCTGCGAAGCGACGGAAGCTGGCATTCCCGATAGCGGCGCACCGTATGTGGAATTGCGCGACCTCACCGAGTGTATCGGCTTGGCATTGGGCAGTCCGACGCGCTTCGGTAATATGGCTGCGGCGATGAAATACTTTTGGGATGGCACGGGCGGTTTGTGGATGCAACACGCACTAGTCGGCAAACCCGCCGCCGTGTTTACCTCCAGCAGTGCTATGCACGGCGGACAAGAAAGCACGCTGCTGACCATGATGATGCCGCTGCTGCATCACGGCATGATGATCATCGGCATTCCCTATTCCGAACCCGAACTTGCCAGCACGCAAAGCGGCGGCACGCCTTATGGCGCGAGCCATGTAGCGGGATTGACTAGCGACGCGCCGATAAGTGCAGCCGAGAAAAAGTTATGTGTCGCGCTGGGAAAACGGCTGGCGATGACGGCATTAAAACTAGCGGCATAGTCAATCTCAATAACCCGTTCGCCCTGAGCTTGTCGAAGGGTTTAGCAGTAAGTTGTAGTAGAAGGTTTTAGAGGATTGCAAATGAACAACGCCACCGAAGCTAGAAAAATGTTGCGCGCCCATCGCTACGGCGCGCTTTCCACACTGTCGAAAAAATTCGATGGATTCCCCTTTGGCTCGATTACGCCCTACTTGGTCGATCACGATGGCAGCTTTATTATTTTAATTAGCGGTCTGGCGGAACATACCAAAAACATTTTGCACGACCCACGCGTCAGCCTGATTACGCATGACCAGCGCGACGCGCATATCCAAACGCAAGGACGCATTACCTTGCTCGGCAACGCCGTACTGATTGCCGATAAAGACACAATCGGGGCGCGCTATTTGCGCTACTTTCCTGAAGCCGAAACATACTTCGCCATGCACGATTTCGCCTTTTATCGCATCCAACCCATCGCCATTCGTTTTATCGGCGGCTTCGGCAAAATTCATTGGGTGAATATCGAGCAATACCGCATCGCGCCTTACCCGCTTATCGAGCAAGAAGCCGATGTTGTCAGCCACATGAACGCCGACCACGCCGACACCATGCGCGGCTACTGCAAACAGTTTCACCAACGTAACGTGCTAGATGTCGCGATGCTAGGCATAGACTGCGACGGCTTCGATATGCGCGCCGACGGTGAAATTTTGCGCATTGATTTTGCGGAGGCGGTGCTGGATGCGCAACAAGCTAGGAGCGCGCTGGTGGGGTTGGCAAAGGTCAAATAACTTTGCTACGAAACAAAACATCAGGTTTAATTCAGCAGCAAGGTAGGGTGGGGTGGGCAGGTCTTATATGCCCACACGCTAATATGTAAGGTGGGCAGCAAAAGCTGCCCACCTTACCGCTAATTTCGTAATACAATTAAGTGTAATATGGCGATCCTGCCCAGATTACCATTGGATCAGCTCAACCCAATAACGAACGAAGGAGTTTTAAAAATGAACTTGAAGAAAGTAATCATTAGTAGTGTTTTTTACAGCTCAACCTTACTTTGCATAAGTGCTTTTGCTGGAGAGATTAGTGGTGATTACCGTGGCGAAAACGATATAACCCTCAGAGTTATATCTCTAGATGCAACAAATGCAGCCGCTCAAATAATTACAGATGGAAGCTGTTCTGGAGATGTTTCTGGTATCGGTAAAGTTTCAGGGAATACATTTAAGTTTAATGCCTACACCACACTCACTTCAAAATGCACCATCACTGTCAATTTTAAAGACGATGGTTCGTCTGGATACATTACTGAAAAGGGATGTCTAGATTGGCATGGGGCCCAGTGTAGCTTTGAAGGTTACGTGAAAAAGTAGGGAGACCGCTGGGTAGGATGGGCAGGCCTTATATGCCAATGCGATAATGCGCAAGCAGGTGGTCACAAAAACTTGTCCATCCTATAAAAGTGCAATAAAAAACGCGCCTAAGCGCGTTTTTTATTAACTGCAACCCACCCCATTTACAACTGCGGATGCGCGCGTTCGGCTTTGTTGTAGAGCTTGTTCAGCGCGTTCAAATACGCCTTAGCGGAGGCGGTGACGATGTCGGTATCTGCGCCCTGACCGTTGACGATGCGACCGCCTTTGGACAAGCGCACGGTGACTTCGCCTTGCGCATCCGTGCCGCTGGTGATGTTGTTCACCGAATACAGTTGCAACTCGGCACCGCTAGCAACAATTTGCTCGATGGCTTTGAACGTCGCATCGACTGGACCACCACCTTGCGCTTCAGCTTCGTGTTGATTGCTGCCTAAATTTATCACCACTTTCGCTTGTGGCAACATGCCCGTTTCGCAATGCGCGCGGAGCGACACTAAACGGTAATGTTCGCTGACTTTGGTGACGGCTTCCTCACTCACCAAGGCTTGCAAATCTTCATCGAAAATTTCGGTCTTGCGATCCGCCAATTCTTTGAAGCGATTGAACGCGGCAAGAAATTCTTCTTCGGAAGCAAAAGTAATGTGCAACGCCTCGAAACGTTGGCGTAGCGCATTGCGACCAGATAATTTTCCGAGCGTTAATTTATTGGCGTTCCACCCCACCGATTCGGCACTCATAATTTCATAAGTTTCGCGGTGCTTCAACACGCCATCTTGATGGATGCCAGACTCATGCGCAAAGGCGTTTGCGCCGACTATCGCCTTGTTCGGCTGCACCGGATAACCGGTGATGCTCGATACCAATTTTGAAGTCGGCACGATTTGCGTGGTGTCGATGCGGGTGTCCAAATTGAAAATATCGCGGCGGGTTTTAACCGCCATCACGACTTCTTCCAATGAAGCGTTCCCCGCGCGCTCGCCCAAGCCATTGATGGTGCATTCAACTTGACGTGCACCGTTCAAAACCGCTGCCAAAGAGTTTGCCGAAGCCAAACCCAAATCGTTATGGCAATGCGTGGACCAAATTACCTTGTTGGAATTCGGTACGCGAGCAATCAGTTGCTGCATACGCTCGCCCCACGCGAAAGGAATCGAATAACCGACGGTGTCGGGCACGTTCAAAGTTTTTGCGCCCGCTTTGATGACTTCATCAAACACTTGCACCAGAAAATCCATGTCGGAACGCACCGCATCTTCAGCAGAAAATTCTACATCGTCGGTATATTCCAATGCCCATTTCACCGCTTGTACGGCGCGTTCCAACACCTGCTCTTTACTCATGCGCAACTTGTGTTCCATGTGAATGGGACTGGTCGCGATAAAGGTGTGGATGCGTCCCGATTTGGCGGGCTTAATCGCCTCACCCGCACGACGCACATCGTTCTCGCTGGCACGCGCCAAAGAGCAAATGGTGGAATTGCTAATCGCTTCGGCGACGGCCTGCACGGCTAAAAAGTCACCTGGACTGGCGGCAGCAAAGCCCGCTTCAATAACATTCACACCGAGTTTTTCCAGTTGCCTAGCGATGCGCAATTTCATTTCGCGCGTCATCGCCGCACCTGGACTTTGTTCGCCATCGCGCAACGTGGTATCAAAAATAATTAACTGTTGGGTACTCATTTTTTAATGCTTTCTTAATTTAACGGGTGACTACGACGACGCACCAACCACATCACAAAACCTGACAGGGCATAGATTAGAAACAAACTAAACAACACACCTGGCGGATAACTAAACACTAGCAAGAAGCCGAGTGCGACTAAAAAAATCGCCAAGAACGGTACGCTTTTACGCATATTGAAGTCTTTGAAGCTATAGAACGGTAAATTACTCACCATGCTCAAGCCTGCAAAAATCGCAATTACGGTCGCGAAAAATCGCACTTGCTCTCCCGTGTAACCAAGATCCGACATGACCCACACAAAGCCTGCCACCAAAGCAGCAGCGGCAGGGCTAGGCAAGCCTTGGAAATAACGCTTATCAACCACGTCAATGTTGGTATTGAAACGGGCTAAACGCAACGCCGTGGCACAGCAATAAATAAACGCGGCGAACCAGCCCCACTTACCCATGTCTTTCAATGCCCATTCATACACCACCAGCGCGGGGGCAACACCGAACGAAACCATGTCTGACAAACTGTCGTACTCCGCGCCAAATTCACTTTGAGTATGCGTCATGCGTGCCACCCGACCGTCCAAACCATCCAATACCATGGCAATAAAAATTGCCACAGCAGCAATTTCAAATTTGCCATTCATGGCTTGCACAATCGCGTAAAAACCCGCGAACAACGCACCCGTGGTAAATAAATTAGGCAACAAATAAATGCCGCGCTTGCGCAACGTCATCGGCTTGCGTGTATTAAATTCATCCATTGTCTTCACCCGTGGCTTAAAAAATTATTCAGCGTGCTTACAGAAAAATCGCCAGTGCTAGTTAAAGGAAAAACTTTAACTAACAACTAGCGATTTTTAACTACCGACGATCGACTTGTTGCTTAGTTTTTCGATTGATCAACCAGTTTGTTTTTGCTGATCCAAGGCATCATGCCACGCAATTGCGCGCCGACTTTTTCGATTGGATGTTCAGCATTCAAACGACGGCGTGCAGTCATTTCTGGGTAGTTGGTACGACCTTCCAAAATGAATTGTTTGGCGTAATTACCATTTTGGATGTTGGTCAAACATTCTTTCATTGCCGCACGCGCTTGGTCAGCAATGACGCGATGACCAGTTACATATTCGCCGTATTCGGCGTTATTTGAGATTGAGTAATTCATGTTGGCGATACCGCCTTCGTACATCAAATCAACAATCAATTTCAATTCGTGCAGACATTCAAAATACGCCATTTCGGGTGCGTAACCCGCTTCAGTCAAGGTCTCAAAACCTGCCTTCACTAACTCAACCGCACCGCCGCACAACACCGCTTGTTCACCGAACAAATCGGTTTCAGTTTCTTCACGGAAGTTAGTTTCGATTACGCCACCTTTAGTGCCGCCGTTGGCAGCTGCATACGACAACGAGATGTCGCGTGCTTTACCAGAAACGTCTTGATAAACCGCAATCAAGCTCGGCACGCCGCCGCCTTTAAGATATTCAGAACGAACCGTGTGACCAGGTCCTTTCGGCGCAATCATAATCACGTCGATGTCGGCGCGTGGCACAACTTGGTTGTAATGCACGTTGAATCCATGTGCGAACGCCAATGCCGCACCAGCCTTGATGTTCGGTGCGATGTCGTGGTTGTAAACATCAGGAATGTTTTCATCAGGCAACAAAATCATCACAACATCAGCAGCTTTAACAGCTTCAGCCACTTCAGCCACTTTCAAACCTGCTGCTTCAGCTTTTTTCCAAGATGCGCCACTTTTACGCAAACCCACCGTGACATTCACACCTGAATCACGCAAATTTTGCGCGTGGGCATGACCTTGTGAACCGTAACCGACGATGGTTACTTGTTTGCCCTTGATTAAAGATAAGTCTGCGTCTTTGTCGTAATAAACTTTCATGGTGTTCTCTTTCGTTAAAAATTAAAAATAAAATCAGTTACTCGTTTTGTGTCGTGAGCGACGCGTTGCGGTGGTCTACGCTTAGCTCGCGACTAACCGCTCTTCTACAGTTTCAAAATACGATTGCCGCGTCCAATGCCTGACGCGCCAGTACGCACGGTTTCTAAAATCAAATCGTGATCTATGCTTTGTAAAAAGCTATCCAGTTTGGCACGCGTGCCAGTCAACTCAATAGTGTAGGTGTGATCAGAGACATCCAAAATACGCCCGCGAAAAATATCGGCCATACGTTTTAGCTCCTCACGCGCGTCACCCATGGCAAGCACTTTCACCAACATCAATTCGCGTTCTAAATGTTCGCCTTCGCTCAAGTCCATTACGGCGGCAACATCTATCAACTTGTTTAATTGTTTGGTGATTTGCTCGATGACGGCATCCGAACCATGTGTCACGATGGTCATGCGCGACAGCGTTGCATCTTCTGTTGGTGCAACGGTAAGCGACTCAATGTTGTAGCCGCGCGCCGAAAACAAACCCGCCACGCGCGACAATGCACCCGCTTCGTTTTCCATTAACAAAGAAATAATGTGGCGCATTACAAGTCCTCCGACAACACGATTTCAGACAAGCCTTTGCCGCCTGGCACCATGGGAAATACATTTTCTTTAGAGTCGGTTTGGAAGTCCATAAACACTAAATCTTTCTTGCGTGCAAAAGCTTCTTGCAAAGCGGGTTCGACATCAGAGGGCTTTTCAATGCGCATTCCAACATGTCCATACGCTTCGGCCAATTTCACAAAATCAGGCAAGGCATCCATGTACGATTCAGAATAACGGTCGCCGTGGAAGAACTGCTGCCATTGCCGCACCATACCCAAATAGCGATTGTTCAATGACAACACTTTAATGGGCAGATGGAATTGCTTACAGGTGGAAAGCTCCTGAATGTTCATCTGAATACTGCCCTCGCCTGTCACACACGCAACCGTTGCGTCAGGATTTTTAAGCTGCACGCCCATCGCGGCAGGCAAACCAAAGCCCATCGTGCCCAAGCCACCAGAGTTAATCCAACGACGCGGCTGGTCGAATTTGTAGTATTGCGCCGCCCACATTTGATGCTGCCCGACGTCAGAGGTTACAAACGCCTCGCCGTGGGTAATCTTGTACATCGTTTCAATCACATATTGTGGCTTGATAATTTCAGTGGATTTTTTGTAGCGCAAGCCACCGCCTTTAACGCGCCACTCATCAATTTGCTTCCACCAAACAGCTAAACTTTCCGCATCGGGACGCGCTTTGGTATTGCGCAACATAGCGATGAGCTCGGTCAGCACAGGCTTCAAGTCACCCACAATCGGCACATCGACTTTGACGCGTTTGGCGATAGAGGATGGATCGATGTCGATATGAATAATTTTGCGCGGCACTTGCGCAAAGTGTTCAACATTACCAATTACGCGATCATCAAAACGTGCCCCAATCGCAATCAATACATCGCAATTTTGCATCGCCATGTTGGCTTCGTAAGTGCCGTGCATCCCCAGCATACCGACGAATTGTTTGTCAGTCGCAGGGTAACCCCCCAAGCCCATCAAGGTGTTGGTGCAAGGAAAGCCCATCAACTTAACAAACTCGGCCAACTGCGTTGCCGCATCCGACAAAATCACGCCGCCCCCCGTGTACACCATCGGACGCTTGGCGGTCAGCAATAACTGCATCGCCTGTTTAATCTGCGTCACATCCAATTTAGCGACAGGATTGTAGGAACGAATGCTGACGCTCTCAGGATAAACAAACTCAGTTTTTTGATTGGAAATATCTTTAGGAATATCGACTAACACTGGACCTGGACGACCTGACTTGGCCAGATAAAAAGCCTTTTTCATGATCGCGGCGATATCTTTGACATCTTTCACCAAAAAGTTGTGCTTCACGCATGGGCGCGTAATGCCTACCGCATCCACTTCTTGAAACGCGTCTTCACCGATGAAATGACTCGGTACTTGACCGCTAATCACCACCATCGGAATCGAGTCCATATAAGCGGTGGCAATTCCCGTTACCGCATTGGTAATACCAGGACCGGAAGTGACTAAAGCCACACCCACTTTATCCGACGAGCGCGCGTAACCATCGGCGGCATGAATCGCTGCCTGTTCATGACGAACCAAAATATGCTTGACTTTGTCTTGCTGAAAAAGCGCGTCATAGATGTGTAATACCGCACCGCCTGGATAACCGAAAAGGTATTCGACACCCTCTTCTTGCAAACAGCGAATCGCGATTTCTGCGCCTGTTAATTCCATCACCAATACCCTAAATTTTGCTAATAAATGAACCGCGTAAGATAAAGGTTAGCGGCGTTTTGGTCAACCTAATGTCGTGATAAAAGTAATTTTTAGCGTATTCGCATCACTCAAGATGATGCAATTTGCTACCATGCGCGCCTTCTCAAGGGGACAAAACTGAGCAATCCAGCCGAACTAAATGACTTCTTAAGCAGCGTGGAGCGGCGCGCTTACAAGCAAGCCTGCTATGCCGTGCAAGACGCACACAGTGCCCTCGACATCGTACAGGATGCCATGTCGAAGCTCGCCGAAAAATATGGCGACAAACCCGTCGAAGAATTTCCCATGCTGTTCCAACGTATTTTGCAAAACACCATACGCGACTACTACAGACGGCAAAAAGTACGCAACGCATGGACGACACTATTTTCGGGCTTGCAATCCAAACAACTGGATGAGGAGTTTGACCCTTTAGATACGCTAACAGATGAAGATAATCAAAGTGCGCCAACTAAACCCGATGCCGCGCTGAATCAACAACAAACGCTTCAAGCAATAGAACGCGCATTAGAAACCCTCCCCTTGCGTCAACGAGAAGCCTTCTTGCTGCGTTACTGGGA
>Ga0209824_10001391_pt1 | contig 13647 bp, 15 predicted proteins | sample VDWuncwatermetaG_FD_184124 | JGI IMG/M metagenome (GOLD analysis project Ga0209824, IMG submission 184124) | Wastewater microbial communities from Netherlands to study Microbial Dark Matter (Phase II) - VDW unchlorinated drinking water (SPAdes)... ... | reverse complement strand
TCTGATCGGCAGCGAAAAAGGGCTCACAGGCAACCTCGAAGCCCAGAGAGATTCGCTCGTTCGACAACTCCAACGGTATCAGGAGTCGAAGGGCTACCCGATCACCGTAGTTTTCGACGGTTGGCGTTCGGGGTGGCGTCATGAGGTGGAAGAGAGAAGCGGTGGAATTACCATCATATTTTCTCAACTGGGAGAGAAGGCAGACAGCGTCATCCAAAGACTGGCGCGGGAAATGGGCAGCGGATGCGTTGTGGTGACCTCGGACCGGGAGGTGCGTAGCGCGGCGGAAGCGAGCGGGGCGGTGGCTATCTATGCAGGGGAGTTCAGCGCCAAACTCAGAGATCTCGAATTAAAAGGCACGGGGTTCCAGGGTTTAAGGGATCAAGGGTTAGAAGAGTTTGTGGATGAAGGGATGAAGGGTTTAAGGGATAAAGAGAAAAGGGGGAATCCGAGAAGGCTGTCGAAGAGGGAAAGAAAAAGGAGAGGGAAACTGAAGAAATTATAGCCGTGGTTGTGGTTCGCGCTCGCTTGCAGGCCAAATTCTTCTTGACATCGTACTCTCAGAGCTATAGAAGCGCCTCTTATGGCTAGTCTGAAAGATCGTATCATTCGAGCGGCGAAGCTCGACGCCAATCTCTACGAAGAAGTCGAGGCTGACAAGGAGGCCTCCGGCCAGGCGATGGCTGTGGTGATCCTCTCCAGCGTCGCCGCCGGAATTGGCACTTCCCTCCACGGAGAGGTAGGAGGGGTTGTTCTCGGGGTCGTGGCTACGCTGATCGGCTGGTACGTGTGGGCCTATATCACTTACATCATCGGCACGAAATTTCTCCCCGAACCTCAGACCGAGGCGGATCTCGGCCAGCTCCTACGCACCACCGGCTTTTCCAGTTCTCCGGGCCTGATCCGTGTATTGGGCATCGTTCCGGGGCTTACCGGGATTATCTTCTCAGTGGCCTCCGTCTGGATGCTGGTGACGATGGTGATCGCGGTAAAGCAGGCGCTAGACTATACCAGCACCTTTCGTGCTGTCGGTGTTTGCTTAATCGGCTGGGTTGTCCAGGCGCTCATCATCGTTTTGCTTTTCTACATGCTCGGCGAGCCCACCATGGGTGTTGAGGTTTGATTCCACTCCGAGACGATAATCCAACGGTCCTCTGGCCGATCGTTACCGTTACCTTCACCATCGCCAATACAGCGGTTTTCTTCTACGAACTCTCTCTTGAGCCGAAGCTCCTCGATGCGCTTATCTATCAGTTGGGTTTAGTACCAGTCTCTCTTTTGCAGGCGCATATCCCCGGCACCGGCGGCTACTTTACCGCATTGACCTCGATGTTTTTGCACGGCGGATGGATGCACATCATAGGCAACATGCTTTACCTCTGGATCTTCGGCAACAACGTCGAAGACAGCATGGGGCACCTACGCTTCATCGTTTTTTATCTGCTTACAGGCCTGGCGGCCGCTGCTGCCCATCTCGCGTTCAACCCCGCTTCAGCGGTGCCGACGATCGGCGCCTCAGGGGCTGTCTCGGGAGTGCTGGGCGCCTACCTTGTGCTTTTTCCCCATGCCCGTGTAAAAACGTTGATCTTCCTGATTGGTCCCTTCTTTCGCATCGTTTACCTTCCTGCCTGGGTCTTGCTGATCTTTTGGATCGGGCTTCAGCTTCTGAGCCAGGCTGCGAGTCCTATGGACCCCGCGGCTGGAGGCGTTGCCTACGCTGCCCATATCGGCGGCTTTGTGGCAGGCTTTGTGCTGATTCCCCTGTTTCGAAAATACCGGCGCAGAACCCATTTTAAGTACTACTAGAGGATCGAAAGAACCTCTTGCAATCCCTTAACCTTATCTGATAGGGGGGAAGTCAGCTGGTTTACCGAGGCTTAGGGATAAGCCTGTTGCCACAGATCTCATACCTGAGAGGAGAGACGGCTATGGCCCTGCATCTTTTGAAAATCCTTTCTAGGTCCCCGGAGAGCTCTCAAAAGCTTGGCGATTCACGGTCAAGAGGCGATCAACTGTAATAAATCAGTTGAATATTACTGTTTTTAGAAAGGGGGATGGTTATGAATAGGACACTTTTTTATCTGTCGATGTTCGTGCTGGCTGTCTTGGCATCCCTGGTGCCAGAGGCCAATGTCGGAGCCTGGGAGCCTACCAAGCCCATCGAGTTCGTGATTCCCGCCGGCACAGGGGGCGGCGCCGACCAGATGGCGCGTCTGATCGGGTTAATTGCGGAGAAGCATAAGCTCTCCCCTCGCCCTTTGATCCCGGTCAATAAGTCCGGCGGCGCGGGCGCGGAGGGATTCCTCGAGATAAAGGGCAAGAAAGGCGACGCGCACACCATCATCATCACTCTCTCCAACCTCTTCACGACGCCGCTCGCTACCGGCGTTCCGTTTAACTGGAGGGACTTCACGCCGATCGCGCGGCTGGCGCTCGACCAGTTCATTCTCTGGGTGAACGCCGAGACGCCTTACAAGACCGCCAAGGAATATGTCGCCGCAGTAAAGGAAAAACCCGGTAAGTTCATTATGGGCGGAACCGGCTCGGCCCAGGAGGACCAGATCCTTACGATCATGCTCGAGCAAGCGCTCGGCCTGAAGTTCAATTACCTGCCGCTCAAAGGGGGCGGCGAGGTGTGTAACAATCTTGTCGGCAAACATGTGGACTCCACGGTCAACAATCCGATCGAGTGCGCGAGCAATTGGAAGGCCGGGCGCGTCCGGCCGCTCGCCGTCTTCGACACGGCCCGAATTCCCGTGACCGATTGGAAGGGCATTCCAACGGTCAAGGAAGCTCTCGGCGTTGACGTTCACTATCTGATGCTGCGCGGCATCTTCGGCGCTCCCGAGATGCCCAAGGAGGCCGTCGAGTGGTACATCGGCTTCCTCAAGAAAATCTACGAAACTCCCGATTTCAAGAAATATCTGGAAGAGGGGGCGCTCAAGCCGGAATTCGCCACGGGCGAAGTGTACGTCAAATGGGTGGAGGAGAACGAGAAGCTCCACCGCGAGCTGATGGCGAAGGGCGGTCTTCTCAAGCAATAGCATGCGCACCGCGGATCTCGTCACGGCATCTGTGTTAATGCTCCTGGGCGGCGTCGTCCTCTTCGACACCCTCCGCATCGGTATCGGATGGGGCACAAACGGCCCGAAAAGCGGATTCTTTCCGTTCTGGCTGGCGGTAATCATGATCGCGGCTTGTGGGCTGATCATCGTCCAAACCCTCTGGCGAGGGTCCCGTGAATTATTTGTCAAGCCCGGGCAGATCGGCCCGGTGCTCAAAGTGTTTTGGCCCGCGGCCGCCATGGTGATACTGACGCACTTCATCGGTCTCTATGTGGCGTCGGTCCTCTACGTCGGCTTCTACATGCGGTGGGTCGGGCGCCACTCGTGGTTTTCGGTAGTCGCGCTTTCGATTGCAATCCCTCTGAGCGCGTTTTGGGTCTTTGAATTGTGGTTCTTGGTGCCGATGCCGAAGGGCCCCCTGGAAGCATGGTTGGGGTACTAGCAGATGGGAATCGAGAACCTCATTCACGGATTTCAGATAGCGATCACCCCTTACAACCTCTGGGTGGCGATCATCGGGATCGTGCTCGGCACCATTATCGGTGTCCTGCCCGGCCTTGGGGGAGCCAACGGCGTCGCGCTTCTGCTGCCCCTTACCTTCAGGATGCCTCCGACATCGGCGATCATCCTCCTGACCAGCGTGTATTGGGGGGCGCTCTTTGGCGGCGCGATTACCTCTATTCTCTTCAACATTCCCGGCGAGCCCTGGTCGGTGGCGACAACATTCGACGGCTACCCGCTGGCCAGACAAGGGAAGAGCGGCCAGGCGCTGACCGGCGCATTCACCTCTTCATTCATCGGCGCTTTGGTCTCAACGGTGCTCATCACCTTCTTTGCGCCTTTGCTTGCCGACCTAGCGCTCAAATTCGGTCCACCCGAGATCTTCTCGATCCAGTTCTTGACCTTCTCCGCATTCGTAGGTCTCGGCGGAGGCGACCCGCTCAAGTCGCTTGTCTCAGTCCTGATTGGATTCATTCTTGCGGCGGTCGGTCTGGACATTGTAACCGGCCAGCTGCGCCTGACATTCGGATTCACCCCGCTGATGCAGGGTTTTGATTTCATTGTGGCCGTTATCGGTCTCTTTGGAATAGGTGAGATCATGCTTTCGGTCGAGGAAGGGCTGAGTTTCAAAGGTGTCAGCACAAAGATGAACCTGCGCGTCGTGCTGGACACCTGGAAGATCCTACCGCGTTACTGGCGCACTTTCGTTCGCAGTTGCTTCATCGGATTTTGGATGGGATTCAAACCCGGAGGGGCGACGCCCGCATCGTTCATGAGTTACTCGTTCGCCAAGCGCTTTTCCAAAAATCCTGAAAACTTCGGGAAAGGCGAGCTGGAAGGCGTTGTCGCTCCTGAGACCGCGGCCCATGCCGCAGGTGTGGCGGCGATGCTGCCGATGATCACGCTCGGGATTCCGGGCTCGCCGACCGCGGCGGTCATGCTCGGCGGGCTGATCATCTGGGGGCTGCAACCGGGGCCGCTGCTGTTCAGGGAACAACCGGATTTTGTCTGGGGACTGATCGCCAGCATGTACACCGGTAATTTCATCGGCGTGCTGATGGTTTTGGCCTTCGTCCCGTTTTGGGCCGCCATCCTGCGCGTCCCGTTCGCGATTCTGACGCCGTTGATCATTTTCGTGTGCGCCATAGGATCTTTTGCCGTGCACAGCAACATGATCGATGTCTGGTATATGATGATCTTCGGCGTGGTGGGGTACGTCTTCAAGAAGCTGGACTACCCGCTGGCGCCATTTGTTCTGGCACTGGTCCTGGGCGACATGGCGGAGAACGCGCTGCGCCAGAGTCTGATCATGTCTCAGGGGTCGCTGACGATTTTTTTCACGCGGCCGATTGCCGGAGTGATCACGGCGGTAGCCATATTGTTTTTTCTCACGCCTGTAATCACCCCGTGGTGGCGGCGGTTGCGAGGCTTGCCTGAGCACGCTCAGACCGCTGCCCACGACTAAAGCCTCCCGCCGTAGCTAGGCAGTTATTATTTTCGAGTTGACGGAAAGAGTTCAGGCTGGACGAATTGGCGGCTTCCCCCATTGAAAACGCTGGGGTGGATGAATCTGCGATCGTCAAAATTGGGCCGGAAAACTCCCTGACAACCGGCTGGATTGAGGCAGGGATGTTTCCTGATTTGGTGAACCACAGAATTAATCACCACGATAGTGATGTGCTGTGAGTAGTCCTGCACATTTGGCGGGGTAGCCATCTTCTGGGGGGGATCCGGGAGGCTAGCCGCGTCGGGCTCTGGTGGAGCAGGTTGGTCGTTTACAACAGATGGTTGGTCCAAAAATCCCGAGACACTACCTTTCACCTCAAGATCATGGCGGATGATGAGACTAGGGGAGCCCCTCAAAGAATCTGGGATAGACTGCGGGTTATCGGTCAGGTGGATAGTACCGCGAGCGTCAGTCCACTGGAAGACCTCGGCAGACGAGAGAGTAGGAAAGAAGAGGAGAAGCATAAAGAGAAGCATTCCATGCCTGCTCGTTTTCATCATAGGGTTAGACGAAGGAAAACAGATTCTATTCTGCCCTGTCCCCTGCGCTCTGTATCCGGGTGACCACCCCGTTGGTCAAGGTCAGGACAGGGCCATTCTGATAAATCCACTGTTCCTGTTGTCCCATCAGCGGGTTAGCACCGCTTATTTGAACTACTCTGTTCGGTTTGCCTAAGGCTGCCCTAGCTTCGCTCCTGTTCATTCCTAACACAGCCTGTCTTTTCCGTACAGCCTCTTTTACCTGCTCCGGCCACGGCTGGGCGCGTATCCGCGCCTCACGCTTGCTCTCTTCTTGGACTTCTTTAGCCGCCTTGATCTTTTGCCCGCGGTCTGGATCTACGGTAAGGAGAGTCAAGTTGAGTTGCTCCAAGAAGGAATCGACATCGATATAGCCCTCCCTCCCGGCGTCCAACCTTACCTTGTAATAGTAGGCTCTTTGCGTTGACCCTTCCACCATTTCTGTGATCTGGAAAGATTCCTTTGCCTCAGGCAGAAAAGAAGTTGCGGAAGGGGAAGGAGCAGAGAGGAAAAGCGGCCTTTTGCCTTCCTCAACGACGACCCAGTAGGTTTTCCCTACATATTTTCTCAGGGCCTCCAGTTGCTTTTCAGTGAGGCGAGAAGAGGCGAATCCCGTTATCAGGCAAAGGAAGGCCGAAAGAAGAAGGAGCCGCCACCGTAATCTCCCCTGGAACAGAAGCTGCTCACATCTGCTTGCCACTGACAGACTCCAAAGGACGCGACATCAAGATTATGTTATCAGACAACCTACGGGTAGACTAGGGCCATCCTGAAGTTGACTCTGATAGTCGCGGAGGGTACCGTTCTTGAGTGCTGACTCCCAGGGTCACTGACGAGGCGGGAGTTCGATTCATTAACAAAAAGGGGCCATGAAGGCCCCTTTGAGAACTTGGTTGCGGGGCCGGGATTTGAACCCGGGACCTCAAGGTTATGAGCCTTGCGAGCTACCAGACTGCTCCACCCCGCGATAATCGTAACCTTTACTTTTATCTGGCACCATGAGAGAAGTCAAGGAAGGATCGGCGTGTGGCGCGAGAAATAAAAACTCCTCTGCTTACGGTGGATATTATCGTTGAAGTCAACGGGCTGGGAGTGATTCTCATTGAAAGAAAAAATCCACCTCACGGGTGGGCCTTGCCGGGGGGATTCGTGGATTATGGGGAGAACTTGGAGAAAGCGGCTGTCAGGGAGGCAAAAGAGGAAACGTCGCTAGAGGTTAATCTGGTAGAGCAGTTTTACACGTACTCTGATCCCCACCGAGATCCCCGGCATCACACGGTCACCACAGTCTTCATCGGAAGGGCTAGCGGCAATCCCAGAGGCGCCGACGACGCCAAAAGGGCTCAACTCTTTACGGAACACAATCTCCCGTCTCCTATAGTTTTTGATCATGCGCAGATTTTGGCGGACTATTTCCGTTACAAAAAAACCGGCAAGAGGCCAAGTATAAAACTATAAAGCCGGGTCTCAAGTTAATTTCTTGACCGCATTCTCAATCCGATCGCAGCCCTTTTCGATTTCCTCCAATGAGGTCGCGTAGCTGATGCGGATGTTTTCGGTCGAGCCGAAGTCTTCGCCGGGGACGGCGAGGACGCGGGCCTTGTCCAGAAGATATTCTGTAAAGTCGCTAGCAGACGTGAGCTTGATTCTCTTGCTTTTCACCCCGAACAACGAGCTCACATTTGGGAATACGTAAAAGGCCCCTTGGGGATTAAAACAGCGCAGACTAGGTATGCTGTTCAGGCGTTTAACGATCACGTCTCTTCTCTTCTGAAACTCGCGGACCATTTCCTTTACTTCATCTTGCGGTCCGCGGAGGGCTTCCAGAGCTGCCGCCTGAGCGATGGAGGTGGGATTGGAGGTGCTCTGGCTCTGGATCTTGGCAGCGGCAGAAATGATGGGGGCCGGGCCGATTGCATAGCCGATGCGCCATCCGGTCATTGCGTAAGTCTTGGAGACGGAATTAAAGATGATCGTGCGCTCGCGGAGTTTGGGGTTCACGTTGACGATGCTGTCAAAGCGGAAGCCGTCGTAGACGATTTTTTCGTAGATGTCGTCCGAGAGGATGAGGCAGTCATGCCGCTCTAAAACATCCGACAGGCCCATGAGCTGGTCGCGGGAATAGGCCGTGCCCGTCGGGTTGCTTGGACTGTTGAGAACAAAGGCGCGGCTCTTGGGGGTCAGGGCAGCCTGCAATTGTTCGGGAGTGATACGGAAGCCGCTTTCTTCCCGGGTAGGGATGAGCTTCGGTACGCCTCCCGCCAGCAATACCATGTCGGAATAGCTCACCCAATATGGAGAAGGGATGATGACTTCGTCTCCAGGATCGATGATCGCCTGAAAAATGTTATAGAGGGCGTGCTTGCCGCCGCAGCTTACCAGGACCTCGTCCTTGCCGTATCGCAGTCCGAATTCCTTTAGATACTTCTCGGCAACGGCCTCCCGCAATGGCTCTATTCCTCGCACGTCAGTGTACTTGGTCATTCCTTTTTTGAGCGCCTGGACAGCGGCCTCCTTGATCCGCTCGGGCGTGTCAAAGTCAGGCTCGCCGGCGGTGAAATTGACCAGATCGACGCCCTCGGCGCGCATCGTTTGCGCCTTTGCCGCAAGTGCTAGAGTCACTGCTGGTTTGATTACCTTGCTTCGCTCGCTCAGCTTCATAAACCCTACCCGCGTCGCATTGTGCCTTTGAATTTCTGCCGGAGTTTTTTCAAGACATTCCTAGGGACCAAGCTAGAGACATCGCCACCCAGGCTGACCACCTCCTTGACGAGGTGGGAGCTGATGTAGAAGTAGGATTCTCCGGTCATCATGAAGAGGGTTTCGAGTTCCGGTTTGAGTCCACGGTTCATCATCGCCATCTGAAACTCGTATTCAAAGTCGGAAACCGCCCTCAACCCTCGGATGATAACCTTGGCCCCAACTTTCTCAGCGTAATCCACCAGCAGTCCCTCAAAGCTATCGGCCTGCACGCGCTCACCAAGCTCGCGGAAGACCTCCCGAATCATCTCCAGGCGCTCTTTGACGGTGAAGAGGGAGTCGTCCTTGTTGGGGTTGGTAGCGATCGCCACGATCACTCGGTCAAAAACCCACAGTGTGCGCTTGACGAGATCGATGTGCCCGTTGGTGATCGGATCAAAGGAGCCAGGGTACACCGCTATTTTTGTTCGCGCCATTTTTTTATCCTCACATTAGAGAGTTTCGGATGGGCGGTACGTGAAAAAAGAGAGCATGGTAGTGCCGTACCGGCGTTGATCATGAAGGTTGAGACGGCCGTAATTTTCCTCTACGTTTTCTCTTACGCTGTGCTCCACCACTAATATGCCCGCTTCGCGTAGCAGCTCTTCCTGAGCAATGGTCCTCAGGATCTTGCCGATCCAGTCTTTTTGATAGGGCGGATCCAGGAAGATGAGATCGAATTTCTCGCCTCTTCGAGCCAGCAGTCGCGTTGCTTTTGGAGCCGGGGCTATCCAAACCTCAGACTTGCCTGAAAAACCCAGAGTCCGCAAATTCTCACGGATAGCCTTTCCCGCTTCCCGGGAGGCATCGACCAGGACGGCCTCTGCTGCGCCTCGGCTGAGCGCCTCGATAGAAAGATTGCCGGTGCCGGCAAAGAGGTCCAGAACGCGCAGCCCGGAAAGGTCATGGGGGAGGATATTGAACAGCGCCTCCTTGACCCTGCTGGCGGTGGGGCGAAGGTCATGGCCCTTGGGGACTCTCAGACGATGCCCCTTGACTTTGCCGGCAACAACTCTCACGCGTCAATCCGTCATCCGCAGCACAACCTTGCCGAACTGTTTTCCCTCTTCGAGGCGTCGCTGGGCCGCCGCCGCCTCTTTTAACGGGAAGACCTGGTCGATAATAGGCCTGACCCCGGAGACCCGCATGAATCCCAACAGTTGTCGAAATTCCCCTCTGCTGCCCATGGTCGAGCCGAAGATCTTCAGATGGTTCCAAAAGATGCGCCGGAGATCGGTCTGGGGATTGGCGCCCGCGGTCGCCCCGCAGGTGACCAGACGCCCCCCCTTGGCCAAGGCCGCTAGGCTCTTCACCCAACTGTCGCCGCCTACGCAGTCCACTACCACATCCACCCCGCGTTTCCCGGTCAAGGCCCGAACCTCCTTGGCAAAATCGCTCCTGAGATAGTTGATGCCGTGATGCGCTCCCCAGTTCTTCGCCATCTCCAGCTTCTCATCGCTGCTGGAGGTGACAATGATATGCGCCCCCATCTGCTTGGCGAGCTGCAGGGCGGCAGTGGCCACGCCTCCTCCAATCCCCAGGATCACCACGTGCTCCCCTGGTCTCAGCTCCGCGTTCGTGACCAGCATCCGCCAAACTGTGATGAAAACCAAGGGAAAGGCCGCCGCCTCCTCAAAGGATAGCCCACCCGGAATCGGGAAACAATTCGCTGCGGGAACCTTTATATATTCGGCATAGGTGCCTTGCAGTCTTTCTCCCGGCACTCGGAGGTGCAGGCACATGAACTCCCGATCCGAAAAGCAGAACTCGCAGTGACCGCACCCGCTCGGAGGATAGAGACAGACCGTATCTCCTCTCTTTACGTTGTGGACCTCGTCGCCCACCTCGGCCACGATCCCCGCTCCGTCCGCCCCCAGGATGTGCGGCAGCGCGATGTCCATCCCGGTCAATCCTTCGCGGTTCCACAGATCGATGCGGTTCAGGGCCGCGCTCTCGAGCCGGACGATCGCTTCCGTAGGAGACGTAAGGCGAGGCTCTTCGACCTCCTCGTAGCGGAGCTTGTCTATCCCGCCATGCTCATGGATCCGAACAGCCTTCAACGATTCCTCCAAAGAATTTTTCTTCTCTCGTTAGCAAGATATGGGCTGGGTGTCAAAGGGAAAGAGAGCGATGAGCCTGCGGAAAGGGGGAGCGTTGCCTTGACTCCCTGCTGAGGACCTGCAACATTTGGGCCGTATCAGAGATACTTTGTGGTAGAGGGAATGAGAGACATCGGCGTAGTCGGACTCGGCGTTATGGGGTTTGACATTGCCTTCCTTTATGCGATGAGAGGCTACCGGACGATAGCCTACGATGCCTCAGCGGCGGTCATGGCATCCTGCACCGACCGGAGGGAAAAAATCATTGAGAGACTGAAGAGGAGAGGAAAGATTTCCGACAGCGAAATCGAGAACGTGCGGGACAGGCTAAGGGCCTCTCCCGACTTGAAGGGCATGGCAGGTTTGGATTTTGTTACGGAGGCCGTTTCCGAAGTCGCCAAAACCAAGATGTCCGTCTATAAGGCCCTCAGAGAAATCGGATTCGCGGGCATTCTCACAACCAACACGTCCTCGTTTCCACGCCATGCATTGCTCGCAAGCGGGAGTTACGAGCGACAAAAATTTGCCACCACTCATTTCTTCAACCCGGTTCTGTACACACAGATGGTCGAGCTGGTCAAAGGGGACATGGAAGAGATCAGTTTCAACAGCACCCTCTCATTCTTGAAGAGCCTTGGCCGAAATCCCGTGGAGACCAGGGATATCTCCGGCTTCGTTTCGAACAGCATTCTTATGTATTATGCCGTGATGGCTCTCCATCTGCTGCAGCGCGGAGATCGAATCGACGAAATCGACCAAACGGCGAAGCAAATGGGCCTCTTGCCTCCCTTTGTCAGTTTCGATAGCTGGAAGCCCTCTATTGTGGAAGATGTGACCCAAGTGATGTTTCAAATGAGAGGCGACAAGTTTTTGAGATCCTCGAAACTTCTCCCTGTTTTGGCTCAAAGGAATCCCGGCTTCTACATCGAACGAAAACCCAACCCGGAAATCTATCTGTGGGTTGGGGAGCGCCGTCATGCCCCGGGCGAAGCCACTATGAAGTCGGCTTTAAAGGCATCCATCCATGTGGCGGCGGCCAGAATTGTCGAATTGGGAGAGGACCCCGCCAAGGTGGATTTCATTTCCGTCGAAGGATTAAGGATCCCGCAGGGTCCTTTGCGGGAGATGGACCGCATCGGACCTGCGACCGTGCTGGAGGAGCTGCAAAGAATCAGCCGGGAGATGCCGGACAGCGAATTGACCCCGCCGCGGATTCTGACCGCGATGGCAAACGAAGGGCAGACTTTTTATAAGAATAACCAGGCCAATCCCTGGCTGCTCTCTTACTCAAGACGGGAGAGTGCTGATGCTTGCCATTGACGTCCATGTCCATCCGAGCACGCGGGGGCTGGACTCCGACGCCTGCGCCTATTTCAGGAGGGACATGAATGAAGTGCCCAGGACGGAAGAAAAGTTCGCCGAGCTTTTTGCCCGGCATGACGTGAGGGCCTTGCTGATCGGCTGGCACCCCTCCACAGTGAAAGAAGGGACTCGCAACAGCAACGACCATGTTCTCGATCTCGTCACGAGGTATCCGCGTGCCTTCGCGGGAGTTCTCGCCTCGCTTGACGTGGGTAGTGAGAATCTGGATCGGCTCCTGCAGCAGGCCGATGAGCTGTTGAAGAACCCCAAAGTCAAAGGGTTCAAGTTTCATCCTCCCGATCAAGGTTTCTATCCCAACGATAAAAAATATTATAGCCTGTGGGAGATATTGGCATCCGGAGACAAGCCCGTGATGTTCCACGTCGGATTTACCGTCCTGGGGGCCAATAGCGAGGGAGGGCAGGGCATCGGCTTGGACTACGGACGCCCGATTCATCTCGACACCCTGGCGAGAGATTTTCCAAGAATGAAAATCATTGCGGCCCATCCAGGCTGGCCGTGGCAGGAGGAACTCATCGGGGTCATCACTCACAAAAAGAATATATACGTGGATACTTCCGGGTATCTCGCGGAGCAATTGCCGGAGATGTTTCAGGGCGCGATTCGAGGGCGGTTGCAAGACAAGGCCCTATTCGGAACGGATTTTCCGTATGTTGATCTGGCTAAAGCGCTAAGCAGCTTCGACAAGCTGGGTCTTAAGGACGCGGTTAAAGAAAAAATTCTCATTTCCAACGCAAGCAAGCTGTTCGGGCTCTGAGCCAGAGAAGACGGTTCTCAATGAAACGAGTTGCCATGTTTCTACCGGTTTTGTCGGCGGTTTGGATTCTCTATGGCCCATCTCAGCTGGAAGGCGCGGAATTAACCCGGATACGAATCGGATACCCGTCTCCCAGCGCCAGCTTTTCGCCACTTTTTTCGGCTAAAGAAGCGGGGCTTTTCGAAAAACATGGTCTCGCAAGCGAGCTCTTGTACTTGCAAGGGGTGCAAATCACCCAGGTTCATGTCGCCAAGTATGTCGACTTCACGGTCACGGGAGCGCCACTGCCCCTGCGGGCCGCCGTGGAGGGAGCGGACTTGATCCTGGCAGCGAGCTCCATCGACAAGTTCATCTACAAGCTGATTGTGGTGCCCGGCATCACAAATCCCGGGGATCTCAAAGGCAGGACCATCGGGATAACCACTTTCGGCTCGCTCCCGGATGTCGCCATCCGTCTTGTTCTGAAGCAATGGGGGATGAATGCGGACAAGGACGTGAAGCTCGTCCAGGTGGGGAGAATGACCGATATGGTGGTCGCCTTGTCGGGGAAGAAAATCGAGGCGGGCGTCATCTCCGATCCGACCTCCTTTCAGGCGGAAAAACTGGGCATGAAAAGACTTCTGGACATGGCCGATGTGGATGTGGAGTTCGCCAATGTGGCCGTAGCCGTCAGCCGGGCCTATACGAAGTCGCACCGGGACCTGGTCTTGAGGTTTTTGAAAGCCTATGTGGAGGGGACACGACGGTTCATGACGGATAAGGAGTTCGGGATCAAGGCGCTGCGCAAGTACACGGGGACTCAGGATCAGGAGATTCTCAGCAAGACGTACGATCTCTTCGCGTTGAAATACATCAAAAAGAATCCGGCCCTTTCCCTCAAGGGCGTGGAGACTACCCTGGCGATGATTGCGGACAGGAATCCCAAGGCCAAAGGCCGCAGGGCCGAGGAATTTGTCGATACGAGCCTTATGGACGAGTTGGAGAAAACCGGTTTTATAAAATCGGTTTGGCCGTAAGGAACGGACCTGTGACTGTAATGGATAGAAAAAAGCTTCCCTGGCTATTCGGTCGCGTCGGC
>Ga0209824_10001390_pt1 | contig 13650 bp, 14 predicted proteins | sample VDWuncwatermetaG_FD_184124 | JGI IMG/M metagenome (GOLD analysis project Ga0209824, IMG submission 184124) | Wastewater microbial communities from Netherlands to study Microbial Dark Matter (Phase II) - VDW unchlorinated drinking water (SPAdes)... ... | reverse complement strand
TTTGTGTTTATGGGAGAATGTTGGAGGTTCTGCCTGAGGGTGTTAAGAAATGATGCGTAAGCTTGGGGAAAAGACCAAAATGGCCTATAAAAAATTTTGACAGATTTTGACAGAATTAAGGTGATTATGAAAAATAAGGAGGGAAAGGAAGGGATAAAAAAAGACGAGCCAAGATGACTTGACCCGTCGGTATTAGGGGATAAATGATGATTTGCGACGCTGTACTGATTACTGCATAAAACAAATGGCGGAGAGGGTGAGATTCGAACTCACGGCCCCTTGCGAGGCAACGGTTTTCAAGACCGCCGCATTCGACCACTCTGCCACCTCTCCAAAAATTTCGTAGAAATTTTTCAATTATACACATCTTCCCTGCTTAAAGGAATTAAATTTGCATAGTAAACTGCCCGGGAGATATCCGGAAGTTTCAATAATTGGGACAGCTTCCCCAAGCCCACCCCTTTGGGTAATAATTGTCTGGCTAATTCATAACGAGCGGTTGTTCTTCGCTCTAATGCCTTGGGCCACGGTAATAATCGCACATGTAAACTGGGGTTATCGTTAAGAAATCCCAATTTAATACCGAATTCCAAAATATCCCTTATCAGAAGAATAGTCAGGTTGACGATTTTTGCTTTTTGTGTTTTGGCTAAATAAACTTTGTACGATTCCATGATGGCAGGTGTCAGTTGGGCAAGTTGACGGACTTGGGGGGAATTCTCTTCAAGAAAACTGCTAAAATGCTTGATGGTGGCGGTAAATCGCTTGACACTTTTGGGACTATAATAATATTGGCCTCTTGCTTCGACTAGAAAGCGTTCGAAGAAATCCGGTAAATCTATATGGCGGGTCATCGTTAACGCTTCACCACCGGCAATTTTTTCTTCCACCTGCTGCAAAAGTTTTTGAGCTTCCTCTAAATGGGTGCCGGCAACCTGTGAATAAAGCAAGCCACGGGCGTGGAATTCAATATAATAGACACCGTTGATTTTACGGATTTGACCCATTAATAGGTGAAAAAAATGATATAAAGCAAGATTCCGATAACGGCGAGGGATATCAAATAAAAATCGTTAAAATAAAAAAAGTCGCGCACACGTTCCCCGGGAGTGTAACTATGAGAGACGTTTTCAGAAACAACCTGGCCGGTGGAGAGTATATTAGCGACTTCATTGCGTTTAAGACGCAAAAATTGGTCCGCGATCTTGTAGGCCTGTAAATTACCGCCTTCAATCAGATCCATCACCTTTTTCTCGGATACGGCCAGGATCTGCGCTGTTTCACGGACGGTGATGTATTGACTGCTCATGATCTAATCCTGCCTGAGGCGGCCCACTGATCGATCTGGGCCCGTTCAAATTTCCAGTTCTCTCCCTCTTTGAGGGCAGGTATCTTACCTGTCGTGGCCAATTCCAAAATAGCCGGTATTTCAATCTCCAAATATTGCGCTAAATCATCAATGGATAAAACATCTTCTAACATATGGCAACGCCCTTGAAAGACAGCCCCTTCAACAATGTTTAATTTAGGCGTTGAAATGTCTCCGTGCAGCACCGCTGTCGGCATCAATACCAGCATTTTCTTAGCGATGACATTACCTTTAACTTTTCCGGCGACGATGACATTCTCACCAACGATATTTGCCTCCACCTGCGCGGTGGACCCGATGGTCAAAGTGCCGCGGGTGTCGAGCTTACCCGTATAACGGCCGTGGATTTTTAAATTCACCGGATCAGAAAAAGTCAAAGTCCCTTCCATCTGGGCATTGATCTCAATGATCTTTTCTTCAGGTATTTCTTTATGTTCTTTACGGTTAAAGGCCATAGAAACCTCCTGGGTTAAATGTTTACCTTAATATGTTATAACAAAATAGCTTCTCAAGCAATCGATTTACCTACCCCTTTTGGTACCAGGAAACAGGGAATATTGATAAGCTAAGCCCGCGATCATGGCTGCGTTATCCAGACATAAGACCATCGGAGGGAAAAATACATCTACTCCTTGTGCCTTAGCTTGTGCTTGCAAAGACGCGCGCAAGGCGGAATTAGCCGCCACCCCTCCGCCAACCAAAAGTGTGTTGACTTTAAATTTACGACAAGCTTTAAGAGATTTCTCCACCAAAACAGCTACGACGCTTTCCTGAAACGCATAGGCCACTTTTGATACCGAATAATCCGGTTTGCTTTTATTCTTTTGGGTGTAATAAAGCACCGCGGTTTTGGTCCCGCTGAAAGAAAAATCATAAGAACCCGACAGCTTGCTTCGAGGAAATCTGATCTCTTCATTGATTCCGCCAGCCGCCAAACGGTCAATCACAGGGCCGCCGGGATAGCCCAACCCCAAGATACGCGCCACTTTATCAAAAGCCTCACCAGCCGCATCATCGCGTGTCACGCCCAACAATTTAAAATTCTTAAAATCTTTGACATAAAAAAGACTGGAATGCCCGCCGGAAACCACAAGGCCTACTGCCGGCAGGCGTTTTTGAGGACAGGCTTGGGCCCCTTTGGGCAGTTGCAGATAATTAGCGTACAGGTGGGCCTTGATATGGTCAATTTCAATAAGGGGCTTGACCCTGGCGCGGCTTAACCCGCGGGCAAACATAAGCCCCACCAGCAAGGAACCGATCAATCCGGGGGCACGGGTCACGGCGATGGCATCAATATCTTTAAGAGTCATTTGAGACCGGCTTAAGGCTTCACCCACCACCCCCTGAATGAATTCTATCTGACGACGGGAAGCTATTTCCGGGATGATACCGCCAAAACGTTGATGATCTTTGAGACTGGTGGCAATAACATTGGAAAGCACCTTTACACCATCGGAAACAACCGCGGCCGCAGTCTCATCACAGGAAGTTTCAATGCCTAAAATAGTGAGCGAAGGCGAACGTTTCATTTGTTCTTAAGCAGCTCTTTGATGCTGACAATTTGAAAACCTTGGTGTTCAAGCCAGGGGATTTCTTCTTTAAGCACCTGCATGGTCAGGCGCCGGTCATGGCCGATGGCCACGGCATAACCTCTGCGGCGGGCCCTTTGGCCTAAGATCATGATTTGTTTAGTGATCGCTTCTCTGGTATTGATATTATCCAAAAAGACATCCCTCTTGCCAAAAGCCAATCCCATCTCATCGGCTAACCCCGCGCAAACAGAGTTACGCGCTGTCATGCTGTCAACAAAAAACAGCCCTTTTTTCCTTATCTTTTTAAAAATGAGCCTCATTAAGGGCCTGTCCTCAGTGGCTTTTGAGCCCATGTGATTGTTGACCCCTTCAATCGATGGTAATTGGGCCAAATCCTCGTCTACAATTTTGGAAACCAAAGCCGGCTTCATGGTCGTCTTGATAATATAATCCGGCGGATAATAAAAATCATAATTACGCAAGGCCTCCAAAGGCAAATGAAGCATGGCCACCTTATGATAAAGTTTGGCACAATTGGCCACATCCCCGGTATGCCGTAAACCCGGTAATATAGACACCGCCAGGGCTTCCGGTATTTCTTTTAAATATTTACAATTAGCTGTTGTCTGCCCCCAATCATCAATAATGACCGCGATTTTCCCGCCTAAACCTGGGACCCTCTCAATGGGCTGAGGCGCGGGCCGGACAGGTGGGGTGGAAACTTCAACAACCTTGCCGGGCACAGGCGCTTGTTGTTTGTGAGATTCTTTTGGCCTTGAAAAAATAAAAAATAATATAATGCCCGCCGCAAACAAACCGAGCACAATAGCAGCGGCTTTCGTATCATTCTTGGGAGTAACTATTTTTTTTCTTTTGGGCATGCTATTTCTGCTGAAATTTACGGTAAATCTTGATGCCTTTAATAACATTAATGGCGCTTTGCAGCTGAAGGTCAGCTTGATCTTTTTTCAGCAAAATTTTATTTTTATCCCCTTTATGTTCGAGATCGGAAAATATGGTGTCTACATCTTTATTATTTTTTTTACTGATATTTTTCTCATCACTGCCGTCACCTTCTTTGGAAGCATTCTCTTCTATCACTACATCCGGAGTGATCCCGATACGGTTAATGCACACTCCAGACGGGGTAAAATACCGTGCCGTAGTCAAACGTAAACCTGATCCGTCGGGTAACGGTATCACGGATTGCACTGAACCTTTACCAAAAGATTTGACACCGACCAACACCGCTCTTTTATTATCTCTTAAGGCGCCGGCCACGATTTCACTTCCTGAGGCAGAACCTTCATTGATCATCACCGCCATCGGCCAATCCAGAAAGTCCCTGCTGTCGTTTTCGGACTTAGCCATGTAATCTTCGGAAGAATGCCGGCCTTTGGTTGAAACAATCGTCTTGCCCACGGGTAGAAAATCTTCGGCGATCTTGATGGCCACATCCAATAATCCACCGGGATTATTACGCAAATCCAGGATCAAACTGTCCGCACCCTGGGCTTTTAATTTTTCCAAAGCCTGGTGTAATTCGTTGTGGGAATTTTTACGGAATTCGGTCAGGCGCACATAGCCGATATGATCGTCTATAATATGCGGATCTTTAATATCATCCACATGGATAATTTCCCGCGTAATAACAAAATCCTGGACCGAATCATCACTTTCGCGCAGGATGGTAATCGTCACCTTGGTACCAGGCTCCCCCCGTAATTTCTTGACCGCGCCATCCAGGTTCATATCACGGGTGACATCATGACCGATCTTAACGATCCGGTCCCCTGCTTTGATGCCCGCGCGCCAGGCCGGCGAGTCTTCTACCGGGGCAATGACCGTCAATAAATCATCTTTGATGGAAATCTCTATACCAAGGCCGCCGAATTTTCCCTCTGTCTCAGTTTTTAGGTCCTTGTACTCATCAGGATCCATGAATTGGCTGTGCGGATCAAGCGATGAAAGCATGCCTTTAAGCGCTCCGTAGATCAAATCCTTCGGGGTCTTTTCATCCACATAGTCCGCCTGAACGGTCGTCAGCGCGTAACTGAAAAGCTCGACTTGAGAATACAAATCCTTCTTATTTTGGCTTGTCACCTGGGAAATACCGACAGAACAGACCCCCAGCAGAGCCACAAAAGCAAATCCCAACACAAAATTTTTTTTAGACACCTGTTATTCTCTCCTTTATCAGTTCATTTAATTTCTTAGGGTTAGCGCGGCCGCCTGATTTCTTCATGGCCTGCCCCACTAAAAATCCAGCGGCATTGGGTTTACCTGATTTGATCTGCTCGACCACGGCAGGGTTTTGCGCCATCACTTCATCAATGATCGCCAGTAAATTTGAATCATCAGAAACCTGGGCCAGTCCTTTTTCCTTAATAATGACATCGGCACTTTTGCCTTCATCCAACATAAAAGTCAAAACTTCTTTACCAACTAAATTACTTACAACCCCGTCCTCGACTTTTTTTATTAACGCGACCAAATCTTTAGGGAATATTTTTAACTCACCCACGGACGTTTTGCGGTTATTAAGTTCCATTAAGACGGGGCCCGCCAGCCAATTGGCTATCTTTTTAGCCTGAGGATATTCTTTGATTGCTGCCTCAAAAAAATCAGCCATGCCGGCATCAGCCACCAGAATATTAGCATCGTATTCTGACAGGCTGTATTGGCTTAAAAAGCGTAAGAATTTCGCCTGCGGAAGTTCAGGCAATTCGGCACGCACGCCATCAATGATTTTATAATCAACTGTAAAAGGCACCAGATCAGGATCAGGAAAATAACGGTAATCATGGGCCTGCTCTTTGGAACGCATGGTGATGGTCATGGCCTTTTCATCATTCCACAACAAAGTCTCTTGCACGATTTTGCCGCCGGAGGCAATCACCTGTTCATGGCGCCGCAGTTCATATTCTAATGCCATCTTGACCGCGCGGAAAGAATTCATATTTTTTAATTCTGTCTTGGTGCCCAGGGCTGACTGGCCTATGGGGCGTATGGAAACATTGGCATCGCAGCGCAAAGAGCCCTTTTCCATGTCACAATCTGAAATCCCTAAATACTGCAGTGTTAATTTCAAAGTATTTAGATAATCATAAGCTTCCTGAGGCGAGCGCAGGTCCGGTTCAGACACGATCTCGATGAGCGGTGTACCGGTACGGTTGTAATCGACCAGGGAAGAAAAGGCTGAATTATCATGCACTAATTTACCGGCATCCTCCTCGAGATGGGCCCGTTTGATGCCGATGCGCTTTTCCTGGTTGCCACTTTTAATTTTCAAAAACCCATTCTTGGCAACGGGAAAATCAAACTGAGAAATTTGATAGCCCTTAGGCAAGTCCGGGTAAAAATAATTTTTGCGGTCGAATTTGATAAAGGAATTAATTTCCGCGTTAAGCGCCAAGCCTACCTTAATGGCATATAAAAGGGTTTGATTGTTTAATACCGGCAAGGTGCCGGGAAGCCCCAAGCATACCGGGCAGACATTGGTATTAGGCGCACAGCCATACTTGTTGGCACAAGAACAAAAAATCTTGGACTTGGTGTTTAACTGCAAATGGACTTCAAGTCCTATGACGGTTTCAAAGTGCGACATAAACTCTTCACTGTCATCCCCGAATGTTGTAATCGGGGATCCATTACTATAAATTTGGTTTCTTTAAGTGCCATTCTGTATTTTGCTCATAAGTATACGACACACGCAACAACATTTCTTCATCAAAAGCTTTGCCCATCAATTGCAAACCAATGGGCAGGCCGCTTTGGGATAATCCGCAGGGAAAAGAAATCGCCGGAATGCCCGCCAAATTAGCAGGGATCGTATAAATATCCGACAAGTACATGCTCAGAGGATCGCTCACCTTCTCCCCCACTTTAAAAGCCACCGTCGGAGAAGTTGGGGTCATGATCACATCACAGTCCTTGAAAACCTCATCCAGATCATTTTTAATCAAGGTCCGCACTTTTTGGCCGCGCAAATAATAGGCATCATAATAACCGGATGATAAGGCATAGGTGCCAAGCATAATGCGGCGCTTGGCTTCGTCCCCAAAACCCTTGGCACGGGTTTCTTCATACATATCAACCAGGGCGTTTTTACGGACTTTGTTGGGCACAACCCGCAAACCATAACGCACCCCGTCGAAACGCGCTAAATTAGAGCTGGCCTCGGCAGTGGCCACGATATAATAAGCGGCCACGGCATAAGGCGTGTGCGGCAAAGACACTTCTTTGATAACAGCGCCCAGTTTTTTAAGAAGATTAAGCGCATCTTCCACCGAACAGCGGACTTCAGGGGCCAACCCTTCTGCAAATGCTTCTTTGGGAATGCCGATCTTGAGGCCGCGCACATCATTGACTAAAGCTTTGGTATAATCAGGCACGGGCTCATTGACAGAGGTAGAATCACGCTCATCATAGCCGGAAATAATGTTCATCAGTAAAGCGCAATCCCGCACGTCCTTGGTCAAAGGCCCGATTTGATCCAGACTTGAGGCAAAAGCAATAAGACCATAACGCGAAACACGGCCATAGGTCGGCTTTAAGCCCACGATACCGCAAAAAGACGCGGGCTGACGGATAGACCCGCCGGTGTCTGAACCCAGGGCCCACACGGCTTCATCCGCGGCCACTGAGGCGGCAGATCCGCCGCTGGAGCCGCCGGGCACGCATTTCAAATTCCATGGATTAAAGGTCGGACCGTAACAGGATGTTTCGCAGGAAGAACCAAAGGCAAATTCATCCATGTTCACAATCCCCAAAATAGCCCCGCCGCTTTTCTTGATTTTTTCTATGACTCCGGCGTCGTACGGCGGACGAAACCCTTTTAAAATACGCGAAGCACAGGTGATCTCTTCACCCTTGGTACATAAATTATCTTTGATGGCAATGGGTATTTGAAATTCCCCGACATAATCCGGCTGACGGCTTGCCATATGCACATAGGCTTTGACTTTAGGATCAACTGCTTTGACGCGGTTAAAACAAGCCTCATAAGCTTCTTTGACAGAAGCTTTGCCGGATTTGAATAAATCCAATAAAGCGTGAGCGGTCAATGAGTGTAGATTCATTCGATGATGAGAGGCACTTTAAAGACAAGGGCTTCTTGATTTATTAATGATGGCTTTACAACATCGGGGCGCAAAACATTTCCCACAGGCACGGCATGGCTGGTGGGTTTGACATTATCCACGTCGAGCTTTTGCAATTGCTCCACGTATTGGACAATATCTCCCAGGGTTTTGGTGAAGCCTTCCAGCTTATCTTCAGGCATGTCAATGCGCGCTAAAGCAGCGATATATTTTACATCTTCTTTGGAAATAGGCATAATTTTTCCTTCAAATCATCGGGAATGGCGGTGGGTTTAAACTCTCTATTCAAACAAACCAGGGATACCTCGGCCTCAACAATTAACCGCCCGTCTTTTTTATCATGGACGGTCTGGTCAAAAACCAATTGTGAAGCGCCCATTTTCTTTAATTTAGCATCGCAAAGAACTGTGTCGCCATAGCGGGCCGGCGAGCGATAGCTGACATTGCATTGGCGCACCACGTAAACAAAGCCGCGCTTTTTGAAGATCTCTACACTTAAACCCCTCTTCTCCAAAAATTCTGTGCGCGCCTCTTCAAGGTAGCACAAATACTGCCCGTAATAAACAATGCCGCCTGCATCGGTGTCGTGGTAATAAATCCGTTTTTCCATAAAAGAATTATATCACAAGGTGATTAGTAAGGTTGATGTAATTTGACAAAGTTAAATTCTCCGGACGGGCGTTGGGATTGATGTCCAAATTTCTAAGTGACTCTTCTAATTTTTCACGGCCCACCAAACTTTTAAGAGAATTGACTATATTTTTCCGCCGCTGTTGGAAAGCTGTTTGAATTAACTTAAACAAAAATTCTTCATCAGGGGCCAATTTTTCCGGTTGAGGCCTCATCAACAGGCGCAAAAAGCAGGAATCCACCTTAGGGACAGGTTTAAAGCAGGTATTCTTGATTTTAAAAAGCATTTTTATATCCGCGTAATATTGCGCAAAACAGCTTAAAGACCCGTAATCCTTGCCCCCGGCCTTGGCCGTCAAGCGCCCTCCAAACTCTAACTGCACGGTCAAAAAAGCCGCTGAAAATTTCTTTCTATCCTCAATTAATTTCTCGATAATAGGTGTGGAAATATAATAAGGAATATTGCCGATGACCTTGACCCCTGGCGGTAAATGACTCATGTCCCATTTAAGAAAATCGGCGTGGACTACTTCAACTGGATTCCCCCTGCCGCTTTGCTTCGCAAAGCGAAGCTGCAGGGGGAATGACATTTGCAAAGGTCCGATTAAATCACGGTCAGTCTCAACACAGATGAGCCTCTTGACCTTCGGGGCAATTAACCGCGTCAAGACCCCCTGCCCGGGACCGATTTCCACCACCACATCTTCGGATCTAAGATCACAGGCCTGAATAATTTTCTGCTGGATACGGATATCTGTAAGGAAATTTTGGCCTAGATCCTTTTTGGGAAAATGTCCCTGTTTACGACGTTGAAGAAATTGGGCCTTTTGACTTGAATTCATGCTAATTGACAGGCGAGTTTGAGGGCTGAGAGCATGGATGAAGGATCCGCTTTATTTTTTCCGGCTATGTCAAAGGCAGTGCCATGTGCCGGGGATGTCCGCACAAAGGGCAGGCCCGCGGTGAAATTAACAAGTTCTTTCATATACAGACCCTTGAGAGGCGCTAATCCTTGGTCGTGGTACATGGCGATTACGCCGTCATATCTGCCACGTAAAGAGATTGCTTCGTCGCCCCGATTCTTGCTTTCGCAAGAAAGCATCGGGGCTCCTCGCAATGACACAACTTTATTAAATGCAAAAAAGGTGTCTGCAGGTAAAGGACCCTTGGCATTAATGCCCTGTGCTTTAGCTTTACGGATAGCTGGTAAAATACACTTAACATCTTCGGAACCTAAAAGCCCGCCTTCCCCGGCGTGAGGATTAAGCCCAAGTACGGCAATTTTAGGGTCTCTGATTTTAAACTTATCTTTTAATGTTTTAGCCATCAAAGCAATGGAATCAAATACAGCCTTGGGGGTGATCAATGTTGGCACATCTTTTAAAGGCACATGACGGGTCACAATCGTCAAACGTACTTGACGCGCAATAAACATCATATCAAAATTTTTAACCCCAAAAGCTTCAGCCAAATATTCCGTATGCCCCTTAAAATTTTTGTGATAGCGGCTGACGGCTTCTTTAGACAAAGGTGCCGTCACCAACGCATCAGCGGCGCCTCCTTTGATCAAATCAATGGCCTTGTCCAAAAATTTAAGCGACCCTTCACCCGCTGATTTGTACGGCACATCCACCGCTTCCACTGAGGAGTGAATACGTCCTAAAATCTTCTTATCTCCAACGACAATAAAACGGCCCTGAGCAAGGAGAGACTTTTGTGCTAGGGCTTTGCGAACCACCTCCGGGCCTATCCCTCTGGGATCCCCTATAGTAATTACAATGGAAGGGCACGCTGCGAGGGAATTGGGCCTTTTAATTCTTTTATTTGATCTCAACATAAGCTTTCCCGCGCAGCTTATCAACCCACGCCTTGAATTTTGTCTGAAATTGATCATCCAATAATTTACTATAAATCTGGTCTTTGACTTCGGCCAAGGCCTGCTGTTTACCCGGGGAGATCCCAACGGCTTTAAAAACATAAATGCCATTTTCAACTTCAACCGGGTCTGAAACTTCCTCAAGTTTTAAATTAAAAACCACATTTTCTATCGAATCTACCATTTGGCCTTGTTGGACTTCTCCCACAGAAGAGCTGTCCGAATATTTTTGGAAAATTTTATCAAAATCTTCACCTGCCAACATACGCGAACGCGCCTCATCCGCACGGCTGCGTGCCTCCTGCTTGCCGTGCTTGTCAAAAGAAACAAAAATAGACTGTAAATTCACCATCGGTTTACGATTAAACTCGACCCTATGTTTATTATAATAATCGGTAACGTCTTGCGGATTGACAAAGATCTTATCGCGCACTTCCATATCAACCTCATATTTAACTTTCAATTGGTCCGTCAATTTCCGCTGCAGGTCGCTGACCGTCATCCCTTGAGCATTAAGCGCGTTTAAAAAATCATCTTCGTTTGTATAGCCGCCTTTGATCTCCTTCATGCGTTTATCAACAATGTCACCACGGACTTCTATCCCTTTATCGTTGGCCGCGGCCAGGATCAATTTATCTTCGATCAATTTATCCAGGCCTTTTTGCTCATAATCCCCCATGACCTGCTGGATTTCCTCAGGCGATTTATTTTCAACCCTCAGCTGACTGGCGATACTTGATATATATTGACGCAAATCTTTTAAAGTAATGACATCGTCATTGACGATGGCGATAATGCCGTCGGTAGGTAAATCCTTGGCATGGGCCAAAGGGATCAAAAACAAAAGTGCAATGACTAAAAGACTAATGTTTCGCAGGTTGCGGTTCATGTTTTATTCCGGATTCTTTTTTAAGATGTTCAATAGATTCTTTTAACAGACGGCAGTAGAGATCAAAACCAATGCTTGTGATAAAACCATGCTGTTGGGCGCCCAGCAAATTTCCGGCGCCGCGGATCTGTAAATCTTCAAAAGCAATATGGAATCCCGCTCCCAAATCACTGTGTTTTTCAATGGCGCGAAGACGCTGACGGGTAATCTCGGACTGAAACTCGCGCTTTGGCACGATAAAATACGCGTACGCCTGCACATCCAGACGGCCCACCCGGCCGCGCAATTGATGCAAATCCGCTAACCCAAATTGGTCCGCGCGATTGACAATCAGCGTATTTGCCGTGGGCACATCGATGCCGGATTCGATGATTGTCGTGCATACTAAAATATCAATCTCCTGCTTCAAAAATTTTAACATAATTTCTTCCAAAAGGCGACCGCTCATTTGTCCGTGCCCCAGCCCCACGCGCGCCTGAGGCACCCATTTTTTAATGTGTTTGGCAATCGTTTCAATATTATCCACGCGGTTATGCAGAAAAAACACTTGGCCCTTGCGTGCCAGTTCCCTCTCAATAGCCGCTTGAATTATCTTGTCATCAAAGCCAATAATTCGGGTTTTCACGGCCAAACGATTAGTTGGCGGGGTTGAGATCACTGACATATCACGGGCTCCGGAAAGGGCCATATACAAGGTCCGCGGGATAGGCGTTGCTGTCAGCGTCATCACATCCGCCAAAAGGCGAAAATGTTTCAACTTTTCTTTGGACTTGACTCCAAAACGCTGTTCCTCGTCGATAATGACCAGCCCCAGGTCCTTAAAAGAAACGTCCTTGGAAAGCAGGCGGTGCGTGCCGATCACAATGTCAATCTTACCCTCGCTTGTTTCCTTGACTATCATTTTCTGCTCGAAGCCGGTGCGAAAACGCGATAACATCCCCACCTTGACCGGAAAACTTTCCAGGCGTTTGCTGAAATTATAATAATGCTGTTCCGCTAAGATAGTCGTGGGAACTAAAATGGCCACCTGCTTATGGTCCATCACCGCTTTAAAAGCCGCGCGCATGGCCACCTCGGTTTTGCCGTACCCGACATCCCCGCAGATAAGCCGGTCCATCGGCCTTAGGTGTTCCATGTCAGCCTTGACCTCCATGGTAGATTTAAACTGGTCAGGAGTTTCTTTATAAGGAAACCTGGCCTCAAATTCTTTTTGCCATTCATTGTCCTTGGAAAAAGCAAATCCGGCCAACTGCGCGCGCAATGCCTGTGTGCGCAAAAGCTCAGCCGCCAAAAGCCTTAGCTTCTTCTCCACAGCCCGTCGGGTGGCCAGCCATTCCTTGCTTCCCAATTTATGCACCCGGGCCGGGCGTTTGGTAAATGAGACATATTTTTGGACCAGATGAATATCATGTTTAGGAACAAATAGCTTATCTCCATCTTTATATTCAATGACTAAATGTTCTTTTTTCCGGGCGTGAATATCAAATTCTTTAATACCGATAAAACGGCCTATGCCGTGATGGTTATGCACGACATAATCCCCTGTCTGGATATCAACGAAATTATTTAAAGGGACATCAGAGGAAAAAACGGACTTTGAAGAAGTCTTGTAAGGCACAACCAGGACTATCGTGTGCTCATCGATATACTTGGCACTGATAGGATCAAAACCATGGATGGCAAGGACGGTATCGTCATCCAAATCCAGACGCAGCGGGACCTCAAAATTGGCCGGGTAAATATCCAGCACACCCCCGCGCAGGGCAAACTCACCTTCTCTAAAAACTTTCGTCGCCCGGGTATACCCAAAGGCGACGAGAGTTTGAATGACTTGATCAATATTGACCTTCTGGCCAACTAAAAATTCAAGAGACTTGAACATTTACTACCATTTTTTATTGCCATGCCACATTAAAAACAACGGGGACACGATATAAACGGTTGAATAGGTACCAAAAATAAATCCAAGGGCCAAGACCAGGGCAAACGAATTGAGCACCTCCCCGCCGACAAAATACAAGGCGAAAACAGAAAGTAAGGTCACAAACGTGGTTAAAATGGTCCGTCCCAAGGTTTGATTGATGCTGTCATTGATAATATCACTCAAGGATTTTTGACGGGCTGCTTTGGGGACATTTTCACGCACCCGGTCATAAATAATAATACTATCATTGATGGAATAACCGGCCACGGTCATGAGCGCCGTGACCACCAGAAGGTCCACCTGCCGGCCCATCAATACAATCAACCCC
>Ga0209824_10001387_pt1 | contig 13666 bp, 10 predicted proteins | sample VDWuncwatermetaG_FD_184124 | JGI IMG/M metagenome (GOLD analysis project Ga0209824, IMG submission 184124) | Wastewater microbial communities from Netherlands to study Microbial Dark Matter (Phase II) - VDW unchlorinated drinking water (SPAdes)... ... | reverse complement strand
CGGGTATAGGGCCAGATATGACGGCACCTCCGCCTGCCCTGAACCGTTCTGGTTCAGGGCCTGCCATTACTATCTTGCCACCTTCCAGCAGGTAGAAGGTGTTTTTGCCCCAGACAACCTTGTTCCCTGCAAATCCCCAGCACCATACAATGAAGGTAATAAAATCTTCTACTGGGAGGAGGAGGAGATGGGACAAGGTCTTGGTGTCCTTCAGGTAGACCACTTCAATAATAGTGGAGGTAAGCACCCTGGAGAGGAGATGGACAAAGAAGAGGGCCAATCCCCAGGTGGAAAAGTCCGTTATTATCAAAAAGGCTATGGAAAATGGTGTGCCCCGTGTAAAGATGCGCAAGAAATAACCCGATGGCCTGCAACTCCTTATAGTCCTGGCCCAACGGACGTTATGTCTGAGGTATTCCATAAGCCCCGCCTCCTGGAGTATGACGTCCACCAGGTAGTCACAGAGATGGAGTTTATATCCGGCACTGATTATCCTGTTCCCTATCTCGTAGTCATCGGCCAGATAGTCGGCCAGGGCAACAAAACCCCCTATCTCATCCAGCAGCTTGCGTCTCACGGCAATAGTGGCCCCTAGACCAAACTGCATCCCCAGGTAGTTGGCCACCAACACCGAGGGTAAGAAGTCCCCATTGATAAAGAAGGCCTCAATGGCCGAGGCAAAACTGAAACTATCCCGGGTCCTATACAGACACGTGGTGCCCCCAACCTGGTCATCCTCAAAGGGGGCAACCACCCTTTTTAGATAATCGGGTCTCACCCTGGTATCGGCATCGTTGATGACAATCACCCCATATTTTGCCCGTTGATACATATTGTTCAGGTTACTTATCTTGAGGTTGGAGCCTATAATCTTATCGGAGACCACCAGCTCAATATCTTTCTCTGGAAGTTCTTTCTTGAGCCTCTCAACTACGGATACGGCCGGGTCGTCAAGGTTTCTAACGCCAAAGATAACCTGGCAGGCAGGGTAGTCTTGCTGGAGGTGACTCAAGAGATTCTCGTAAAAGCCCTTTTCTATACCATTTAAAGGCTTGAGAACGGTAACGGGAGGCAAGAACCCTGAGCGTAGAGAAGGGGAAGCGAATCCACTGGAGGTCTTTCTACCCTTCCGGAAGAACTTACGGGTACAATAGAGGGATAGAAAGTAATAGAATATAGAGGCTATTACTATCAGGGCGAAGAAGGGCTTTAAAAGAGAGATAAGCATCTTGTTTGCCGGTTGTCGGTGTCAGTTGTCAGTCTGACAACCGAAGTTCGCCGCGGCGAATCCGCCTCAGGTCCGCCAGAGGCAGATCCGCCTACGGCGTGACACGACGTGACCTGATTACCTCTAGTCCTTAATTTTGGGCGTGCAGAATAAAAATGTTGTTGACAATAGCCCTATTAAAAAATTATAGATAGATAGATAGGATGTTAAAGGTGTAATACCTCTAGCTAAGGTTATACCTCCTTTGTTGGGAGTGGCACTGCCACCCTCAAATCTTGGACGGCCAGTTTTATAACTTGAAACGTGCTAATTGTCAAGACATTGTATAAAAAGGAGATACTGTGGACTGGGGAACTCATGTGGTACTTTCTGCTAAGCTTTTAGAGAGTTGCAACCTGGAGAAGGGCACCGCTATATACTCCGTAATCCCTGTTATTGATACGAAGCCGCCTCATTTCCACAGGGTCTATGCCCACATCCTTTCCAATCAGCCTGAATTTCTAGACGTGGCCATGGAACTCTTTGGCTCTAAGGAGGTAAAGGCAAGGGATTTTGATGCCCTGCAGAAAAAGGTAGAAAACAAGCTTAAGGAACTGGGAGAGAAGCTGGCGTCCATACATACAGACGGTCTGGAGGAAAGGCAGAAGGTAGAGAACAAGATATACGCCTATAAGAGGATTACAGAGGAGACGCCCACCTTCCTCCAACATGCAGAGATGGCGAGTCAGATAGTAGGGGATAAGGACGTCAGCCATATAAGCCGCCACAAGATGAGTGCCGCCGTAAGCCTCTTAAGCCATATATATTTTGACCTCTGGAACAACCCGGTACAGGTCTTTCTCCCCGGTTCTTCCTACTGTTCTGCCCACTGGGAGTTCTGGGACAACATTGACTACATGAAATTCCGCTCCAATTTCTACAAACCTGAAAATATCAGTGCCTTCCGCAAGGAGATTGCCCAGGCCCCGGTCTGGGATTGTAAACTCAAACCAGAGGCCATCATAAAGGCCCTCATCATACGTCTTGGAGAACTGAGCGAACCCAGGGTACCTTACGAGATAGTGGACATGAGCATCAGAGACTTTATGCGGTACATGGGTATAAACGCATATCAAAAGGCAGACAAGGAACTAGAGTTCTGCCACGCACTTGAAAAGACTATACGGGAAATCATATACCGCCAATATAAAAGGCCAGCGTAGGGGCACGTTGCAACGTGCCCCTACTACTGAGGAGGGCATTTCAACTTGAAGGCCGAGGAATTCCTGAATCTACTGGCGGCGGCGGGGTATGACTTCTTCACGGGTGTCCCCTGTTCCATCATCGGGGACGTAATACTCTTACTGGAGAAAGACCCCCGAATCCCTTACGTCCCTGCCGTTAGAGAGGACGTGGCCGTGGGGCTTGCGGCCGGGGCCTACCTGGGTGGGAAGACCCCATGCGTACTTATGCAAAATTCCGGCCTGGGCCAATGTCTTAATGCCTTGACCTCTCTGAATCTTATCTATAAAATCCCTAGCCTCTTAATCGTTACCTGGAGGGGTTATCCACCTAAGCCTGCCCTTGAGCGGAGCGAAGGGGCGGACAAGGACGCACCTGAACATCTGGTTATGGGAAAGGCGTGCACAAAGTTAATGGACTGTATAGGACTCCCTTACAGAGAACTCTCCCCCAAAAACGTCGCCAAGTCTATTGAATGGTCCAGAGAGATGACCTCCCAGAGACAGATACCCGTTGCCCTGTTCCTGCCCAGGGGGGTGTTACAGTGAAGACCACTGCCGTATTAAAGACCATTATGGAGACACTAAAAGAAGAATTAGTGGTGGCGGCCAACGGCAGGGTCTCACGGGAGGCCTTTGCCCTTAAGGACAGGCCCCAGAATTTTTACATGATTGGCTCTATGGGCCTGGCCTCTTCCATTGCCCTGGGTCTTGCCCTCACACAACCCCAACGTAAGGTAGTGATACTTGATGGCGACGGCAACGTACTTATGAACCTCGGGGGGCTGCCCCAGATAGGGGAACGCCTGCCACCCAATCTTGTCCACATAGTCATTGATAATGAGACCTACGGCTCCACGGGCAGCCAGGCCACGATATCCAGGAAGATACCACTGGAGAAGATAGCCCTGGCCTCTGGTTATCCTGTGGTAGAAAAGGTTACTGAAGAAAAAGACTTCAAGCTGGCTTTAGAGAGATGCCTTGAGAAAAAAGGCCCCTCTTTTCTCCTGGTAAAGGTAGAGGCAGAGGAAGGGCCCGAAGGGCTCCCAAGGGTCAGCCACAGCCCTGTCGTTATCAGGGATAGATTTATGGAGACTATCCGTAGGGGCGTATTGCAATACGCCCCTACACTCCTGCCCTCGCCTGCTACAGGAGCAACTAATGCAAAAACCTTTTGAGAGGATGGTACTATTAAACCCTGGCCCGGTAGTAGTATCGGAGAAGGTCAGGAAGGCCCTCCTTCGGGGAGACATCTGTCACAGGGAGGAAGAGTTCTCCCGCATCCTTAAGAGGGTAAGGCAGATGCTCCTTGCGGCCTTTACACCTGGAGGGGGGTACACCTCGGCGATACTTACGGGTTCCGGCACTGCCGCCATGGAGGCCGCTATAGCCTCCTCCGTTGGGGAAGGTAAGGCCATCCTGATAATCAACAACGGTGTCTATGGCGAGAGGTTCTCCCGTATGGCCTCCATCTACGGCCACCGCAAGTTTGAGCTCATCTACGACTGGAGGAAGTTACCAGACCCTGCCGACATTGAAAAGGCCCTCAGAGAACACCCGGAGATACAGGTAGTAGCCCTTGTGCACCATGAGACCTCTACGGGCCTGATTAACCCCGTGAGGGAGATTGGCAAGGTAGCCAGGAAATACGGGAAGGTCTTCCTACTGGACTCCATAAGCGGCCTCGGGGGGGAGGAGTTAGACCTGGAAGGATGTAACGTAGACCTCTGCGTCGGCTCGGCCAACAAATGCATACAGGGGCTCCCAGGCCTCTCCTTTGTATTGATTAAAAAGGAAGAGATGGAGAGGTTAAAGAAGATACCCCCCCGTTCCATGTACCTCCATATACCTACACTCTGGGAGAGTCAGGAAAAGGGAACCGTCCCCTTTACCCCGTCTATCCCGATATTTTATGCCCTGGAGGCGGCCCTGGAGGAACTCCTGGAAGAAGGAGTCCAGGGCAGGATTGCCCGCTACAGGAAGGCCGCCGAGATTCTACGTAGTGGCTTCAGAGAGATGGGCCTCAAGCTCTATCTGCCTGAGAAGTTACTATCCAATACCATCACCACCCTTTATCTCCCCACCGGGTTTGACTATCAGACCCTCCATGACGGGTTAAAGGAGAATGGGTTTGTGATTTATGCCGGACAGGAACGCCTCAAGGGAGAAATCTTCAGGGTGGCCAACATGGGGGAACTTACCAGGAAAGACTTGGAAGGCTTCCTGGGCTGTCTAAGGAAGATAACGTCCCGCCCCTCCACCTCAAGTAAGGCCGGGAGGTCTACGGTACACGCCATAATCCTTGCGGCCGGGGTAGGTAAGAGGCTCATGCCCATTACGGGCCAGAGGCCCAAATGCCTGATAGAAATCGGCGGGAAGACCTTGCTGGATAGATACCTGGAATCCCTGAAAGAATCTTCCATCACAGAGGTCACCTTTGTACTGGGCCACCTCAAGGAAATGATACTCCCAAGGCTCAAGGAGGCAGAGAACACGTTCAAGACCCACTACGTCTACAATGAAAATTACACGAGGGGCAGTATCACCTCCCTCTGGGAGGCCAGGGGAAGACTCCAGGGCGACGTCCTCATTATGGACGCCGATGTCCTGTTCCACCCCACCCTTTTAAAAAGACTGCTTGAGTCCCCTAAAAAGAGTTGTTTCCTGCTGGAGGAGGACTTCACGGATACGGGAGAGGAGATGAAGCTCTTCGTCCAGGGGGAGAGGGTAGCGGCCATCTCCAAAAAGAACGTCTTAAAGACACCCCTCGTGGGAGAGGGGGTAGGGTTCCTGAAGCTGGCCGGTGAGCATTGCCCGCAGCTTAGGAATACCCTGGAGGATTTTATTCGGGAAGGAAGGCTGGACGCGGAATATGAGGAGGCCCTGGACAGGCTGTTATCCTGCTGTGAGGTGGGCTACGAACCCGTAGACGGCCTCCCCTGGATAGAGATAGACTTTGAGGAAGACATACAGAGGGCAGAGAGGGATATACTGCCGATGTTAGACGGCAACAAGGCGGTGTCTGTCCCTGCCCCTTCACTTCGTTCAGGGTCAAGGGCAGGCTCAGGTGGACTGAGCGGCAAAAAGGGATTGAAAGGACGCCCATGATAAAGCGGGCCATTGTCCTGGTAACGGCCCTGAGGTGGGCACTGGAAGACAGTGCAGGGTTGCCCCTCTTCAAGCGTGCATTGCTGGCGGCCCAGAAAGGGGGAATAGAGGAGTTTTATATCGTTGCCAGGGAGGCCGCACAACTCCAACCTTTGTTACAGGACACAAGACTCAAGGCCACCTTGCGGTGGATTGAAGGAGGTCTGCCTGAAGAATTTTTTAAACCTGATACCAAGGCCGGCCCTGCCACCTCAACGGGGGTGTTGGTTATCAAAGCAGAATCGGTCTTTGATGCAAAGGTAATAGAAGGGGTACAGAACTGGGGGCTCGGGGAGGCGGCAGCCAGCCTGGCCGTCAGGAAGGGCACGGCAGAGCGCGGTACCTTTGTAAGGCTTGAGGGAGAAAAGGTTACTGGCTTTGGGGAGGAAGAGGCAGATGCCCTGACGGCAGGGATTCTCCTGGTAATGCCAGAGGCACTGAGGGGGATAGACCTTGGCGACCACAGGAACCCCATAACCTTTACGGAACTAATCCGCCATCTGGCCAATAAAGGTACCATAAGGGCGGTTAACGTTACCAAAGAGTTCTGCCAGGAAGTTACCTCTCTAGAGACCCTCAAGGGTGCAAGGAAGGCACTGTATAAACGGTTGGGCCTCCCCGCGGATGGCCTGATGGCCACTTATGCCAACAGAAAACTCTCCAGGCTTCTCACCAGGGTGTTAATAAGACTACCAATTACCCCCAACCAGATAACCCTTTGCAGTCTCCTTATTGGATTGACTGCCTGCTGGTTCTTCTGGCAGGGGGGCTACTGGTACGGCGTCTTTGCCGCATTGATATATCAGGCCTCGGTCATTGTGGATTTGAGTGACGGGGAGGTGGCCAGGCTGAAGTTTATGCAGTCCCGGTTTGGTGCCTGGCTTGATTCTGTCTGCGACAGTATAGTCTTCGCAGGTATATTCCTCGCCATTGCCCTGGCCCTCTCCAGACAAGGACATGCCAACGTCCTCTGGGCAGGCATTGTCTCTACCACTGCCGCCCTCGTATGCCTCAACCTGGATAACTACTTCCTCATGCAAAAGGATACGACGGGGACGCCCAACACGTCAGCCCCTGCTGGGAGTGGTACTGCCATCTTTCTAGGAGCGATGTCCAACGTGGATACCCTCCAGATAATCCTCTTCCTCTTTGTATTTTCCGGGCAGATGCTATGGTTAACCTGGGGCATGGCAGTGGGGTGGGGAGGTTATCTAATGGTCTCTCTTGCTAGACTCTTTCTAGGATGGATATGGAGAAGTCGTGCAGCGGCATAAACCGCCAGGGGACGGTATAGTCCTGAGTGTCTGCCCCCACGACTGCCCGGACACCTGCAGTATCCTATCCCACGTGAAGGGGGGCAGGCTGGTAAAAGTGGAGGGGAACCCTCACCACCCCGTAACCAGGGGTTTTCTCTGTCCAAAGGTAAGGCACTATCCAGAAAGGGTCTATAGCCCGGAACGGGTGTTATATCCTATGAAGAGGGTAGGGCCGAGGGGTTCAGGTCGCTTCCAGAGGATTTCGTGGGGAGAGGCCGTGGAGACCATTGCCTCTCGCTGGAAGGCCATTATCGCCAGGGAGGGTCCAAGGGCCATACTCCCCTATTACGGTTCTGGGACCCTGGGGATGGTGCATGGGAAACTGGCGGGGAAACGGTTCTTTAACCGCCTGGGAACGCTGCAACTTGACCGTACCATATGCACCAAGGCGGGGCGGATTGGCTACCTCTACACCATGGGCACCTCGGAAGGGGCGGACCCAAGGGGCATCCCCTATTCAAGACTCGTCATAGCCTGGGGGACTAACACCTTTTCCACCAACGTACACCAACTACCCTTCCTCAGAGAGGCCAGGAAAAAGGGCGCCCTCTATGCCGTGGTGAACCCGTTTAGGGTAAAAGGGGCAGAGGCGGCGGATTTGTTCCTCCAGCCAAGGCCCGGCAGTGATGCGGCCCTGGCCCTCGGCATGATGCACGTAATAATCAAGGAAGGACTCTTTGACAGGGACTTCGTCTCACATTCCACCTCTGGTTTTGAGGAACTGCAGAGACGGGTAGAGGAATATCCTCTGGAGCGGGTAGAGAAACTCACGGACATAGAGGCCCAAAAGATACGGGAATTTGCCAGGCTCTATGCCGGCAGTAAGCCCTCTTTTATTTATGTGGGTTCAGGCTGTCAGCATCATACTAATGGTGGCATGACCCTGCGGACGCTGTCTTGTCTGCCTGCCCTGGTGGGGACGTGGGGGAGGCCGGGCGGTGGTATCTTCTTCCCTACCAGTACGATATTTCCGGTGGACTGGGACTACCTGGAGGGGGAGGACCTGAGGCCCAACCCGCCTGCCTCATTTAATATGAACAGGCTGGGAGAAATCCTCACGAATGGTAACCCCAGGACTCGTAGTGAGCAAAGCCGAAGCCCTGAGCGTAGCGAAGGGGAATCTATCAGTAGCCTTTACGTATTTAATGCCAATCCTATGGCCGTACTATTTAACCAGAACAGGTTGTTGGCTGGGCTTCTCAGGGAAGACCTCTTCACCGTAGTACATGAATTGTTCTTTACAGATACTGCGTATTATGCCGACATGGTACTGCCGGCCACCACCCAATTTGAGCAGGTAGACCTCCATACCTCCTACTACCACCTCAGCCTCCAGCTCAACCAGCGGGCCATAGAACCCCTTGGGGAATGCAAGTCAAATCTGGAGACCTTCAACCTGTTAGCCGAAGCCATGGGCCTTGAAGACCCCTGTTTTAAGCAAGACAGTTGGGACGTGATTGAGGAGATGCTGTCTGCCAGGCACCCAGCTTTGGAAGGCATAACCCTGGAAAGACTCATTAAAGAAGGTCATGCCCCACTTAACCTTGAGATACCTTACGTGCCTTTTAAGGCTTGTAGTGAGCGAAGCGAATCTGATGGGAGATTTTCCACCCCTTCAGGGAAGATAGAATTTTACTCCAAAAAGATGGAAGCCGAGGGCCTTGACCCATTACCCGCCCACATACCGTTAAAGGAGGGCAGGGAGACTACACCCGGGCTCTACGAAAGGTATCCACTCTATCTCCTCACCCCGTCAGCCCACTCCCTCTTGAATTCCAATTTCGCCAGCGACCCCTGGATGCACGGTAGGGGCACGTTGCAACGTGCCCCTACTATAATTATCAACCCTGAGGAGGCCGCCTCAAGGGGTATAAAGGACGGGGACCTTGTAAGGGTCTTTAACGACAGGGGCAGTTGCCTCCTCTGGGCCTCTGTGGAGGATAGGGTAAGGCCAGGGGTGGTGGTGAGCCTGGGCCAGTGGTGGAGCAGGCAATGCCCGGGGGGCAAGAACGCCAACTATACTACCCCAGACTTCCTTGCAGACATGGGAGGGGGCTCGGCCTTCAACACCAATCTGGTGCAGGTAGAGAAAACCCTGGGTGATGCTTAGAATAATTATCAATAGAGGGTAATAGCAGTTGAAGATTGTGAACATCACAAGCATGATTGTCAGCATTATTGGTTTCTTTGCCACAATTGTTTTCGGAATCATCCCGCTACACGAACGCATGGACCGTATGGAAGAGGCAGTCTTATTAAAGCACTTTACGATTACTTATCCGACCGATAATACAATTGTGGAGTCCTCTGAAGTAATTAATGGCAGGACGCCTTTTCTAACACTGAAACATTACATCTTATCGGCGCCGATGGAGACGAATGACGTCTATGTCCAGGATGGGCCGCTAAAGGTCTCACCGGGGGGGCATTGGGTGGGAGTAGTAAAATTTGACGATGCTGGCGCTAGCAAGAAATTCCTCGTCCAGGTCGTTGCTACTAAGGCCGTATTACCACATGGCCTCTTAACCAAACTACCCGAGGATGCGTTGTATTCTGAGGCAATAACGCTTATCAAAAGGGAATGACCTGTCCACCTTAAAGTAAGAAAGGACTACCACGGATAAAACTCTCATGACAACATTCAAAAAATATGTGCCTCCAAAAGAGGGAGAGCCGATTAGCGTCCAGGGAAACCATCTGAAGGTGCCAGATAATCCCATTATCCCCTACATTGAGGGAGACGGTATAGGACCCGATATAATGACCACGGCCAGGCGGGTGCTGGACAAAGGGGTGGAAAGGGCCTACGGCGGGACGAGGAAGATATGCTGGTATGAGATATTCGCAGGCGCAAAGGCCAAAGAGCGTTTCGGGGAATTGCTACCAGAGGACACCTTTGAGGCCATAAGGCAGTACCGTGTCGCCCTAAAAGGGCCATTGAGCACGCCCACCGGAGGGGGGCACAGGTCACTGAACGTTACACTGCGACAGGTGCTGGACCTCTATGCCTGTGTCAGACCCGTAAGGTACATCAAGGGTGCCCCCAGCCCCGTAAAGTATCCTGAGAAGGTAGATATGGTCATCTTCAGGGAGAACACGGAGGACGTCTATGCCGGCATAGAGTGGCCACAGGGGAGCAAGGAGGCTAAATCCATCATTGACTTCCTCAATAAAGACTATAAGGCCAATATCCCTGCTGATTCTGGTATTGGGATAAAACCCATCTCCATTACCCGCACCAAGAGGCTCATGAGGAAGGCCATAGAGTATGCCATTGCCCAAAAGAGGAGGTCTATTACCATAGTGCACAAGGGTAACATCATGAAGTACACGGAAGGGGCCTTCCGCAATTGGTGTTACGAACTAGCCAGGGAAGAATATGGTCACTGCACCATTACCGAGACCCAACTGACCGAGGAGTACGGAGGCAAACAGCCTGCGGACAAGATAGTGATAAAGGACAAGCTGGCGGACGACATGTTCAGGTTCGCACTGATGAGGCCGGAAGAGTGCGACGTACTGGCCATGCCCAATCTTAACGGCGACTACCTCTCGGACGCCTGTAATGCCCAGGTAGGGGGCATCGGCCTTGCCCCTTCGGCCAACATTGCAGATACCTGTGCCCTCTTTGAAGCGGCCCACGGCTCGGCCCCCAAATACGCCGGGCAGAACAAGGTGAACCCCAGCGCCCTCATCCTCTCCGGGATAATGATGCTGGAGCACATGGACTGGAAGGAGGCCGCAAAAAAAGTCCTTACCGCCCTGGAAAAGACCATCCTCCAGAAGAAGCTCACCTACGACCTCGCCAGACAGGTAGAGGGTGCCACGGAACTATCCACCTCCGCCTTCGGCGAAGAGGTTATCAGGAATATGTAAGCCCTGTTCCACCTGAGGCAGATAGACAGCAGTCAGGGGCCAGCTATCAGCAGTCAGAAGGCTGACCCCTGATTGCTGACCAGAAAGAATACTTGAGTTTTGGGATACTCTAGTATATCATATTGACTTTAAATTTTAAAAGACACAGAGGGTACTTTTGCAAAGTAGCACTGTAGAAAGGACAAAAGAGGCCAGCATCCTTCATAAGGGGCTGGGACGCGTAGAGGCCTTTGATTTCGCCCGTGAAGGTCTAAGCCAGTTAAGGGGCGTACTTGACGGCCTATACGCCGAGGGTGCCGAGAGCTTTAGCTTCCATGCCCCGGTACCCAGACCTGAGTACTTCCCTTTCTCAGGCGTAACCAGCTTCCTCCTGAACGAAGACCCTGCCAATAGACAGCTCTCTTTCCGTCTCCTGGAGGACACCCTCAAGCAGGCCGGGGAATGGGGTGCAGAGTACGTGGTCTGTCACCTCACCTACAGGCTTACCGACACCCAGGATGAGAGGACGGCTATGCGGCTGGCCGAACAGGCATGTCGTCGCCTTGCAGAGATGTCCCGCTCCCACGGTGTCCCCATCCACGCCGAGTTCACCTCTTATTCCAGCGCCTTCCATAGGCCCAGCCAGTTTGTAGAAATGATAGGGGCCCACACAGAGCTGGGCATATGCATTGACACGGGTCATGCCTTTCTGGGTGCACAGCAGCGGAACAAGAATTATCTTAAAGACATAGAGGCCCTGGCCCCCTATGCCAGGTCTATGCATCTCTGGAACGCCAGGGACTTTGAGCATTACAAGAAGCACGGACACGTCCCCTTACACCCCTCCCAGAGGCCCCATGAGGGGTGGATAGACGTAGAGAGGGTACTGGAGGTAGTGCTCGGCGCGAACAGGGAAGTTAAAATTATCTTTGAGTACCCCGTAAAGGAAGTAACCAGAGAGATTCAAGAGGGGTTTGATTGGATAAAGGGGCTTGCAGAAAGATTTAATGGTCCAAAAGTTCAAGGGCTCAAAAGTGGAAGAAATGAAGAAGGACTTTAAAGTACTACTAATTAATTGCAATACCATGCTTGATACCCTCATTACGGCGGGTATAGGTACCCTCTCCGCCTCCCTGAAGCAGGAGGGGATAGAAGTAAAACTCTTTGATACCACCTTTTACAAGACAAGAGATAAGACCGGAGACGAGGTGCGGGCCTACACCCTCCAGGTAAAAAAGACAGACTTCAAAGAACTGGGCATCCTCCCCGACGAAGGTGACGTCGTTGAGGACTTTAGGAAAGAAGTGGAGTCCTACAGGCCCGACCTCATCGGACTATCCTGTATAGAGGTTACTTATTCCCTTGGTATAGAACTCCTGAAGGCCGTAAGGCACACAAAGATTCCTACCGTAGTAGGTGGGGTGTACGCCACCTTTTCTCCAGACATAGTAATTAAGGAGAATTGCGCGGACATGGTATGCATTGGGGAAGGGGAGATGGCCCTGGTGGAGCTTTGTAAGAGGATGAGGGCCAGTGAAGACATTACACACGTACAGAACGTATGGGTCAAGCAAAATGGTATGCTGTATAAAAACCCTCTGAGACGGACGATGGATATGAGGGAACTGCCCTTCCAAGACTGGGACGTATACGACAAGAGGCGGTTCTGGAAGCCCATGGGGGGCAAGATCTCCGTAACAGGCACCTTTGAAATGAACCGTGGTTGCCCATACAGTTGTTCCTTCTGCGTTAACTCAGGGCTCAATAAACTCTACAAAGGTCTGGGAGGTTACTACAGAGAGCAGGAAATCCCCAGGCTGATTGAGGAGATGCAGGAGAAAAAGGAGAAGTACAACCTGCAATTCGTTTACCTGGTAGCCGAGAGCTTCCTTACCACCAGCCGTAAGAGGATAGATGAATTTGCCAGGCTTTACCCCAGGGTAGGCCTCCCCTTCTGGATAGAGGCCAGACCCGAATCTATCACAAAGGAATACGTGGAGCTACTGGCCTCCGTCGGCTGTGAGGGTATCAGTGTAGGGATAGAGAGCGGCAACTACGAGTTGAGGAAGAACGTATTGGGAAGAGACATAACGAACGAGAGGGTTATCCATGCCTTTGAACTGCTTGAAGGGAGCAGGATACGGGTAAGCGGCAACAACATCATCGGCTTCCCTACCGAGACCAGAGAAAAGATTTTTGATACCATAGAACTCAACCGCCAGATAAAGGCCAAAGGGGTAATGGTAAGCTTTTTTAGCCCTTACAGGGGATGTGCCTTAAGGGAGGTATGCGAACTGGAGAAATACCTGAAGGAAGATGACATTGCCAACGACTACCGTCTATCACCCACGCTAAATATGCCCCAGCTCACCAGTAAAGAATTAGCCGGGTTGCATAGGACCTTTCCCCTCTACGTCAGATTCCCTAAGGGTGAATGGCCGCTCATAAAGATATGCGAAGGTAATGGCCCCCAGGCGGAAAATCTTTATCAGGAATTGTCAAATATATACACAGAGAAATTCATGAGATGAAGAGCATCCCGGCTGAAGTTAATCCTTTTCCTGCAAAAGGCTTCCAAAATTTGAAGTTGGCCCTCCTCTTGATGGGACTGGTAGGCTTTGCCTTTCTACTCTACAAGTTAGATGCCTCGGCCGTCTACGCAGATATCCGCATGCTAGGCATGTGGAAATTTCTCATAATACTAATACCCTACACGATAGTCTTCGTCCTGGATACACTGGGATGGAGGTATGCCCTGAAGGAACTGACCCCAAACCTCAAGTTTATTGGACTCTTTGCCGCCAGGATGGCCGGGGAATCTATAAACTGCATCACCCCCTCCGCCTACCTGGGGGGAGAACCTCTCAAGGCCTATTTGCTAAAGACTTATAACGTCTCAA
>Ga0209824_10001386_pt1 | contig 13668 bp, 14 predicted proteins | sample VDWuncwatermetaG_FD_184124 | JGI IMG/M metagenome (GOLD analysis project Ga0209824, IMG submission 184124) | Wastewater microbial communities from Netherlands to study Microbial Dark Matter (Phase II) - VDW unchlorinated drinking water (SPAdes)... ... | reverse complement strand
GCTTTATACATCGGAAATCAAGGCGATGCAGCCGATTGTTTTGAGCGGCGATCTTTCAAAATTGCCATGAAATTTGATAAAGATATTATTTTAAAAATCACCTCGCTCCCACCCCCGACAATCATAGCCGTTTCCGGGTTTGGCGGATCGGGTAAATCCACGTTTGCGCAATTGCTCGGCAGCGCTCTCAATGTTCCGGTCGTCGGCTTGGACTCTTTCATTAAGGATAAAACACTCACTGATTATTCGCTCTGGGACATAATGGATTTTGATCGGCTTGAGCGAGAGGTCTTGATGCCATTTAACGAAGGTAAAAATCCAGTCAGGTATAGTCATTTTGACTGGGAGAAGAATGCGATCGGGGAAACGAGAGAAGTGTCGCACGATGGACGCATTATTGTTGAAGGAGTCGGTCTTCTTCGTCCGCACCTTTCAAAGTATTTCGGGTACAAAATTTGGGTTGATTGTCCCCTTGGAGAAGCGATTGTACGCGGCAAAAAGCGCGATAGGGAAGAATACCACAATCCGCAAGATGAAGCATGGGAGGGGATTTGGAAGAAAAATGATTTGGAGTATAGTAACGCTTTTAATCCCAAGGGCGCGGCTGATGTGATTATTGACAACGCGTAGCGGATCCATTTCTATGAATACAAAAGTTATTCTTTTTATGGCAATGACCGTAAACGGATATATTGCCAAAGAAAACGGCGATACTCCCTGGTCTGATGAGGTCTGGGACGGATACTGCGATTTTGTAAAAAAACGAGGCAACATCATCGTGGGCAAGAGAACCTATGAAATCATGGACGATGCAGGTGAGTTCAAGAAGCTCGCCAATCCCTTCACGATAGTAGTTTCCCATTCACCTGATGGTAAAGAAAACGAGGGGACTGTTTTCGTATCTTCGCCGCGGCAAGCAATAGAGGTCATGCACGAAAAAGGATTCAAGGAAATCGTTGTCGCGGGCGGGAGCGAACTCAACGCCGGATTTTTGAAAGACGGTTTGCTTGATGAAATCTATCTTGACGTCGAGCCCCTGATCTTTGGAACGGGCATACGACTCTTCGCAGAAACCAAGGCTGAAGCGAAACTTGAACTCATCAAGATAAGTAAGCTCTCAAAAAATACGCTTCGGTTGCACTATCAAGTGCGCAAGTGACGATAAGGCCTATGTCCACGCTCAAAACAAAAATTGATAATGAAGAAGTGTTTGATTTTCTCAAAAAGAATTTTTCAGCTGACATTCCATCTCTCACGCCCATTAAGGAAGGAGAAACATCGCAGGCATTTTCGTTTTCTTCAAAAGCTGGTGAATTTGTGATAAGAGTTCGCTCTGCCTGCGCAGCACAAGCAAGAAAGGACGGGTTTGAAAAAGACAAGTATGCTTACGAGCACTTTGATTCGGAAAATATACCCGTTCCTTGCATGTTTCAAATGGGTCGATTAAATGATCAGCTTTGCTATGCGATTACCGAAAAGGCCAAGGGAAAGATTATAGATTATTTCACAAAAGATGAGGTTCGCACGTTCATGCTGGCGCAGATAGAAACGCTTGATGCAATACACAATTTCGATGTTAGCAATACAAGTCATTTTGGCGACTGGGATTCTCAAGGACATGCAAGGAAAGCGAGTTGGAAAGAGTATCTTTTGCAGCTCGTTGATGACTTCTCCGTTTTTGAAGATAAGGAGAGCATCTTGAAGTGTGATGTCATTGAAACAGTCCTTGCGCGCTTCACTGAATTGATTGACTATTGTCCCAATATACGCCACCTCGTTCACGGCGATTTTGGGTTTAACAACGTACTTTCTGACGGAAAAAGAATCACGGGAGTGATTGACTGGGAGCTTTCCAAATACGGCGACTTTCTCTACGACGCGGCATGGTTGAGCTTCTGGGAAACCGAGATAGACTATGCCGGTATTTTCCTAAAGCATTACAAGGACCTTCCCTTCGGTCAGAACCTTTCTGTTCGCTACGTTCGCAGTGAGGATACGGGCGTTTCAGTCCCAAACTTTCACGAAAGAATTCTATGCTACAAACTTCACTTTGGACTGGAATCTCTAAAATTCTCATCGGATTCCCAGCAAGAAGCCACCTATCGCTGGACTAAAGAGCGTTTGCTTGGGCTGATAGGGTAGAAGAGGGTAATCAATTGCATTGACGGTTTGCTTGCTTGGTGCTACTATCACATTGTATGAGGAAAAAAAATAAGTCTGTTTCTCCGCTTCGCTCCGAAATAAACAAGTCTGTTTCTCCGCTTCGCTCCGAAATAAACAAGTCTGTTTCTCCGCTTCGCTCCGAAATCAAAGTATATCAATATACGGTTATCTTTGAGCCCGCAGAGGAGGGAGGATATACGGTAACGTGCCCTGCGCTGAAGGGGTTTGTTACCGAGGGGGATACGCTCAAAGAAGCTCGCGAGATGGCTAAAGATGCAATTCAGGGATACCTTGAGAGTCTGGCAAAAGATGGCGAGCCAGTGCCCGTAGAAAAAATTCACGAACCGGTGAAGGAGGTTATAGAGGTTTCGCTTGCATACTAATTTTTACTGTGGGCAAAGTTCCTTCCCTTGAACCGCGCCGTGTTATCCAAGCCCTCAAACGGGCGGGATTTTTTGTTCACCATACCAGAGGATCTCATTATTTTTTGAAGCACCCGGACAAGCCCAAACTCCGCATTACTGTCGCTTATCATAGCCAAATTCTTAAAAGGAGTACACTCTCAAGCATCATCAAACAGGCGGGCATGACTATTGAAGAATTCTTGACATATCTTTGATGCAAGCTGACGGAAAAAGGCGCATCCGAAACTGCGGGATGCGCCTTTTATTTTGGAGCCCAGCTCAGCTGGGCGGAGAAACCAACCACTTCCATACTTTCTACACTCTGCCTGCGCAGCAACCGCAGGAGCAGGTGGTTGATTATGGCGTGTTCAATCTATTTTTCTTTGACCTCTGGCTCTTTTTTCTCTTTTGGTTTTTGCCAGGAGGCGAAATTGCATTTGGGGTAATTTGAACAGCCGTAGAAGAGTTTCCCTTTTTTGGTGCGGCGTTCAAGGATGTCGCCGTCTTTGCATGTAGGGCACTTCATGCCGATTGTTTGTTTGATTTGTTCGGCCCACTTGCATTTGGGAAAGTTTGAGCAGGAGTAGAACGGGCCAAAGCGCCCCAGTTTTTTTATTACCGGCGAAGAGCACTGCGGACAGATGCGGTCGGTTTTTTCTTCGCCAAACGTTCCTTTTTGGAGCTCCTTTTGTTTTTCTTCGAGTCGTTTTGCGAACGGCTCGTAAAACGCTTTAAGCAGCGCAAGAGAAGATCCTTTGCCCTCTGCAATTTCGTCCAGTTGCTCTTCCATGCGCGCGGTAAATTGAAAATCCACGATATCGGGGAAATGCTCGGTAAGAAGATTGTTGACCGCAAAGCCCAGTTGCGTGGGCTTCAGCTTTTTCTGCTCGTCTTTTTCCACATAGCGGCGTTTTTGAATAACATCAACCGTGGGAGCGTACGTGGAGGGGCGGCCGATGCCCAGTTCTTTTAAGGTTTTGATGAGCGTTGCTTCGGAAAAACGCGGTGGCGGCTGGGTGAAGTGCCGGGCGGGTTTGACTTCTTTCAAGAGCGGCGTCTCGTCTTTTTGCACTTCGGGTAAAATGACGTCTTCGAGTTTTACCGGATACACTTTGGTGAAACCGTCAAACAAAAGCCGCGATCCGTTCGCCTGCAGAGCATAGGCGTCTTGCCCTGCCTTTGGCTCGCTTACGACCGCCACTTTGGTTTTCTCAAAGCGGGCTTCGGTCATTTGCGAAGCAAGCGTGCGCTGCCAGATAATGGTGTAAAGGCGCGCCTGACGAGAATCAAGAGTTTTTTTCGCTTGCTCGGGCGTAAAGGAAAAATCCGTGGGGCGAATGGCTTCGTGGGCCTCCTGGGCAAGAGCGGCTTTGGTTTTCCACTGTTGCAAGGCGCTGTACTCTTTGCCAAAGGTATCGGTGATAAATGTTTTCGCGCGCTCAAGGGCACTTTGCGCCATGGTAAACGCATCGGTGCGCATGTACGTTATCTTTCCGGTTTCATAAAGTTTCTGCGCGATGGACATGGTAACGCTCGCACCCATACCAAGGCGCGCGCCTGCGGTTTGCTGGAGCGTGGAGGTGATGAACGGCGGCTCGGGCGATTTTTTCCACGGCTTCACTTCCACGCTTTCAATGAGAAAATTTGAGCCCTCAAGTCCGGCCTTTATTTTTTCCGCTTCGTCCTTGTTCTTGATCGCCAGTTTATCAAGTTTTTTGTCGTTAATCTTTTCAAGCGTGGTGATGAGGATGCCGTTTTTAATCGCGAAGATTGCTTCAATGGTCCAGTATTCCTCGGCAATAAACTTGGAGCGCTCGTCTTCGCGGCTGGCAACAATACGGAGTGCCACGGACTGGACTCTTCCCGCGGAAATGCCGCGCACGATTTTTTTCCACAGGAGCGGCGAAAGTTTGTACCCTACGAGGCGATCAAGTGCGCGCCGCGCTTTTTGAGAATCAACCAGTGAAAGATCAACGTCGCGAGGATGTTCTATTGCATAGGTAATCGCTTCGGGCGTGATTTCATGGAACGCGATGCGCTTGAAAGTAGTTTCAAGTTTTTTGTTTTTAGTTTTTAGAGGACGAAGGATTTCCGCTATGTGGTAGGCGATTGCTTCGCCTTCGCGGTCTTCATCGGTTGCGAGCAGGACTTCGGTCTGGCCTTTTACGCTTGCCCGCAATTCCTTTACATGGGGACGCGCCTTGAGGGGAATAACATACTTCGCTTTGAACCCATGCTCCACATCAATGCCAAGTTCGGTCTTTGGCAAGTCGCGTATGTGGCCATACGAAGAAACAACCTCAAAACGGTTGCCGAGGATGGTCTTAATAGTGCGCGCCTTGGTAGGGCTTTCAACGATGATTAAAGGCATGTTTCAAGTTAAAAGTTCAAAGTTAAAAGTGAAAAATCACAGGGGAAAAATTAAAATAAACGGAGCTTGTTTTTCACTTCGTTCAAAATTATAAGCAAGCCCGAAGGGCTTACCTACACTTTTAACTTTTAACTTTTAACTTTGAACTTGAAAGAAAAGGATTTTCTTTCAAGAGCGCGGTCGTGAGGAAATATACCACAAGTCCCAGAGTTCCTGCAACAAATCCTTGGAGAAAAACGCCAAATGTGCTTTCCATATTGAGCACATTTGCTAAGGGGCGCAGGGCCAAAAACGTTGTTGCGGTCATCAGCGCGGCGGCGGCGATATTCTTGTACCATGGCTGGACGAGCGAAGCGAGATTTTCGCGGGGAAAACGCAAAAGGAAAAAGAACAGCAGGGCAAAGAATTCAAAAATGGTGGTAAACGAAAATGAAAGAGGCAGAATAACCACGGAAATATCGCGGACGCCGTTCAGCTTGAGCGCGTTTTCAACAAATGCGTAAAACGAAGGAGCAAAGGTAAGCAATTTGAGCAGGCTCAAACTCAAGACAAGGTTTGTCACGGTTGCGGCCGCTCCGATAATCATCGGAGTTTTGGTATTATGCATTGCGTAAAATCCCCGCGCAAAAAGGGGAATGAGCGTCTGCGCAAAAAGGGAAATGCCAAAGAGCCCCAGCGCCGCCGCGGTGAGGCGCGTATCTTGCCACCCGAAATGTCCCGATCCCAAAATCACGCGCACCATTTGCGCGCGAAGCAGAATAAAAAGAATGGTCAGCGGAATGGAGAAAAAGAGAATGGAGCGGAACGCGCGCGCAAACGTGTCAAGAAACTCCTGCGTGTGCTGATGCGAATAAGTGCGCGAAAGCGCAGGGAACGCGGCGGTCGCAAACGTAATGCCGATAATGCCCACCGGCGCCATGCCGATATTTTGGGCAAGATTGAAGATGGCAATGCTTCCGAGCGCCAGCGTGGAGGCAATAGCGGTGACAACAAGCAAATCAATCTGATCGCTCATAACGGCAAACACGCGCGGGCCCATGAGGCGAATGGTTTTTTTGAGCTCCAATCCCGAATTTCGCAATCCCACGTCCCAAGAAAAACCGGCATGCCGCGCAAACGGAATTTGCACAAGCAAGTGGAGAGCCGCTCCGAGGATTACTCCCAGCGCAAGCCCTTGAAGCCCGAACGGCTTCACCAAAAAAAGCGCGCCGAAAATGATGCCAAGATTATAAAAGGACGGGGCAAGCGAGGTGATGACGAATTTGCGAAATGATTGCAGGATGCCGGTGAGTACATGGCTTGCACCCAGAAAGATGGGTTGCAGGAGCATGATGCGCGTCAGGAATGTTGCTTGTTGCTTGTCGGCTGCCGAGAGCCCCGGAGCTACGACCGCAATGACAAATGGAGCAAACAGCATAAGTATCAGGGCAAGAATGGCAAGGAGCACAACAATATCCGTGAGCATCGAGGAAGCAAGATGATTTGCCGGAGAATGGGGTTTGAGTCCTTCTTCTTCGTCTTTATGCAGGAGAGAGGAGAATAGCGGAATAAACGTGGCGCTGATGGCTCCCAGAATAAGAATGCTGTAAATAAAATCAGGGACGCGAAACGCGGCGTAATAAATATCGAGCTCGCGCCCGGCCCCAAATTGCGAGGCAAACACACGATCGCGCACCAGCCCGAGCAAGCGCGAAAGAATCGCGCCTCCTGCAATAATGAGAGAGGCGCTTGTAAGACCGCGTGATTGTTTGGTGAGAAAGCGAAACATAGCTTTGGAAAATCCAAAATCCCAATTTCAAATGTCAAATCAAGCCCAAAATCCAAAATCCCAATTTTTGACATTTGGTCTTTGACATTGATTTGACATTTGGACTTTGTAATTTGGATTTTTTCAGGGTTGCTTCAAGAAGCTTTCTGAAACATAATTCCCAGCCGCGTGTCGCGGTCGAGGGTCGGGGGTGCGTCCGATTTCCAGAGCGCCTGCCACGAGGGCGGATAGCTTATGTCCCAACTGAATGTTCCGGTGATGCCCGGCTGTTTTTGCACGGTCAGCTGATAGGGGATTGCGGCGCGCGACATGTCAACGGCAAACGGAAGTTTGTACCGGTACACAATGGTTGTTGTTTCTTTGGGCGATACGTATGTCCAGTTTCCCCATACGGTTTTTCCTCCTTCTTCAAAGATGCGCGTGCCGCTTTGGGGATCCAGCGTTCGATCTCCCTCGCCTTGCACCAGGGCAAGCGTGCGGAAGCCGGCGCTCGGATAATCGATGCGCGGTTTGTGGAATTCAAGCGTTTGGCCGCTGGCCTCCAGGAGCTCCGATCCCTTGGGAACATATACGCGCAAAAAGTTTGCGTTTACCTTATTATACCAAGGATACGGGAAGTCGCCGCCTTGGTGCGCGCGCGTGATGGTGAGGGTGTTGGTAATGCCTCCGGCTTCGTCAAACGCGGTTTGCAAGCGCACTGATTGGTTTATTACGCGGTCGGTTTTATAGCCGTTGATATTGCTGTCAACCACCGCAAGATAATCATTCCCGTCTTGTGAAACGCTCCCCGCCCAATTCTGGTAGAGGAAAAACGCTTCCTCGCGTTCGTCCTTCATAAAAGCGAGAACGTCTTTTTTCGCAAGCGAGTTTAAGAAAATCGCGGCAAGCTTCTCCTTGTCAGGATATTCCGCGAGGCGCTTTTCAAGCAAAGGAGCAAGGGAGGTGATAACGCTTTTCGGGTCTTTGATGCCGCGCTTCCGAAAATTATCCTCAACCTCGTATTGGAGCGTGTCAAAAATGTTCTCTTTGGTAAACGTAAGATCATACGAGGGAAGATACACCGGCCCCACCGCTCCCAAAAAATCTTCAACAACCCCCGGCGTAATGGCAATAACCCCGTCAATCGTGGGACCCCCGTTTTTCTCATACATCCACGCAAGCAAGTTCGCCGACGTGGGAAAATCAAAAAACCAATTCAAATCGTGAAACGCCCAATTCTCCGATATTTTCTGAATGGGCAGAGGCGGCGTGAGTAAAAGCGATTGCTGGCCCGAAAGGTTGAACACGTTTTCCGCTTTTTTTATCTCTACCGCGCCGTTGTCTATTTTCACCAGCGCGTACGAGCCGACAAACCCGCCGGTCGCGCGTATTTCCGCGCTGTTCTGGAAAAGAATAAGATAATAGCGCGGCTGATAAAATCCCGCAAGGCGCAAAAAAAGCTCCGCCCATGCGGAACCTGTCGTCAGCGCTTCTGCTCCTTTCGCGGCGTTGGCCGAGGATACGAAAGGCAAAAAACCGGCAAGCTCGGGAATTTTCCCAAGCGAGGCAAGCCGCTTGTTCGCTTCTTTGAGCGCAAGAGAAGCATTGAAAAGCGATTGCGCCTTTGCCGTCTGTCCTTCGAGAAGCGCGCCCAAACTTTTTTGCGTAAGATCGTTTTTCGCCTCCAGCAAACTGCCTGCGACACCCAGCGCATTCACCAAAAAAAAGACGAGCAGACACCCGAGAAGAAATGAAACCTTCACCCGATATTTTTTCAACCCGAACTGCGTGCGAAAACTGAACCCGACCAGCCGTATCGTTTTGAAAAACGCCCGCAAAAAGCGAAACGGCCTGCGCCACGAAGGATGATGCGAGGGCATCTCCTTCCTCCCGATTTCGAGCCCGTACGGGGAAGAAGCGCGCGCCTCCTCTTTTTTTATCGGTTCAACCGCAAGCTGAAAATGAACCCCCCCGTTTTGCGGGAGCTCGCTCGGACGCACCTGACGGCTTTTGATATCAACAACTTTCATACATTAGGGGAAAATTCGAAGCACGAAATCCGAAATCCGAAACAAATTCGAATGACCAAAATCCAAATGACAAAAACGTTTTGAATTTCGAACATTCGGATTTAGGATTTATTTCGAGTTTCGTGCTTCGAATTTCGAATTTCGAATTTTTCCCCAAACACCATCTTGCATAAGTATACTAAACAAGCTAAAATTAGGCAAATCTTAGCGTCCGTTAGCGAGTATCACGAGTTTAAGGGCGGTCACGCCCCGCAGCAAAAAGGGCCCGTAGTAAAGTGGTATTACACAGCATTCGCATTGCTGGGTCGCGAGTTCGATTCTCGCCGGGTCCACCGCGTCAAACGCGGTTACCTTGGGAACCGCGTTTGCAAGGTAGTCGCGTCTGACGCGACATAATCCTAACAAAATTGCCGCGTCAGACGCGGCGAAACAGATGGAAACAATTTTCTCTTACGTTTATATTCTGTTCAGCGAGATGGATAAAAAACTGTATGTCGGTTATACGGCAAACCTTAAAGAACGATTGGGAGATCATTTTCATGGAAGGGTTGCATCAACAAAAAAACGAAGGCCGCTCGTTCTCATTCACTACGAAGCTTTTCGCAACAGAATTGACGCCAAAGCACGGGAAGAATTTCTCAAGAGCGGCTTTGGCCGTTCCCAACTGAAAAAGGCGCTCCAACATATCTTGAAAGACCTGGAATACAAACATTTGGAATGAGTAACACGCATGCCCCACTCCCTCCGGACAAGCAAAACACCCTGGCAAAGGGGACTCCTGGCCGGAGCTTTGCTCACGTATCGGAATTTCAATCCTTGTTTTCATTCTGCGTCATTCTGCGTAAAGTCCGCGTTAGTCCGCGATGCGCGAGGCGCATATGCAGGATACCTTGTCGGCAAAATATTTGATAAAAAAGATGAGTAAAAAAATCAGGGGTGTCATATTCGATTTCAACGGCGTGCTCTGGTGGGACGGCGAGCTTCAAGAGCGCGCATGGAGAGAATTTGCCGCAAAACTGCGCGGCCCTTTGTCAAACGAAGAAATGCTGGTGCATATGCACGGAAGACCCAATTCCTATGTTTTGGGATATTTGGTCGGACACGAAGTTTCCGGAGAAGAGCTCCTGCGCTTAACCGAAGAAAAGGAAAGCATTTACCGAAATTTATGTTTGGAACAAGGCGCAAATTTTAAACTTTCTCCGGGCGCAGTAGAATTTTTTGATTATCTGCGCGCAAAACACATTCCCTTTACCATTGCCACCGCTTCGGAAATAACCAACCTCCTCTTTTACTTCAAGCACCTGCCTTTGGACAAATGGTTTGACATCAAAAAAGTCGCCTACGACGACAACACCTTCCCCGGCAAACCCGCCCCCGACATCTACCTCCGCGCCGCAAAAGACCTCGGCCTTGCGCCTCGCGACTGCCTCGTCATAGAAGACGCAAGATCCGGCATCCAATCCGCCCACGCCGCCGGCATCGGCCTCATCGCCGCATTGGGCCCAAAAGAAAAGCACAATGCCCTGCGAGAATTAAAAGGAGTCAACCTCGTCATAGAAAATGTAGGCGAATTGTTGAAACGTGATCTGTTTTAGAGCGGCTTGAATGATTAACGTATGGCCGGGCCGCAACTATTCGAAAATTTCGAATAGTTCAAAAAGAGAGCAATCGCAAAGTAACCGGAAAGCAGATTTATGGCCGAGCTAACCGGACAGCAAATTGAAAGACAGGACTTCGTGGATAAGCAAATTTTTGAACTGATGCAAAAATTTCTCCCCTCATCAAAGCGATATGAAAAAATCAAATTCAATAGTCTTATTTAATCAAAAGCAGGTTCGTCGTTTTTATGATGAGGAAAAAGAAATTTGGTATTTCTCAATCATTGATGTCATTGAGGTTTTGACCGACACTACTATTCCAAGGCGCTATTGGAGCGATCTGAAGAACAAGCTAAAAAACGAGGGGAGTGAAGTGTACGAAAAAATCGTACAGTTGAAAATGACTGCTCCGGACGGAAAAAAGAGGGAAACAGACAGTTTTTCCACAGAAGATTTGCTTCGTGTAATCCAATCAATTCCTTCTCCAAAAGCAGAGCCTTTTAAATTGTGGCTCGCAAAGATTGGATATGAGCGGATAGAAGAAACAGAAGATCCGGAACTTGCTTTTGACAGGGCAATGAAAACATACTTACGAAAGGGTTATTCAAGAGAGTGGATAAACCAACGACTGAAAAGTATTGAGGTACGCAAAGAATTAACCGACGAATGGCAAGAACGAGGTATGAAAGAAGGACTGGAATATGCAATATTGACGGACGAGATTACAAGAGCATGGGCTGATAAAAGCGTAAGGGATTACAAAAAATTTAAGGGGTTGAAAAAAGAAAATTTGAGAGACAATATGACTAATCTTGAGTTGGTACTGAATATGCTTGCCGAAGCTTCAACAACGGAAATATCCAAAAAGAAAAAACCCGAGGGGCTGAAAAGTAATAAGCAAATTGCCAGAAAAGGCGGTATTGCAGCAAGGAAAGCGAGAATAGAAATTGAGAAACAAACAGGCGAAAGCGTGGTAATCCCTAAAAATGCAAAAACTTCTCCCCGCATCAAAGCAAATGGAGTGGGACATTGAAGCAATCGGCGCAATCAGGGACGCCTTGCGGGAGCAAATTGCCGGCAAGCAAAAATTGATGAGAGAAGAGGAGTTTTATCCGTATCTCAAAATATGAAATTGACTTTTGACGCCGCGCTTGCAGATCCTTACAAGAGCCAGTCGCAAAAAATTCGAGTTTTGACTGAAAAATGGGTGGCGGATTCCATATTTTGTCCGAACTGCGGGCATGTTGATTTGGGAAGGTATGCAAGGAACAAACCGGTCGGAGATTTTTTCTGCGGCAATTGCCGCGAGGATTATGAATTGAAAAGCAAAAAAGACAGCATGGGCAGAAAAGTTGTTGACGGCGCTTATCGAACCATGATTGAACGGCTCACAAGCAGCAGCAATCCGAATTTTTTCTTGCTCAATTACGACCTGCCAAGTTTCGAAGTTACGAATTTTTTTGTCATACCCAAACACTTTTTTGTCCCTGAAATCATCGAGAAACGTAAACCGCTTTCCCCGAGCGCGCGCCGCGCAGGTTTTACGGGTTGCAACATTGTGCTCACCGGCATTCCGCAGTCGGGAAGGATTTTCTTTGTCCGCGATAAGCGCGTCCAGCAAAAAGAAAACGTTCTCGCGGCGTGGAAAAGAACACTCTTCTTGCGCGAAGAAAAAGAAATTTCCGCAAAGGGTTGGCTGCTTGATGTAATGAGATGCATCGACAAGCTTGGCAAAAAAGAATTCGCCCTCGACGATGTGTATGTGTTTGAAAACGAATTGAGCCAACTTCACCCCGACAACAAACACGTCAAAGATAAAATTCGCCAGCAACTGCAAGTATTGCGAGACAAAGGATACCTTGAATTTCGATCAAAGGGCCACTATAAAGTATATTCATAAAATATTATGGATTTTTCAAAGATACCGGAATGGGCTAATAAAAATCAGGGGCTACTCGCGATTTTGATATTTTTAGCCACCTTGATAATTGGTTGGGTGTCGGGATTTTTTAAGTGGATATACAATAAGTTTTTCAAAAACAATCAACCCAATTTATTAAGCGCGGGAAGAGATATTAGAGCTGGTGGGGATATCACTGTTGGAAATAAAACGTTCATTCAGAGAAGTGGAAAAAATAGTGAAAATACGCAAGGCGAAAATATTACGATAAACAAATATGATGGAGATAAGCAATCAAAAATCGGGAGATAATTCAACAAACCTTCAGGCGGGAGGTAATATTATTCTAAACATTAACACCGTCGCGCTTCCTCCTATTGAGGAAGTTTCTAAACTGTTATTGGGGACAGTCTTTGGAGAATTACCAGATGAAACAAAAGCACAAATCACGCAAAACCAAAAATCGTATTTTAAAGCACTTTCTGAAAACTTGCAGAAAATCGTCAAAGATAGCGCTGATGTCAAGAAAATTATCGATTCCCCAGATTTTCAATATATTTCTAAAAAAGCATCTATTTCGGCAAGTCGATCACCCTCAGAAGATTTACACAAAAATCTTTCATCTCTCATAGTCCAGCGAGTAAATTTTGATAACGAAGATTTGAAAAGAATTGTCTATAACGAAGCGATCACTACAATTGAAAAATTAACTACGGACCAGTTGAAAATAGTAACTCTCTGTTTTTTGTTTAAAAGGACAAAATTCAGTGGGTTAAGAAATATAGAACAATTTAAGCAGTTCTTAGATCAAAAAATAAAAGCGTTTATTGATTTCAAACGAACTACTGCAGAATTTGAGCATCTTGCTTATACGGGTTGCGCGAGTATCAGTATTGCTGAGCATGATATAGTCGTTCTTTTCAGAGGAAACTACCCCGATATTTTTAAAGATACTGATAATCCCGAAGAGTTATTGGCTGGCAATGATACTGCAACAAAATTGATTTCGGCTTGGAAAGATACTCAAATTAAAAATATGAACTTAACTTCTGTCGGAATAGTAATTGCCAGCACGTTCTATGAGCAAACAACTGGGGATATAATGTATATTGATCAGTGGATAAGCTAACGTCGTCGCCAAAAATTTTTGCGCCTCAAAGCGGAGGGGTGGACGTTGAGAAGACGAGCAAAAAGTCTTGGAGAGCTAAAGCGGCTTAGGATCGGTATCGCGTGGGGGAGGAGACGTAAAAAGTTGTTCCTCTGTTTTTTTGACATTTTATTTTAGAGTGGTATTGTTCGGAAACGAAAAATTTTGTTCTTCGCTTCGTTCAGGATAAGCAGAGCTTGTTTCTCGCTTCGTTCGAAATTATGGAGAAGGGAATTCATACGTTTTTCAAAGATGAATTTGGGCCGGAGTATACGGTTCGGGTGTATGATTCCCGCATTGGCATGGAG
>Ga0209824_10001385_pt1 | contig 13676 bp, 14 predicted proteins | sample VDWuncwatermetaG_FD_184124 | JGI IMG/M metagenome (GOLD analysis project Ga0209824, IMG submission 184124) | Wastewater microbial communities from Netherlands to study Microbial Dark Matter (Phase II) - VDW unchlorinated drinking water (SPAdes)... ... | reverse complement strand
ATTCTTATGACTGAAACCAGTCTCTCTAGTCGTCTCATTCGTTTTTCGAACTGGAACCTGTGGTTCTACCCCGTCCAATTCATCATTGGTTTTGTCTCATCGGTTTATGTGACCCGCGTTGTCGGCAGTGAATTATATGGCTCTTTGAGTGTCTATTTGGCCCTCACCACTCTGCTGGCCATTTTTTCTGATCTTGGCATCACGGGTGGTATTACCAAATTTGCCCCAGAATATAAAAAAGAGGGTTATGATTTTCGCCCTTATTTTTTTTCGATCGTTGGGGTCAGATTGGCTTTCTTCAGTGTATTAGCGGGAGCCCTCTATCTTAAGCCCGCTCTTTTCTCTGGCGGGGATTCTCTCAACACTAAATATTTTCCCATTCTATTGATCACCGTTGGCTTACAGATACTTGCGGATATGGTGGCCGCGTTAAACCTGGCCAATTTGCACAACAAACCCATTCAAATCTCACAAGCCTTAGGGAGCCTCACTTTACCGATACTCGTCTTCATCTTCGCCAAAAGAGATATTGGCACGATACTTTGGCTATATGCAGGCGCTGGTGCCGTACGCTCGCTAGTCTTGCTTGTGAATCTAGACCGTAAAAGTTTTACGCAGGGCCGCCCTCAACATCCAGTAAACATCCTTCGCCGCAACCTCCACAATGGCCTCTCCAAAATTCTCTTCATGGTTTTGCGCTATGGTTTTGATTTGGGTTTTCTGTTTTTGGTTTTCGCCGGGCCCAGGCACATTCAAATGGTCGGGTTTGCCAGTTTAGCCAATCGCCTGCTCTCTTACGCTCTTAACCTCTCAGCCTTTCCGCTCAATCAAATGCAGGAAACTCTTTTTGCCCATCTCTTTGCCCGCAAAGACGATCATGCCCTCATGCAAAAAGTTTACAATCTACTCAGTAAGTACACGACTGTTTTCACTGTGCCTTTGCTCATGTTTTTTGCTGGCTATGGCAATCCTCTCATCAAAGTTTTTTACGGCAAAGAATTTTTGCCATCCGCTGATTTTCTCTCCATCCTCGCCCTCACCATGGCAGGGGGCACAGTCTTTGGCGCCGCTAATAAAATGCTCATCCAATTTGAAGAGCACAAGTTTTTTAATTTGCTGAGTGGCACTTTGCTCACCCTCATCATCGGCCTGCTTTATTACTGCCAACTTCACAGCTTATTTATTTTAGCCTTCTACGGAGTATCGATTTTGCGCCTGCTTTATTATTATGCTACGCACGCTTATCTCGTCAGAAAATGGCACCTGCACCTAGACAGTCAATGGATCTGGAAAACAGCCCTCTGCAATCTGACCTGGCTTCTTCCCGCCTTTGCGCCCAGCCACATGAACCCTTGGTATTTATTGCCAATCAGTTTTATCAGCTACCTGGCTTTGCAAAAGGTCTTGCGCCTGTTTGACGACGTCGATAAATCTTATTTCGCCCAGTTGGCTTTGCCTGGACGTCGTTACTGGCTCGCTCTTTTGTGAAAGACACCATCCTCATTGTCACTCCGCATGGTGCGAGGGAAAATCTCGAAAATTTTCCTGAATTTTTACTCGCCCGCAATTTAGCGCAGGATCACCAAGTGCATTTCGTAACGAGCCCAGATCCTCTGGCCAAAACCTACAATATCCCAAATTTGACCATTCATCATTTTCGTCACCGGGCTTGTGTGTCTCCAGAACTGGCACGCCTCGCCATTCATCTGCGCCCGCACCTCAAAGCTGTTATCGCCAATCATTTACGCAGCGATTTTAATTGGACGTTGCACACTCTCAAAAAACTGGGGCTCATCAGCGCACCTATTCTCTTGGCCCCGCAGGGAATTTTACACGACGATTTTCTTTTTGATGATCGGCAGAACCCTCTTAAAGAGCGCCCTAAAATCGAGGCCTGGATCACCCACCCATTGCGAGCCCTCACCTCCAGCACCAAAGGCAGCTGGCGCAACTACGCCTGGCACGCCCCGCTATTTTCTGCCGACCGCGTGATCTGCATTGCACCCCACGAGCAAACCTTCCTGATCAAACACTTACCCGAAATAAAAACCGTATTGATTCCTAATGGTGTGCCGCGAGTCGAAATCAAAACCAAAATGAATCGACACTCCCTCACCAGCATTGTCTTTATTGGTCAACTCAAGCGGCGCAAAGGCTATGATGTTTTTTTGCAAGTCGCAGAAAAATTACTCAGAGAGCCGGGACTGAAAATTGATTTCATCACTGTCACTCCCAAAATTCCAACCGAGCACGCTGACCTTTTTGCCCACCTTCAAAAAGTTCCAGGGTTCACGCTGCACCGTAATATTTCCGCAACCACTAAAGAGGCCCTATTTGATGCAGCTGATGTCCTCATAGCGCCCTCTCGTTATGAAGGTTTTGGTTTACCCATCGTAGAAGCCTGGCAACGCGAGGTCATTGTCCTGGCTTCGAACGTCCCCGCTATTAATGAAATTCTAACCAACGATCTCAATGGCTTACTCATTGGTGATTACGAAAATCCTGGCGCGTGGCTCACGGCTTGGGAAAAACTCAAAACTATGGATTTGAATCGTCTGCGCCATGAGGGACTCAAGCGCGCCCAAGACTTTGATGTCTCCCATATGACGCATGCCTATCGCCAATTGATGCGAGAGCTTTGCCAATGAATCCTTTTGACGCACAATATTTTCAAACCCAACGAGCAATCCCTGCTGAGAAAGTCGCTGTCGTCTTTAAACGATTAGGGCAGGCTTTGCCATCCGGACAAACAGTTTTAGACATTGGTTGCGGCAAGGGACTGAGTCCGCTCTTCTTTGCCGAGCTGGGTAACCGCGTAACAGCCTGTGATATTTCGAGCGAAGCCGTCGCATTTCAAAAATTACAACCCCGATTAGTAGATGCCACTGAGGCCGACATCAACACAGTTTGGCCTTTTGCGAATGAAAGTTTTAATCTGATTTTTTGTGCTGAAGTGATTGAGCACCTACCAATTCAAACCCCATTTTTTAACGAAGCCTTTCGTGTCCTCAAAAAGGGTGGCCGCCTCATTCTCAAAACGCCTAATGGTTGGGACTTGAAACGTCTGCTCGATCCTCTGCGTGGCCATAAATGGTATGCCGATCTCGACCCCACACACATCCACTATTATTCACCCGCTTCACTTAAACAGGCTTTAAAAGTCGCACACTTTTCTTACATCACAACCAAGAGTGGTACAGCCCCTCTCTTCCACATCGGAAAATTTGACATCCCTGCACCCCCTGGATTGGGACAAGGCCTTATCGGCGTCGGGATAAAAAAATAACCTCCCAACTCATGCAATTATTTATTGATTCCAATCAGACTGATTTGCTTAAACAAAAAGTTTTTTTGCATCCCATCTACAGACAAACGCTACTCTATTATGCCAAGCATCAGAACATCCAATCTTTCACGCTCATTTTTAAAGATAAGCTTGATGACCTTCTCAAAAGTACGATTTTACAAGACAAGTGGCTAAGCCATCTAAAAATTGATTTTCAAACTTCACAAACTGACCTGCCCGAAAAATCCATTTGCCATGTCCCCTATGGCGCAGACACACATTTTAAACTGAAAAATCCTAGTGACATTCCTTTATTGAGACGCAAAATAGCCCATCAAATAAGACTAAAGGCCATGACGCCGGTAGCCAAGCACATCAATAAGCGTCTCTCGATTCCCCTTTCAAAGCTTATCGCCAGAACGAATATTTCGCCCAATCAAATCACAGTTTTTGCGATGCTATGGAGCCTGATAGGAACCCTTTGCTTCTTCATGCCCAGTTATTATTTTCTGGCCTTTGCCTGTTTTCAAATCAATTCCATTTTGGATGGGACCGATGGTGAAGTCGCCCGCATGAATTTGCGTTTCAGTGACTTCGGGAAAAAGTTCGACGTTTACTGCGATTACTTAACCAGCATCCTGCTCGTTTTTGGCGAGTTCATTGGTTACTATTTATTGAATCCAACCCCGAAAACCTTAGTGGGTTCCATTGTTGGAATTATCAATCTTTTATTGATTGGTCTTGCCTGGCTCATCGCCATCAGATTACGCCTAACACCCGATAATTTTAACGACGTGGAAGTCATCTGCCACAGGCGCCTCCAACAACCTAAAACAGCACTAGAAAAAGTCTTGTCGGTCTTTCTATCCATCAGCCACAGAGACTTTTACATTCTGGCTGTGTTTATTCTTTCGCTCTTCGGGCGCTTCAGCCTCATTCATTATTTCTTGGTGCTCGTGTGCATTTCCTGGCTGCTTTTGACGCTCTATAGTTTGAAGGTTTGTGGGGAATTGAAAAAAGTTATCTAATCAAGTTATCTGACTGTAGATTGTGGCCACAGTATAAATCCACGGCGCATTAAATAACAACGCATCGACTCGGTCGAGTAAGCCGCCATGCCCCGGTAAAATTGTTCCAGAATCTTTGACGCCAAAAGCACGCTTGAGCAAGGATTCACTTAAGTCACCGAGCAAACCAATAAGGGCCAACCCAACACCGAGTAGTGTAATGAGCCCCGGATGAAACTCTGGCCAGAAAATCAGTTTCACGCCCCAGGCGCCGATAATGGCCCCCACCACGCCGCCCAAAAGTCCCTCCACCGTTTTCCCTGGCGAAACCAGCGGGGCCAACTTGTTTTTCCCCCATTTTTTCCCAACTAAATAGGCCCCCGTATCGGCCATAAATGTGGCCACGAGCAAAAGGAATATCCAAAATAAATAATGATCGGCATCGAAAATAAGAGTCAGAAAACCAAACAAGAACGTATTGTAAAGCACCCCTAAAACAAAAAAAGCCGCTGAACGAACCCGCCAGACAACATCATCAGTCCCTTGTAATTGGATTAAAAAAGCCAGCACGAAAACCACGTAAACAAATAGCGAGATTGCAAAAAAACTTTGCAAAAAAACGAAGACACCTGTGCCCGCTAAAGTCAAAGGACAAGCCAGCATGCGCAGCCACGTCACCTTAGAACCAAAAGTCATGCTAAAAAATTCCCAAGCACCAATAAGAGAGAGCCCAACAATCAAACACTTTGGATAAGCGATGGGCGCAAAAAGCAGTAGCAGTACGACGGCGATCGCCAAAGGAATTCCCGTTAACCAACGTTGCATAAATTAGTCCAGTTGCTCGCTAATGCGGCCAAAGCGCCGTTCGCGTCCTTGATATTCGATAAAACAATTCAAAAATAACTCACGCGTAAACTCTGGCCAAGACGGCTGCACAAAAATTAACTCCGCATAAGCCCCCTGCCAAATCAGAAAATTACTCATGCGAATCTCGCCTGAACTGCGAATGATGAGATCCGGATCAGGTAAGTCATGTGTGTCCAGATAACCGGTAAAAAAACTCTCGTCGATGTGATCAGGCGCAAACTTCTTCTCAAGCAAATCAACCGACAACTGCTTAACGGCTCGGAGAATTTCGTCGCGAGAGCCATAACTGAGGGCAAGTGTCAGCACCATTTCTTTACCAACGCGAGTGGCCTCAATGGTTTGTTCAAGCAGACTGCGGACATCTTCTGGTAATTGTCGCAAATCGCCGATGGCATTTAAACGAATGCCATTATCCAGCATCTTTTGGCACTTGCTCATGAGAAATTCTTTGAGAAGAAGCATCAGCGCCTTGACTTCATCAATCGGCCGATTCCAGTTTTCTTTGGAGAACGCATAGAGCGTCAGATACTTGAGCCCGACTTCGCGCGCTGTTTCAGTAATCACATCGACAACATCAGAGCCCTGCTTGTGCCCTTCAATGCGGGCTTTGCCCAAAGCTTTGGCCCAGCGACCATTGCCATCCATGATGACAGCCACATGGCGAGGCAGACGGGTTTTATCGATTTTATTGAGCACAGTCTACCCTCTACAGGCCCTCACCCAATCAAACTTTCATGATATCTTGTTCTTTTTTGGTCACGATTTGATCAATTTTTGCTATCGTGTCATCGGTTAATTTTTGAATATCTTTTTCACCTTTTTTGAGATCATCTTCAGTCATCTTTCCGGCCTTCTGCAATATTTTTAAAGTTTCATTCGCATCACGTCGAGAATGCCGAACAGCCACACGAGTTTCTTCACCAAATGCCTTAATCTGTTTAACAATATCTTTGCGGCGATCTTCCGTGAGTTGCGGAACCGGCAAACGCACGATTTTACCGTCGTTGGTGGGATTGAGTCCAATGTTAGCTTTTTCGATCGCTTTTTCAATGGCTGGAATCAGATTGGACTCCCAAGGTTGAATCGAAATTAGACGCGGCTCCGGCACTGACAGTGTCGCCACTTGATTGATCGGCGTGAGTGTCCCGTAATAATCAACACGAATACCATCGAGAATAGTCAAGGAGGCCCGGCCCGTGCGTAACTTGGCCAGATGATCCTGCATGGCCTCGACCGCTTTATCCATCTTCTCTTTGGCTTGATTCATAGCCTCACTCATAAAACCTCCTCAAGAAACTGTGGTCCCAATGTTCTCGCCAGTAATGGCTCGTTTAATATTACCATCACGGAACAAATCAAAAACCACAATGGGTAATTTGTTATCCATACACAAAGAGATCGAGGTCGAATCCATCACCTGCAACCCCTGATTGAGCACATCCATAAATTTAAGTGTTTCATAGCGTTTGGCATCGGGAAATTTTTTAGGATCTTTATCGTAAATTCCATCGACTTTAGTCGCTTTAAAAATGACTTCCGCTTTGATCTCCATGGCCCGCAGCGACGCCGCCGTGTCCGTCGTAAAAAATGGATTGCCCGTACCGGCTGCAAAAATCACCACGCGGCCTTTTTCTAAATGACGAATTGCACGCCGACGGATGTAAGGCTCGACCACCTGATGAATCTGCAATGCCGATAAGACTCTTGTGTGAACACCGGCCTTTTCCAAGGCATCTTGCAAAGCCATGGCATTGATGACCGTAGCCAGCATACCCATGTAATCACCAGTCGCCCGGTCGATACCCTTTTCTGCACCTGACAGGCCGCGGAAAATATTGCCGCCACCAATGACGATAGCAATCTCAACACCAAGCCCCACGATCGCTTTAACTTCGTTGGCAATGCGGTGGGAAACCTCCAGCGAAATGCCATAGCCCTCAACACCCATGAGAGATTCGCCAGAGAGTTTGAGAAGAATGCGTTTGTATTTTGCCATAAGGCCCTTATTTGTTGAAACACCCTAAAAAAAAGGCCCCACCGTCAGGAGGGGCCCATTCTTATCCTTGAGAGACCATCTTTGCGACTTCGTCGGCAAAATCATCTTTCTTTTTCTCGATCCCCTCACCCACTTGATAGCGCGTGAACTGCACAATCTTGGCACTTGGATCGGATTCCTTTAAGTACTGGGCAACGGTTTTTTTGCCGCTGCCGTCTTTAATGTAAGCTTGCTGCATGAGTGACATCTCGGAGGCAAACTTGTCCAATTTGCCAACGACAATTTTTTCGAGAATTTCAGCTGGCTTGCCAGAATCCTTCAGGGCATCCAACTGAATAGCTTTTTCTCTGGCAATGATGTCGGCTGGGACTTCGCTCTTGTCGATATAAGCCGCATTCATGGCGGCGGCTTGCATGCCAATATTGCGAACCACTTCTTCAGTCACCGCACTGCCGCTGACTTCGGCCAACACCACAATTTTACCACCTGTATGAATGTAGGAACCGATACGACCGCCGGCTTTGGCATGCATGCTGGCAAACCGTCTGAGACTGATTTTCTCACCAATCACGGCGACCAGAGAGTTGATTTTTTCTTCAACCGTACCACTGGACGTCTGCATGGCCATAGCCCCAGCTACATCGGCTGGCTTATTGGCCAAAACCAATTCGACCAACTCTGCACCCAATTTAAGGAAGTCGTCGTTCTTGGCGACAAAATCCGTTTCGCAATTGAGCTCCAGTAAAATACCACAAGTTCCCGTAACTTTATTAAAAATGAGGCCTTCAGCGGCCACACGATCACCTTTTTTAATAGCCTTGGCCAAACCTTGGGTTTTGAGCAAATCGATGGCCGCTTCAAAATTACCGGCAGCATCCTGCAGAGCTTTTTTGCAATCCATCATGCCTGCACCCGTTTTTTCGCGCAGGGTTTTAACGTCAGCAGCTGTAAATGACATAGAAATCTCCTTCACTCATTCATCTAATGATTATTCAGTCTTGGCGGGTTCAACCTTGGGAGCCTCAGCTTTTGAGGGTTCACTCACTTGAGCCGAAAAGCCACCAGTGGCATCGCCCTCAAAGCTGTCACCCTTGGAAACATAAGCCGTCTTATCTGGCTTAGCCCCTGGCGCCCGGCGACGGGGAGCTGGCCCACGCTTGAAGGTGGCTTCATCGCCCCGTTGCGCATTCTGTTCACGGCGTTCCAAACCTGCCAAACAAGCCTCAGCCACTTTAGCTGAGAAATACTGAATAGAGGAAATGGCATCATCGTTGCCAGGAATGACGTGTTCAATCGGATCCGGATCACAATTCGTGTCAGTCAAAGCAACAATAGGAACGCCCAAAATGGTCGCTTCCGTCACAGCAATTTTTTCCAGGTGCGGATCAACGATGAACACACAACCCGGCAATTGCGTCATGGCCTTGATGCCACCGAGCGAAGCCAGCAGTTTGATGATCTTGCGATCGATGTCGAGTAATTCTCTTTTAGTGTAACCGGCAAAATCGTTGTTGGCCCGACGTGTTTCGAAATCGATGAGACGATCGATACTCTTTTTAATTGTTTGGAAGTTGGTTAACGTCCCGCCCATCCAGCGATCATTCACATAGAGCATGCTGGAGCGCTCGGCATCGCCTTTGACGATTTCACGCGCTTGCGGTTTGGAACCCACGAACAAAACGTTCTTGCCAGCCGCAACTGTTTCCGTCACAAACTTGAGAGCCGTATGCGCAAGATCTTTGGTTTTCTGTAAGTCAATAATATGGATGCCCGAACGGGCCCCATAAATATAAGGCTTCATTTTAGGATTCCAGCGTTTGGTTTGGTGGCCAAAATGGGCGCCTGAATCCATCATGTCTTGGATTTGAATATCAATCATTGTGTCTTTCGGTTTTGTGCACCAAAGCCAGTCTTTGCAAACCGGACTTAAGGTGCCCTCCAATTTTTTTGTTTGATTGACGGTTTTCACCTACCCCCTTAATCCGATCCCTCGACTACGCTCGGGACTGAACAACCAGGAGGACAAAAAAATTGTGCGTTTTCTATGAATTGCCCTTAAAATGACGTGATCGCACGTCATTCGGGCCCGCGATTGGTATCATAGGAGCTTCTGTGAAGGCAACTGCAAAGCTGATCGTCCTCAAAGGAACAAATTTTCTGAAAATCGACCAAAAACCAGGTGCTTGGATGTTCATTTTCGCCTTGAGCCTTTTCGTGACGGGAACCTTCGCCTCTCCAGCGGCGGCTCAAATCATACCAGAGGCCAAAGTGATGGGCAGCCAGGCCTCTTCCTCAGTCGATCCGGAGGCCGCAGCCATGGCAAACTCTGACTTTAACGCCTACAAAAAATCTCGTTATGCATCCGGCAAGTACAACGATCTGGTTAAAGAAGGTATTGCCGCCTACCACTTGGGAAATCTGGAAGGGGCCCATCAAAATCTTTTTAAAGCTTTCAACTTGGGCTGCGAATCGCCCATTGTTGCCTTCATGTTGGCTCTGGTCAGTGAAGCCTCAGGATCTTATTATTCAGCCATCGATTTTTATCAGTTGGCTCGCAAGGGCTTTGATGTCGCCAATCAGGATCATCGTTTCAATGCCATGTATTTTGAAAACTACGGCCGAGCCCTCTACTACAGTGGTCGTATTGAACAGGCCCGCCCTGTCCTCAATAAAGCGGCCAAAAAAACTAAAAGTTTTTGGCTGCTCAAACTCATGGGCCTGCTGGCTGTGGAAAAAGGCGACACGCTCAATGCCGTCGCCTATTTTGAACGTGCTGTCCGTATCAACTCAACCGATGTAACCAAAGCCGAACTCGTCGACATATACATTAATCTCGCCCGCCTGTTCACCAGTCAAAACGAACCAGAAGGGGCCAAGCGCTACTATTACCAAGTCAATCAACTTGATCCCAGCAATGCAGAAGCCAGCCGCTACCTGGGCGGCAATCAAAAACAGGGAAGCAACAATGACATGAAGGCTCAACTACAAAAACTCATAGAGGAATAACCCGAATCCCCAGCTCCAAAAGCTGCGCCGCATCGACCACGCTTGGACACTCGCTCATGGGATCGCCGGCTTTTTTCTCACAAATGGCTTCTTTGCTCTGAATAACTTCGCACGTCGACTTGGACACCTGCTTGAGAAGCTTCCTCGGCCTTTTTGAGAAGCACTGATGAGGTTTCGTCGTCAAGATAGACTTCTCCACAATTGGAACAAATATTTGCAGGAACCAATTTGACAACAATGACTGTTCCTTCTCTTTCCAAAGTGATTGTTGTCAACCCTGCTTCGGTTTCTCCATTTTTACAGATGACACATTTCATTTAATCACCCCTTTCCTCTGCTTAAAATCTTTGTCCCATTTTTCTACATCAGGCTCATAAACGGTTACAATGATCGTTTCTTTTTCCAAAAAAATTTTAGCAGCGACAACGTGAAGTGGGCGAGAACCAATCTTGCCAAAAAATAATTGACTGGGATAAGGCGAATCATCAGGGTAATCCTCGATAACCTCTCCTTTCTCCATTACATAAAGTACTTCTTCCTTTGTAATTTTCCTTTGAAACATTCTTTGCAAAGCATGAACTCGATAAATAAGATTTTGTGCCTGCATAGATTTCTCTACTACTATTTCACATCCGAAATAACCCGAATCCCCAGCTCCAAAAGCTGCGCCGCATCGACCACGCTTGGACACTCGCTCATGGGATCGCCGGCTTTTTGAGTTTTGGGGAAAGCTATCACATCGCGGATACTCGGTGAGTTGGTCAAGAGCATCATCAGGCGATCCATCCCAAAGGCAAGCCCCCCGTGTGGAGGCGGCCCGTACTGCAAAGCTTCCAGCAAGAAGCCGAACTTTTCTTTCGCAGCTTCGTTTGAAATGCCTAGCAGACTAAATACCTGGGATTGGACTTCCTGAGAGTGAATACGAATCGAGCCGCCGCCAATTTCGTTGCCATTGAGCACTAGGTCGTAAGCATTAGCTCGACACTTTTGCGGTTCTGTTGCCAGCCAGTGTAGATCTTCCGTCTTAGGTGAGGTGAACGGATGATGAACGGCCGACAGGCGCTTTTCTTTGTCATCATATTCGAACATCGGAAAATCAACGACCCACAGAAAATTATACACGCTGTCATCAATGAGGCCCCGCATGCCAGCGACTTTTTCTCGCAAGTTGCCCATGCTGTCGTTGACGACTTTAAGAGGGCCTGCACCAAAGAAAACCAAATCGCCGGGTTCCATTTGCATGGCATCTCTGAGAGCCGCTTTTTCTGCGTCCGAGAAAAACTTAACGATGGGCGATTGCCATTCGCTCTCAAGCACTTTGATGTAAGCCAGTCCTTTGGCTCCAAAAATCGAAACGTATTTGGTTAAATCATCAATGTCTTTACGCGACAGCTCAGCGCCGCCTTTGACATTCATGGCCTTGAGCGAAAAACCTTCTTTGATAGCCGCATCTTTGAACACACCAAATTGCGTATCCTTAAAAATGCTCTGCACATTCTTAAGTTCCATAGCGTAGCGAGCATCGGGGGCGTCCAGACCGTAGCCGTCCATGCATTCAGCATAAGTCAGACGTGGAAATGGCGTCTTCAATTCTTTACCCAAAACCTCTTTCCAGATTTTGTGAATGAGCCCTTCCATCAAAGGCAAAATATCTTCCTGCGTAATAAAGGACATTTCCAAATCGATTTGCGTGAATTCTGGTTGACGATCAGCTCTCAAGTCCTCGTCACGGAAACATTTGACGATTTGAAAATAACGCTCCAAACCCGCCACCATGAGCAACTGTTTAAAAATTTGTGGAGACTGTGGCAAAGCATAGAAGCTGCCTTTATTCACGCGGGATGGCACCAGGTAATCTCTGGCGCCTTCAGGCGTTGACTTGGTCAAAATTGGCGTTTCGACTTCCAAAAAATCATTTTCCAAAAGATAGTTTCGCACCAAGCCGTTGACACGTGAGCGCAAAATCATGTTGTCACGAATACGGGGGCGGCGGATATCCAGGTAGCGATGTTGCAGACGAATTTCCTCGTTCACATCGATATTGTCTTCAATCAAAAATGGCGGCGTTTTGGATTTGCTGAAAACGTCAAAGTCCATCACATCGACTTCGACAGCGCCTGTGGCAATCTTGGTGTTTTCCATGCCTGAAGGCCGCTTAATTACCTTCCCCTTGATCCCAAGACAGTATTCGCTGCGCAGGTGATGACCAAGATCATGCACGCGTGGATCGACTTCAGGATGAAAAACAATTTGCGTGATGCCCGTGCGATCGCGCAAGTCGACAAAAATCAAGCCCCCATGATCACGCCGTGTTTGCACCCAGCCATACAAAACAACTTCTTTATCGACGTCTGTCGCTGTTAAACTGTTACAATTGTGGGTGCGTCTGTGGGTCGTGAGAAACTCGCTCATAAAAAACCTGTAAATTTTGTATTAATCTTTAACTGTCATGACGGGGACAGGACTGGCGCGTAAAACTTTTTTGGTCACGCTGCCGAGCAAATCATAGGCTGAAGCCTCTTTGTGAGTCGACATCAAAACAAAATCAGCCTCCCGCTTGGCTGAAGCGACAATTAAATCCGAAACCAATCCAGGCTTGCTGATAACACGACCGCTCACCTTGGCCCCCGATTTTTTGAGTTTTCCCACCCAAGAGGCCATCAGGGCTTCCTGCACCCGCAAACTTTCTTTGAGCGCCTTTCCGTTTAGGTTCGCCATTTCACCTGTTAGATAGGCATCGGCCTGTAGGGCTGGCACAAACTCGTTAATAAAGGCATGTTCAAGTGCAATGGCCATTTTGTATTTTGCAGCAAGCTTGACAGCCTCTGCACAAACAACGACCGACTCAGCCGACAAATCCGTTGGAACTAGCACGCTCTTAAGCACATTTGGCGCCTGGGCTTTACTATGCGGACTCACAACAAAAAGTGGAATTGGCGATTTGGCCAAAAGGGATTCAGCAAAACTGCCAACAAGCAAGCGCCCTAATAAACCGCGTGCATGTGTCGCAACAATAATGAGACCGGCACCGAGGTCTTTCGCTTTCGCTAAAATCATGTCTTCCGGAGACAAATCACGACGGGGATGCTTGACCAGCACTTCAATCGACAGACCTTTAAGCCCAGTAAAACCTGCAAACAATTCAAGATTGGCCTGTGCTGCAACCAAATAAGGATACTCAACAGCCGCTTTAGCCTTGCCAGAAACAGGCAGTGCTGCCATCGGCGAGGCAAAAACAACATGGACTTTGGCCGAGAAAGTCTTGGCCGCCGCCGCCACCCAACCCGCCACACGTTTGGCCGAAGCCTTGTCTTGGAATGGATCGACAGCCCAAAGAATCGATTTGATTTGATGGAATGGTTTCATGAGAACTCGCAAAAAGGCTTCTCTTGTTTTTTTATTTAAAGCGCCGACTTTTGTGCAGCCGTTGCGACAGGTGCATTCATCGCCATGATTTTGAGAGTTTGATTGGGTTTAACTGCATCGCCAGAGAGAGCATTCCATTTTTTGATAT
>Ga0209824_10001384_pt1 | contig 13687 bp, 10 predicted proteins | sample VDWuncwatermetaG_FD_184124 | JGI IMG/M metagenome (GOLD analysis project Ga0209824, IMG submission 184124) | Wastewater microbial communities from Netherlands to study Microbial Dark Matter (Phase II) - VDW unchlorinated drinking water (SPAdes)... ... | reverse complement strand
TCTTGCCGTCAACATAGCCGAGATCACGGAGTATACGCACAATTTCCTGTTGCGCGCTGGTTAAAGCGGGACGGGCTGAGAGCCAGCCAATCTTAGCTATCCTTGCGGGCTGCTGCGCCTGAGCCAGCGCCCCAGTCACCACGAGCACGAAAGCGATTACCGAAAGCCCCAGCCATTTTAGATTTTCGATTTTAGATTTTAGATTGCTCCCGGAAAGAGAACTGATCCAAACCGTTTTATTCATGAGTTCTTCTCCCTAATCCAAAATCTAAAATCGGCAATCCAAAATTCTTTGGCCTCACTCAAAAGCGGATTTCTTATATTCAGTCTGCATCTCGGATTGGAGACGGCCAAGACGGTAGCTCCTCCTCCGTTCTAAAAAAGGCCTTCCTTTTCTAGCTTCCGCACGGTGCGGTCGTCAACGGTATCCTCTGCTTTGAGCCGACGGATCTTTTCGTTGGTCTTCCCCAGCAGACTGATCACGTTGCGCAGTCCATCAACGTTGGGATAGATGCGCCGATCATAGAGTTCCTTCATCATCTCATAACCGCCCTCGGCATCTTCCACCTTTTGCAGCCGCAGCCACTTAGTCAGGCTACGCATCACAGCGACTTTATTCGCAGGGTTCTGGATGAATGCGGTGGCTTCCACCATTGCCCTAAGGGCCTTCTCCGCGATCTCAGGGGAGCGGTCGACAAAGCTCCGCCGCGCCATAATTCCCAGCCCCTGATACGGAATGCCCAGCTTGGCGAGATCGGCGAGCACGCGATATCCCTGGCGCTCCAGGTTGGAGCCAAAGGTATAACCCATGTAGGCACCATCGATAGTTCCTGTGGTGATTGCTTGGGCTATGACAGACTGATCGCCCAATATCCTAAATTTAATGTTGTCCCGCTCTGGGTTGAGGCCCCAGTGCTCGAAGGCTAGCATCGTAAACATCCAGATGCCACCGCCGATGCTTTGCACGCCGATATTCCTACCCTTGAGATCAGATGGACTCTTAATCTGCGGAACAACAACGAAATAACCATCGAGCTTATTGATCAAGCCGGCAATAAAAATCATATCCAAGCCGCCAGCCATCGCCCCGATCGATGCGCCGGTGGCCGAGCCGACATGGAAGTGCGATTCACCGGCGGCGAGGGCTGAAATCCCCACAGGTCCGCTGCGCACGTGTACGACCTGCGCATCTAAACCATGCTTGTGAAAAATGCCCTGATCTTTAGCGACAAAGAGAACCCCGCTGCGCTCGTTGAAGCCGCCGAAGCTAAAAACCACTCTGGGCGGCGCAGAGGCCGCATAGACCAAGAGAGGGAGAAAGAAGAGAATGGCCCAGGATAGGGGAAGCATCTTCAAGAGAGATCTCATATTCCCTCCGTCTTATTACTTTTCCAAAGCCGATTTCTTATACTCGCTTCGCATCTCGGATTGCAGCCGACCGAGACGGTAAGTTTTCCAGTCGATGAACTTCGCGTATTGCGCCAGGGTTGGATGGATTTCTTGAATTTTGCGCCACATCTCTTGGGTGATGAACCGATAATCCGGGTGGCTCTGACGCATTACCCTCGACTTGTCCTTTGAAACACCCTGCGCAAATTGAAGTCACAAAATAGGGAGAATTTGGAATTGCTATGCACCGATTGTCACAAGCTTTGTTTCCTCGATCAGCCACTTAGCCAATGTCTCGCAAAAACGTGTTTGCGCGGTCTTGACTAAATTACTGCGCGTCTTTTCTGCCGCAAGTTTTTCGACTTCGCTCGAAGTTACAATAAAATACAGATAGGCTTGAATATCGGATTGCCATGCTTCGTAGAGCGATGCTGCAAGTCGGGACACTTCCGTCAGCCTAATCACCTTTTTACCATCTTTTCTTTTTCTTAATAGAAATTCGAATTGGGAAACTACCTGCTCCGAGGTTGAAATAGAACTCTTTGCAAACGGGGTAAACTCATTCACCACGAGGAAAACGGTACCGACCTGTTCTTCATCCCCCAGGGCAGGATCTTTGTAATAATGCTTTACGTCACCATAATGGATTGGGATCCCTTTTTGATAGAATCGGTGGAGAAATTCTCTCTTAAACTCCTTCCCGCTGCAGACGCACTCCAAAATAAGGTTAAAAAATAACCGCTCCTGAGTAGCGATGAGGTCAATATCTGCTATCTTGCAATGTTGCGGGCCCATGGATTCCGAGTCTTGTTCACGGCACACTAATGATTTTAGCTCTCTATTAAATTCGATATATTCCGGATGAGTTTTCCAGACGGTGAACCCCAACTTTCGGCGCGATCTTATAACCTCAAGATAGACAAGCGCTTGCCTAACTTCCGCAGGTGCCTCTCTAATTCGCTTTAGGTCAATGTGAGCTAAGTAGAAAACGTCCCAAAGCCATATCTCATTCGCCATGAAACCGTCTTCAGACGCATATCTTCGATAACCAAAGTAGTCTATTTTGAATTTTTCTTTTAGTCGCGGGAGATGGTGACGAAGTTGGATCACATAGTCAAGGCTCTTAGTCAGGCAATAGTTGAAATACCTAATACTGTGATGATAATAGAGCCATTTATAAAGTTTATATCGCTCAACTAGAAATGTTTCGACTGCACTTATACTTGCGTCGGATGGGGCTATGAGATAATCTTTCTCTCCTCCTTCTCTTCGAACCTCGTCTAGCGTGATCGATTCGACGAGCCGATCAATATCATAGCTACCGAAGCCTATTCCACTTGCATATCCATCCCGTCTCAGATAATCCCCGCGATCCACATCAATATCAGCTGCAATTAACTCGTAAAGCTTTGATACTATACCCCGGCTTCCCTTTGTGCTGTCAATTTTCACCTTGAAAAACGCTTTGATGGTGTTCAGGTAAACGAGATCCCCTGAGCCAGCAAAAGCCCGGGTTATGCCCCCAACATTCTCGGTAAGCAACTTATAGCCTATATATTCGTGTAACTTGACGTCTGATGTACGGTGAAGTTTTTCATATTTCCTATAATCGTCGCGCTTGAGAATATCCTTTGCGTAAGGCTCAACAGCTTCCTCCCCGAGATGCGAAAACGGGAGATGACCCAAATCATGCAATAGTGCAAGAAGTCGAACCAATTGAATCACAAAATGGACTAGCGGCTTTAATGTGCCTAGCTGTCGGCGCGAAATATGGATTGTTTTAAGGTTCCATTTATCTTCCAGACCCCGGAAAGTAGAGGATGGAAGTAGCGTTTGAAGCTCTCCAAATAATCTTTGGAGAAACCGTTTGAGGACCAGCTCATTAGAATGTTCAAATATTGAAGTCATGACGCGACCAGCAAGATGACAGGCACCAATCGAATGCTCAAAGCGCGATCCGCGGATAGATGGATAAGTATAAAAGGCAAGTCCGTTTTGAGTTATGAATCGCAGGCGTTGGAAAATCGGAGTCTGAATTATTCTTTCCTCAAGGTCTGTCAGTTCCACGTATCCGTAGATTGGATCCTTGATTAGTAAGGTAGTCTTAAATTCTAATGCCACCTTTGATTCCTCCCGCGTGAAGCGAACGGCAACATCCTTAGCACATAAGTCTTTAGGCTGCGATCCCTACCTCCCGGGCTGTGGTTGTACTCTGTTTACCAGCCGATTTTACGGCGACGGCGACGGCCTCAGCTAACAACGGAGGGACTGCATCAGCTACCTGCTGCTGCTGGAAACCAATGGAACCCAGGAACACGTAGTCATCAGGAAAAGATTGTAGGCGAGCAGCTTCCCTAATTGATAGCCCCCGGTGTTGTCTCGGATGGATCAGCATATTTTTGCGAAAGTTTCCAATTACTTTAGATGGCTCATTCCATACAAGCCTATGGTATATGCCCGTATGACATCGTGCAGTATCTTCATAGTTATCCATGAGTCTCGAAGGAATAACTTCCCAATTTTGCCCCGACTTAATATGCTTGTACCGACGAATAATCTTGTCGGCACTTTTGGTCACAAGGTTCCCCTGAACCTTATTTGATTTACCAACGTAGGCGCGCATCTCGCTTTGATACCGCGTTAAGCGAGATTTTGAAAGGCGCTTTTTCGGAAGGGGATAAAGAAGATAATCCTTTGATGAACCGTTCGCTAGGCGAGGCAGGTCCCCGATGGCAGCCCGGACTGTCACCGATGGCTTGAGTCCGGGTCCGTGGGTTGAGGTCGGAAATTCAAAATGGATACCAATTTTATTACCTACGATAAACAAACGTCTTCTTACCTGCGGCACTCCATACTCTGCGGCATTGAGCACGTCCGACTCAACTGCGTATCCCAGTTTTCGACAATCTTTAATTATCCGCTTCAGAATAGAGGCTTTGGCTAAGGTTTTAAGACCCGCAACATTTTCCATCACGAACCAAGCAGGCTGAAAAGCCGCCAAGAACCGGATGAACTCCTTATAGAGGTGGTTCCTTGGGTTCGTAAGGCTCCTGGTGCGTCTGTTTGACTCTGAGAACCCTTGACAGGGAGGACCTCCAATTAAGACCGAAAGGTCTCCAGGACGAATTCCCAAGCGTGCCATGCATTTGTTTGGGTCAATCTTCTCGATAGAAGAGATAATAACATCCGTCTCTGGGTGGTTTCTCTGGTAAGTTTCAGCAGCATGAGGGTCACATTCGACGGCTTGAACAATGTGAAACCCTGCGCCCTTGAATCCGAGGCTCATGCCCCCTGCGCCCGCGAAGAGGTCAATTGCCAGGGGGCGAGGACGAACTTCTATCTTAACCGGCCTCGCAGCTTTGGGATGCGAGCAGAATTTACTCAAGGGACAGCCATCGCATTTCGGATTTTCCGCAAAGCACCTCTGCCGCCCATGAGCTACCGCATTAACATGAAATTTTCTCTGCAACTGCGGTGGTATTACCTTAGGGAGAATCTCATGAGACTGGTCATATGAAACCCTGCGGGAAATTAAGCCGAGCCGAATTGCAAGGCGGTAGGTATGAATATCTACCGGCAATACGGGCCTACCGAAGCAGTAAAGTAAAACGCACCGGGCAGCTTTTGGTCCTATGCCAGGTAAACGGCATAACACTTTTTCCGCATCATTAAGTGACATATTCTGGAGGGCAGATACATCGAGTTTACCAAAGATTTCCTTTATCGTATTTAGAGCTTGCATAATTAACACTGCTCTACGATGCCCCATCCCTGCATCTTTAATGACTTCTCGGATCTGGGAAATAGAAGCTGTCAGTAGATCTTCCCACCCAGCAAAGCAGGCCTTTAATTTTCTAAAGGCCGATAGATACTTATGCTCGTCTGTCTTTTCGGACAGCAATATAAAAACTATCTCATCTATCGGATCTTGCTGGTTATTAAGTAAAGGATTTCTATACTCCTTTTCTAGGGTATCTACTATCCGCTTTATCATTGTGAACTTATGCATCAGCGGCTTTGCTCCAAAGGTTCCATGGGTTGAAGTATCATTTCCGAAAGGCGGCCGCTGCCAGTGGAATATCTTTGCCAGTTGTACAGAGCCGGAACAGCGTAAGTTATCTGTATTTCCGGGATACTTCTGCAAGCTAAATATACCCCTAACAATTGAAGTTTTGTCCCATTCGCCGCTACAAACATATTGCAAGTATACCGATGTTGCTTATATATCTCTTTTATCACCTGCTCGGTCTCAACAACTCCCCTCGATGGCAGACCGCAGTCCCATATGGAATTAGTGCCAAAAATAGAAATAACTTGCTTATTTTCGCGCTCCGCGATCTCCCTTAGGCCTTCATGATGCTGTTCCTTTCCCTGAGGAATTAAAATTAGCTTGTCAGGTTGATGCCTCCGGAGAGTGATATGCGTTCTTTCTCCTTCATGTCCTAATATTATTACCAATAGTTTTGATTTTCGTGGCAATTGGATTCCGCCGAAGTGCGGAACTGACTGAACTGATCTGACGCCTCTGGTTAACCAGCGCTCCTCCTCATTTGATTCCTCTGTGGCATATCTTTCCGGCTCGCCGTAAAGCAGCCTAATTATTCCACGTCGCGGATGCCCATCAATGAAGCGAAGCAGCACAAGCAATTCTCGTCTTGGAAACGTGGATATATCAATTGTTATCGCACGAAGGAGACCTGCTTCTCCGAATTCGGTAACAAGTTTCTTGAAACCGTCAAGAAACTCGGTCGGTTTCTGCATGCTAAACGACATCTCTATTAATTTATGATCGGAACGTCTCGCTAGTACATCCGCTATTTCCTCAAAGTGTTGCGGCGATCGCCCTTTATTGCGGTACTCAACCGACTGGAAAATAACTGCCCTATCTGCTTTGTAATCGGCAGACAACTTCCTTGCAGCAAGAACTGAGCGATCCTCGTAGCTTGCACATGTGACAAATAAAGAATCACTTACCCCATTAATTGGAGAGACAGATGTCTTTACGGGATTTAGACTATTCATCATTCTAAAACTTCAGCGGCTCTTGGCCGATATCAACTGCCTTTTTGGACTTTAAGAATTTAGTTTTAAAAGATTCAGGCTCGGTAGCTGCACGCACGATATCATTTGCCAACATTTCGACTCTTCCCTGCATACGGGGGCTCAAATCTCGCCTCGGAATAAGTCGACGATTCAACATGTAAGTGGGAAGTGGGGGACCACCAGATGTTTTAGGTGGGTAAGGATCATCACGCTGATGGAGGATTGATTCCCGAACAGCTACGTCTAAAAGAAGCTTGGCGTGTTGGTTGGCGTCAAGAGTATCGCGGATAGAAAACGTGAACACTTCGGGTTCTCGCACTTCAGAATGGAGACGATAATAAAAGAGATCACAAAGACTTTCGATGAGGGTCACCATCTGCTTGCTTGTTATGGTAATGTCCCCCGAGAGTAGGGCATCTGTGCTACCTGCTGTCTGTGACAACTCATGCATCATATTCTGAGAATACCTACGAATTTCGTCATTCTGAATCTCAGGTGAAATTGGTCTCTTGAGGCGGGGAGCCCATCTTTCAGCAAGTGCTTTACTCACTATTTCCTTACAGATCTCAAGGTATTGTCGGATAATTCCTGATGAAACATCAATAATGTCTTGATACCCGGCATAACGATAAGGAATCTTCTTCTCCTTAAGATATTGGAAAAATCTTGCATGCCCATACTTAGTCCAATAATTACTAAAAGTTTTTGGTTTCTTGCTTGAAGGAAGTTTCTGCCACTCCCTCTGCATAACCTTTTTAATCTCGTCTTTAAGTTTCTCCCCGTGGCTCCACTGATCGAAAAAGCCGTTAAACGGACGCTTTGGCCAACGCTTATTGTCCAGTCTCGCCTCGGTAATCAACTCGCAGACCCGTTTATAGTTGTTGTGCCAACCCTTCCTCGTCCAATCAAATGAGACGCGATTGTAGTCGCTTCCCTCCCGATATGTACGCCCAGTCCCAGACAAAACCGCCTTCTTCCCCAAAGACATGATGCCATATTTGAAACAGATCAAGTTATGTTTGCGGGCAGACGCTGCTCGGAAAACGCACATTTGCTGAGATGCCCTCAAAACGTCAAAGTCGTCAAGCAAAAGGAAGAACGGACACTTTAGATCTAGAATTTCTTTCAACAACTCAAGGAAAGGGACAAACTGTCCAGACAATGTCAAGTATGGATTAAAAGCAGTCGGTGTACTATCGGACAGCGAGCCTAGATGCAAGTCTTCCTCCAGGACATTGATATTTATAGTATCGTTCGCGAACGCAAGACTCTCCTGCCAATCCTGACAATCTTCCAGCTTGGGCTCATTCAAGATCAACCGGAGGCGAGTCTTTAACCTCTGAAGATTTGCCGACTGAATAGGCTTGTAAGCAAAGATAGTCTGAAGGGTTGCAAGTGTACTCGCCAGGCAGTGGAGAACTAAACGGTGTTCAAACAGGCGGTCTTTTCTAGATTCGCTATCAACAGCATCTAAATCAGCTTTGTCGAAGACCCCTTGCTCCAGTCGACAATAGATGCCGATGAAATTTCCGGGAGTTGAAAAGAAATCCAATGCCTTTCGTCTGTGCTTATCAGTCCACTCTCTTATCTGAGATTCAAAGGCTATGTATCTCAGGACCATCGTTTTGCCTGTTCCTCGTTGGCCTTCTAATAACGTCTCGAAGTGCTTATTTATAATGTTGAAATTCGTGTATTCTCCGACAAATAGATGAGGGATGTCTTCATAGTCCAATCCATCAGCATTTACTGACTCAAATGGATTTTCCCAAGCTATTGTCTCGGGGTACCGGGCCTGTGACCGTGAAGCGGTTTTCCTATTGACTTTCTTCGTCCGTTCTCTCTTTTGTCGTGGCTCCTCCTCCCGTCTCGGCAAAATTGCGGGCCGTTGTGTCTTGTTTTGGCCAACTTGTTTCCGTAGATCTCTCAATACTTCAAGCCAGAGCTTCTTTCTCTTGCCAACAGTAGTAAAATCCGTCTCAATCGTTTTTCCGTCCTTCGGAAGGAACTTGGTCGCTCCGAGCCAGTCATAACGGTCCCATTCACAAGGCGAAAGGATAATCGGGAAAAGAACCATTCCATCGGTCTTTCGTTGTTGCAGGAACTCCGGGATCTCAACCTTTTTGATGTATTGAGAATTTAGAAACGCCTGGCTGATTAGAAGCACCGCAATTTGAGATTCCTTTATTTTTGCCTTAATTTCATCGTTCCATAAATCCCCCGTCGTGATACCCTCGTCGTACCAGAATTCAGTTTCACCGTCAGACTCGAGACCTTTTAAGTAACCTAGAAGTGAGTCTTCACCAAGGTACTTTTGATCCTGATGGCTATAAGCAATGAATACTTTAATTGGCATTTTGTTAAACGAGTACCACTTAATCGCTATTTTTCTTCTTCATGCTGAGACTTCTTATATTCTGCCTTCATCTCGGATTGCAGCCGCCCCAGACGGTAGGTTTTCCAGTCGATGAACTTCGCATACTCCGCCAGGGTAGGATGAACCTCAATAATCTTGCGCCACATCTCCTGTACGATGAAGCGATAGTCCGGATGGCCCTGGGGCATGGTGCGCAGCTCGCCGATGAACACCGCCTCGCGAAGATTCATCTTCATGTGCCAGCGGATCTTATAAGCGAACGGGACGACATACTGGGCCTCGAGGGGAAGATCGCGGTATATTCTCTCATAGACCTCAGCCGCCTTTTCCATGCAGCGATAAAAATCCGGCTTGAAGCCGGCCGCTTCGATTTCCGGCGGAGTATCGTAGCCGTGCGCAGTGGTGAAGTCCTGTCGCTCCTGGGTGAGGATGCGATGGCGGTGAAGATCGCGGTAAAGCCCAAGGTTGCCGAGAATATCGAACGTATAGTAAACCTGCTCGAAGGCGCGTCCGGGCTTGTCCCTTCTACCGCGTCGCCGTTTCAGATATTCATCTAGAAGCCGTTTTCTCTCACCAGGTCCCATCCGGGCGACAAGCCTTCTTAATTCCGCCAAGGAATGGCGCGAATGCGGATAAAGAATTGCCGCGACGACTTTTTCCTCGGCCTCTCCGTCATACTCCACTAAAGTGACCGGACCGCCCGCCTTCACCGGCGGTCCCGTCACGAGTTGTCCGCTCAGAGCACGGGTAGCCCGATAGCTTTCGGCCAGATAGTCGCTGGACTGAGCCCGCTTAACAAACGAGGGGATGAGATGGTTCAACTCCCGGTGGATCGCAGCGGCTAGCTCTTTGGCCTCAGTCAACTCGTGGGAATAGAGCTTGGTAAGGAGGTACTCGAAGGCCTGGCCGACACCAAAAAAACCCGCATTGGTAAGAGTCGCGGCGGGGAGATAACCGCGCAGCACATCGCAGGCATGGGCCCTGACGGTCGAGAGGTACGCCCCCTCGGCCCATTTTTTGAGTTTCTCGTCCCTCTCGGCCTCCTGATAGCTCACGGCCTTACCCGTTTGCGGATCTCTTATCTCGATCTTGTGAATCGGGAGAGATCTCTTCACAAACTCGATCACAGGGTCGATCTGGCGCGAGTAAGTTTCAAAGAGGAGATTCAGCAGCTCGAGATAAGCCGCCCGATGCGGGGAGGCCATGATCCTGGGCTCCCGGTAGAAAGCATAGTTTCCGCTTTCGTCTTTTTGGTCGAAGCGGACATAGCGCGTTGACTTTTCCAGCGGGGCAATGCCAATCCGCGCATCCTCCAAGATATTTACAGCTACATTGGAAATCCTCTCGCAGGCGATATGCGCCCCGCCCAACTGGGCCACCGAGTCATCGCCGTAGCCCACGAGCACTCGTTCGTAAAAGGCGCGAGCCTTTTTCAACGCCGCGCTGTCGTCACTTGCCAAGGCCTGCCCGCCGAGCAGGTCCTTCAGCGCCAGCTCGGGATCGCCGAGAAATTCATCTAAGAATGTCCGGCGCAGACTCTTGGCCGAGCGGCTGTAGCGCGAAAATAGCGCCCCGGCCACCTCCTGGGGGAGTTTGAGGCCAAAGACGGGCTCATCGAGATTGGTAAAAAATGGTGTGAGGTTTTTTTCCTCGGCTGGGGTGAACTGCTCGCTCATGGACAAAAACAACTCCCAGGATCTCAGGGGGCGATTCTAGTCGTTTCCGCTGCAATAACAAGAGAAAAATTTTGGGGTGGAAGGGCGAGAATTCGGGGCGCAAAATGCCGGCATTAGCCCTCCTGGTTTTGCTTCATTTGTGCCCGCTCCGAGTAGGAGGAAGCGACGAACAAGACCACGATAGCCAGCCCGCTCAGGGCATAGACTGCGAAGGGTACCATGGAGCCGGCTTCTGCGATGGTTTCTCCCCAGTAGACTAAGAATGCCAAATAATAGGCAAATAAGTAGGTAATCAGCAGGCAGAGTTTAGTTCGCTGGAAGAGCAAACAGGGAAGCATGAAGGCGATATAAAGAAAAACCTGCCAAATGGATATCAAATGATTAGGCAGTCCTAAATTTAATAGCGTATCAACATCTAACATAGTGCTCCTCTCTCGGCAGTCGACGAATCAGCAATCCGCCGCCTAAGGCTTCTTCTCCTTCGAGATCTCCACCACGGCGAAGTCGAAACCCCGCGGGCTCAGTCTGAAGTGAACCACGTCGCCCGTTTTTAACCCCTGTAAACTTTCGGCCGACTCCACATCGTAATCCATTGTCATTGCCGGCAGCAGAGCTTCAATTTCTCCGTGTTGCAGCGTGATCCGCTTTTCCTCCTGATCCAAGTATAAGATGGCGCCGCTCCCCTCATAGGTTCGACCATTATCTGCCGGAGTCACCCCTCTTAAGTAGGGCAAAAAAATGGCCAGGAACACTAGCAAGGTTGTTGCCGCTAAGACAACCTCCTCTTTGCCGAATTCGTAATTCCTCGGGCGTAAAGTCCCTCCCCGATACTTTTCCCAAAAAGTGGTCAAAAAAGAATAGACCAACGCCAACCCTGCCAGTCCGATGAAGTAAGGCCGGTAGATCGCCAGACTGGCGAGCGCCCCTAACGCGGCAATGCCTGAACCGGCTGCCAGCAAGGGAGCAATTCAGCAGACCGAGGCAAAAATCGATGAAAATATCGCCCCGAATTTGTCTATCCACTCAGCCATGATTTTCCTTCAAAGAGTTTTCATCTTTTTTCCTACTGGGTGGGCATCAGCAGTATCACATCATCGGAGTCATACTGATTTCTGCAACATTTATTCGGTCCAAAAGAACCGATCGCGGCATACTTTACCCCCTTGATGTAGTAATCGGGATCAAAGAAGTAGTCCGATCCCCAGGGATCTTTGGGAACGGATTGCATGTAAGGCCCGTTCCATTTGGGAAATCCCCCATTAGTCTTGGTCAGACCAGCCTTAGATGCGTTCAGATCCCAGACCTCCTCATCCGCCGTGACGCCAACATTCTGGGGACCGGGCCACTTCTCAGTGTCATTGGCGAGCGCCTCTATTGCCAGTTGGATAGTGTGCAGATCTGTCCTGGCTTGGGCGATCTTGGCCTTGTCTCTAAAGGTGGTATACGCAGGGATAGCGATAGCCGCGAGGATACCAATGATCGCGACGTTTACAATCAGCTCGAGTAATGTGAAGCCGCCGCTGTATTTAGGGCTCATGGTTTTGCCAGCCATCTTAGTCTTATTAAGGTACCTTTTACACGTAAATTCGACGAATTTACAAGAGTTCAAGGCCCCAATTTTAGGATCTTTATAGGCCCTATTCCAGGAACCCACTGGCCCCGCACAACCGATCAACTAGCGGACGAAGGGGAAATGAGGTCGTGGAGGAAAGCCGGAGGAAAGGTGCAAGCAAAAACGGACGATAGACCAGGGCGCCGATGATCCTGTTAACTCTTTGACGAAATAAAAATGCCTTTTGGCAGAGACGCGAGTAGCACGCGAGCTGTTCGGCGGATCCGTTCCCCCGCTTAAATGCGAGGTCCATCACCTCGGCGGCCAAGATTCCGCTCCTCAAGGCAAAATAGACTCCTTCACCGGTGACGGGTTCGGTGACGCGGGCCGCGTCCCCAACCAGAAGATAACCGTCTCCATAAGAGCGCCGAGGCGGGAGATGGACGGGATAGGTGGAGCGGAGCTTGCCCACGATCTCGCTTCCCTGTAGAGACTCTCTCAGGGAGATATTCTTATACAAATGATTTTCCAACAAAGCCGCCAGGGAGATCCCTTTCTTTGTCGTGTTGCTATTCTCCACTACAAAACAAAGATTCGCGCTCTCCCCACCCAGACCCACAAGCCCCGCGTAACCTCCGGGAAAGCAATGAATCTGAACACTCCCTTTCACTCCCCTGGCGCCCCTCAGGTGCGTTTGGAAGGCCACGTACTTGTCTGCTTTGCCGGGCAGAGCCAGACCCAGGCGATGCGCCACCCAGGAATTACGGCCATCGGCTCCAATCAAGAAAGTAGACGACACACTCTCCCCTGGAGACTGATCACCCAAACTTAAGGACCAACCCCCCACCTCTTTTGCCAGGGAGCCGACCTTGCAACCCTGCTTGACTTGAACCCCCTCTCTCTGCGCTGACCTGAGCAGGAGATCGTCTAAAGAAGAACGGCGCAGTCCCAGGCCGAAAAGGGTTCGTCCGTTGCGGGAAGGAAAGCTGATGGCCGCCTCCGCGCCGGAAAATGTTGAGATGCGGAAAGCTGTGACCTTTTCATGTTCCAACGAGAGGATCTCGCCGGCCACGCCCAACCGCTCAAGCAGCGGCCAATTAGCGGGATTCAAAAAATCGCCACAGAGCTTCTCACGCGGGAAAATCGCTCGTTCCAGCAAGATGACCGAATAGCCCTTTCGCGCTAGAGAAATCGCTGCGGAGGAACCAGCCGGGCCGGCGCCAACAATAGCAACGTCAAACCGCTCCATGTCGTTCCTCCAAGGAAAAAAAAGCAAAAACGCGAAACGGGAAAAGGGAATGGAGCCTAAACTCCCCGATCTCTGCCTGCTTAAAGAGGTCCCGCCACTCGCCCAGGGTAAAAGCCCGCCGGATCGAGAGCGGCGCATCCCTGCGGGTCATCTCGTTGCCGGTAAAGAGGAGCGTGAGCAGGCGGATCGCAAAATAGGCCAATGGGTGGCGAATAAGGTCGCTAACCAGGAGGCCTCTTCGGGCCACGCAGGACCATGTCCTTAGAAGGACAACGATTTCCCGTTCGGAAAAGTGGTGCAGGAACTGCGAGGCAAGGACAAAATCAAAGGAGGCAGAGGCGAAGGGCAGGTGACGAGCGTCCCCACGCACAATGGAGATCTCGGGGAAATCTTTCGTCAGACTC
>Ga0209824_10001382_pt1 | contig 13699 bp, 14 predicted proteins | sample VDWuncwatermetaG_FD_184124 | JGI IMG/M metagenome (GOLD analysis project Ga0209824, IMG submission 184124) | Wastewater microbial communities from Netherlands to study Microbial Dark Matter (Phase II) - VDW unchlorinated drinking water (SPAdes)... ... | reverse complement strand
CATGACTACGAATACTAACGCAACGCCCGCACAAGCAATCCTCAGCATCAGCCGCGCACTAACAGGCAAGCCAGCACCCGCAGGCTTCAGCCTGCTAAGCAAAGGGCGCACAAATAAATCTACACCTGCCGCGATTGTTACGGACTTGCTTGTAAGCTGCTCAAACGTGGAGGGGGCATTGGATGCAATTCTGCCCCCTGCAACATCCTACAGTACGCCAGCAATTCACGCTGCTGCCACTAAGCTATTCAAGCAGTTTGCAATTACGCATCTTATCAAGAGTGGCGAGCCATTACTGTTAGGAGCTAGTACCTTGGTAACTCTAACTGATGAAGTTCTGTTTAAACTCATCGCACTTGCAGGACTTGGCGAGCGTACAGCAGTTAGCGGCTCAGAGATAATGGCTTGGATGGACTGCGAAGCGATGCAGATTATTGCGCAAGCGCATAACTGGAAGCCCGTGCATCTTGAACGCTTAACTGCCATGCTTAAAGGCTATGCCGCGCCAGCTTACAAACTAAGCGCGGAGGATGCAGCTACCTTAATTAACAGACTTTCAGCATTCCCCGAGCTTAATAGTGAGCCGGAAGCAGCTACGCTGTACCTATGGCTATCTAGTAAACTTGCCCGCGATGCAGCAGTTGCCACCCTGATGGAAGGAATCTAGTCTTAAAAAGCAGCAAGCGGAACACAAGCAGAACGCAGCAAGGAGGGTAGCACCTGCTACCCTTCACTAACCAAACACTAACCAAAGGAGCATTTAATCATGCGAAACTATACCAAGGAACACCTGAAGCAGCAAAGGCAGGAAGCTATGCTAGACAGGCTAGTAACCGCAATCATCATCCTACTAATCATCCTGCTGCTTGCATTTATGCAAGCCAGCGACAGAGCAGCAACCGACAGAGCAACAACAACAGAGCAGCAACCGACAGAGCAGCGACAAAGCAGCGATTGCCTAGACAGCAACAGCCAGCGGCAGGATGATAACAGCTATTTGCTCTCTGTTTAAGCAGCAAAGCAGCAAAGCAGCAAAGCAGCAAAGCAGCAAAGCAGCCCCTAGCTACTAACAGCTACTAGGGGCTAAAAAATTTTTCCTCGCTATCGCTCGGAGTGCGCTGCGCGCTAAAAGCATAATGACTGCTCGCTATCGCTCGCAGGTAATTAGATAGAAGCATTGCTACCAGCGATGAAGCCGCTGATAGCGAACTGCACGCTACTAGCTGCGCTAGAAGCTAAGGACTAAAAGCAAAAGCAAAAGCAAAAGCAACAGCAACAGCGAGCTAAAAGCTAAGCTATCTAGCTAGCTAGGGGGTAGAGACCTTTTTTACGTTTGCTGTACGGATGTATTCTAAGTAACCCTGCCAATACTACTAAACTTTTTCAAAACGCAAATAGCAGGAGCTTTTCTGCTAGAGCTTTTCTGCTAGCTGCTAGCCTCTCTCATTGTGAGTTGCGCTCGAGCTTTTTAGCTATCCCCCCTAGCTGTAAGCTACCTGTGCTGTTAGAATGCTTCCTACGTTAATCATTATCAAGAAGGAGCAAGCATCTTATGAAAGAAAAGCTGATTGCCCTGCTAGGCAGCGGAATATCTAATGCAGTAGCAGCTAGTGCTGTTGGCTGCTCTGAGAGCTATGTATCACAGTTGCTAGCTATCCCCGAAATCTCGGCTAGGGTAGCTCAGCTTCGCTTTGACACCTTGCAAGCAAACAATTTGCGGGATAGCAAGATTGATGGTATTGAAGACCTCTTGCTGGCGAAGCTATCGGCATCTGTTAATTTAATCATGCGCCCAATGGAGTTAGTTAAAGCTAGCTCCATGATTAACGCTATGAAGCGTAGAGGTTCAGCAGCACCTGAGCAATCTACCCAACTAACTCAGGTAATTAACTTAACCCTCCCTCCTAAGCTTACAGTAGCTTTCCAGCTTAATAATCAGAACGAAATTATAGAGGTGGCAGGGAGACCTTTAGTAACAATGCAAACAGCTACCTTACTCGTGGAGGCTAAACAACATGCACTGGCAAACAAAGCTGCACAAAGTAACTTGGCAATCACCGATGCTGACATTAGCGCAGCGATTAGCTAGACTGCGCGCTAAAGCACTAGATTCCAAGAGAGCGGAAGCAATGCTCCTAACTCTTAAAACTATCAAGGAAGCTAAGATAAATGTCCCTGCACGACTCATTAGCAATCAGTCCAATCAGCCAGAGCGAGAACCAGTCAACACAAAGCTTTAACAGGGAAGAAGTAATAGCGCTATGCAAAGTTGATTTAGACTTCTTCGCTTGCTTAGTACTTCCTGGCGTTATTACCTACAAGTTCCCTAAAGAGTTCTGTGCTGTATGGAAGCTACTTACAGATAATGCGTTAACTACTAAAGGTTTCCTGCGGCTAGCTATTGGACTGCCTCGCGGCTTTGCTAAGACTACTTTGCTAAAGCTATTCATAGTCTGGTGTATCCTGCTTACCGAGCGTAAGTTCTTCCTTATTCTAGGTGAGACTGCTTCAAGAGCACAGCACATCTTAGCTGACGTAGCAGATATGCTATCCGAGCCTAACGTGATAGCTACCTTTGGTAATTGGAAGCTTCACCCAGCTACTAAAGATACACAAGAAGAGAAGTCTTTCTCTTACCGAGGCAAGCACATAACACTGATAGCTCTTGGCTCAGGAGCTTCCTTGCGTGGTCTTAACTCGCATCATGCTAGACCTGACTTCATCTTAATGGATGATATGCAGGGAAGGGAAAATGCTAAATCTCCAGTACTTAGCAATGAGCTACTAGATTGGATGTTAGGTACATTACTAAAGACCAAATCACACATCTCATGCATATTTGTATTTGTAGGTAACATGTACCCTTTCAAAGGAAGCATCCTTGGCAAGTTACGCAAAAGTACTTTCTGGACTAGCTTAATAGTTGGGGCATTGCTTGCAGATGGCAGTAGTATCTGGGAGGAGCTAAGAAGCAAGAAAGATTTGCTGGATGAATTCAATTCAGACTTGGAATTAGGCAAGCCTGAAATCTTTCTTAGTGAAGTAATGAATGATGAGAACGCAGCTATGGTGGCTCACATAGATTTTAATAAGATGCCTAAAGACCCAGTTGATTTAGCTAACTGCTCTCCTCAAGGTAGCTTCATAATAATTGACCCTGCTGGACGTAAGCGTAATAGTGACAACACAGCTATTGGTTATTTTGAGATATTTGATGGTAAGCCTATGCTGCGAGAACTGACAACTGTTGTGCGAACTCCTGGAGGTACCATTAACCATGCTCTTGAGATAGCTATGCGCAAAGGCTGCTATCTAATAGCTGTTGAATCTGTAGCTTATCAGGAGAGCTTGCTGTACTGGTTTGATAAGATTTGCAAGGAGATAGGCTTAGCTGGCATTGATTTCGTGGAAGTATACCCAGGCAGAGTTATTAAGAACTCACGCATCAAAGCTATGTTAGAGCTTTTGGTAACTACTGAGCAGAAAGAAGCAGAGCTGCTAATTGCTGACTCCTGTAGGGCTGTGGTGCAGTCTGCTATAGCAAGGTGGAATCCTCTTAAGAATGATAACCAAGATGACGAGCTAGACGTTCTGTGCTATGCTCCGCAAGTTATACAGAATTACTCGCACTTAACAAGTATCAGAGGTGTGATAGATAGTGTGCCAGCTATTAGAACTTACACACTGGCAGAGAATAGTTCCTTCTAGCCTTAATTAACTTAACCGGATTACTACTTATGACTACTCCAGCAGCAGTTTTTCCTCTTAGCAAGCTCTCCCAGCAATCATTGCTTAAGTTCTCTAATAACCTGTTTGATAACTACTACTCTGTTGGAGCTACGCGCGAACAGCTACTAGATGTAGATTGCGCATATCAGCGAGAAGCTAATCTAGGGGTAGCGCATTTAGAGGCCAAGGCAGCTAATCGCTATGGGGATAAGTCTAGGATACAAGACCAGACAGTCCCTATAGTTATGCCTCAAGTAGAGGCAGGTGTTCACTATCTGTCAAAAGTATTCCTCACAGGTAACCCAATTTTCGGGGTAGTAACTGCTAAGGCAGAGCTAGATAACACTGCTGCTATGTATGATGCTATACTGGAAGAGAATAGTATTAGAGGAGGCTGGATTCGCCAGCTAAACTTATTCTTTCGCGATGGGCTTAAGTACAATCTACACGGGCTGGAGGTAGACTGGAAATCTATCTCTACCTTTAACTTAGTCACGGACACTAAATTTTCTGCTACTGAAGGCAAGCCTAAAGAGGTTATCTGGTCTGGGAATGTTATCAAGCGCTTAGATATGTACAACACATTCTTTGATACTAGGGTAGCTCCAGCAGATGTTAGCTCTAAAGGTGAGTTTGCGGGTTATGTAGAGATGCACGGAAGAGTTGCCTTTAAGCAATTCGTGCAGAATCTTGACGGAGTTATGAAGGAGAACATAAAGCCTGCCTTAGAATCTAGCAATCCTGGAAATAGCTACTATACTCCCCTAATCAACGCGCAAACTAATCCGCCTAGCCACCAAGATGGCAACAATTGGGCTTCTTGGGTAACAGAAGGCGCACGCACTCGCATTAACTACTCAGATAGCTACGAAGTAATGACTATCTATGTGCGCTTGCTGCCTAGCGACTTCGCCATTAGAGTGCCAGGCAGTAACTCCGCACAAATCTGGAAGCTAGTAATCGTTAACAAAGCTGTTGTTATCTTAGCTGAGCGTCAAACTAATGCGCATAACAACCTTAACATAGTAATAGGACAGCCACTAGAGGATGGTCTTAACTACCAGACAAAGAGTTTTGCTCAAAATGCCATACCTTTGCAGGATGCAGCTAGTGCAATGCTTAATGCTTCCTTAAATAGCAAGCGACGTATGCAGTTTGACAGGCTTCTGTACAATCCTTCGCTGGTTTCACATGAAGCTATTAACAGTGCTAACCCCATAGCTAGAATACCTGTACGTAACTCTGCTTATAATAGTAAATTAAGTGATGCAGTCTACCCATTCCCTTACAATGATTCAGCTAGCCAAGGAATGTTACAGGAAATGGGGCTACTTGTCAACTTTGCAGACAAGCTTCAAGGTATTAACGCCTCCAATCTAGGGCAGTTTACTAAAGGTAACCGAACACTGTCTGAGTACGAGGATGTTCGAGGTAACAGTGACGGCAGATTCCAGACAATGGCACTATTTATAGAGGCGCAAGTGTTTGTTCCTGTTAAGGAGATGCTTAAACTTAACATCTTGCAGTACGCTACTGATGGCGAGATATTCTCGCGTGAGCAGAAAAAGCTAGTTACCATTGATACCTTAACTTTGCGTAAGCAAGCTGTTGAATTCAAAGTTAGCGATGGATTCTTACCCGCATCTAAGCTAATATCCACTGAAATTATGCAGGTAGCTATGCAGGTAATAGGCTCTAGTCCACAGCTTCAGCAGGAGATAGATTTAGTAGGGCTATTTATACACTTCCTTAAGTCACAGGGAGCTAAGGAGCTAGACCAGTTCCGCAGAGTGCCCATGCAACAACCTCAGCAGCCTCAACAACCAGCACCACCACTAGGAGCACCTCAATAATGATACAGCTTAACAGTAAGTTCCTGCAGTTCACATTAACTGCTGACGAAGCGCAGTTAGCTACCCAGTTATCCTCCTTGCAGTTCGCTAGACTTCACAACGAACTAACTGATAGGGTAGATAAGAGGCTTAGTTTACGATTAGACCCTAACAATGTAGCTGAGTTCACCCAGCAAGAGGCTTATTTAATAGGCCAAATAGAATTGCTAGAGCAGCTACTAGCAGATGCAGCACCTTCTTCCCAACCAGCAGTGCCCCCAACCTAAAGGAATACTAACATGAGCATCATGAACCTGTTTACCAAAGCACCAGCAGCACCTAGTGTAGTAGCTCCAGCACCTCCAGCACCTGTTGTAGCTGCTCCAGCACCTCCTGTATCCCCCCTCGACGCTCATAGCAAGTTGTGGGAGAATGACCCTACTAAGCCAGCACCTGCACCTGCTGCCTTATTTGACATTGACCCTGCTAAGTTACAAGAAGCTATTAAGTCCGCTGACTTTACTAAAACAGTGCCGCCAGAATTACTCAAGGCAGCGCAAACTGGTGACGCAGCAGCTATGACAGCAGTGCTTAACATGGTCGCCCAGCAGTCATTCTCCCATCAGACATTAGCCACAACTAAGTTAATCGAACAAGCACTAGCAAAGCGTGACGCAGAGTTATTAGGTAAGATGCCTGAGATAGTTAGGCAGCGTCAGATAGCAGACACACTAGCAGCTAATCCGGTTTTCGCACATGAGGCTTCTCGTCCCCTAATGGATGCGCTACAAGCGCAGCTAACAAAACAAAACCCCAAAGCTTCAGCCGCCCAGATTGCAGAGCAAGCACAAAGTTACATAGCCGCCTTTGCTTCAGTAGCCGCAGGAACAGATGTAGCTTCTATTGCTAGTAGTACCAAAAGTAAGGCTGATTCTAGTGGAACTAACTTTGCTAGCTGGATTGACTAAGCTTATTGCATCATTTAATTAACTAATTTAAGAAGGAGTACTCATGAAAGCGCTAATGATTAGAGACAATGGCTTGGAGCGCGATGCTTCGCGTGTAGAAGCTGGTCAGCAAGCATCAATAGGCATCATAGCTATTGATGTAACTGCTGCTGCTGGTACTACATTAACTGCGCAGCAAATGCAGCCAGGAGGTGTTATTCGCCGCACAGGTGTAGGAATAGCATTTACTGATACACTGCCTACGGCAGCTTTACTATCTGCTACTCTTACCGAGCTAGTAGATGGTGATTCTTGCTTACTGCACATGAGTAACCGCACTGCTGTTGTGCAAACTCTTGCTGGCGGTACAGGTGTTACTTTGGTAGCTGGTAGTAACACTACTTTAGCAGCTAACTCTAGTAACGTACTTATGCTAACTCGTACAAGTGCTACTGCTTGGACGTTTGAGATTATTGGCTAATAGCTAGTTAATAATCTAACTTAACAATTAAGGAGAACTAATTATGTCATCAGGCGTATTTGCAACAAATCAACTGCCAGTAAACTTTGCGGCTCTGTCTTTTGCAGAAGCAATTACCATGTTATCACCTAACGGGCAAGCTCCTTTGTTTGCCTTAACAGCTCGGATGAAAACCGAGACAGCTTTACAGGTAGAGCATGGCTACTACAGTAAGACAATGATTTTCCCTACTTTGGTAGGCATTGCTTCTGCACAAGCTGCTAACTTAACAACCTTGGAGTGCACTAATACCAACAACTGCTTGCCTAACATGGTATACCGTGTAGAAGCTACTGGAGAGAACGTGCTTATTGAAGCTGTATTATCTCCTACGCAAGTTAGAGTTCGCAGGGGCTTTGGTACAGTGGTAGCAGCTATCATACCTAGCGGTGGTGCTATGCACATGGCAGGTACTGCTTTCCCTGAGAGCAGCTTGCGTCCAGGAGCTTTGCGCCTAGATGCTGTTCCTTACAGCAACTTAACACAAACTTTCCGTAACACATGGGCAGTTAGTGGCAGTACCGCAGCTACTAGCGTTGTTGCTGGTGAATCCAACATTGCTAGCAATAAGAAAGAGTGTGCTATCTTTCACGCTAATGAGATTGAGCGTGCACTGTTTCTTGGCCAGAAAGTTAACTCTTTCCAAGGTGGCCAGCCACTGCGAGCAATGGAGGGAGTTATTGCTAACACAACTCTTAACGCTGCTGGTAACATTACTACTTTAGGTGCTACTACTAACTTAACACAGTTAGAAGCTGCTATTGACCCAACCTTCGACCAAGATACCGATGCTGGTGGTGATGGTAGTCGTGTTCTGTTTGTAGGAGGTGTTGCTCGTAGAGTTATCAATCAGATTGGCAGACTTAGTGGTAACTATCAGATTGTTAACGGAGCAACTAGCTTTGGCCTACAGTTCCAGACAGTCCAGTTATCTAGAGGCCTAGTTCACATGATTGAGCATCGTCAGTTTAACGGCTTTGGCAAGACTTCTGTGTTTGCTAGGATGGGAGTAGTAGTAGATATTCCTACCTTTAGCATTGCTTACTTGAATGGACGTAAAACTGAGCACAAAAGCTTTAATACTAGCAGCGATGCAGTTGATAACGGTATTGATGCAACTGGGGGTACTATTACTACTGAGTGCACAGCACTGTTTAAGAACCCTCAAGCTAACGCTGTTCTCTACAACTTCACTGCTGGTGCAGTTTAAGTTTAAGCGTTGTTACTATTAGCTAGCTCTTGGTGCTAATCAGGGCAAGAGCTAGCTACCTAACTTTATAAGGAGATTTAATATGGAAAAGACTTACTACAGTCTAACAGCAGGCTCAACTTTTATTGGTACTGATGGCGTAGCGCATGTATTCACTGGAGGTAAGCTGGTCACTTCTGATGCAGGAGTTATAGCTGCCTTAGATAAACTGGTAGCAACTAAAGTGCATGGAATATCTACCGAGGCTCCTGCTGTCGCACCTGCTCTTCAGCGTACTAAGCAGTTATTACCTATTACTGGATTAGTCCCAGAATCAGAGGCTCTGGCACCAGCAGTAGAAGTCTCACTAAAGCCTGTGGTTCCTTTGGCAGCTTTTCCTAAGCGTATCTAACCCATGACTCTTACAGAGTTAATTAAAGAAGTCTACGTTATCACTGGTAGACCAGATTTAGTGGAGGCTACTGCGGCAGCAGTTCGCAAGGCTACACTAAAGCTGCATAGCGTAGACTACTTTTATCGTGATTTAGAAGAGGTGATAGTAGGCTTTCCTGTGGAAGCTTACAAGCAGCAGTATGACTTGGCTGTTAACTTGCCCGATTTTCGCTCTGTTAAGTATGTGCGTCATTGGACTCAACTAGCTAACACGCATAATAAGTACCTTGACCAAATAGACCCAAGCGCGGTACTTAATGAGTACGGCAGAGAAGCTAGTAATGTCTGGTATGTTGCAGGCAGTATGCTTAACATCAAGAGCACTGGGTCAATTAGCAACTTAGTAATAGGTTACTATAAGAGACCTAACGTTAGCACTAATCTTTTCACTAGCTGGATTGCTAATGAAGAACCTTACTACATAATTGAAGAAGCAGCCTACAATATCTTTCAGATGATTGGGCAGCAAGAGGCTAAAGTTACTTACCAAGTAATGAGTGCTGCTAATGTGCTGCTTCTTAAACAAAACTATCTAACACCTTTAGCTAGCTAAGGAGAAACTAATGAATTTAACTAAGGCAGCTTACCAATTGCGTAACTGGAGAGCACACCTTCGTGCCCTAACACAGGGTACAAGTGTTAAGGTGCTTAATCTATTGGCGGCTGACAGTAGCTATGTTAAGCTGGAAGGCAGACTTAACGCTGCTATTATCTACCCAGATAAGAAAGTTGAGCTAGGCTGCATTAGCCGAAGAGTAGTAACTACTGCTTTTGTTAACTACCTACGGGATGATTTAGCTAACGCCGCTGGTGGCGCAGATATATCTACCTTTCGCTTTCATGGTTGTGGTACTGGTGCAGCAGCTGAGTCCATAGCAGATACTGCGTTAGGTGCTGAGTGCACAACAGCCCTTAACCCTGATTCTACTAGGTCAGTAGGTACTCAAGTTAACGCAGTAGCTAAGACTTACACAACAGTAGCTACCTTTGTCTTTGATGCTGCTGCTAGCATAACAGAGCACTGTGTGTTTAATGCTGCTTCTGGCGGCATTGCTATGGATAGGTCAGTATTTGCTGCTATTCCCGCAGATGCTACTTTAGGTATCGAGTTTACCTACTCACTGACTATCGGTGATGGAGGTTAGTAATGCCTTGGTCAATTCCTGATGACGGGGAAGCTTTAGCTAGTGTGCAGTCTGTAGTCTTTCAAGAGTACTTGGAAGCACTAGTAGAGGGCATCGCTGGAACTAACTGCATCTTAGCAGGAGGTGCGGTAACAGTTAATGCACTGCTAGTTCTTAACGTAGCGAAAGCCTCCATCTTAAGCAATGGAATCTTACGTCCAGTCACAGCTGGTACTGTGACTATTGCCGCTGCTGATGTTACTAATCCGCGATTCGATTTAGTAGTAGCAGATAGCACGGGCGCCAAGCAAGTAAGAACAGGAACTGCCAACGCCGCGCCTAAGCCTCCAGCAAGAACAGCTAACGATGTGCTGCTTGCAGTTATCTACGTTCCCGCCGCTACTACTGAAATCGCTGCTAACCAGATTGTAGACTTACGAGTACTAAGGACTGTCGGACCGATAGTGGTTAACAAAGTTACTACTCCGGTAGTGTTTAGCAACACGTCTGCGATACAGACTTACTACAGCCTTGTGCTGCCAGCGGGGTTGCTAGTAACTGGTAGGATTCTTGAACTAAAGCTGGCTGGCGATATGTTGATGAATAATGGCACACCTACCATCACATTAACAATCTCCTTCGGCGGCACGGTAATCTTCGCAGACGTGTCTGGAGCAGCTACAGCAGGTACACCTCGCAAGCCTTGGAAGTTGCACATGAATATAACTGCCCATGCTAACAACGACCAAGAATATACAGGCTTTGTGATGTTCCCAGCATTGGCCGCGTTAACAGCACCAGCTACAGGACTGGGGGACATTGCATTAACTACTGCACAGGTTAACGCTATTAGTGGCATTGAGACAGCTATAGATGCAGATGCCGCAGACAGAACGCTGTTAGTGCAGATGACCATGAGTGTAGCTAATGCAGCGAATGATATTCGCCTAGAGTCAGCGGTAGCGGAGTTGCTCTAGTGGCATCGCTGATTGTAGGCAAGGGCAAGGTAGGCCTAGATAAGGTAGGCGGTGCTGTAACAGTTACACCAGTTACCACTAAGCTATTAGCAGGTACGCTCAGTTTTACAGGAACTGTTGGTACTAAAGGAAAGAAGCTGCTGCTAGCAGTCCTTAGTTTTACCGGAACTAATAGCAGGAAAGGAAAGAAGCTGCTTTCAGGAGCTATTAGCTTCACTGGTACTGCCAGCAGGAAAGGAAAGAAGCTGCTGCTAGCAGTCCTTACCTTTACAGGTAGCCTAAGCAACAGAAAGAAATTCTTTAAGCTACTCTCAGGAGCTATTAACTTTACAGGCAGTGCAAGTAAGCAGGGCAAAAAGTTTCTTGCTGGCTCTGTTAGCTTCGCCGGTAGTCTAAATAAGCAAGTTAAAAGACTGCTGGTAGGAACCATTACTTTCAGCGGTACTGCCATTAGACGAAGTAATAAGCTACTCTCAGGGGCAGTTAGTTTTATCGGCAGTAACAGCAGGCGTAGTAAGAAGCCTTTAACAGGCACCATTAACTTTGCTGGCAGTACTGTGGGTCGCGTACTTCTTGGCATAGTTATGCTGCGTGTTATAGGTGCAATGGTTATTCGGTCAGCCATACTAAGATTTAGAAAGTACTAATGACAGCTATAGCTTTAGAGCAAACTCTTTACCTGCATCTAGGTACTACAGATGTAACTACTGGTGCTTCTGCTACGGCGGATACTTTGCCAGTAGTTACAGTTACTAAGCAGGGAGTGCCGCTTGCTTACAGCCCCCCTGTTACGCTTGTAGCTGAGGGGCTTTACTTAATAGCTATAGCAGTAACTGCTGCAAATCTATTTACTACTGGCAGTCGTTACAGCTTGTTTGCCACAGCTACTGTAGGTGGAATAACAGGCAGAGACGGCATAGGTGAGTTTGAGGTTCTAGCCGTAGGTCTTAATGAATTAGCTACTCCCGTGCAAATAGCGTCAGCAGTAGGTGCTAGAGCTATTAGCTCCTCTTTAACATCAGACCAGTCGCAGCGAGTAGCTAATGCAATCCTGTTCGGTAAGGTATCTGGGGCAGGTACTGGTATAGAATCCTTTAGGAACCCCGAAGATACTAAGATAGTATGCTCTATTTATGTAGACTCCGTAGGTAACAGAAACTTGGTGGTAGTAGATGCTAGTTAGTTATAATGCAGCCTCCTTAGCAGCAAACTCTTTCGAGGCTATATTTGTGCATGGCAGCTTCATAGTGCTTGACGACTGCCAAGTAGTTCTGCTTAAGATAGAGGGGCTATCTAGTGAGCAGCAGAGTGTGATTATGCAAAGATTACCCGCAATTGCTTTAACTACTATTCACTGTGCCCTTAGCAAGCAGCAACTAGCAGACTTAGTAGATGCACTAAGAAAAGCATCTAGCTCTCTTGACGTAGCTTTGCGCGCTATAGCCCTAGCATTACCTGTGCCTACTAAGTTTATAACGCAGCTTAAAGTTAAGCCCAAGCAATGGTACGAAGCCTTTGATTACCCCTACAATTATTAAAATTATTAACTAGAGAGGAAAACTAAATGGTAGCTACAGTTTGGGGAGATGGTACTCCTAGAGAAGCATTTGAAATTCCCCCTGAAGAGATAATCAAGGAGCAGTCAGCTAACTACAGCATAGTAGCAGCAGATGCTGGCAAGCTGCTTGATTACACAGGTATCGGCGGGCATACAATTACATTACCGCTAATAGCTAGTGTAGGTAATGGCATGTCTATTTACATCAGGAATAGAGGTACTGGTAACATTACAGTAGCTGCTGCTGGTGGAAATACTGTTCTAGCAGTTGGGAGCGTGTTGCTAACTCCAGGGCAGCTAATACAGTTGATTACTAAAAGTGCTGACTGGACACTCCTAACTTCCCAAGGATTTGCGCTACCTGCTAGTAGCGTCAGCTTTACACCTTCTGGCGGGATAGGAGCAGTTACTGTGCAAGCTGCTATTGTAGAGTTAGATGCAGAGAAGGCTGCATTAGCTGGTAGCGCAGGACAGGTTTTCTCTGTAGGTACTCCTAGTTTGGCGTTTCATGCAGTCAGCAAAGATTTTGCTGATGCTAACTACTTAGCTGCTCAAGCTATTATCTCACAAACACCTACGTATTTCACTACTACTGGTACAGGTAATGCTTATGTACTAACTCCTGCACTGGCACAAACTGCTTATACTGCTGGCATGAAATTTACAGTTAATTTTCATGCTTCTAGCTCTGGAGTTAATCCATCTATCAACGTTAGTGGACTAGGAACTAAGTTGCTTAAGATGTATCAAGGTACTGCTGCTGGCGTTATGGTTAAAGAGCCTGTAGCAGCTGGTACTATTGGAACAGGCTTAGTTACCGATATTGTTTATGACGGCACAGATTTTGTACTAGCTATGGACTTAAAAGCTGGTGAGTTACTACGCTATACTAGAATATTAGCTAGTAACGCAGCATGGCCTAGGCTAGATGAAACTAACCTTATTATCGCTGTGATAGTAGGAGGTGGAGGTAATGGAGGTGCTGGAGGCGGTGGTATCGGTAGTAGTAGTGCACCTGCTGCTGGTACTGGAGGCGGTGGAGGCGGTGGTGGGAAGATAGTTATTACCACTATTATTACTCCCGCTGCAACAATTAACGCAGTGGTAGGTGCTGCCGCTACTGCTAGTAGTTTTAACGCTATCAGTGCCGCTGGTGGTTTTAACGGAGTTGCTGGTACTGCTAATTTTATAGCTGGTACTGCGAGTGGTGGCAATGGCGGCAATGGTGGTGCTGCTGATAATAGCGGCAGTTCAGGCAGTACTATTACTGGTGCGGGTACTGGTTTGGGTGGTGGAAGTGGTAATGGAGGCTTGGGAGGTGTGGGAGGTGGCGGTAGCGGCGCTGCTGGCACTGCTGGCACTGCTAATAC
>Ga0209824_10001381_pt1 | contig 13702 bp, 12 predicted proteins | sample VDWuncwatermetaG_FD_184124 | JGI IMG/M metagenome (GOLD analysis project Ga0209824, IMG submission 184124) | Wastewater microbial communities from Netherlands to study Microbial Dark Matter (Phase II) - VDW unchlorinated drinking water (SPAdes)... ... | reverse complement strand
ACAAGTTTTTGTCTGGTGGCTCTGCCAACAGCTTTGTTTCTTTCACGAATTTCGAGACGATTGGGTCGCGAGAGTTGGCCTGTAACTTTTATCAAGGCGAGGTATTTGTCGTGAGGGAGCTCGGCTAGTAAATCACCATCGTTGACCAGTGCTTCAAGGAGCGCGAGCGTTTTGTCGATGTCTTCTATTTTAGGCATAAGCAAAAAAGTGACTCGATAGAAATTTGTGAGGGCACGCCATAAGGGCAGTGAGCTATTTTTATCAATTTAATTAAATTTTACAGACATTAAGATGATAGCTAATCGACTGGGTAGCTATCACCAGCAAAGCTTTGCACTTGAGTGAGCCACCAGCCTGCGTCGTTTGTGTAATCGATGTCTTGTGCTTCAGCATCACCAAAAAGAATCCCAACAACAAAAGCATCATAGAGCGCAGCGATGCCGTCACCCGCATAAGTATAATTTGCCCCAACGGCTGTGCTGTGCTCGGTGTAGCGAGAAAAATATGCATCTGTAATCGTAAAATTGCCACCAAATAAATAAGTGCCAGCCATGTCGTAGGCGGCTGTGCTGGTGAGGGTACCTTCGAGGTGACCAAAAGAGACGCCATTGAGGAGAAAAGAAAAATCGGATTCGTTATGCAATTCCCACAAAAAGTCAGTCAGGTTTTCCCAATCCTTGGCGTTCATGGCGGGCTTACAGGCGGTTAAAGAAATTTGTGTGGCACAATGATAAGAGGCATCGCCTTCAAGTTTGAAGCCTAACAAATTCAAACCGTAGCTGTGATAACCCAAAGCGTCAGTCAGGCCAGCCCAGGTTATGGCTTTTTGGTGAATAGTAGCACTGCGGTTAGTTTCACTCATATCGCTGCGAAAATCGTCAAGGAAGGGGATAGCGCTAGCGGCATTGAGACCAATTTGCCAGGCCATGGATTGCTGGTCAGAGCGGGTTTTAAGAAAATAATAATTTGTCGCAGCAATAAAACCAGGAAGGGTATTCTCAAAAGTTGGGTCGACAGTCTTATCCAGATAACTGGCATCATAAATTAAATAGGTTGGTACCGTTATTTGGCTGGGCAGACCGCTTTCTCCATAGCTGTTCAAAAAGGATTCAAACAAGCGCGGTTCAAGCAGGATGGTCACTTTGCTTTCCGTCGCATCTGTTAAATCGAGAAGAGCGGTCAGCTGACTGAAGAAGTAGTGAATATTCGCTTCCTGAGTGAGGCGATAAACAAATTGGGACTCTGTGGTGTAAGCACGATTAAAAAGTGTGGCCAAAGTGATGATAGGCACAGCACCTGCATCTTGGCACTTTGATAAAAAGCTGGTGACTTTGGAACGACTGGAGAGAGCGGCAAAATTATCGGTGCCGGTGAGGCTGAGCTGGTAGGCTTCTGGGCCATTTTCAAGATTGAGGGCATCAATTTCACTGGCATCTTGTACGTTAGCCCCTAAAAACAGGTGATCAAGCGGTGAAGGTGAAGTGGGTAAGTTTGCAATCGAGTCACCGTCAGCGGCATCACTTATGCATTCACTCGAACTCGATGTGGCTTGATCACTCACACCACCAAAAACATATCTGGTTTGAGCCAGGCAGGCATTTTGACCATTGACAGCACTACCCGCACCACAATTAGTCACAAAGACTGTAGTGAGACTGAACAAAAAAAATCGAGAAATCTTAGCTATTTTCATACAGGCACTTATCGTAAATTCACTGAAATGGTTGCCCCTCTTAATGACTGGTCGCGTTAAGGTTTCTTTTGCCCTAATGCCTGATGCCGTGGGAATTGCCAAGTGATGATCAAAGCGAAAGCGATGGCTAAACCCATCAAGAAAAAAGCCCAAAATAAAGCGTAATTAAGGGTTTGTGCCAAAATGGGATCTGTCGCCAGTTGTTTAAGGGCTTCGGGTCGTAAAATATTTTCGGGTGTCGTCAAAGTCAATTGTGAGTGGGTGGCACGTGTGCGTAAAATGAGACCCATGGTGACGCCCATCATCGTGGTGCCAGCTGTCGCGCCAATATTGCGGATCCAAATCAAGCCGGCCGTGGCAAAGGCCACGCGTTCTGGTGGGGCATCATGCTGTACGGCAATGAGAACCACGGGATAGTTAAAACCCATGCCGGCACCCATGAGGAGCATGAGAGAAATAATCAGAGGCGAAGTTAAGTGATCAAAGCTCGCCAGAAAAATGGCAAAACCAGTTGTGGTTAAAATGAGTCCACCCAGCATGAGGCGGCGGTGCTCGTGTTTGATCATAGCCCTTGCACTGAGGATGCCGAAGAAGACCCAGGAGAGAGAGAACGGCACAAGCATGAGGCCTGAGGCTGTTGCGGAATATTTATAACATGTTTGAAGAAACAACGGCACAAAGCTCCCCAGTCCAATGACCAGAATGGAGGCAAAAAAACCTGAAGCACAACCATTAATGAAAACTGGCCGTTTGAGTAGGTCGGCAGGAATGAGTGGATGGGCGACTTGTTGTTCTAATTGATAAAAAGCTAAACCTGCAAAAACTGTGAGCAGCATCAGAGCACCCGCAATGACTAATAGACCTGATTGAATGGCTTTTAGAGAGAGAAGAAATAAGCCGACAGCCAGGCTCGAGGTGATGAGCGACGCAGCTGAGACATCAAAGGCACTTCGTGTTTGGATTTTTTCCTTAAGGTTCGTACCAATCAAAATCAGGGCAGCGAAGCCGGGTAAGAGAGAAATCCAAAATACGGCGCGCCAACCCCAGGTGTCAGCCAGCAGGCCGCCGACAAAAGGGCCAATCACACTGGCGACTCCCCAAGCCGAAGAGAGCCACCCTTGCACTTTGGCTCTTGCTGTTTTGTCATAAAGATCGGCGATGATCGTAAATCCGATGGGAACCAGACCACCGCCCCCCAAGCCTTTAATGGCACGGCCAAAGATGAGAAAACTCATGCTAGGGGCTATGGCACATAAAATATTACCAAATAAAAAGAGAACGATGGCAAAAAGGAGCAGGTGTTTGCGGCCGAGCCAATCGGCAGCCCGGCCCCATAGGGGCATCGTGAGGGTACTGGTCAAAAGGTAAATGCTAAACAGCCATGAGAAAGCACCAAGCCCACCGAGCTCGGCGGCTATGCGTGGTGCCGCTGTGCCAACGGCGGAAATTTCCATGCCGGAGAGAAAGAGGACAAAAATAATTCCGATAGTGACAGGGCGTCGTCTAGTCATGTTTTCGAATCAAGATAGGTTGAGTAGAGGGCTTCATACATATCGATGTGGAGAGAATAGCGGGCTTCATCGTAGTAGCGGCCATCCATGAAAAGTTCTTCTTTTAAGGTGGCATCGTGATCAAAGCCGCCCAGAGCTGTGATGCGGTGGATCTGCTTATCTTCATCGCTGAATTCAACGCTGAGTTTGTGAGCAAAACATTTATTGAAGAGGAAATCGGCTAGAATATTGATGGCATCGATAGCCACAGTTTTGCGTTGGCAATTGGCGTCGAGGAGAATGCCAAATTTATACACGCGGGCATTTGGCTTTTCTAAAATAAACGTCATCAGGCCAATGGGTTCGGCGGTTTCTTTGTCGAGAATTGTGAGCAGGCAATAGCCAGCCCTGGCCATGGACTTATCCAATTTTTTGAGAGCCTCCATGGTCAGGGGGTCGGTAAAATCACGAAAGAAAAAACGGTATTCCTGTCCATAATACCAGGTGGCCAGCTTTTCGCTGTGCTCCGGGTTAAAGGGCACTAAACGGGAAAAGTGACCGTCACGAAATTCAAGTGCGGGGTTCATAGACAGACCCTCAAAGAAAAATGGCCAATAAAAGTCCCAAGGCCAATAAAAAAATAATTCCACCCAAACCAAAAAGAGCCAATTCCAAAATGGAAAAACGCTGCATGAGAAACTCAAGAGGATTTGGTTTAGGAAAACTTGTTTTTGACTTGGCTTTCTCAAGATTTTCAGCAGAGCTGGATTTGTCTTCAGCCTTTGTGGGCGTCGCTTCAGTTTCTGGCTTGATGGCTTTGGGATCAGCGGGTTCCATGGGCTTGGGGATGTCGGCACTCGTGGCCATTTCGAGAGTTGCAGAGGGATTCTCTGTGAGTGGTTCTCCTGTTGGTACAGCCTGTGTGACCGGACTTATTTTGGATTTGTCTTTGGATTCGACGATGGAGCGCGACAAAGCATCGATATCGAGTTCGCGTGGATTTTTGAAATAAGCTTTGAGGGTGCCAAAAACAATTTCGTCGCCATCGCGCAGCATTTTTTCTTGAATGCGTTCGCCATTCACAAAGGTGCCATTTTTACTACTTAGATCTGTGATGGAAAAGCCACCCCACTTGATGCTGATGATGGCATGGCGACGACTCACGACATGAGAATCCATGAAGAGCTGGCATTCGGGATCGCGGCCAATGACCAACTCTTCCATAGCGTCATCGAACATCGCCTTTTTATTGGCAAAAGGTTCGCTCGTCACAATGAGACAGGGTTGCTTGTCTTGGTCGAGTGCACCCAAAACTTTTTTGATCATTTTGATTTCGATGATATCAGGATCGGTCGAATCAAATTTAACAGCTTTGGGCGTGGCCGATTCAATTTGCACGTCGATCTCGATATCTTCAATACGGATCTTGTCACCCGTTTTGAGGGGGTAGCGCTCTTTAGATGGAATCCGGATTTGATTGAGTGTGGTGCCATTGCCGCTGCCAAGGTCTTCAAGCTCGACGAGGTTTTTGGTGACAAAAATGGCCGCATGTTTACGGGAGGCGCCACTCGTTTCTAGGGGAACATCGCAATCCGTTTGGCGACCAAGCGTGATGGTGTTCTGGCTAAACTGATATTGGCGGGTATCGCCAGAGCTTCGGTTGGTAACGAGGAGCTTGATCATGAGGAAAAATTAGCGGCAGCCCCCAGCTGTTTTGGTCGCATTTTTGGCGACGCTAAGTTCACTGGCATGGCCGACTGGGTCTGTTTGAATGAAACGGCAATAATTTTTGACAGCGTTGATGGTGTCGCCTTTAGCTTGGTAGAGGCCCGCTAGGGAATAAAAAGCCATGGCAAATTCCGCGTCGAGAGTGGTGGTTTTTTCGTACCAGGTCAGCGCGGCCTGTACGTCTTTTTGTGTTTGGTAGTTGTAGCCAATGTTGTAAGCCGCTTCGGCGTAGTTGGGGCGCAATTTTAAGGCTGATTCATAGGCCGCATTGGATTGTTTGAGGTAACCATCAGAGGTGGCTTTGCCCTCAGCTTTGAGGGCCTGCTCAGCGAGTTTGAAATAAGCATAGCCCACATTGAAATAGGCAATTTCATTGGCGGGCTCAGTCTGAATGACCCGGTTGAATTCGTTGATCGCCATTTTAAAATTGCTGTCGCGCAGGTAATTGAGTCCGATATTTAAATGAGCCTCCGGGGAATTTGGATTTTTTTCCATGGCCTGATTGAGAGCTTGTTGGGCTTTCAGGGTGTCGCCTGTTTTTGTATAAAGCCCGGCTAAGTTATTCCAGGAAGCGCCCAGTGAGGGATCAATTTCCAGCGCAACTTTATAACGAATGACAGCTTGCTCGTTTTGCCCGAGTTCCTGATAGAGTTTGGCCAGTTCGTTGTGCGCATAAGGATGTTCTGCGTTGATATCGGTCGCTTCTTTAAAAGCTAAAATGGCATTATCGGCGTGAGCCCGGTTGCGGGTTTGGTGGTAAAGATCGACATAGGTAAGGCCGGCATTGTATTGCGCATCGGCTAATTTTGGATTTAATTTGATAGCTGACTTAAACATCTTGATGGCATCATCGTAGCGCTTCATGTCGTAGTAAACAGTGCCAAGGTGGTTGTAAGGCGAGGCATATTTTTTGTCGAGTTCGATAGCACGCTTGAGGCAGCGTTCAGCTTCAGTGAATTGGCCTTTGAATTTGTAAGCGAGTCCGAGGTTGTTCCAACCTTCGACGTAGTTGTTTTCCATTTCTGTGGCTGTTTTGAATTCAAATAACGCTTTGTCGACATCGTTGCTATACAGAGCCGTGACCCCCGCATTATTGTGCTTGATGGCCAGAGGTGAGGGCCGCTCACCTTTATCTTTGGCAAACGCGTCAGAATAAATGAGGGCCAGTAGCACGGAAATGGTAAAAAATCGTTTCATGGTGTGGAAGAATACTCTTTTCTTATCGATTCCTATCATAGGCAAACAGGGTTTCCAGCTGATGCAGCCGTTTTCATTCTAACGCTCCCAGCTGCTAAACGGTAGAGGAATTGCGCCTGACCATCTTCAGGGACCTGGCTTAAGGCCTCTGCTGCCAGTCGGGCGGCTTCGCCATAAGTCTGGTTTTGGTAAGCGATCATGGCTGAGGTAAACGCCGTCAAAAAAGCTGGAAAACGTTTGGCACTGTGCAAAAGCGCCGGACTTGACCGGTTGGTTTTGACTTTGGAAAGCGCTTCTTGTGCACTTTGCCAGTTTTGACGGTAATCTTTTTGCTGATTTTTTTCCAGTAGGGCACGCATGAAGCGAACTCGGGCCAAGCTGAGGGCTGCCGCATCAAAATTTTCTAGGTCTTCTCTTAAAGCTTTGGCGAGCCATGAGTCAGCCAGTTCTAAACGCACTGCGTCAAAGTGAGCGGCGAATTGCCGTCCTTTGACATAATAACGGTACGCCTCAAACGAGGCCGTTTTTACAGAGCTTTGTTTGGTTTTAATTTTAAAATGGGCAAAAGCTTCAATGAAGCCCTCGCTTAAGCGTGAGGAAAGGCCGTCATCAAGTTCCACCCAAAAAGCCACAGGAGGGGCCAGCGTCAAATCAGTTTTGGCATCATACAAATTAAGCAAAAAACGGGCTGTGCGGGGGGCTGTTTTTTGGATCGATCCAAAGGCCACAAAACGAACATGAAGGATTTTGGCCAAGGCTTTGGCGGTACGGGGATCATCCAAGGGCCCATAATCCTTGCTCAAAAGAGTTCGGCTGACGATATCTGGAGATATCGCTTGGGCCAAGTTTTGTTCGGCGACATAAGCCGGAAAAGCCGCAAGAATGGGGTCTGGATAGCTGACGACATTGTCTCGAAAGGGCAAGACGGCGAGTGCGTCTTGCGTTGGGTGATGAGCGGCTTTTGTGAGCCATTCTTTGGTCATCGTGGCCGGATCAGCGGCACTTCGACACTGGCTCAAAGCGGATTCTGCCAAGCCCAAGAAGGGGGATAAAAACAGGAGAATGAGGGCGACGAATCGAGGTGACATCGTCAGTGAGAGTAACGCCTCCGAACCGGGTTGGCAATCAGGATTTAAAAAGATGTTTTGGAATTTCTAAGGGTTAGCATATCATAAGGGCTTCATGACAGATGTCTTTCCAAAACTGAAAATTCTCACAGGTCCAGAAGAAGGCCAAGATATTCCCTTGGGCGCTCAGCCCGTGCCGATCGGGCGTTCTGAAACGGGTGGTGTTAGTCTCAGCGACACCTCTGTTTCCAGGCATCATTGCGTGGTGTTGCCCAAAGAGGGTGGGTTTGCCGTTAAGGATGATCGCTCCCGCAATGGCACTTACCTCGAAGATGAACGTTTGCCTGAGGGAGCCGAGGTCAAACTCAGTCATCTCGATGTTATTCGTATTGGTTTATATGAAATGAGATATTTGGAGCGAGAGGCTGGAGAAGCCGATTTACGCGAAAAAGACCTGCGTAAACCCAAGATCTCTCCACCACCTCCGTTGCCAGTTGACGAACCAGAGGACATTTTGCCAACCGACTTGCAAGAGTTGGAAGCTTTACCGGTTCGCGAACTCGATGAGCCAGACACAAAGGCGAATCGCACATTGCTGACAGCTTTTGTTATTGGCGTCATTGTCATTGTTGGGCTCGTTGTTTCTTTTTTTATTTATCAGCAAAAAAATCGGACTCATTTGAGTTTGGATGATTTAGCCGATATCCCCGAAACCCCTGCTGGGCTCAGTCTTCCTCCGTTTGAGCAAAAATCACCTGAAACATTGGTAAAAGAAAAACAAATTTTAGAGCAGTCAAAAACAAAAACGACAGAGCGTTCTTTGCCAGTTGAGGCAGATCCAGGCTTGCTCAAATCGATGACCTTTGATCCGCAAAAAGCGAGCGTGCCAGAATACAGTGTTATTTTAGATGTAAAAACAGAGCCTATGGCGGCTGTCATTTATTTGGGCGATAAGCGCCTCGGTGTTTCGCCGCTCAAACAAGCGATCATGGTGCAAGCGGGTCAGGAATATGAAGTTTATGCTGATTTTGAGTTGCGTGATATCAACGATATCTATCGCAAGAAAGTCACCTTTCGGCCTCGTCCCGATGGCGATGTCGTGGAGCTTGTTATTGATGGCGACATTGGCACGCTCAAGATTCAAAAATTGCCAAAGCGTGTGGAGTTTTATCTGGAAGGTTACTACGTTTACGATACGACTAAGAGTCAGCCCGTCAAAATGCATGACATCAGTTATGGCCGTCCCATTTATCTGCCTTATGGCAAATACCTGGTGGAATTACGTGAGCGTTCACGCGTCTCCGGATCAGAAAACGAAATTAGCCAGGTACGTTTTCAGAGAGAATACGTCATCGATAAAGAGAATCATTTGATTGAGATGGCTGTTAACGATAAAGATCTTCAGTTTTTCCCCGTCGTCATTCATTCAACTCCCAATCATGCGCAAGTTCATTACGGCGGTGATATTTTGGGCAAAACGCCTTACACGGGAACTTTGCCGATTGGGGCCAATAAGCTTCGTTTGACTAAAGAAGGCTATTTCGATGCCTTATTAGACATCGACATGCGCATGAATTCTGCTTACGAAACGACTGTTGAGCTCAAAACATCAAAAATTGGTGAATTGATAAATTCTGCCAAAGAATTTGTGCGCGATGAACGCATGCCAGATGCCATCCAAGCTTTGACAGAGGCTCTCAAGTTTGGTGGCTCATCATCTGAGAAAGCCGAAGCTTATTATCTGTTGGGGGATTTGTTTCTCAAACAAGATGACACAACTCAGGCTAGACCTTATTTCGAAAAAGCGCGTGTGGAACCTTTATTTGCAGCCAAAGCTGCACTTGGTTTGGCTCAAGTGCTTGTCGCGGAAAAAAATAATACGTCAGCCATGCATGCAGTGGTGGAAGTCATGCTGAATTTCACTGCGCAAACCCCCGATGAAGTCAAAACACTTGCTAACGCTGTCTTTAAAAAAATATCGCCACTTAAATCAGTTATTTTTGTTATGACGGAGCCGCCAGGCGCTTCTGTGTATGTCAATGACAAAAAAGTCGATCAAGCCTCCCCTGTTATTTTATCGGAATTGGGACTTGGCAATTATCGTTTGGAATTTCAAAAGCCGGGCTATCAACCCTACAAAACGTCAAAGAATCTAAAGATTGGCGAGTTTGCCCCTATTTTTGTTAAGCTCGTGCCTGATCAGCTCTAATGACCAGCTTTAATGAATCACCTTGTCTTCTTTTTTTTCTAAGTGTTTGCCAATCCAGCCTTTGCTCCAGAAGAAAAATAGCATGCTTATCGTGAGAAGGGCACTGATGACCCAGAAACCAACATAGCCATAAGGTGAATAAAGCTCCGGCATGTTCAAAAAATTGGTGGCGTCTTTTGGCATGGGTGTTGCGCTAAAATTCATGCCATAAATACCGACGAGAAATGTTAGCGGAATAAAAATAGTCGAAATAATGGTTAAGACTTTAATCGATTCATTGAGTTTGCGACTGAGCTCAGATTGATGATAATTAATCAGGCCATTGACGAGTTCCAGGTTCATGACCACGATGTCACAGATTTGTATAATGTGGTCGTAAATATCGCGCAAAGCCGTACGGGTATGAGGGGAGACAAAGCCTGTATGGCAACGCAGAAGTTCGCCTGCGGCTTCCCGTTCATTCCAGATATTGCGGCGCAAAAAAAGGAAGTCACGTTTTTTCTCGTAGATGCGTTCAATCAGGTTGTTTTTTCCGTGATGAAAAAGTTCATGTTCCAGCGTTTCGATTTCACGGCCAAGATCATCGAGTAAAGGGTAGTACGTATCGATTGCGTAATCCAAAAGGAGAGCCGCTAGATAGTCTGGTCCGTTTTCGCGTACGGGGCCACGTCCAATTCTTAGGCGTTCCAATAAACTATTTAGAAATTTGCTTTCGCCTTCATGAATGGTGATGACGAGTTTTTGATCGAAGAAGACACTCAATTGGCTACTGTCACGCTTGAAAGTATTGCCGCCACGCATGATCTCGGTAATGAAAAACAAGTTATTATCATATTCTTCGAATTTGGATCGTTGAGAAAGATTGACCGCGTCGGCCAAAGCCAAAGGATGCAATTGGAACTGTTTGGCAACTTCTGTTAAGAGGGTCGCATTGGCCAAGCCGCGAACATCCAGCCAGCAAACAGAATAGCCTTTGTTGATGTACTGGTTGGCGTCAGCGGGCATTTTGAGTTCAACTTCCTCAATTTTATCGAGACTATAACAGGTGAGATGCAGGGTGGTTGGAGTGGCTTCTGAAGTGATCACTAAATGACCAGGGTCTGTTCCCGCGAGTTCGCGTTTTTTTTCTAGGTAGCGTTTTTGTTTACGGGCAAACAGTGGCAATTTGTGATTCATGTTTTTTATTTACCTGAAGAGATCCTTTAAGCAAAATACTTCCTTGTATGCAAAAACCAAGTTGACCTCAAAGAGACGGTTCCGTATTTGGTTAAGGACGGATATCTAGGCTTTCATGAAAATTCTTATCACTAACGATGATGGCGTCGAAGCTAAGGGAATCAAAGCACTCACAAAATCACTTCGAACACTTAAGGGTGTTGAGGTCATTGTTGTGGCTCCTGAACGCGAAAAATCGGCGACCTCTCATGCTCTCACGCTGCACAGGCCTCTCAGACTTATCAAAAAAGGGAGCGGTGTTTTTGCTGTTGATGGGACGCCCACAGATTCTGTCATGCTCGGTTGCGCGGTGGCGCTCAAAGGGCAAAAACCTGATTTGATAGTTTCTGGTATCAATGCAGGAGGAAACCTAGGGGATGATATTCATTACAGTGGGACGGTTTCTGCGGCTATTGAAGGTGGTATCATGGGCATTCCGGCGATTGCTATTTCCCAGCTTGGTAGAGGGCGCTTTGATTTTTCTCAGTCGGCCAAGTTTGCTCAAGTGCTAGTTGCTGCTGTTAAACGTAATGGTTTGCCACGTGGCATTGTGCTTAATGTAAATGTGCCTGTCAATTGCCAGCAGTTGAATTTTGAGCTGACCAAACTTGGCAAAAGAGATTATGGGGATATCACGGTCGAGAAAATTGACCCGCGTGGGCGGCCTTATTACTGGATTGGCGGCAATCATTACGCCTTCCAGGATATTGCCGGATCGGATTGCAACGCGATTGTGGCGGGTAAAATTTCCGTAACACCTTTGAACGTCAACACGACGGATCCCAGGTTCTTAAATGAGATGAAAAAATGGAAATGGTAGCGCGTGAAGATTTTGCCGTTGCTCGTAAGCGGATGATTCATGAACAAATAATCGCCCGCGGCATTACAGATACGTCCGTTCTGCGCGTGATGGAACAATTACCGCGCCATCTTTTTGTAGGTGAAGCGCTTAAAAATCAAGCTTATATCGACGCACCGATTAGCATTGGTGAAGGGCAAACCATTTCTCAGCCTTATATTGTTGCGCTTATGACGGAAGCCCTGAAACTGACAGGCACAGAACGCATACTCGAAATTGGGACGGGCTGTGGTTATCAAACAGTGATTTTGGCCAAACTGGCCAAACAGGTTTATACGATTGAGAGGTTTAAGTCGCTGGGTTTGTCGGCGCGCAGTGCCTTTAAACAAATGGGGCTCAGAAATATCGTTATCCGTATTGGGGATGGTTCTGCCGGCTGGGTGGAGGCGGCTCCCTTCGATCGGATTCTCATGACGTGTGCCAGTCCGAGTGTGCCGATGCGGTTGATTGAGCAGCTCGAAGTTGGGGGGATTCTTGTTGCGCCGGTTTCGGCAGGGGCTGACCAACAAAAAATGTTACGATTGACGAAAACACAAACGGGGGTTGATACTCAGGACTTGGGCGATTGCCGGTTTGTTAAGCTCGTGGGTCGCTTTGGCTATTCCTCATGAAACCAAAAGTTTTGATTACAGTTCTGGTTTGTGCTTTTACCCTGATGTCTTGTGGGGAGTTTCAGCAAGTTTTTCAGCCTGAGGGGGCTTCATCAAGATCCATTAAACCGCCAAGGGTGGCGCGTGTTATTAAAACGACATCCAGTTTGCCTAATGTCTCGACGACTTTAGTGGAAGTTCCCAATCAAATTGAACGGGAGCCCATCATCACTCGGCAGGGCACATACTATTACATTAAAACGGGTGATAACTTGGCGGCTATTGCCAGACGTTATCGTATTGATGACGAACAGCTCGCGCAGATCAACGAACTTGTCGAAAACGAAATGTTGGTGGGGCGGCGCTTATTTATTCCCAATAGGCGGACCCGGTCCGACTATCTTGTGGTGGCGCAGGCCATTCGCGACGACAAACCCGATGTCGATGATCGTAAAAAAGGTTCTGTGCATTTTGCGTGGCCAGTTAAAGGTGCTGTTTTGACCAGTCCTTTTGGATGGCGACGCGGGCGAAACCACGACGGACTTGATCTTGGTGCTAAGCCCGGCACACCCATTTATGCAGCTGAAGATGGGCGCGTCTTATTTTCCAAACGATTTGCGGGTTATGGCAATCTACTAGTTCTTAAGCATGCTCAAAATTATTACACGGCTTATGCGCATGCGACGTCTTTGTTTGTTGGCAATGGCGATAAAGTCAAACAGGGACAACAGATTGCGACCATTGGCAGCACCGGGCATTCCACGGGGCCTCATTTGCATTTTGAAATCCATAAAGGCACTCAATCAATTGACCCCAAACCCTTGTTGCCAGCCGATATGCCGCCAAAGCCTTGATTCAGGCTGCAATCTATGGGAGTTCAAGACATGGATCTAAAAAAAGTTATTCGTGATGTTCCTGATTTCCCCAAGTCCGGCATTATTTTTAAAGACATAACGCCGCTACTTAAAGATGCCGATGCTTTCCGCGAAGTGGTCGATCAACTTAAACAAGCTTTTGAGGGCAAGGGAATCAGAAAAATTTGCGCGATAGAATCGCGTGGATTTATTTTTGGTGCAGCGCTGGCTTATGCCATGAATTTGCCGTTTGTGCCTGTGCGTAAATTTGGCAAACTGCCTTGGCAAAAAATAGGGCAGGAATATGCTCTCGAATATGGCACGGATACGATAGAAATGCATGTTGACGCCGTCGAAAAGGGAGAAGGCGTGCTTGTGGTCGATGATGTTTTGGCTACGGGAGGCACGGCCGAAGCTCTTTGCAAACTTTTAGAAAAGATTGGGGCCAAAGTTGTTGGTCTGGCTTTTCTGATGGAGTTGGATTTTCTCAAAGGACGGAATCGTTTATCTGATTATCACATCGTTTCGCTGCTAAAGTATTAGCATACTGTCTCCGTAGCTCAGTTGGATAGAGCAGGGCACTCCTAAGGCCAAGGTCGGACGTTCGATTCGTCTCGGAGACGCAAATAGAAAATTTAGATAACGAGCGACTCCCAAGCGCATTGGGACTCTTTCTCTTTCGGGGATGGGCGGCAGCTGGAATTGCAGGCGTGAGTTCGGCCTAAAAAGCCAAAGTTTTGTCGCGTTAATAAAAATTCAGCATATTCATCATCAAAACTTCCATTCCCATCACAATGATG
>Ga0209824_10001380_pt1 | contig 13704 bp, 11 predicted proteins | sample VDWuncwatermetaG_FD_184124 | JGI IMG/M metagenome (GOLD analysis project Ga0209824, IMG submission 184124) | Wastewater microbial communities from Netherlands to study Microbial Dark Matter (Phase II) - VDW unchlorinated drinking water (SPAdes)... ... | reverse complement strand
AATTCGCACCCACAACCCCAACTTAATTCTATGAAAATAATAAACTTTCGCCTTCAACTACGTTTTTTAGGTTAAAACCGGAACCAACGAGTTGCCTTTGTAGGGTGCGCTCCGCGCACCAATCAATACCGATGGTGCGCGGAGCGCACCCTACAAATTCAAAATTCAAAATTCAAAATTAAAAATTAAAAATTCAAAACTGAATTCATGTCTATCGTACAAGTACAAAAACCGCTGGGGCAATTGTTGATAGAGAAAGGCGCGATCAGCGAAGATCAGCTCCGCATCGCCCTGCTCGAACAAAACAAAAACCATATCCCGTTGGGGCGGCTGATGGTGAGCTTGGGTTTTTTGCCCGAGGGCACGATACGCGACGTGATTTCCGAAAGCCTGGGGCAGCATAGCGTCGATCTGGCGAGCGTGATCGTCGATGCGGCGGCGATCAGGCTCATCCCCAAAGACATGGCGCGGCGTTTCCAGTTGCTGCCGTTGTCGCTCGACGCGCAGCACAATGTCCTGACGCTCGCGGTCGCCGACCCCGACAACATCATCGCACTCGACCAGGTGCGCGCTTTGCTCAAGGATGAATACCGGCTGGTGACGCAGGTGGCGGGCGAATCCGAAATTCTGCGCGCCATCGACCAGTATTATGGTTTCGAGCTGTCGATAGACGGCATTTTGCACGAGATCGAGCCCGGCGCGATGGAGTACCAGACGCTGCAAACCGGGGTGGACGAATTTTCTCAACCGGTGGTGCGCCTGGTCGACGCGCTGCTCTCCGACGCGGTGCAGCGCGGCGTATCGGACATCCACTTCGAGCCGGAATCGAGTTTTTTGCGCATCCGCTACCGCATCGACGGCGTGTTGCGGCAGGTGCGCAGCCTGCACAAAAGTTTCTGGCCGGCGATGGTGGTGCGGATCAAGGTGATGAGCGGCATGAACATCGCCGAAACGCGCGCGCCGCAGGACGGCAGAATTTCGCTGCGCCTGTCGGGGCGGCCGATCGACTTCCGCGTCGCCTCGCAGCCGACCACGCACGGCGAAAACATCGTGCTGCGGGTGCTCGACCGGCAAAAAGGCATCGTGCCGCTGGAACAGCTCGATTTGTCTGAGGACGCGCTTTCCATGCTGCGTATCATGATCGCCCGCCCCGAAGGCATCATCCTCGTCACCGGCCCCACCGGCAGCGGCAAGACCACCACGCTATATTCGATTTTGAGCCACATCAACACCGAAGAAGTCAACATCATGACGCTCGAAGACCCGGTCGAATACCCGATGGCGATGATCCGCCAGACCTCGGTCAACGAAACCGCCAAGCTCGATTTTGCCGGCGGGGTGCGCTCGATGCTGCGGCAAGACCCGGACGTGATTCTGGTGGGCGAAATCCGCGACCACCCCACTGCCGAAATGGCCTTCCGCGCCGCCATGACCGGGCATCAGGTGTATTCGACCCTGCACACCAATTCGGCCATCGGCGCGATCCCGCGCCTGCTCGACATCGGCATGTTGCCGGACATCATGGCGGGCAACATCATCGGCATCATCGCGCAGCGCTTGGTACGGGTGCTGTGCCGCCACTGTAAAGAGGCCTACCCCGCCGACGCGACCGCGCTCAAACTGCTCGCGCTCGCGCCCGCGCCCGACCAACACTCGACCGTGCCGACGCTGTATCGCGCCAGCGGCTGCAACGTGTGCGAGCATCAGGGCTACAGCGGGCGCGTCGCCATCATGGAACTTTTGAAAATGGATCAAGATATCGACGAGCTGGTGGCGCGCCGCGCCACCATGCGCGAAATCAAAACCATGGCGCTGGCCAAGGGTTTCCGCCCGCTGATCGAAGACGCGATGGCGCGCGTGCTGGCGGGCACGACCTCGCTCGCGGAAGTGGCGCGAGTGGTGGATTTGACCGAACGGCTTGATTGATTTGAGTTGGCGCGGGTGAAATAGGAAAAGCATTCGAACGCCGATGAACGCAGATAAACGCCGATGAGAACAAAAAATGCGTAGACACAGAGGAAGCAGAGGCATCAGAGGATTCTTTTCAATACCCCCTTGAGGGGTAAAACCAAAACAAAAAGCAACAATTCTGGCTTGGTTCCGAAGTTTTGAGATTTTGAATTCCTCTGCTTCCTCTGTTACCTCTGTGTAAACAGTGTGAACAAGGGACAGCCCTTATCGGCGTTTATCGGCGTTCATCGGCGTTCGCAAGATTTTTTTTAATACAAATCAATGGCGCTCTACGCATACAAAGCGATTTCCGACACCGGGGCTGTCCGCAAGGGCTTGCAGGATGCCGCCAACATCATGGAGCTGGAAGCGCGCCTGAAACGCATCGGTCTGGATCTGATCAGCGGCAAAGAGACGCAAAAAAACCGTTTTGCCACCGGCATGAAAGTCAGCCGCCGCGAATTGATCACGTTCTTTTTTAATCTGGAGCAGCTTTCCGAAGCGGGGGTGCCGCTGCTGGAGACGCTCGCGGATTTGCGCGACACGCTCGACCATCCGCATTTCCGCGAAGTGTTGTCCGACATGATCGAAAACATCGAAGGCGGTTTGCGCCTGTCGCAGGCGATGGCGCAGCACCCGCGCGTGTTTTTGCCGGTGTATGTCAGCCTGGTGAACGCCGGCGAACAAAGCGGCAAACTCCCGGCGGTGTTCAAGCACCTGACCGACGCGCTCAAGTGGGAAGACGAAATGGCCGCGCAGACCAAGCAGATATTGATTTATCCCTCCATCGTGCTCGCCGTGGTTACGGCGGTGATGATTTTTTTGATGGTGTATCTGGTGCCGCAACTCGCCGGGTTTATCAAAAATATGGGGCAGGCGATGCCGTTCCACACGCGCGCGCTGCTGTCCGTTTCCGCCGCGTTTGTCGATTACTGGTACCTGCTGCTGTCGTTGCCGGTGGCGGCGGCGGTGGGTTGGAAAATCGCGCTCACGCTCAGTTCGCGCGCGCGCTACCAGTTCGACAACCTGAAACTGAATATCTGGCCGGTAGGGCCGATACTGCGCAAAATCATCCTCGCGCGCTTCGCCAATTTTTTCGCGTTGCTCTACGCTTCGGGCATCACCATCCTCGATTGCATCGCCATCTGCCGCGCCATCGTCGGCAACCGCGTCATCGCCCGCAGCCTCGAGCAGGCGGGCAACGAGATCGAGGCCGGCCAGAACCTGGTGCAGAGCTTCAAAAGCACCGGCATTTTTCCGCCGCTGGTATTGCGTATGCTGCGCGTCGGCGAGGCCACCGGCGCACTCGACCGCGCCCTGTTGAACGTCAGCTACTTTTACGACCGCGATGTCAAAGAGTCGATCAAGCGCGTACAAGCGATGATCGGCCCCGCGCTGACGGTGGTGCTGGGCGTGATGCTCGGCTGGATCATGTTCTCGGTGCTGATGCCGATCTACGATGTCATCAGCAAGGTGAAATTTTGATGCCGCGCTGTCGATTCCCATCCCGTAGGTCGGGCTTCAGCCCGACGACGGGGCAAGTTGATGGTGGCGCGATGTCGGGCTGAAGCCCGACCTACGAAACCTTGCCGCGAAATGAGGTCACGAACAACAGCCTTTTCGCGGGCAAGCCCGCTCCTACGGGTTGGAATAACGAATGATTTGAGACCGCCTCATGCCCGACAAACTGCTTTTATTCCTCGGTTCCGAAAAGCTTTACGCCTACCCTTGGCGGGCGGGCGTATTGGGGGAGGGTCGGGCATTTGCCAGCGATGCGGCGGGGCGCGAGGCTTTTGCGCGGCTGTTGCAGCAGTATCGCAAAGCGCGCTGCTATTTGCTGGTCGATGTGGTCGAAGAAGATTTTCGTTTCGAGGCGGTGCCGCACGTAGGCGGGAGCGAGCACCGCGCGATGATCTCACGCAAGCTGGAACAATATTACCGCAGCACCCCGTTCCGCAGCGCCAAAATCCAGTACCGCGAAGCCGAAGGCCGGCGCGACGATGTGACCCTATTTTCGGCCTTGACCAACCCGGCGACGCTGACCCCCTGGCTGGAGCAGATGCGCGCGCAGCAAAGCCTGCTCGCGGGCATTTATTCCGCGCCCATGCTCAGCGCGCAACTGGTCGCCGCCCCCGCAAAAATCGGCGGCATAGGGGGCAGTAGCGGGGGCGGAAAGCCCGCCTATCCCTACGTGTTGCTGCTCACCTGGCAGCAAAATTCCGGCTTGCGCGCGATCTATTTCCGCAACGGCCACATCGTGTTTTCGCGCTTGACGCGGCTCGCCGATGCCGAAGGTCTGGTCGAAGGCATCTGGAGCGACTTGGGGCGCACTTACAAATATCTCGAAAGCCTGAGCCTGCTACCGCTGGAGATGCCGCTGGAAATACACATCATCTGCGACGCGCGTGACCGCGAGCGCATGGCAGTTGGCTTGGAGAATTCCGAACGCATCAGCTACCACTTCGACGCGCCCGCCGCTGTCGCCGCGCGCATTGGCCTCGATGTCAAAAACGCCCAGGCCTGGCAAAGCTCGGATGCCACGCCGCTGCTGCTGCACCTGCTGGGGAGCCGCGCGCCGCCCAGCCATTACGCCAGCGCCGAGCACACCCGCCACTTCACTTTATGGAAAGTGCGGCGCGCGCTCTATCTCGCCTCGGGCGCGAGCCTGCTGTTCGCCGCCGTGTGGTCGGCGAGTTACCTGTGGCAAGCCGCCACTTTCAAATCTGACCATACTGCCCTAGAAAATCAGCGCACCGCGCTGGAAGCCCAATACCGCAACGTCGCCGCCACTTTTCCGAAGATTCCGGTGGCGGCGGGCAAAATGCGCCAGGCGGTTTCGGCGGTGAACGGGCTGGCGGCGGCATCGCCCGCGCCCGAAACATTCCTGCCTAAAATCGGCGCGGTGCTGGCGAAATTTCCCGAAGTGCAAATGAACAAATTGTCCTGGAGCGCGACCAAGACTCCGGAGAATGTCTCCGCGCCGCTCGGCGGACAAGCTGCGCCCGCAACCGGCGAGCCCACAAACGCGACCAATGTTGCCGCCAACGCAACCGCAGGCGCGGAAGGCGCGGCGGCCTACTACCAAGTGATTTTCTTGGACGGCGCGATCACGCCACTCGCCGCGCCGCGCAACGTCCCCGACGGTGCCCCCAACAGCGCGCGGCTCAGTACGCGGATAAGCCTGCGCGACACCATAGCCACTTTCGACCGCTTGCAGCAAGCGTTCGTCGAAGCCGGATTTAAGGTGACGCTGCTGGCCGCGCCGGTGAACCTCGGCGCCAATACCGTGCTCAGCGGCGACGCGGGCGCGACGCAAACTGCGGGCGGCGCGTTCGCGCTCAAACTGGTTTTTTCTGCCGCGCAAAAAAGCGCGTTATAGGGAAACGCTGATTTATTCGTGCGTTGTATTATCCGGTAGGGGCGGGTTCTAAACCCGCCAGCGCACTGGGCGGGTTTAGAACCCGCCCCTACAATGCGATTTGATGAAAATAGTTTTTGTAGGTCGGGCTACGCCCGACAACTCGCACCGTTGTCGGGCATAGCCCGACCTACATTTAGAGATGCCTATGAATTTTTCAAAAGCAGATTTGCACCAAGTCCGGGGCGCGCTGGCGCTGCTTGCGGCATCGCTGGTGGTGGGCGCGCTGGCGGTGTATTTCAGCGCGGACTACGCGCAACGCAGCGCGCGCGCCGGTGCCACGCTGGCCGACGAAGTCGCGCAAGCGCGCACCCGCCTCAGCCAGGTCGAGCAGGAGCGCGTCGATATGCAGGCGTATTACCAGCAATACCAGTCGCTGCTGGCGCGCCACATCATCGGCGACGAGCGGCGGCTGGACTGGATCGAAGCGGTCGAAGCCCTGCGCGCGCAGCAAAACGTGTTCAGCGTAAAATACCAATTGGAACCCCGGGTGGTGCGGCAAACCATGGAGGAGCTAGACCTCGGCATCAGCCCGATGAAACTCGATCTCGGCCTGTTGCACGAAGGCCAGTTGCTGGGCTTTTTTGACGCATTGCGCGCCAAGGCCGACGGCTGGTACGTCCTCGAAAGTTGTAGCCTCAGCCGCAACGATGGCCGCAACGATGGCCGCAATGCCAGCGCGGACGCGGAACTGCGCTGGGCAGCCAACGTGCAAGCGCAATGCGCGCTCGGCTGGGTCACCCTCAAAGAAAAAAGCGGCGAGGCGAAGAAATGAACACAGATTATCCATTGCCACGAAACACCGCTGTAGGGGCGAGATTTATCGCGCCCATAATCTTGACCGCAAGCATTTGTAGGTCGGGCTATGCCCGACAACGGTGCGAGTTGTCGGGCATAGCCCGACCTACAAAACCCGACTCGCAGCCGCGAAGCGCGGTCGTTGCGGGCTGGGAGCCATCGCGGCCCAGAGGCCGCTCCTACAAATCAGCTCTAAATATAATTAGAAATTCCCTTATTCTTTTTGCAGCTTGCGCGCTGCTGCCGACGCTGCTGCCAGTTACGGCAGCAGCGGAAAAACCCGCGATCGCGCAACCCGCCGCAAACTTGGGGCGCTTGTTTTATACCCCGGCGCAACGCGAGCAGCTCGACCGCCTGCAAATCACCGATGCCGCCGCGGCCGACAGCGTCATCACCCTCAACGGCATTGTCAAACGCAACAAAAACCCGCAACGCGGCGACGGCGGCAGCAGCGTGGTGTGGATCAACGGCAAAGCCTACACGCCCGAACGCGCCACAGGGCTGATCGACGGCAAGCACGTCACCGCCGATACCGCCCCCATCCTCTTGCCCGGCGCGGCCAAAGCAGTGCGCCTGAAAGTCGGGCAGAGCGTGGGGGTCAGAGGGCAGAAGACAGAAGACAGAGGACGGAAGACAGAGGATAAAACCGCACCCCCCGCATCGGCAGGCGACAAGCCACCGGCGGTGCAGCCATGAAATCACCCTGTTCAAAAATGCGCAACACAACCAAACAGCGCGGCGTGATCCTGTTGATCGTCGCGGCGGTGCTGGTGCTGGCGGGGTTGTCGATGCTGCTGGCGATGTTCGACGACACCACCGTCGAAGCGAAAAGAAACCAGAAAACGGCGGAGGCGCTGGCGCAGGCGAAGGAAGCACTTATCGGCCGCGCGGTCAGTAACGACAACCGCCCCGGCAGTCTGCCGTGCCCGGATTTGATAACCAATATTTCTGGCAATGTTCCCAACGACGGGGTCGCAGACTTGTTTTCGGGAAAAATCTGCCAGAGCTATATCGGGCGATTGCCGTGGCGCACTTTGGGCTTGCCGGATTTGCGCGACGGCCACGGCGAGCGGCTGTGGTACGCGCTATCGCCGAACTTTACAGATTCCGATAAGCTCTCCAACGGCACCACCCCGCCGGTGCGTATCATCAACAGCGACACGTTAGGACAGCTTGTCGTGACCGGTGCCAGTCCCGCCAACGATGTGGTCGCGATTATATTTGCTCCCGGCCCGGCCCTGGTCCTGGTCAACCAGCAGCGCGACAGCGCCAATCCCGCATCGGCCATCAGCAACACCGTAGCCAATTTCCTCGAAGCCGAAAACGCTGCTGGCGGCGCGATCTATTCCGAAGCATTTCTCAGAGGAGGCACTCCCACCGCAGATGATGTGACTAATGTGACCTACACCAGCGCAGTCGTCAACATCGCCGTCAGCACCACATTTAACGATAAGTTGCTGGCGATAACCCGCAGCGATCTGATGCCTCTGATGGAAAAGCGCGTGGTGCAGGAAGCCAGAATCTGCCTTGATAGCCACGCGCTGAACAACGGCCAGCGCTACCCATGGGCCGTGCCAGTAACCACGCCGACGACACCGCTCTCTGGCATGGTGAGTGCCCCCAATACTTTTTTTGGACGCTTTCAGAGGGATTTGGTCGGGCTTATGTTTGCCCTGTTTGACGATATGGTGGCGGCCATAGATGCTTATGAAGCATCCAGGACGAGCGCCAACTACGACGCAAAGCAAGCTGCTTACAGCGCGGCCCAAATTAGCGCGAATGACGTAAAAAATTATTATTCCGATCTGAATAACATTCCGTTGAAAGATGCCGCCGCCAACATGGAAGTCGCTGCAAACAATGTCTCTAACCTCAACGCTTCATCTACCGCAACGGATTTCACCAACATGAGGCAGGCGCTTGCCGACGCAAGAACCGCTTTCAGCAACCTGTTGCCCGCAACGAACTGCACCTTGTTTTCATCGAGTTATTGGAATAGAAGTTGGAAAGATTTGGTTTTTTATCAAGTTGCCAATGGTTTCCAGCCCGGCGGCAGCGGGAGTTGTGGCACCGGAACCTGCCTTACCATCAACGGCTCGGGCGCATACCATGCGGCGGTTATCGTCGCGGGCCGCGCGCTGTCGGGGCAAAGCCCGCGCAACGTCACCGCCTCTCCTCCCGGCACTTACCTGGAAGCAGGCAACGCGCATAGCGGGGCGACGCCACCTGTCAGCTTTGTGACCTACCGCCCCGACGATGCCGCCAACTATTCGACCGTGAACGATCTGGTGTTGTGCCTCGACGGCAAAGTAAACTGCTTATGAAATTTCGCCCCGTCTATCGTTTATCTGGCCAGCGCGGTTTCACCCTGATCGAAGTGGCGATGGTGATGCTGATTATGGCACTGCTGCTGGGAAGTTTACTGGCACCGCTGACCGCGCAGATCGACCAGCAGAAAATCACCGAGACAAAAAAATCGTTGGCGGAAATCAGGGAGGCACTCATCGGTTTTGCGATCATCAATGGCAGGTTGCCATGCCCGTCAGATAAAACTACTGCCAGTGGCTCAGTCAATGCGGGTGGGATTGAAGCCGGGAAGGAGGTGCTGTCATGCACTACGGATGCTACCAATAGCGGCGTGGTGCCATGGGTTACGTTGGGCGTGCGTGAGACCGATGCTTGGGGACGGCGTTTTACTTACCGCGTGAACTCTGCATTTGCCACCAATGCCCCATTTTTTAGTTTGACATCGCTAGGAACTCTGGATGTGTATTCCACGGCCAGCGGGGCTACGCCAGCTTGCCCCGCCGATTTCAGTGGACGCATCGCCACCAACGTTCCCGCAATTATTATTTCACACGGGAAAAATGGTTTTGGCGCTTATACCTCGCAGGGAGGAGCGCCGATGTCAACGACAGGTGCTGATGTGAGCGAGAAAGAAAACGCCGATGTTGAATCTTGTTACATGGAAAAGGAGATCGACCTCAACCCCAGCACTGCCCCCACGTACGACGACGTGCTGATCTGGATTCCGCCCACCATCCTGTTCAACCGCATGGTCGCGGCGGGCAAGCTGCCGTAGAGAACGTAGCCCGGATGAAATCCGGGAAGGCTGCGGTTTTAACCTAAAAAACGCAGTTGAAGGCGATGTGGGTGCGAATTTATTCGCACGAACAACGTGTTCTGTGCGAATAAATTCGCACCCACAACCCCGACTCAATTCTATGAAAATAATAAACTTTCGCCTTCAACTGCGTTTTTTAGGTTTAATGCGCTGCGCTCCCGGATTACGCTACGCTGCATCCGGGCTACTATAGGCCTTGTGGATGGGTGGAGCGCGGCGCAACAAAAACGCCATAACTTTATCATCTGATGATACAATCAAACCGATGCAAGAGATAACAGGCTTAGAAGCATTGCTTGATCTTTCTGGGCAAATTATCGAACAAGAACACGGTTGCTGGGTAGAAATCCACGCATGGCGCATCGATGCGACCGCCGCGGTGCCGCATGGCATCCGCTATGCGCTGACGTTGCACGATGCGAGCGGGAACCGTGTCATGGGTTACGATAATGCTCACGCTGTCAGGCCGGTAAACAATTTCAGCCATTTGGGAAGGGTGCTGGCTTATGATCACAAACACAGACATGTTTCTGACCGTGGTGTGCTTTACGAATTTAAGGATGCCTACCAGTTGCTGAAGGATTTTTTTGCCGACGTGGATCGCGTGTTGAAGGAGATCGAGAAATGAAAACAATGGTTATTGGCATCATGCCGCAAAGTGAAATTCGGGAGCGGATTTTTGCCATCGCACGTGGTGACTATAAGCCCAAGCTGACCGAGCCTAGAATATGGTTTACTTCTATGAAATCTCTGTCCGAAGTGCTCAGCGACGAAAATCGCGCATTGTTGCGGGTCATTAAAGAGCGTCAGCCGGATTCCATTTCCGCTTTGGCCGGGTTGACCGGGCGCAAACCCGGCAATCTTTCGCGCACGCTCAAAACCATGTCGCACTACGGCATTGTCGAAATGCGCCGCGAAAAAAATCAGGTTCGTCCGGTGGTCAAGACAACCGATTTCAAAATCATGGCGGCGTAATGTGGGTGTTTGCTCTTTCCCAAGCCCCGAGTGGCATGGTCGAGAACGCGGAGCGTCTTGGAATGTGTTCCCACGCGGTGCGTGGGAACGATGTGAACCCTTCTTTTCTGCACGGCAGAAGTTCACCAGACTGCGGGTTTGGTGAAACGTCCCTTGGCATCAGTAAGCGTTGTTGGAAATTGTGCGGCACTAAGCGCACCTTGCCGAATTTGCTTGATGAAATCAATATGGGGAAGAATAGCCCTGCTTGGATTTTTCTGTGGATTGAGAATGCCCACCTGCTTGTGCAATTCTTGACGAACGATCTTTATGGGTGCGAGTAAATCCGAATCATTTGAGACAACCACCGCTATATCAAATTTCCCCGTGTGAGCATCGTGTAGCAAATGAGTTGCCAAGTTTACATCCGACCCCTTCTCTTCCGTTTTGATAACCTTGACATACTTTTGGGGATGTCCTGGCGGAACAACAAGCGGCATCATGACTTCATGGGCAAGAAAATGACCAAAATGCACGGATACATTTGGCAATGTTGCCAATGCCCTCAGGTAAAGCTGTTGCCTTACCGGTTGATCCGGGTCGTTGGGTCTGGCTGAAACGAGCGCGGTGAAATACTTTATTTCGCCGATTGTATTTTTGGGGAGTAGAAGCTGACATAATTTGGCAGGATCAACCCAACGGTGCGGAGTCTTGCGTAGAGCGCCGTAGTAAAAGTTGAACCCGTCAATATAGACGTTCGTTATCATTTGAACTCCAAAAATGCAGAAGCCGCCCGAAGGCGGCTTCGCGCCCTGCCACCGAAGCAACAGGGGGGATATGCGTTCATTATCTGCGCCTCATCTCACGATGTCAACATGATTTTGTAACACCGATTTTGTGCGGGAAGCGATAGGGGCTTGATTATTCAATTTTGCTCGTTCCCACGCGGAGCGTGGGAACGATGTGACGGGCGCGTGAGTACCAATACAAAAATCTTTGACCACGCGAAGGACACGAAGAAAATCTGGCAAGCGGGTCAGAGTGCCTTCAGCAAATTCGCCAGTTCGGTCGCCGCGACCACTTCGACGTTAGGCGCGAGCGGGTAGCCGTTTTGAACGGGGGCGATGAGGTAGGCGCGTTCGAGTTTTAAGTCCTGCATTGCTTGCCAGAAGCCTTTGGTCGGGGCGGGCGCGCTGGAAAATTTCATTTCAAATCCAATTTTTCGGTTGCCACGTTCGGCGACAACATCCATTTCTGCGCCGCTGGCGGTGCGGTAAAACGATAGCTGCCAGCGGGGGGCGAGCAGTTGCGCGATTTGTTCCAACACCCATCCCTGCATATTGAAAGACAGTCTTTCAATATGCAGGGAAAGAATGGGGGGCTTTATGCTATTTTTTAACTGTCTGTTGATCTGATATTTATTCCATTTCTATTTAAATCAGCCAACAGTTATGTCCCCTCGCCCCAAAGCGACCGCGTCGCGGTCGCGTTCGTGGCGGCATCCGACGAACGCGGGGCTGCGCCCCGCGTTGGCGGGGAGAGGGTTAGGGAGAGGGGTCTGTCAGCCAACATCTTGCTTATATTTAAAAATAAATTTGCCGCCCACCCTCTGATGAACTAACTAAGCATTGACTAAGCGGCATGAAACCGCCGCAAGTCACTGCTTATCCCCAGCCCTCTCCCGCCCTGCGGGGAGAGCGTAGCGAGGGGGGCGAAGCCGAGTTTTACGGTACTTTTAATTTGGGAATGGAATAATTTTTCTGCCCCTTTCAGACCCGCCTGTCATACGCATTCATTGATGTGGGGCAAGCCTACATGTTGAAGCATTTTTTTTCTTCACGAGAGCCCTACCCCAACTCGAAACACACCGCCCCTTTTTGGTTGCTTTGCAGGGTGAGCGCGTAACCGTGCTGCTCCGCCAAGCGCGCCGCCTGATACAAGCCCACGCCGAGGCCGTTTTCCGAATCGACGCATTCCCTGAGCACGCGCCGCGCCAGGGCTGCGGGCAGCGGCTGGCCGTCGTCGCACACGCGCAGGCGGGCGCGGCCATTTTCGGTGGACAGCGTTGCGGTGATTTTCAGCCCGCTTTCGGTCAGGCATTTTTTGGCAGCATTATCGATCAGGTTGTCGGCGACACTATCGAACATGCTGGCGGGCAGGGTGCAGTCGTCGTCGAGGCGATCGAAAAAAACCACGTTCGCGTGGCGTTCCCGAAATTCGAGCCACCACAATTTTGCCGGGCGCGTTTCCGCCGCGACAGATCCGACAGCGCCCTGCGGCAACTTTAATTTTTTTAAGGTCGCTTCGAGGCGGCGCGTCAGTTCGGGCAGTTGGCGGCCCAGCAAGTTCTGAAAATTCTCTTTTTGTTCGAGGGTAAGCGCTTGCTCGCCGGCGCGGGTTAGGATGTAAAGCGATTGCAGCAGGTTTTTGATGTCGTGCGTCAAGCGCGAGCCGGTTTCGTGCAGGGTTTGCAGGCGCGTGATTTGCCGCAACTGCTGCGCCTTGCGTTTGGTTTCATAAAAATAGCCGATGATTTGCACCAGCAAATGCGTGTGCAGCCGCAGGGTTTCGCGCAGTGTTTCGGTGAGGCGGTAGCGGGCGGATAATTCGAAGCGGATTTCGCCGCCTTGCAGCTTTATTTTATCGCCAGACTCCGCGCCCAAATTGCCGTTGCCCTGAGCCGATTGCCAACTGACCCCTTGCACCCAAGGCAAGGCCGACAACTGGGCGGCGGCGAGTTCGAGAAAGCGTTCCGCTTCCGCCTCGTGCTCGGCGATGGCGGCGAGCTGTGTCAGCCAGGCTTCAAACGGCGTTCCCAGATTCAGCAGGTAGCGCGAAAAAATCGGCTGCAACCCGGCAAAACCGGTCACGGGGATGCGCGGGTTCCACAACCAGGAAAGCAGCAATAAAATTGCGGCGAGCGCGAACAGCCCGCGCAGCAACGCTTGCGGGTAATCGATTTTAGCCAGCGTCATAAAAGCGAAGCTCGCCAACACCAGCACGACCACCAGCAAAAACAGCAGCACGCTGTAAACAAAATCCACCGTTTGTCCGGGAGCTTCCGTGTCCGGTTCGACCGGCAACAACGCCATTGCCAGCAACAGCAGCGGCGCATAAAGCATGAAGCCGCGCAGCCTTTCGACCAGCGCGGCGGCGGCAAACAAATGCGGGGTTGCCCACAACAGCAACAACGCCAGCAGATAAAGCATCGCGCCCAGATAAAACAGCCGCAACCAGCGCGCGTGAAACGTAAATACGCGCCCGCTCACCAGCGCGAACAGCACCCCCAGCCACAACGCCAGCAACCACCAGTTGGGCGCAAGCAGCACCGTCGCACACGCCAGCGCGATAAACGCCCAGCCGCTGACGGAGACTTTTTCTTCGCCGCGCCACAACGGTTGCCACAACAAAAAAACCCCTAGGTGCGACACCAGCAAAGCGCGCGACCACAGATCGTCGA